>OGMK01000094.1_pt1 | contig 82889 bp, 58 predicted proteins | sample 1573151 | NCBI WGS metagenome assembly OGMK01 (sample SAMEA2581887, study PRJEB24529) | metagenome | biome: Human gut stool | place: China | collected 2011
ACTCACCCACCTCGCAATCCGGAGTGAACCGGACCACTCGCTGAGCGGCAGCAAGAGATAAACTTACAGCACGATCGCGATCCGCGCAACCCGGGCCGCATGAACAACGCGTGAACCGTTGGAAATCCAACGTTCCATCGGCGTGTCGAAACTTGACAAATCAGAGCCTCTTGTTCTCCCAATCGCCTATTTCGACGCCACGCAGCCACGCAACACACGTGATCACTGGCAGTTGAACTGGTACAACGCCCAGCCCTTCGCATATGAAGCCATATTCGAATAATCCTGAACCTTGCGCATCGTGCCATCTTTGGCGTACTGGTCGATCAGCTTCTGATCGTGGAACGTATCGTACTGCTGCTTGAACGTGAACATCTGCAGGCTCGGCGCCTGGCCGCCCATGCTCAGGAAGTATGCATCGCCATCCGCGCTCAGCGGGCAGACGGTATTCGTCAGCGCCTTGCCGTCGCCCGACGCGAACGCATTCTCCGTCTGTCCGAAAATCGCACCATTCTTCTCGGCCTTCGCGTTGTAAATCGGGAACAGCATATCCGCGCCGTACATCGCCGTCGCATACATGGAACCGTTCAGCGGATCGGAAACCACCACCGAATCGGTACCAGTCTCCTTCACCACCTTCTTGAGAATCTTCTCCTTCGTGGCAGTGAGCTGCTCGTCCGGCCGCGCATCGTCAATCGTCATATTCGCATAGACGGCATCCGACAGGGCGGAACGAACAGTATTGCCGAATTGGCAGGAAATGGCGAGCGCCGCAAGCAGAACAATCGCAATGATTTTCGTGACGTTCGGCAGACGGCCGGCACGCAACAATACGACGGCGGCGAAGACGATCAGCGGCAGCACGCCGAACGGAATCATGGTAAGCGGTCGGGTTTCGGCGCGATACCAGGCGGCGGCCACGATGTTGGGGAACCAGCCAGTCAGCGCGGTCGAGCAGACGTAGACGAGACCGACCAGGAAGAAGGCCAGCAGAATGGCGATCGCGTCGCGGCGGAGTTGCGAGGCGTCGGAACGTGGAGTGCGGTAGCTGGCGGAAGTCTTGCGATTCCTACGATCGGCAGGCATAGCCGCAAAATCGGCAACCTGTTCGTGCGGTTGCGCTGACGTGCTATCGGATGCACGGTCAATCGCAGAAGCGCCGGGCACAGTAGCGGAATCGGCGCGATTGGCGGCGAACCATTGCGGGCGGATGATGGCTGCGACGGTGACGGCAAACGCGATCAGCGCGATTGCGGCCATGAACCAGCCTTGCACGCCGCCGATATTGTCGGTGACGTAGATTTTGAGCGCTTCGGGCACCGTGCGGTTCGGAACGAAGGTGTGGAACCAGCTGGCGGGATTGAAGTAGCGGTCCGATTTGTAGCTGGACATCATGTATGCGAGGAACACGGCGGCGCCGAGAACCACTACGCCAGCAAGGCCTGCGATGGCTTTCCATGGCAGTCGCGTCAGCGCGAAGGGGGCCATGAGCAGGAGCCAGGTGAACACGATGCGCGGATGGGCGAACATGCAGACGCCGGCAGTGACGAAGAACCATATGATCCATTTGACGAGGTGTTCGCGGGTGGCGAGCGCGTCGAGCAGGCGAAGTGTGGCGTACAGCCAGAACGGCAGAAGCGTGGCGGCCAGGCCGAAGGCGATCAGCGGACCGGAAGCCAGCATTTGGAAGGGGTGCGAGGCGGAAGCGACGGCGAGCGGGGGGATGATGAGCGCGAGTATCGCGGGGAATAGCGGAACTACGACAGACGCGACATTGCGGGCCGAGGACTTTCGTGCGTTCGCAAATCGGGGGGAGCATACGGATTGTGCCGAATGCGACAGGCGACGCGTGAAATAGGAAGCGTACAGCTGAATCGCAATCGGCCAAACCAAGCCGGATGTGGCCAGCCAGACCGTGTTGAACGCGGCGTAAATCGACAGATTGACGCCGAACAAGCTGGCGAGCTTAATCATGCCGGCTGCAAGCAGATGGAACAACGGCGGATAGTATTCGTCGTTCGGCCACAGGTGGGTGGCCGCACCGACGCCTTCGCCGAGGATCTTGCGGATGAAGTAATAGTGCGCGGGCGCGTCGATTTCGTGCAATGGGTTCGTCCAAGCGGCGGAACCGTGCGGAAACCAGGCCCATACGACCGCGGCGGCGAGCGCGACGCCGATGGCGGAACAGACCGGCAGTGCGATGCGGGATAAGCGGGGAACGGCGGAATCGCAAGGCAAAGGCGAGGTATCGTTCGTCGTCTTGTTTGCTATCTTGTCCGTCGTTTTAGCCGTCGTTTCGTCTGTCGTCTTGCTTGCGGCGACTGCGCTGTCGGCTTCATCGACTGCGTCGTCGGCCGCTGTGGGAATCGTATTGTCTGTGCTGTGCTGCTTCATCGCCATCCATCGTAGCCGAAGCCGCGAAAGCAAGCCACAAATCGCAATCGCACCTGCATTTTGTAATTCAAAACTGGACCGTGCGGCAACAAAAGCTGGAAAGGCATCTAAAAACGGATGGAACATGCGCGGGATGGGCGCAAGACGGACGTGGAACGCGGGAAGAATAGGCGGACGTAGAGCGGAGACGAGCGCGAGCAGGAACAAAATCGCCGCTTATCCAACCTTCGATTTTCAGGAAGTATTCAGACTTCACACAGAGGTATAACAGTGTTGCGCAAGAAAACAATCACGTTGGATGGGCAGGATGATTGCACGGGGCGCATTGCGCTGTGAGCGTACTCGCTGTCGTTGCTTGACTGTGTGCGTCCCGGCCAACGCTGGCGTCGGCATGCGTCGACGCGTAACTACAGAGAACTGGAGAAGTACCGCATGTTCGTTCTCAAGAACGCATGGGCTGCGCTCGGTCGCGTCAAATGGCGTACCGCGCTGACGGCTTTGCTTGCACTGCTGGTGTCGTTCTCAGCCGCCGTGGATCTGGCGGTGCTGAGAGCCGACGACAAGGCGAATAACGAAACATACCAATCGCAGAAAGCTTCGGCGGTAATTCGGCCGAGCGCGAAAGTCACTGCGAAACGCGACGGTGCGGACTCCAATTACACCGCCAATTACATGACGTGGGACATGTACACCAAGTACGCGGAAGCGGTGCAGAAGAACAACTTGACGTTCGAATACACGCTCGCCACGTCGGTGCCGGTGCGCGCCAGCAAGTCGCTGCAGGCGATCGCGGCGAAAAGCGACACGAGCGAGGACAAGACCGGCGGCAACCTGACGTTGCAAGCCTTCTACACGAACGATGCGGCGAAAATCAACGACTACGGCACGTTCAAAGTGGTCAAGGGCAAGCAGCTGAACTACAAGACGGCCAACGACGGCGTGCTGGTCTCTCAGGCAGTGGCCAAGAAGAACAATCTCAAAGTGGGCGACAAGGTGACCGGCGGCAATCCGACGAAGGCTTCCGAAACCTACAAATTCACCGTGCGCGGCATCTACGAGTACACCGGCGAGGCGCCGGCCGGATACGGTTCCGACGCGAAATACGCGAAAGACAACCGCGAGAACGTGGTGTACACGTCGTACATCAACTTCGCGCAAAGCGGTCTGGATGTGGCCGGCACCAAGGGCTGGGCCATCCCGAACCTCAACATCATCTTCACGCTGACCGATCCGGCCACATACAACAAGTTCGTGCGACTGGTGACAAAGGCCAAGCTGGACACGTCGAAGTTCACAATCTCATCGCCGTCGCTTGATGCGTACAAGAAGCGCATCGCACCGCTGGACGCCGCCGCCAAGGCCGCGCGCACGGCGTTGTTGGCGACCCTGATCGTCGGCGGGCTCGCGCTGCTGGCATTGGTACTGTGGGCCGCGATCGGTGGACGCCGTGACGAAATCGGCATGGCGATGGTTTCCGGCGCCACCAAGGGACGTTTGGGATGGCAATTCATGCTGGAAACGTTCATGATGACCGTTCCAGGCTGGGCAATCGGATTGATTGCCGGCGCGCTGCTGGCCAAGCCGCTTGGCACCGCATGGGCCGGTGGACAGGCTGTGGCCATCACATCCGCATCCGTGTGGAACATGATCTGGTACGGACTGGGCGCCTGCCTGGTTCTGGGCATCATCGCGTTCATGCGCGTGGGATTCTTCGATTTGGGTCAGCTGTTCGCAGGCCGTTCTGACGATTCGAACGAATCTGCCGAAGCGAAGAACGCAGACGAGCCGGAGGAAACAGTCGAGTCGACGGAACGTACGGAGGTGAACGCATGAGCGAGAAAGACGTGAAAGACAACGAAACCGAAGCATTGAACAACGCTGCCGCTGAAAACGCGGAAAACGCGGACATCGAGGCGGGCGAAACCGATATGGCCACGTCGATCGAATCGGTCGATTTCGCGGTGGTGTATGACGATGGAGGCGATTCCATCGCAACCGAATCGGCAGAAAACGCGGAAAATACGGAAGGCATCGCCACGGAAGACAGCGTTGCCAGCGACAACGCGAATCGCGTGAACGAAACGCTCGCATTGGGCGCGACCGACGACGAACAGTCGCTCGACCAGCACGAAACCGTACAGGCGGACTCCGCAACCAGCGTGTCATCGCAGATCGACCGCGAAATCAAACATCATCGCAAGAAGGACGCATTCTTCTTCAAAGCGAACCCGACATTCGCGCTCGACCATGTGACGGTGCACAACCGCAAAACCGGACGTGACGTGCTCGACGACGTTTCCCTGGCGTTCCATGCCGGCGCGACCCACGCGGTGCTGGTGGATGCCGAAGATGTCGAACAGCATCAGGCGCTGGTGGCCACCATGGTCGGCATGATGCGGACGACCAGCGGCAACGTGATGCACAAAAGCACGAACCTCGCCGACGCGACACCGGTCGACGTGCTTGGACACCGCATCGGTTTCATTCCGCAGCGGTTCGCCGTGCGCGGCGACCTTGACGCGGAAGGCAACGTGTTGTACGCCATGGACGCGTCGAACCGCAATTTCCTGCAGCCCAAGCCGGTGATTGCGCGCGAGCTGCTCAAGCGCGTGGGATTCGAGGAAGTGACTTCCGGTCTGCCGGTGGGCAAGATGAGTGCGTTGGACCAGCGTCGTGTGGCAATCGCGCGTGCGCTGAGCTGCGAGGCGGAGGTGATTATTGCCGACGAGCCGACCGCTGGATTGAACCGTGACGACGCCGCCGTGGTGCTGGGGCTGCTGAAGAAGGCCAAGCGCGATGAGGATCGTAAGCGTGCGATTATTGTGGTGACCGATAATCCGGAGGTCGCCGATCAGATGGAACATTGCGCGGAGCTTGAGTAGCGAGCGGCGTTCTGCGAGGCGAAAGCCTTGCGGACTGGTGTTGCATGCCAGTCCGCAAGGCTTTTTTCGTGCTGATTCTGGTTCGTGCCGATTCGCGCTGGTTTGCGGTGACACACCGCTAAAAACATGTCATATGCGCTATGTGTGGCAGATCGTTTGACGCCTCGTGAGTTAGAGGGTCTGTTTTATACCCCCTAATGTATGGCGGGAAAAAAGAAGTGCCACAGATAGCGGTTTTCAGTGCGCAAAACTCGGGCGGCGGCCAGGCTTCGAGGAATTTTCGGGTGTATCTCGCTTATGAATGGCGGATTTTTCCGCTCGACGCGTGCTATCTCGCTTATAGATGGCGGATGGTTTTGCCGCATGAGACTTAGAGGGGATTGAACTTGCCCCCTAACACCTAGTCTTCCTGAGACACCCGCCATTCATAAGCGAGATAAGTAGGTTCGCTACTCGGCGATGCGCATGTGGTACTGCTCGGCGAGCGGTTTGACGTCGAGGACGCCGTAACGTTCCAGAAGGCGCAGCCATTCGCGCTTGTTGCTTTCGCCGAAACGGGCGGCCTTGCGCGTGTAGGCTTCGGCGGTCAGGAACTTCGGCGGAATCGACTTGCTGTTGTACTTGTCCGCCACCATGACGACCTCCTGCTCGAGGTTCATCGGCACGTAGTCGGCCGGGGGCAACGGCAATCCCTGCGATTCCACGGTTTCGCGGGTGAGGCCCACACCTGTGTGGTTGCGTGCGAACTGGGCGATCGATTCGTCAACGCCCTCGTTCAGCAAGTATTCGTAGCCTTTGAGCCCGTGCTGAACATAGTGCGGACCGTCGAATTTGAGCGGTTCGCCGTCGGAACCGTCCTGCTTGAGCAGGAAATACGTGCCGATGTCGTGCAGCAAACCGCCAATGACCACCAGATGCTCGTCGATGAGCCGCGGCGGAACGGTACCTCCGGTCAGCCCTTCCGTGGACGGCACCGCAGGCATGTGCGACATGCCGAGCGATTCCTCGCCGGTATTGTCTTTCGTCAGTTCCAGCCCGAAGTCGCCGGTCTTTTCGGGAGCGTCCGTCGGCAGGGTGCAGCGGCGGGTGAACAGCGCGTTCTGCCGGCGGGCCATGCGGCGGGCGATGTCGGCCACGACCACGCAATGGCCGTGGATAAGGTCGTATGCGGCTTGCGATTGCGCGATTTTGCGATGTAGCTCATCCACTTGCGCAAGAGTGGGGATATAGCCGGTCGTCGGCTTGTTCGATTCGGTTGTTTCGTTCGATTCGTTCGTCATACGCCCATCTTAGGCACGTTCCATCACGCCCAGCATACGGTTCCTGACGCAGTTTCCAAAACGGTTCCCAACAGCCGAGGGGATTCATACACCACGCCAGATAAATCCCGGAATGGACACGGATTCAACGGTTTCTCCGTCTTGTCAACGATGTTCCAAGGAATGCCGCCTTAAAACGAGCATTCATCAGCTGCCCGCAGCGGACGGCACGATACGCGGGGACGTTATGTGCGGAAAATCAGATGGAACGGACGCGGAATTCGCCGGTGCGGTTGGAAGCCACGATCATCTGGTCGTTTTCGAGGCGGGTCCAGCCGTCTTCGGCGCGCTGGTCGAAACCGGAGCTGGCCACGACCACGCCCTTCGACTGATCGTCGTTTCCGCCGAGCGCACGGTAGCGCAGCACGCGATAGTCGCGCGCCTGCTCGCCGCGACCGTACTGGTCGTAGATTTCGACGATGCGCTTGGACGTGACCTCACGTCCGGCCGCGCACAGGGCGATGAACTGGTCCTGGCTTTGGATCATGCAGTTGTAGCTGGACTTCGGATAGCTTTTGCGCAGTTCACGCACGGCCTGCGCCACCGCCTCGTCGAGTGCGAAGCCAAAGCCGATGTATTGCAGGATGACGGCGAAGAAAATGGCGGAATCGGAACGGCCGCCAGTGGACTGCACGATGCTCGGATCGACCGGGAATGCACGGTTCGTAATGATGTTGCGGCCCTGGTCGTCAGAAATGTCGCCATTGTGGATGAAGCTCAGGCCGTTCGCATAGAAGGGCTGCTGGTTCTCAAGAATCAGCGGCAGGTTGGAGCTGGCCAAGCGCAGGTGCCACAGGCCGCCGCGCGCCGGAGTGTTGGCGAGCTCGTCGAAAATCGGATCATGACGGGCGGCGATGGTGTTTTTGTAGATCGCGGTGCCGGTTTCCGGAGTCGGCGCACCGCCGTCGCGACGGTATGGCGATTCGTCCGGCACGGTGATCAGCGCGGCGCCCCAGCCGTCGTTGTGGATCTCGCTCAGATTTCGGAAATCGCGCACGTTCTGCATGCCGAGCACGCCATTGAGGTTGGTGTTGCTGCCTGCCGTCGCGAATCCAAGTAATCTGCACATGGTTGATTACTTTAGCGACGGCAGGTTTCGACGCGCGCGTGCCGTTATCGGAGTTGGTTATAGCCTGCGATTCAGCCGCCGATTCATACGCATCGCACGTCGCAAAACGCACGTCACGAACGTAAGTTGTCCCGCAAACGAGCAGGAGGACCGACATATCCTGTTGCAGACCGTAAAAACTCGGCCTGAGCGGCCCGGAGCGTGTCGGTAATAGGATATGCCGGTCCTCCTGCGGACTTGGCGGTATTCAGCCAAAGGAAAAGGGCTGGGGCATCTCGTTCGTGACACACTCAAGGCCGTTCGGCCAAGCCTACGGTCACAAACGAAATGTCCCAGCCCTCCTTGCGTAGATAAGCCGTGCTCGCAGAGCGGATTCACACGCGCTTCAGACGCGGCGGACGCTCGGTGGCGAGGAACAGCGGCTGAATCTCAATCAGCGGATTGTAGGGAGCGAGTCCGAACCATTTGACCGGAGAGCCGGCCAAATGACGAATCGCGTACTTGATCTGCAGTGAGATCGCGCCCTTCTGGGACACCTTCGACTCGGGCATCAACGCCTTGTGAATCAGCACGTAGCGGATAGGTCCGATGTTCGGATCGGCATCCAGCTTCGGGTAGCGGGTGGTCTGCTTGGGCAGATCGCCGGACTTCGACAGATCGTTCATGATCTGGTGGATGTATGCAGGAATCGACTGCGACACCTTGAAGCCCAAGCGAATACGCACGCGGAACAGGAAGTCCGTGCCGAAATTCTCCACCGAATACTCGCGCGTGAACGGGTTGTCGGACGTTTCCACCGACACCGCCCACCATGCGCGGGCGCGCTTCGGATGGTCCGCGAAAATCGAGAAGAAGATGTCGGTATCGACACGCTTCATTTCCGGATCGGACGTCAGATAGACGATGTTGTCCGCGAAATACGGAATCGAATCGTCCTCATGAAGCTGCTTCAGAACCGGCACGCAATCGGCGGGCTGCATATGCCGGCGTTGCGCGCGTTCCAGCTTCGTGCCTTCGTTCCACGTGTACATAATCAGCAGAATCGCCAATGTCAGCAGCATGGTGAACCAGCCACCGTGCAGGAACTTCGCCATCGAAGCGAAGAAGAACAGGAACTGGATGGCCAGAAACACCACAGTGAACACGACCGCGCCGACGCGCTTGCCATCGTGCCAAATGTAGACGGCCAGCAGAATCGTCGTGGTGATCATCGTGACGGTCAATGCCAGGCCGTACGCGGCGGAAATATGCTCCGAATCGCGGAACATCGCCAAAACCAGCAGGGTGGAGACGCACAGCACAGCGTTGACCACCGGAATGTACAGCTGGCCGCGGGTACGAGCCGGATAGCGCACCTGCAGGTGGGGCATCCAGTTGAGTCGCGTCGCTTCGGAAACCATGGTGTAGGCGCCGGTGATCAACGCCTGCGAAGCGATCACGCCGGCGCACACGGACAGCAGCACCGCCACGTAACGTACGGACGGGGTCATCATTTCGAAGAACGGATTGAGGCCGTGCATGTGGTTGTACGCGGTGTCGTCCCAATGGTTGAGCATCCACGCGCCCTGGCCGAAATAGCAGAACACAAGGGCGATCTTGATGAACGGCCACGTGAAGTAGATGTTGCCGCGGCCGACGTGGCCCATGTCGGAATACAGCGCTTCGGCGCCGGTGGTGGACAGGAACACGGTGCCCATGACAGCGAGGCCTGCCGCATTGTGGTGGCTGAAGAGGAACTCCACGCCGTACACCGGATTCAGCGCTTCAAGCACGCTCCAATCGGAGCTCAGGTTCACCAAGCCGACGACGGCGAGGAACGAGAACCAGATCATGACCACCGTGCCGAACGTGCGGCCGATGCGTTCGGTACCGCGCGACTGCACTGCGAACAGGCAGACGATGATCACAATGGTGATCATCAGCGTCAGTTCTTTGTTTTCGCTCATGATCGGTTCCAGCAGCGGCAGTGTTTCCAAGCCTTCCACTGCCGAGCTGATCGAGACGGCCGGCGTAAGCACGGAATCGGCGAGGAACGCGGCGCCGCCCAGCATGGCGGGAATCGCAAGCCATGCCCCATATTTGCGGATCAGCGAATACAGTGCGAAGATGCCGCCTTCGCCGTTGTTGTCGATGCGCATGGCGATGAACACGTATTTGACGGTGGTGATCAGCGTGATCGACCAGAAGACCAGCGACAGGATGCCCAGCACCGCGGCGCGATCCGTATGCGCCAAACCGCCTTGGCCGTTGAGGAACGTCTGCATGGTGTACAGCGGCGAGGTACCGATGTCGCCGTATACCACGCCAAGCGCCACGATGGCCATGGCCGGCGTGATTCTGTCCGGGCCGGACTGGAGACGGCTCCACCAGCGGCCGATGCGGCCCTTGCTGGCGGCCTCGTCAAGTTTCGCGGCTTCCTGCTGCTGCGCCTCGTGCTCCTTGATGAGCGTCTGGCGCTCCTCCTTGGTCAGGACCTTGTGCGAGACCTTTGGCGCCTGCGTGTACGTCGCTGCGTGAAGCAGCGGCTGTTCTTCTTCGTTCGGCTCGTTAGCCATAACGCTTCCTCCAAGTGGCGGGCCTTCCAACCCGCTCCCCAAAATAAAACGCAAGGTGTGACACTAGGAGCTTGGCAAACCATTGTCAAATCTTCACACGTGATTCGGCACGTCACGCATGAAATTCACATATGCTTGATCGTTTGTATTTTGCTTATTTTCTGGCGATTACGCAACTGTTACGTTGAGGCCCATGCGACCGTCACGGAACCGCCACGGGATTACCGCGAAATCGCCATTCTTTTTAGATGCCGTACACTTCGCGCGTCGTTTCACGCGTGGCTTTAGCGATTTCAGCCAACGGTCTGTCAAGATAGTCGGCGAGCGCCTGCAGGGTGTACGGGATCATATACGGCGCGTTGGTGCGGCCGCGGTAGGGCATCGGACTTAGGTAGGGGGCATCGGTTTCGACCATGACGTGGCTCATGCCGACGAGTTTGACCGATTCGCGGATTCCGTCGTTGCCTTTGTAGCTGGATGTGCCGGAAAGGCTGAGATACCAACCGTTTTCGCGGGCGATTTCGCCCATTTCGGCGTCGCCGGAGTAGCTGTGGAACACGGTACGTTCGGGGGCGCCGTCGGCGAGCAACGTTTCGATGACTTCCTTGTGCGAGTCGCGGTCGTGGATTTGCATGGGCAGGTTGAGTTCCTTGGCGAGCGCAATGTGGGCACGGAACGCCTCGCGTTGCAGTTCCTTGGCGCCTTCGCCGGTGCGGAACAGGTCCATGCCGGTTTCGCCGATGGCGACGACCTGGTTGGGGTAGGTGGTGGCGAGGCGGTGCACTTCGGCCATGGCTTCGTCGAAGGGGATGTCGTGCCAAGGCTTGTATTTGATGGGCAGGCCGTCGGGGCCGGGCGCGCCGCGGTGGCCGTGCAGCACGGCTTCGTTGGGGTGTATGGCGATTGCGGCGTGCACGGTTCCGGGATGCTCGCGGGCCATGTCGATGGCGGTCATGAGGTTGGGCAGCTCGCAACCGCAGTCGATTACGCCTTCGACGCCGACTTTCTGGGCTTGTTCCAGCAGTTCGTCGACGCTGTAGACGGGTACTTCGCCTTGGCCTTTTTCCATGGCTTCGTGACTCATGGCTTGGGAGAAGGGCACGACGGATGCGACGTGGGTGTGGTTGTCGATGACGTGCGCGTCTTCGGGCAGCGGCTGTGGGGCCGGGGCCCAATTGCGATTGCGGTGGTGCTTGCTCATGTTTTCCAGATTAGTCCCGATTGGCCCTGCACTGCGGACGAACTCTCGTTCGAGGGTTCAAACGAGGGTCCGCCCGTTTCGCGGCATACACGTCACTTAATCGTGATGGTGGTGAACGACCATGCCGGTGCCGTGTAGTCGCCGTCTGTCAGATCAATCGCGGTCTGCCGCGGCCTGGTCGGTGATTCCTCACCGACCTGTCCCGCATACGGATTGTCTCCGGCTAGGACGGTGGCCGTGGCGGATGCCGCCGATGCTGTGGAAATATTCAGCTCGGCAAGAATCTGACGTAGGTCGACGCTTATTGGCGCGTCCATGGCATTGACCACGCGCACGTAGGTCTCTCCGGCTTTGTCATTACGTGATACGGTGACGGTACGCCTTGGCTCGTCCTTAACCTCCGTGCCATCCGCAATCAGCGTTCCATCGATGTACAGCTTCATGGCTTGGCCGCGATCGGTGACGTCAACGTGCACCTGCCAAGTGGTGCCCGGTCGCACTTCGTTCATGGAGACTTCGGTGCCGGCAAGCGCGTAGGCGGTGCCGTCGCGGACCACGCGCACGCTGTGTCCTCGACCAAGTGAGATGATGTTGTGGTTCTTGCCGTCGATATCGCCACAGATGAGGTCCATGCCCCATCGTCCCTCGTAATAGACGACGGTAGTGTCGATACTGTAGGAATCAGCGTGCAGATCGAGGGCGGTGTCGATGGTTCTGCCATCGTAGGCCACGTTGCCGAGATTAATCGTCTCCCCGGATGCGGTGGTGATGACAAGATTGTTGAGATCGGCTTTGGCATTGCCCGCGATGCGTAGTTTCACGGTGTCCGGCAGGCTGCGACGCAATGTGGACGGGCCTTCGACGGTGACGGGCCACGCGGTGTCGGCCGTGGTGGTGGCGTACATCTGCTGCACCCAATAGCTGTAGGGATGGTAGGCGCGTTCGTTGTCGAAGTAGATGAGGTCCGGATTCCAGCTATGGTGCCCATTCTTGGCGAACAGCGGGGCGTAGGAGGCCATGGCCACCACATCGCCGTTGAGTTCCATGCGTCCCATGAAGGCCGCTTCGGACAGGCCGTTGATCAGTTGGGTGTTCCAGGAGCCGTATTCGCCGAGGTAGACCTTCGGCCCCTTGCGGTCCGTGTGGTCGTAGTGGTCGAGGTTGTGGAACCACCAGCTGGACGACTGGTAGGAATGTTCGTCGACGATCGGCAGACCCGCTTCGCGCGCGTACTTCCAGCCTTCCTCATAATCCTGACCGCTGGGGGCGGGACCGACGGTGCCGACGACGACGATGTCCGGATATGCGGCTTTGACGGCGTCGAAAATCTGCTGGAAGCGGTTCTTGAACACGTCGTCGATGAGATCCTCGTTGCCGATGCCGAGGTATTCGAGGCCGAACGGCTCCGGGTGACCCATGGCGGCGCGCTTGGCGCCCCATTCGGTGGCGGTGCTGCCATTGCAGAATTCGATGAGGTGGAGTACTTCATCGATGTAAGCGGGCATATCCTCCTGCGCCACCGGCACCGGGCCTTGGCTGGTGTTTTGGCAGCTCACGCCGGCGGGCAGCACCGGCAGCGGCTTGGCGCCGATAGTTTCGCACAGGCACAGGTATTCGTAGTAACCGATGCGGAATGACTGGTGGTAGCCCCAGAGGTTGAAGTTGTGCGGACGGTGCTCGACCGGTCCGATGGTGCGGTCCCAGTGGTACATGTTGTCCATGCCGAGGCCGTGGGTGATGCAGCCGCCGGGGAATCGCATGAATCGTGGTTTGAGGTCGGCGAGCGCCTCCACCAGATCCGGGCGGAAGTGCTTGAGACCGTGGTAGGTGGTGCGCGGCTCCAAGGTGACGAAGTCGAGGTCGATGACGCCTTCGCCGGCGAAGGCCAGACGCAATGTGCCCTGTGTGGCCACGCTCGAGCCGGCATCGCCGTGCTCAGGAACGGTCAGCGAGGCTTGGTATGTCGTCCATGCCGAGGCTGAGACGGTGATGGTGTTTTCGGCGATGATGCTGCCGTCGTCTCCGCGCAGCGAGACCGTCACCGGCATCGCGCTTTCCGATCGCACGCGCATCCAGGCGGTGAAATCGTAGGTTTCTCCGGCGCGGAACACCATGCCGTCCCAGCCGGTGTTGTCCAGCGCGGCAGGGGCATGTTCGACTTCCACCGTCGCGTAATGCGGGTTTTCGGTGGCAACCGGGTCATTGTCATGGATACCGAAGGCTGCGAACGAGCCTTCCGGCACGATTTTGCGCCAGAAGCTGTAGTTGCTCCAATCGATGGAGTCGGCGCGGTTGTATTCGAAGGCGCCGTTCTGCACGAGGTCGGCGTTGAGGCCGCCGTCGCCGGAGTAGCTGATGTCTTCGAAGAAGATGCCCCACAGGTCGGTGCTGATGGCGCGCACGCCCGCTTTGTCGAGTGTGGCGGTGAGTTTGTCGGTCATGGTGTGTCCTTGAATGGTGTTGGTTGTTAGGTTGGATGGTGTTGGGGTATGTGCGATTGCACGGTTTGGCGTTCGTTTCGCGGCTATTCGCCGCCGGCTGGCGTCAGACGGGCTCAGTCGAGCGCGAACCAGAGGCAGCCGTGCGCAGGGATGGTGCCGCGGATGACGCGGTCCTCGCCTTCGCCTTCGATGCGGACGTCCGATCGGATGCCGTCGGGTGATTGCGGGGCGTCGGCCCACAAATCGGTGAGCGTCCAGTCCGCGTTGCGTTGGTCGATGCCGACGAAGCTTTGCAGCTGGATGTTGCCCTTGAGCTCGTACGGTTCGCTGCCGGTCCAGAAGATCGCGCCGTAGTGGCCGCGCGCATGTGCCGACGTGGTACCGTCGGCCCAGTCGGCCGCGTCGGCGGTCCATGCGATGAGCTCGCCGATGAAGGATTCCTCCACGTTCCATTCGGCGAACAGCCGTTCCCGGACGATTTCGCGGTTGCCGGACGAGCCGGCGGTCACTTCACGCAGGGCCGGGTTGGCGAGCAGCACGATGGTGTCAGCGTTGCTGGTAGGCAGATCGCCGCCGACCATCAACGGGGATCTGCCCATGCTCCACAGGGTGAGCAGTGTTTTCTGCTCGTCGCAGGTCAGTTTCGATTGGCGGTCATCGCCGCGTTCGGCGCGCAGGCCGATATGTCCGAGCGGCAGCATGTCGGCGTCGGCCCAATGGCCGGTGCGCTGCATCGGCGCCCATCGCGCGAGCCGGGGGAATTGCTGGTAGATGTCTTCCCAGCGGTCCCACAAATCGTCGGAGATGCGCCACATCTGCGAGACGCCGCGGAGAAAATCGACATGGGTGCTGGCCACCCAGCCGCCCGGGGACAGCGATAGCGTGATCTGTCGGCCGTAGGTGGCTTCCGCGCGTTCGATGGCGTGATGGTAGGCCTCGATCTCCTCTGGGAAGAACGGGGTCTGCATGTCGTCGACCTTGAGGAAGTCGAGTCCCCAAGAGGCGAGCAGGTCGACCTGTGCGTCATACCAGGCCTGCGCGCCGGCATCGCCCCGCTTGAGACCATAGTTGTCGTGATTCCATGCGCAAGTGTGCTCGGTGTCGGCAACGTCCTGCGCATGCAGCGCGGTGCCTTTGACCGGCAGGTTCTCGTGCACGGCCTGTCTCGGAATGCCGCGCATCACGTGCACGCCGAGTTTGAGACCGAGCCGGTGCACCGCGTCGGCGAGCGGGCCGAATCCTTTGCCGTCTGCCGCACTCGGGAAACGTTGCTCGTCGGGAATCTGCCGGCCATATGCATCGATGCACAACGGCGTGCCGTCGGAATAGCCATGTGCGTGGGCGTTGGGGTCGAACCAGCCGGCGTCGATGACCAGCGTGTCCCAGCCGGCGTCCTTGAGATGCTCGGCCATGAAGCGCGCGTTGTCCAGAACCTCCTGCTCGGTGATGGTGGTGCCGTAGGAGTCCCAGCTGTTCCAACCCATCGGCGGACGCCAGGCTTTGACTGGCATGGCCTCGGGTACCGTGTGGCCGTCAGCCGGATATTCGTCAGCCGGGGCGACGGAAACGGTGGTTGAGATCGTCATCGAACCTCTCTTTTCGTTCGGGATCGCTATGGGGGCTGTGTCGCGGAAAGCAGGACGCCGTCATGCGAACCGTATATGTATCGTTACATATACTAGCGCAAATCCAATCATCCGCAATGGAGGCAATATATCGGTGAGTCTTTGTATTTGCAACGATTTTACAGAATCAAGAGAATATAATATCGTTACATATCAATCATAAGTTTTCAAGGAGCGGCATATGACCAGCAGCACACCGACGCTACGCGACGTGGCCGCGGAAGCGGGCGTCTCCCCCATGACCGCGTCGAACGCGCTGCGCGGCAAGCCAGGCGTCAAGGAATCGACCCGCGCCAAAGTGATCGCCGCAGCGAAGAAACTCAATTACCGCATCAATCTGACGGCCAGCATGCTCAAATCGGGCCGCAGCAACATCATCCACGTCATCGTCAACGAATTCGATTCGCCGTTTTATTCAAAGCTCACGCAGGCGTTGAGCAACGAAATCGTGTCCCGCGGACTTATTCCATTCATCGAGCAGACGCAGTATTCGCCGGACGCTGCCGAGCACGCGCTGAGCAGCAATCCGTTCTCCGGGCAGCTGTTCGATGGCGAGATCCTGCACGCCACAGGCTTGGGCACAAATGTGCCGCTGTCCAAACTCAATGGCGGCAGACCATTCGTGCTGCTGGACGCCTGCGAGGAGACGCCGACCGTCGATGCCGTGAACTTCCCCAACGAGGAGGCCGAACGCGCGGCGATGCAGCATCTCATCGACCGCGGATGCCGCAATATCGCGATCGTCGGCCACCGGTTCGCCCCCCGCGCCGATCTGGCGCATGCCCAGAACGCGTTCGCTCTGCGATTGCGCGGCGCATGCGGAGCGCTGTCCGACGCCGGACTGCCCTATGACGAGTCGATGGTGTTCGAAGCCGGGGATGTGGCCAATGGCATCATCGCCGGGCATGCGATTGCGGAACGTATTCTCGCCGCACGGAGCGGACATGGTGGCACCGAGTTCGACGGCGCGTGCTGCGCCAACGATTTCGCGGCGTTCGGCGTGATACGCGGGCTCGCGGACCGCGGACTGCGCGTGCCGCAGGACGTGAAGGTGATCGGTTTCGACGGCGTGACCTCCGGCTCGTACACGACGCCGGCATTGAGCACCATCCAGGTCGATTTCACGCAGCTCGCGAAATTCTCGGTCGATATGCTGTCCGAACGTATCGATCATGGAACAGACGAGGCGTTGCCGCCAAGACGGGCCATCATCGGCTACCAGCTGGTGGACCGGGAATCGACCGCGGTCTGAGGATGACGCCCCGATGGCAGGCAATCCGCCATAGGCAGCAGCCTTCGCGGCCAATCCCACTCAATCGGAATCACTCAATCGGAATCAATCGCCATCATTCATCAAGGAATCTCTAGGAGCATCATGAGCATCGACACCCAGGCCTATCTGTTCGTGCATTTCATCGGCGAGGAACGCAATCCCACCGACGAACAGCTGTACTTCGCGCTGAGCCGCGACGGCGTGCATTGGAGGGATCTGCGCCCGGCCGGCAGTCCGGCGTTGACGTGGCTAGGCGGCGAGAAGGGCGTGCGCGACCCGCATATTGTGCGCGACCCACGTGGTGGATTCCACATTGTGGCCACCGATTTGAGCATCTATTACCGTGGCGGCTGGGGGCCGAACGATGGCGCCACCACGAATGGATCGACCGGCCTGGTGATCTGGGACTCCCCTGACCTGGTCCATTGGAGCGAGCCGCGCCTGGTGGACGTGGCCTCGAAGATTCCGGACGCTGGCATGGCTTGGGCTCCGGAGGCGAATTGGGATCCGGATCGCGGGCAGTGGATCGTGTTCTGGTCCACGAAGAGCAACGCCGAAAGCTCCGCGGATCCGTTGGCCAACGAGCTCGGCGATCCGACGAATGTGTATTATGCGACGACCGTTGATTTCAGGGTGTTCTCCGATCCGGTCAAGTGGATCGATCGTAAGAATGTGATCATCGATTCGACCATGCTGCGCGACGATGACGGCTGGTGGTACCGCGCGTCCAAGGACTCGGAAATCACCATCGAACGCACCCGTAACCCGTATGCGACGACCTACGAGGTGCTGCGCACCGACGACCCGAATGAGTGGTCGTATGTGGGCACGCTCACCGACATCTTCGGCAATGGCCGGTATTCCATGCACTACTTGGAAGGGCCGGAACTGTTCCGTTACAACGACGAAGACGTGAAGGTGATCAACGGCAGGACCATGCCATTCGGCCTGATGTGCGACCAGTACGCGGAGTCCAAGGGCTACCTGTCGTTCCGCGCCGCCTCGCTCGCCTCGCATGATCCGGCCGATTGGCAGCGCGCAGACGATATCGATTTCGGCGCGCTGAAGAAGCGTCACGGCGCGATTCTGCCGATCACGGCCGCCGAATACGACGCCATCGAAACCGCCTTCGCCCTGTAGGCGGCGCGATTGCCCATCCGTCGCAACCGCTCAGGCGCGGCGGATGGCGAAGATACGGGCGGACGGCTGCTTGGAGGTGGCCGCGTTGAGCCGGACCGTCTCGGGGTCCATGCGCTCGACGGTCCACGGCTTGGCGTCGGGCGCATGCTCGGGAACGGCCGGATTCGGGAAGATCTGCTCGATATGGCAGTCCTCGGACAGCGGCACGTTCACGGAAGGCGTGCCGCCACGTCGCCAGACGACGATGTAATCGCACGGATCGTCGTCCTCCGACGGGAGGAATGACGGATGGCGCAGACCGACGACGAGCCAATCGCCATCGAAATCAGGCAGACGGGCCGGCCAGAACGGCACCAATTCCTGCTGCTCGGTCAGCACACGGCGGTGCAAGGCCACCGCATCCCGTACCAAGGCAAGCCGATGCTCGTCCATGCGGTCAATGAATCCGGACAGGTACAACCTGCCGAGTATGCCCGTGGCCAGCGTGAAGACGGCGGTCTCATCGTCCATCTCCTGCTGGGCGTAACCCCAGTTGCCTTGCTGTTCCGGCAGGATCGTCAGTCCGGCGCCGGCGGCGATCGCGGCGTAAATCAGCGGATCACACTGGTCGGAGGTGGATTGCAGGTCCAATCGTTGCAACTGCGCGTAATCGGCGCGCATCGCACCGGAACCGCAGTTTTCGATCATAACGTCCGGATGGCGGCGGCGCAGGTCGTCCAGCCAATCCAAATAGGCACGGCAGTGGCCGAGCAGGCCAGCGCCGGCGGATTCGGCGTCGAGATCAGTGCCGACGCCGGGGACGGTGTTGTAGTCGAATTTGAAGAAGACCGCGCCGAAATCGTCAATCAGCCGGTCGACGGTGCGAGTGACGTGCTCGCGTGCGGCGGGCGAGCGGAAGTCAAGCAGGTACCGGCCCGAATCGCAGACGCGCACACCGTGGCGCTGGAAGAACGCGTCATCGGGCAGACTTTGGGCGAGCGGCGATTTCACACCGATCACCTCAGGCTCGAGCCACAATCCCAAGCCCATGCCATGCGCGCGGATGGTGTCGGCCAAACCCTTGAGTCCAGCTTCGCCGAAACGGTTCGTGGAGGCCTGCCATTCTCCGACCATGTCCCACCAACCGCCGTCCGTGCTGTCGTACCAGCCGGCGTCGATGCAGAAGATGTCCGCGCCGACGCGTGCCGCGCCCTCGACGAGCGGCAGCTCCTTCTCCAAGCGCGGGTCGCCGAACAGGGTGTTCATGTAATCGTTGTAGATGACGAGTCCCTGCGTGCGTTCGAACTGCTCGGAACGACCCAATTCGCGAGCCTTGGCGGCACGCAACGCACGGCGCTGCAATGTCATTTCGGCGACGGACTGCTGCCAATCGCCGGCCGAGATCGCGAAGGAGACCGGCACCGATTCGAAATCGTGGCCTTCACCCAGCTCCGTATACCAATGGTGGTCCTGATATTCCGGTCCGAACGCGCTGATGTGCAAACCGGGATCATCCTCGCCGATCTCCCATTCCCATGGGCCGTTGTGCTCGATCTGCCACATCACGGAGAAGTCGCGCGATTGGCGGCGCGAACCCTCCACCTGCACGATACCGGCCGGCTCATGCACGCCGGTGCTCCATGTGGAGGCGGAGCTCATGGCGAATCGCGAGCTGGACTGGCCGGGATTGATCACTTGATTGCGATTGCGCACCGACACGTCGCGCAGCGGACGGCTGCGCCAATCGTTTTCCACCGCCCACGCGGAATCACCCCAGAATACGCGGGAATGGTCGATTTTGCCGCAGTTGACGCGCATCGGCACCGTCAGATTCAACGACGACACCGCCTCGATAGGCAGCGGGTGCGCGGAGCTCAACCGCGTGTAGGTACGCACTGCGGACAGTCCCGGGAACGCTTCGAATACGGAAGTGACTACCAGTCCAGCTGTGGCGTCGGCATGGCGGACGGCTTCCGGGGAGGGCTGCGCGGCGGCTTCGGCCCGTTCGGCGGCGGCCGGTTCGAACACACGCCCGTGCGGCTCCAGATCCGCATACGAAGCGAATTGGACGATCTCCAAACGATATGGTTCGGCGGACCCTTCCTCCGGCTCGGAGGCGGCGGCCGAGACGAATCGCAATACGCTGCCCGCCACCGTGGCGATCAAGGTGAGGCGATTGTCCTGCGATCCGGTGTTGGCGGCACGCACTTCGACGATCGGACGCGGATCACGTTCCAGCACGGTTCTTCCATCGTCGGTAACACGGCCGCCGATGGGCCCCATGCCGCGGCCTGCAACGTTGCACAATCGGACGGGGGAATCACCTGCCGTGTCGAACAGCATGGAAACCACGCCATTGCCCCATTCGAGACGCCCGTCCTCACGGGGACATACGGGGTTCATTGCACCGGCACCGCTTATCATCTTCGACTCCTCAACCGTGTTCAGATACCGCCTGATCATTGACGTGCATCGATTGACGTACCTGGTACTAGCTTAAGCGGTAAATGGGGCAAATCGCACGTGCGTGTCTACTCGAAGCGGAAATATGCGATGAACTTGACTGGCGCATCCTTGGTTTTGGTGATGTTGCCGAAACCAAGGACAGCCCCTTTGTCGGGCAGTCCCTTCGTCACTCGTCATGCTCACGCGCGTAGGAACACCGTCATCTCGTTCTCGCCACGGTTGGCCCATGCGAAGTATGGAATCAGCGTGGCCGTCGTCGTCTTGCGTTCGGCGGGACGCCAATCATGGTACAACGCGGAGGTTTGCGCGGAGTCTTCCACTTCACGCCAAGCGGGAATCGCCAGCGTGGTCATCGGCATATCGACGGCGTCCACCTCGCCGAGCCCCTGCTCGTCCTGTGCTGCGGCGCCGGCATGGAAGACGATGCGATCAACAGACACGCAGGACGGGTCGGATGCGATGCGCGCGGTATCGGCGTGCAGCAGATGCAGGTTCGCGCCATTATCGACACCTTCCGCGCAGTAGGCCAGCGGTCCGCGCACGAACGCCACCTTTCCGGCGTCCTCGCGCACGAGCGGATTCGCGGCGACCATGTGGACCGGCATCGGGAAATCGAAATCGACGACATCGCCATCATGCCATGCGCCGGTCAGATACAGGTATCCGTCTCTGATGACGCGGGAGATGTCGTCGCGGCCGCGCACGGTGACCGCATCGGAAGCGGTTTCGCCACCGGCCCAAGCGGGCAGACGGAGGGCGATCGTGAAAACCGCGTCCTTGGATGCATCGGAAGCAGAATCGCCTGCATCAAAGCCCACCGCGACGGATCCCTTGCCGGACCAGGGCATATCGGACATGACGTCAAGGCGCACATCGGTGCCGGAAAGCCTGGCATGGACGCCGCCGCCCATATACAGATGCACATACAGGGTGGATGAGTCGTCTCCGATCGTGTAGGCGTACTGCTGCACGTCCTCCACGATGCGTGCGATGTTCGGCGGGCAGCAGGCGCATCCGAACCACTTCTGGCGCACCGGCTTGACGTGCGCCTTGCGTTCATCGCGATGGCATGCCTCGGGCACCACTTCGAGCGGGTTCACGTAGAAGAAGCTTTTGCCATCGAGTGCCATGCCGGCGAGCGTGGTGTTGTACAGCGCCGATTCCATGACGTCCGCATATTCGGATTTCGGCTGGATTTCCAGCATGCGGCGGGCGAAGAACGCGAGCGCGATGGCGGCGCAGCTTTCCGAATAGGCGGTGTCATTCGGCAGATCATAGTCGAAGGAGAAGGCCTCCCCCATGTGTGTGGCGCCGATACCGCCGGTGATGTAGAGCTTTCGGTCGACGATGTTGCGCCATAGTCGTTCGCAGGATGCCAGCAGGTCGGAGTCGCCGGTCAGGCGTGCCACGTCGGCGGCTCCGGCGTAGAAGTAGGCGGCGCGGACGGCGTGTCCGAGGGCCTCCGTCTGTTCCGTGATCGGCTTGTCGGCCTGGTAGTAGGCGTAGTTCTGCTCGCGCGGCGCGTAGTTGCGGCCGTCCTCCCGGGCGCGGCGGCGGTCTTCGAGCTCGAAATAGAGCGGCTGCTGGCCGCGTTGGCGTACAAAGTGTTCGGCGAGGTCGGCATAGCGCTGTTCGCCGGTGGTCTCGGCGAGTTTGACGAGTGCCATTTCGGCGATTTCGTGCCCGGGATAGCCGTGCAGCTTGCCGTCGGCGGTGCCGAATCGGGAATCGATGTAATCAGCGAAACGGCAGGCCGCGTCAAGCAGCTTGCGTTTGCCGGTGGCTTGATAGTAGGCGATCGCGCCTTCGGTCAGGTGGCCGAAGCAGTACAGCTCATGGTGGTCCTTCAGGTTGGTGAAGTGCCGGTCCATGCCGTTGAGGATGTAGTAGGTGTCCAGGTAGCCGTTGTCGAGCTGCGCCGCGCAGACGATATCGATGGCGGTGTCGGCGGTCGCTTCAAGGTCAGCGTCCGGGTGGTGGGTCAGCGAGTAGCCGACCGCTTCGATCCATTTGGAGAAATCAGTGTCTTGGAACACGAAGCCGTAGAACTTGTCGGGATCGGGGTGCGCCGGGTCGTCCGGCAGGGCTTCGAAGCCGCGGAACGTGTATTTCGGCGGCACGAAGGCCTTGCCTTCCTTGTGGTGTTCTGCGTTCTGCGCGGCGGCGGCCTTGAAGTTGTGCATGCAGTAGCTGGGTGCGGCGCCGGGAACGTTGTCGTTCAGCGCGTTCCACTGGTAGGGAATCACCTGGGTGCGCACGAGTTCCTGCCGCGATGCCCAGAACGGATCGGTGACGGTGGCGTCGCGCAATGCGATTGGATGGCTGGTGCGATTGGTGGTAGTCATGAGTGCAAGCGCTCCTTAGTGCATCGTTGTCTTGTTAACGCTCACAATCCATTATTCCACGGGTTGCTCCAAAGCACATTCCGCATGGCGGCATGTCCGACGGGAATCCCACCGCGGCAGCCGGCCCAAGATGGCCGCGCATTGGCTGCGCGACCGTTGGGCAGGCATTTCGGATTGCGGATATACGGGCTAAGGGGCAGAGCAGCTAGCCGCCGGGGCTGGCGGCCGGCTGCTCAGACCTTGATCATGGCGTACTGCGATTCGTAGAGCCGGTAGTAGGCGCCATGGCGGGCGAGCAGCTCGGCATGGTTGCCCTGCTCCACGATCTGCCCGTGGTCGATGTAGCAGATCTCATCCGCATTCTCGATCGTGGACAGGCGGTGCGCGATGATGAAGCTCGTGCGTCCCTTGAGCAGATGGTTCAGACCGGCCTGCAGCGCCTCCTCGGTACGCGTGTCGATATTCGACGTGGCCTCGTCGAGAATCAGGATGCGCGGGTCGGCGAGCAGCACGCGCGCGAACGCGATGAGCTGGCGTTGGCCCGCGGACAGGGTCGAACCGCGCTCCTCCACCACGGTGTCGTAGCCGTCTGGCAGTTCCATGATGAATTCGTGCGCATGCACGGCCTTGGCAGCGGCCACGATCTCCTCGTCGGTGGCGTCCAGTTTGCCGTAGCGGATGTTCTCACGCACGTTGCCGGAGAAGATGAACGTGTCCTGCAGCATGACGCCCATCTGCCGGCGCAGGCTTTCCAACGTCACGGAACGCACGTCGTGGCCGTCGATTGTCACCGAGCCTTCAGCGACGTCGTAGAAACGCGACAGCAGGTTGATGATCGTGGTTTTGCCGGCACCCGTAGGACCGACCAGCGCGATCGTCTTGCCTGGCTCGACATGCAGATCGACCAGGTTCAGGATGTTGCGGCCGTCCGGCTCGTAGCGGAAGACGACGTCGTTGAAGTCGACGCGACCCTCGATCTGCGGCAGATCGACGGCGTACGGCGCGTTACGGATCTCCGGCTGCACGTCCAGCGTCTCGAAGATGCGTTCAAGATACGCGGAGCAGGTGATCAGCTGGTTGTAGAAGTTGCCGATGCTGATCACCGGGTTCCAGAAGTTGTTCGCATAGCCGACGAACGCGATGAGCACGCCCGTACTCACCTCCACTCCCCCAAAACCGGTGACGCCGACGAAGTAGATGAGCGCGATGGTCATGACGGAAATCGTCTGGATGCCCGGCCACATGAGGAACTGGATGTGCACGGCCTTCATCCACGAGGTACGCACATCGTTCTGCTGCTCCTGGAACGTCTTGAATTGCGCGGCCTCCTGGGCGAAGGTCTGTGTGGTTTTCACGCCGGCGATCGACTCGTGGATGTACGCGTTGAGATTGCTCTGCTTGTTGGACAGCACCTGGTAGGCGCGACGCTGGAAATGCTGCAGCACCAGCACCCATGCGATGAGGAAGGGGAACAGCGCGAGGCTGAACAGCGCCAATCGCCAGTCGATGACGAACATGATCACCAGTGTGATGAGGAACGTGAACACATCGGAGATCACATTGATTAGGCCGGAGCTCAACGTATCGGACAGCGTGTTCACATAGTTGACCACGCGGATCAGGATTTTGCCGTGCGGGCGTGAATCGAAATAGCTGAACGGCAGCGTCTGGATATGCGTGAAGATGTCGCGGCGCATGTCTTTGAGCATGAGCTGGCCGACGCGCGTGATCTCCACGGTACGGTAGCGCAATCCCAGTTCGAAGATCACGATCAGCGCCGCGAGCAGGGCGGTCAGCTCGCCAAGCAGCGTGAGGTTTTTCGTCGGGATCGCACTGTCGATCATGACTTTCGTCAGGTACGGCACCACCACCGCGATGCAGCTCATCATCACCACGACCGCGAGGATGCGGACCACGCGTGCCATGTACGGCTTGAGATAGACGCCGATGCGGAGGATGTCATGCAGGTTGATCTGCTCCTCAAGTTCCTCATCCTCGCGGAACGTATTGCGTTTTGCCATGATGATCCTCCTTTCTAGTCGTCAAAACCCTGTGCGCGGCCGGCTTCGAGGCCCAGCTGCTTGCGGTAGATCTCCCAATATCGCCCATGCGCGGCCACCAGGTCGTCGTGGGTGCCGCGTTCCACCACGCGGCCATGTTCGAGCACGAGAATCAGGTCGGAATCCTTGATTGACGAGATGCGGTGCGCGATCGTCACAATTGTTTTCTTCTCGTCCAAATCACGCAGATGCTGTTGGATTTCCGCTTCCGTCTCCATGTCCACGGCGCTGGTCGTATCGTCCATGATGAGGATCGACGGGTTGTCGGCGAGCGCGCGTGCCAGGCTCAGTCGCTGTTTCTGCCCGCCGGACAGGCCGACGCCGCGTTCGCCGACGACGGTATCGTAGCCTTCCGGCATGCTGCGGATGAAGTTGTCCGCGCCGGCGATGGCGGCCATGCGGCGGATGTACTTTTCGTCGTATTCGCGCTGTTCGCCGGCACCGAAGCCGATGTTGCCGCCGATGGTGTCGGAGAACAGGAACGTGTCCTGCGCGACGATGCATACCTGCGATCGCAGGGTGGCGAGCGGCCAGTCGCGCGCGTCGATGCCGTCGATGAGCACGCGTCCCGCGGTCGGATCGTAGAATCGCGAAATCAGATTGACGAGCGTTGACTTGCCGGCGCCCGTCTCGCCGAGGATGCCGAGTTTTGAACCGGCGGGGATGTGGAAGTCGATGTCTTTGAGAATCGGGGTTTCCGGATCGTCGGGGAAGGCGAAGCTGACATGTTGGAAGTCGACGTCGCCGGCGATGCGTGCTGGGCAGTTCGTGGACGTTGCGGTGGCGCTGCCGGCCTCATGGACACCGTTGGTCCGGCCGTTGACTTGGCTGACGATGGCGACTGCCTGTTTGACGCTTTCCTCAGCGCCCGGCTTCTCCTGGATACGCGACTGCGAGGTCAGCAGTTTGCGAATCTTGATGCAGGACGCGTTGAAGCGTTGCCAATCGTTGATCAGCCAGCCGGATTGGCGCACGGGACCATCGATCATCCACAGGTAGGAGTTGAACGCCACCAGGTTGCCGAGGGTCATATGGCCTGTGATGACCAGGAATCCGCCGAATCCCAAGGTGATGAGCTGCAGGGAGAAGCCGAGGCCGTCGAGCCATGGCATGTATCTGCGGCTGTTGTAGGCCTGGTCCATATTGCGCTGCATGTAGTCGTCGTTGCGCTCGTCGAATTTCTTGGTCTCGTACGGCTCGCGGACGAACGCTTTGACCACGCGGTTGCCTTCGATGTTTTCCTCGACCATCGAGTTCATTTCCGCTAGGGAATTGCGGATGGCGAAGAACAGCGGCCGCGCATGCGAGGACAGTCCGCGCGTCAGGATGAAGAGGAATGGCGTGATGCAGGCGAGCGCCAGGGCGAGACGCCAGTCGATGGTGAACATCATGGCGAGAGCGCCGATGAACATGACCACGCAGTCGAGCGCCTGATAGCTGACCCAGCTTAGCGCATGGCGGATGGCGTCCGTGTCGGAAGTCATGCGGCTCATGATGTCGCCGGTGCGGGTGTGGTTGAAGTAGGTGAAGTCGAGCTCGTGCAGCTTTTCGTATTCGTCGCTTACCAAGCGGAATACGGAGTTTTGTCCGAAACGTTCCATCCACATCTGGTAGCCGTAGCGCGAGGCCACGCGCACGATGGTGAAGACGAGCATCATGACGCATAGTCGGGTCAGTTCGTCCACATGGCCTTGGGTGATGACGCGGTCCACAATCAGTCCGGACAGCAGGGGGATGGTGAGGGCCATGGTGTTGTTCACGCAGAACAGTACGACCGCGCCGGCCACGCGCGGCAGGTCGGGTTTGCAGTATGGCAGGATCCATGCAAGGTTGCCCGCCTGCTGGTTGCGTTTCGGATCGACATACATACGTAGCGTTCCTTCGAATTGTTTGCTTGGGTCTTGGTTGGGTTGTTGTTGGGTTGTGGTGTTGCGGCCATTCGTTGCCGCCACGATTCACGTCCGTCGTGTGTCGAGCGTCCCGTCACCGGCATGCCGCCGCCGGCCGAAACCCCTGTTCGGATTCGCAAACTCGACTTATTTTAAACGAACCGTACGCCGATGCAACAGATGCGTTTTCGGCGTGTCGCAATCATAATAAAATCAACATATATACCGTTACATACCACTGGTTTGCGGGTGCTGCGAAAACCGTCATCGGAGCCTGGCTCGCCGGAATCGGAGCATCGCATCGGAACATCGCACGATAATGGAATCAAGCTCGAACTATCGATACGAGCATCGGCGACGCACGTCGAGGAAAGGACGGCAAGGATGACGGACTTGGAGCACATCCGCGCGAAGTTCGCTGCGGAATATGGCCTGTCGGAGGACATGCTCAGGAACGCGGAACGTTGGACGGAGACCACGGGCGACCTCGAAGGGGTTCCCGAGAACCTGCTGCCGGGCATTCTGGGAATGCGATTTGGCGCGATCGCCATCGATACGCCGCGTTCCGAACGCTGGAGCACGCCGGAAGACATCGATGTGATCGCCGACCTCGCCTACCTGCCGGATGGCGGGTACGATACGGCCGCGGGAGCGCGCCGCGGCCATTTGCTCGACCTGTATCTGCCGCATGACGCGGTATTGCGCGGTGGGCACACCCTGCCGGTGTACATCGATATCCATGGCGGCGGGTTCACTTACGGATACAAGGAGCTGAACCGGAATTTCAACGTGCATCTCGCGGAACAGGGCTTCGCGGTGTTTTCATTGAACTATCGTCCGGCGCCGCAGACCGACTTGCGTGGGCAATTGGCCGATATCCAGGCGGCATTGCGTTGGCTCGCAGCCCATATGGCCGATTATCCGGTCAATCCGAACGCGGTGTTCCTCACCGGCGATTCCGCAGGTGGCGCGTTGACGCTACTGACCTTGGCCATTGAAAACAATGCGGAAGCCGCGGCTGCGTTTGGCGTCGACAAGCCGTCCGGCATCCGATTCGCGGGTGCCGCTCCGGTGTGCGGCGCGTACAGTTCGGCGTCGTTGGAGACCATGGGCCGCAAGCTGACGGTCGGGTATGACCCGAACCGCCGTATCGGTCTTGAGCAGATGTTGGGCGTCGATTTCTTTACGGGGCTCGAAGCCGCTGATCCGAAGTTCCTCACCGCTGAGGGTCTGGCGTTCAACGTCGATCTTCCACCCTTGCTCATCATCACCTGCGGCGACGATTTCCTTGAAGCCGACAATCTGGCGTTGGCCGCCGCCTTGTCGCGCAAAGGCGCCGATTTTGAATTGTTCGACCCGAAGCCGCGCCGCCATGAGACGTTGGGGCATGTGTTCGTCATCGGCATGCCATGGCTTGAGGAAAGCCGGGAATGCCTTGATCGAATCCGCCGCTTCTCATACGAACGCTGTTGAATAACGTGAATGGGGTGAATACTCCTCCGGAGTGCCCGCCCCATTCAATGGCCGTCGATGCCGCGACGCCGTATCAGCGGCGGACCATTTCCTCTTCGATCTGTTCGAGCGACTTGCCCTTGGTCTCAGGCACGAAACGCAGCACGAACGGGATGGACAGCGCGGAGAACACGCCAAAGATGGTGAACGGGCCGCCGACGTTGTTGCCGAACATGGCCAGCAGCATGAGGAAGAACTGGGAGACCACGAAATTGCCCAGCCAGTTGGCAGCGGAACCGAAGGAGCTGCCGATGCCGCGCACGCTCAACGGGAAGATCTCGCCGATGAGCACCCATGCGATCGGACCCCACGACAGCGCGAAGCCGAGGATATAGCAGGCGATCAGCACCATGGTCGGCACGGCCAGCGTGGCCACATCGCCGGTGAAGTTAAGCACGGCCAGCACCGCGAGGGCGATGGTCATCGTCACCGATCCGAAGATCAGCAGCTTCTTGCGGGGGAATTTGTCCATGATAAGCGTGGCCGCGATAGTGGCCACGAAGTTGACCACGCCAATGCCGACCGACACCCAGATGGCATGGTTTTCGGGGAATCCGAAGCCTTTGATGAACACCTGCGGCAGGAAATAGATCACGGAGTTGATGCCGACGAGCTGCTGGAACAGCATGATGCCGATCGCGGCGACGAGCGCAGGACGGGCGATGCGGAACAGCTCGCGGACACCGCCCTTGGTGTTCTGCGCGGCGACGGCCTTGATCTCGTCGAGCTCGAGCTGCACCTGCGTCTGATCGACGTCCTTGCGAATAAGGGTAAGTACTTTGAACGCCTCACGATCCTTGCCTCGACTCACCAGATATCGCGGCGATTCCGGCAGCAGCAGGCCGCCGATCAGCAGCAGGGCCGCCGGCACGAGCGCCGACCCCAGCATCCACCGCCAATCGCGGATGCCGGCGATATTGTGGCCGAGGAAGCCGAGATTGGACGCGTATGCCAGCAGGATGCCGAAAGTGATCATCAGCTGGAATAGCGTGGACAGCGATCCACGACGTTCCTTCGGCGCAAGCTCGGCAAGATATGCCGGAGTCAGCGAGGAGGCCGCGCCGACGGCGAGACCGAGGATGATGCGGGCCACGACCATCATCAGGAATCCCGTGGATCCCGCGCACATGCCCGAACCGAGCAGGAACAGTATCGCCGCCAGAATCAGCAGCTTCTTGCGGCCGAAACGATCGGACAGCGCGCCGATGGACAGGGCTCCCGCGCAGGAACCGATCAACACGGATGATGTGATGAACCCGGTCTGAGCCACGGACAGGCCGAAATCGGATTCGATGAGCGGCGAGGCTCCGGAGATGATGCCGGTGTCGAAGCCGAACAGCATGCCTCCCAGCGCGCCGAACGTGAAGATGAACGCGCTGTTGAGCGGGAAACGTGTGGAAACGCCACGCCCCACCTCCCGCTCGACGGCGTCGATCGTCGCGCCGACCTCATGGATGCCGGCTTCCACCGCACCTTCGGCGTCGTGTACTGGATTGGACGTCTGCACCGCAGTCATGATTCCACCTTCCATTCCCATCGATCCTCATCGATATGAGATGCAGCAATCGCAGCAAACAAAAAAGACCTGGAACGACGTATAGTGACGTCGTTCCAGGTCTTGCCTCGCATTGAGTAGCAACCCTGCCGCGCTTGTATGCTGCGTATATTGCATTCAAGTGTAGGTCATGGCGGCATGCGACACTCCGATTTTTTAGAAAACGTTTACCGGTTATTTTTCAGTGCAGGAAAGCGTGAAGCACAGGCCAGCGGCACATGCTTTTCCCTCGTGCGGAGAGCCTCCTCGGATATCCACGAGCAAGCGGACCGAATCAAGCCGTCAACCATCCACAAGCAAGACGGCAAAAAGAAAGCCGGCGGAGAGAAAGCCGCCGGCTGAGAGAGAAGAGAGAAGAAGGGTTCAGTTATGGGATTCCAAAGGAATCTCGCCAACAGCCGCAACCGTTGACATGGTCTATATAACCGCCCGACCCTTGGAGGAACGATGTGCGTTCCTGTCAATTCCCTGAGAATTTCGTAGCGGAAATGTCACGACGGTGCGAATTCGGGGGTTTATCCCACTGAATATCGCCCCAACGGCCTTCCTGCAGCTTGTTCAGCGCGGCAACAGACGATCGCACGGCATCCGCCATACGGACACCGTCATGAGACACCGCTATACGACGCCGTACACTCACACGCAATCGTGCGTCTCACTCAGCGAATTTGTCGACGCGGCGATCGTAGGTCAGCAGGCCGTTGAGCTCTTCCTCCACGTCGGAAACCTGCGTATACACGTATCCCGCAAGTCCGCGCGATTCCAGCGCGGCCGCGGAGGCGAGCACGGAACGCACGGCGGCCCGCCAATCGTCGATCGAATCGTATTCACCGTAACCGTAGGCGCGCGACACCGCCGCATGCTCCGGTACGAGCTGCGCCAATCCGCCGAATTCCGAAATCACGAACGCGCGTACGCCGTGTCGTGCGACCGGCAGCACCACGTAATGCGCGGCCCTGCGGCGACGGCGGTGCTTCTTCTCGAATTCGGCCACGTATCCGCGCAATGGACCCTTGTCCGGGTAGATTTCCAGCGGACGGAAATAGTTGTGCACGCTGTGGTAATCGCCGCAATGCTGGTCGTACCAGCCGCTGGTCGCGTCAATCGGACGGGTCGGGTCGAGCGCGTGGATGCGTTCGGCTGCGTCGCACGCGTCGAATTGGCCCCAGCCTTCGTTGAACAGCGTCCACGTCACGATGGAGGGGTGCCCGCCGAGCATGTGCACCATCGCGTCGCACGTACGCGACCAATCGCGCCGGTAGATCGGGTCGTCCGCGCCGAGCGCCGTGAAATGTTTGGCGGTGTCGTCGCGGAATTTGTTCCATGTGGAGCGGATGAGCGTCGGCTTACGATTCGTGGTCCACGCATTGTATTCGCCGTCCGTGCCGCCGCCGGACACCGCGTCCTGCCAGACGAGCATGCCGAGGCGGTCGCAATGGTAGTACCAGCGGGCCGACTCGATTTTGATGTGCTTGCGCAGCATGTTGAAGCCGGCGTTTTTCATGGCCGTGATGTCATGCGTCAGCGCCTCGTCGTCGGGCGCGGTCATGAGGCCGTCCGGCCAGTAGCCTTGGTCGAGCACGCCTTTGACGAAGAGCGGCTTGCCGTTGAGATGGAAGCGCGCCACCCCCTTCGTATCCGGTTTGATTTCGACGGAACGGAACGCGCAGTAGGAACTTACGACATCCATCGGCTGCGACCACGCGACCGCCGCATCACCCGCCGTTTCCGTGGGTTTCGCCGACCCGTATCGCAATTCGGCCCGCACGTCATACAGATACGGATCGGCCGGCGACCACAGATGTTCGGCAGCTGTTGCGATTTCCGCACGCACCTTGCGCACGCCCGCCGGCAGCGTCTCATCCGCCACCACCGTGCCGTCCGCAGGGTCGGTGACGACGATGTGCAGTTTCGCGTTCGGCTTGTCGCCGCCAATTTCCGCACGGACGAACAACTTGCCGTCGGATGCCCCCTTGAGTGTCAGCGTGCGCAGGTAGGCTTCCGGCACGATTTCCAGCCAGACGCTTTGCCAAATGCCGCTTTGCGCGGTGTACCAGATGCCTTCGCGCTCGATTTTCTGCTTGCCGCGCAACTGCGTGCCCGAATCGTTCGGATCGTAGACGCACAGCGCGATTTCAAACGCGTCATCAGGGTCGATAAATGCCGAAATATCGACGTCGAACGGCAGGTAGCCGCCGACGTGCGTGCCCGCGAGCTGGCCGTTGACATAGCAGGCGCAGACATAATCGACCGCTTCGAAATGCAGGATGAGGCGATTCGCGTCGCCGATTTGCCGGACCGTTTCCTCTCCGCCGAGCGTGACGGGATGCACGACGGTGCGGTACCACAGCAGGTTGTCGGGGTAAATGGTCTGGTGCACGCCGGACAGCGCGGATTCCGGCGAGAACGGTACGAGGATCTTGCCGTCGAACGTTTGCGGAATGACGGTTTCCTTGGCTGCGCGGACCGCTTCGTCGCGGGTCAGCATCGCCGCCGTTTTGCGCCATTTCGGCGCGGTTTCGTCTTCCGGAATGGACGCGATCGCGTAATCCCACCAGCCATTGAGCATGGTGCAGTTGTCGCGTACCATGGTCGGGCGCGGGTGCTCGCCGAGTATGGGGGTACGACCCTCGTCCAGCGTGCGTTCGCCTTCCTCGGCGGGATTGAACGCCTTGTTGCCGGCGCGCGCGGACAGCCATTCATGGTCGATTCGTTCACCCCACGGTGTCCACAACTGCTGCAGCGGCTCACGGGAACGCATTTTCGTAGGCGCGGCCTTCAATACGCGTTTGATATCCAGCATGGAGAGCCCCTTCCTGCAGCTTTGCACGTCTCTGCGTTTTATTGTACTGAGCGGCTTGCGTTTTTTAACGATTCGTACCGCGGTTTGAAGTACCGTCTTGCGACACCCCGCCAAGACCAGCTGAAAAATCGCACGCATTTCTACCCAAAACAATGCGAAAGCAACCGGAACATACCTACGAAAAGGATGCGGTCGGTCGTATATGCATTGTAAGGCCATAGGCTTGGCCGAACGGCCTTGAGTGTGCCGTCAACGCATACCTCGACCGGCCGCCGGGCCCGCCAATCGCACAAAACGTCGCATAGGTGGAAACGTGATACGGGAATGAGACGCTGAAACGGCACAGAATGTCGCACGACTTCGATTTTTCGGCACTTTTTTCAAGTCGTGCGACACGGCAATCAAAACAAATACCCCCTAACCGCCATTTTCCGGTCATTTTGACCTAAAAACAGCAGTTAGGGGGCACTTATCGCACCGCAGCTGTCGCACGACTTGAAGAAATCGTCCAAAAATCAAAGTCGTGCGACGCGTACGGGGGTTATGCGACGGAATCAGCCTTCCAGCTTCGCCTTTTCGGCGGCGAGACGGGCGGCCTCGGCTTCGCGGCGGGCCTTCAGCTCGGTATCGAAGCGGGCGAGCTCCTCCTCGACGGCCTCCGGCGGAATCTTCGCAAAGATCGGGTGCGGCTTCGGCACCGAGGTGCCGGCCACGATCGGCTCGGAAGCCCACGGATGCACGGTTTCGCCCAGCTTGTAGTCGCCCGTGATGATCGGGTACGTGAAGCCCGGCTTGTCGAGATCCTCAACCTCTTCCAGATGAGGCAGCGGCGAGAAGACGCCAGTTCCGCCGAGGGCCTCCCACACCTTCTGTGCGGAGTGCGGCAGGAACGGGGCCAGCAGGTGGTTGGCGTCGGACACGGCCTGGGCGGCGGTGTGCAGCACGGTGCCGAGGCGGGCCGGATTGTCCTTGATCTTCCACGGTTCGGTGGCGGAGATGTACTTGTTGATGTCGCCGACCACGCGCATCGCTTCGGACAGCGCGTTCTTCTGGCGGTGATTCTCGATGAGTCCGCCGACGGTTTCGAACGCGGCCTTGGTTTCGGCCAGCAGCGCACGGTCCTCGTCGGTGGCGGAAGCCTCGTCGAACGACGGAATCTCGCCGAAGTTCTTGTTGACGAGGTTGGCCACGCGGTTCACCAGGTTGCCCCAGGATGCGGCGAGCTCCTCATTGTTGTGGCGCACGAACTCGGCCCAAGTGAAGTCGGAATCGGAGCTTTCCGGTCCGGCCACGGAGATGTAGTAACGCACGGCGTCCACGGGGTAACGGGCGAGGATGTCCTTCACGTAGATGACGATGCCGCGGGAGGACGAGAACTTCTTGCCTTCCATGGTCATGAACTCGGAGGCCACGACCTGCTCCGGCATGTTCAGCGGACCGAGCTTGCCGGTTTCGCCGCCCTTGGAGCCCTGGCCGTTGTAGGCCAGCATTTCGGACGGCCAGATCTGGGAGTGGAACGTGATGTTGTCCTTGCCCATGAAGTAGTAGCCCGGGGTGGTCGGATCGTTCCACCATGCGCGCCATGCCTCCGGGTCGCCCTTGCGGCGGGCCCATTCGATGGATGCGGACAAGTAGCCGATCACAGCGTCGAACCACACGTACAGCTTCTTGTTCGGGTTGTCGATCCAGCCCTTGACCGGCACCGGAATGCCCCAGTCGATGTCACGCGTGATGGCGCGCGGCTTGACTTCCTTGAACAGGCCGATGGAGAAGTTGATGACGTTGGTGCGCCAGCCTTCGCGGGTCTTGAGCCACGCGAGATTGGCTTCGGCGAGCGCCGGCAGGTCGAGGAAGAAGTGTTCGGTTTCCTCGAAGCGCGGGGTTTCGCCGTTGATCTTGGATACGGGGTTGAGCAGCTCGTCCGGGTCGAGTTCGTTGCCGCAGGCGTCGCACTGGTCGCCACGGGCTCCGTCGGCGCCGCAGATCGGGCAGGTGCCTTCGATGTAGCGGTCCGGCAGGGTGCGTCCGGTGGACGGGGAGATGGCGACTTTCTGGGTGCCCTTGTAGATGTAGCCGTTTTCGAGGCACTGTTTGAACAGTTCCTGCACGACCTTTTCGTGATTGCCGGTGGTGGTGCGGGTGAACAGATCGTAGCTCAGGCCGAGATCGCATAGGTCCTTGGCGATCACGCGGTTGTAGCGGTTGGCGAGCTCCTGCGCGCTCACGCCTTCCTTGTCGGCTTCCACCAGGATTGGGGTGCCGTGCTCGTCGGTGCCGGACACCATCAGCACGTCATTGCCCTTCATGCGCTCGTAGCGCGCGTACACGTCGGACGGCACGCCGAAGCCGGCGACGTGGCCGATATGACGGGGGCCGTTGGCATACGGCCATGCAACATTCACCAAAATATGACTCATGGTGCCCGATTATACAAAGCGCCATATCCCGTGTTTTCGGCGCATTCCGATTGGCGGAAAACGGGCGGATGGGGTCGATGACGTTCTCGCAGACCGGCCTGCATCAGGCTACGGTAGTCCACAAGGTTATCCACATTGTTGCATCACGCAACAATCATCGTCCACTTATCCACTTTTTTCGCGAAGCCGGTGGCACGCCGCTTTCCGTATCAGCTACGGTACCCCGCATGGATACCTCCCCTCCCCTTTTGGGCGACGCCGACCTGCCCGGCCCCATTTGTTTGAATCGTTTGCATTCCCTAGGCGTGGTATGCAAACTTGACAACGACAACGCCTACTCGTATCACGATTCGCGCACGCTGTACGGCCGCGCCAGCATCATCTCAACGCTGATGCCGAGTCGTTCCGTGGCGTGCGCCGGCACCGCTGCGTGGGTGTGGTTGGGTGGCATGTTTCCCAACACGATCGACATCATTTCAAAAGCGCATTACCGAACGGCGAGGTACGGTCGCAAAGTCAGCGTTTTCAACCGACAGGCGCCCGACGAACATGTCACCGACGTCGGCCCGATCACCGTCACCACGCCCACACGCACCGCATGCGACCTTGCCATGAACTGCACTCCGGAAACGCAGTCGCCGGTCACGGAAATCGTATGCATGCTCATGCAGGAATTCCGGTTCCGCCCCGACGATTGCCTGCAGGTCATGCAGGAGGCCACCCATATTCGCAACGCGCCACGGGCACGCCAGTTTTTCCGGACGATTGACGGAAAGCAGTGACGGATATGCGCGAATCGCAACGGCCGTCGGAAAAACCACGGCAGACGAGACAGACGCGGCAAGCGTCGGCACAGTCGCGGCGCACGGCAAGCAAGAGATATGAAGAGCGCGCGAAACGTAGCAAACGTCATGGGCAACGACATGAACAGCATGGACACCATGGCAAACGCCACGAACGACGTCGCGCGCCGCCGAAATATCAGCCGCACGCGCGGCAGCGGGCATTAGTCGAACCGCCTGCGCCGCCGATCGAATTGACGCCGTTGGTGGCGTGCAGCGCCGACACCGCGCAAGATGTGCTGTGGCATATCGCGGAATATGCGCCGCGATTGCGCAAGTGGCTGGTCGCCAATCCTTCGGCGACGCCTGCGATGCTGGAATATCTTGCGCAGGTCGGCGGGCCGGGTGTGCCCGAAGCGCTGCGGATATTGCTGAAATCGTTGGAAATGAACGGTTCCGGAAGCGATCAGCCCTTCATCGCAAGCACGGCATTGTAGACCTGCTTGCGATTGGCGAGCGAGCCGTCGGACAGCGGATGTTCGGCGACAACCTGTGAAATCGCGTCCTTGATACGCAGGTTGTCTTCCTGCGCGCGGTCGACTGACAGCACCGCCAGATCCTCGATGGACAGCGTTGCAGGCGCGGCAGCGTCGGCCTCCTCCTCGGAAGCGCCGGCGATGACGAGCACCATTTCGCCACGCGGCGGATCGTCGACGACGCTTTGGCGGATTTCGGCGATGGTGCCACGGCGGATCTGCTCGTAATCCTTGGTCAGCTCGCGGCACAACGCCATTTTGCGATTCGGTCCGAGCACGTCAAGCAGGTCGGCCATGGATTCGTCGATGCGGTGCAGGGTTTCGTAGAAGACGATGGTGCGACGTTCCGATTTGAGCGCGCGCAGGTGCTGCACACGTTCGCTGTGCTTGCGCGGCAGGAAGCCTTCGTAGCAGAAGCGGTCGGTCGGCAGGCCGGACAGGCACAGCGCGTCGAGTACGGCGGACGGGCCGGGAGCGCAGGTGACGGGCAGGCCGCGTTCGATGGCGCGGCGGACGATCGCCAGTCCCGGATCGTTGATGGTGGGCATGCCCGCGTCGGATACGACGAGCACGGTGGCGCCTTGTTCGACCTGGTCGAGCAGGCCGTCGGCCTTGTCGCGTTCGTTGTGGTCGTGGTAGGCGACGACGCGGCCGGGCACGCGGATGCCGAGGCGGTTCGCGAGCGCGTATAGGCGGCGCGTATCCTCGGCTGCCACGATGTCGGCGCCTTCCATGAGGGCGATCAGGCGGGCGGACGCGTCGCCGGTGTTGCCGATCGGCGTGGCGGCGAGCACGACCGTTCCGCGCGGAATGTTGACGTCGGCGACCAGTCCGTCGAGCCCGAATTCGGCACGTTCCGTGGCTTGCGCGGTTTCCTCGGCATTTTCCGCGTTCTCGCCGATTTCGGCAATCTGACCAATATTTGTTTTCACGGTTTGTTTCACGGCGTTACCAGCCTTCTCGGCATCAGTCTGTTCGCTCAAGTTCTCCATATTTCCAGTATCGCCCACAGCGTCCCCAAACCATCAGCTCCCGCCATTTCTCCGTCTTTCGCAACCAACCAATCGAAACCCGACCAAACCACCGACGACGCCACACGTCCTCACCGGTAAATCAAAATGCACCCCTCACACATCCGGGTTTCCACCCGCCACGCATTCGGATTTTTCTTCGTACGACATTCGGATTTTCCTTTGCGTAGGATTCGGATTTTCTCAGACGGGGGTGAGACGGCGATTCAACACGACTTTGGACATGCCATCGATAGCATGGAATCATGCGTTATTTTGAAGATGAAATTTCCGGAATCGACGGCAGCACGGCCACGTTCGTCGGCTACTGCCTTGACAACAGCAGCGAAATCGACCCGAATCGCAAGCGCCCGTCCGTGCTGGTGATTCCCGGCGGCGGCTACGAAATGACGTCCGACCGCGAAGCCGAACCAATCGCCATGCAATTCCTTGCAGCCGGCTTCAACGCGTTCGTGCTGCGCTATTCCGTGAAGCCGTCCATTTTTCCGGTCGCGCTGCTGGAAGCGGCCGAAGCGATGCGGCGGATTCGCACGCATGCCGACGAATGGCATTGCGATGCCGACGCGATCGCGGTGATCGGCTTTTCCGCCGGCGGCCACCTTGCCGCCAATCTTGCGACTTCCGCCAGCGACGACGTGCTCGCGGCACATGGTTACGATGCGGATGCGGTGCGCCCGAACGGCCTGATGCTCGCCTACCCTGTGGTCACGTCCGGCCCGCTCGCCCACCGCGGCAGTTTCGATGCGCTGCTCGGCGACCGCAAGGCCGATCCGGAAGCGCTCGACGCCGTTTCGATCGAAAAGCATATCGACGCGAAGACGCCGCCGGTGTTCGTCTGGCATACCGTTCCGGACGATTGCGTGCCGTACGAGAACACGCTGATGCTCGTCGACGCCTGCAAGAAGGCGGGCGTGAGCGTCGAGGCGCACCTGTTCCCCAGCGGCGGCCACGGCCTGTCACTCGGCACCGCCGAAACCGCATGGCAGGGGGTCAACGGCATCGAACCGTGCGTGCAGGTCTGGCCGAAACTTGCGATCGCGTGGATGCGTCGTACATTTGCGGATACCGACGCTGCCACGACCGGCTCTGCCACAGCCGACGCGATTGCCGAATAATCGCCATTCCTGCGTTTTTTTCCGCGTCTTTTCACGTCTTTTTTGTCGCACGACTTCGCTTTTCGGACCAAAAAATCAAGTCGTGCGACATTTAATCGAGTACAAATACCCCCTAACTGGCATTTTCCGGGCGAAAACGACACTTAGGGGGTATTCGGCGTCGCACGACTTGAAAATAACCGCCAAAAATCAAAGACGTGCGACGTTTTGCGCCACCTAATCGCCAAAATCAGATGGGACGCGACTCGTGCACCATCTGACGATCGCCGTAATACAACGAGTTCAGGCCAGGATTCGCCGGCGTGCCCCACGCGGACGCCGGACGCGCCGGACGCACCGGACAGCCGCTGAGCACGCTGGACAGCTGCCGGACAACCATTGAACAACCACCGGGCACCACCGGCCGAACACCACCTACAAGCACACGCACATAGGCTCCCATAGGCACATATTGACGATTTGTGCAGATTTGCCACCCGTCGTCGCACTGCGACGCACACTGCATAGACCCGTTGGTAGTCTGTGATTGGTTCGCAACGGCACATTCGTTGCGCCCGATGGAAAAGCAAGCCACACGAACCGACCCCGCGCAACCGCGCAAAACCACACAGAGAGACCTATGAATATCATCAATTTCTTCGTCAACCTCATCAAGGACCCCCGTACCGCGATCGCCAGCTGGATTGCCATGGGCGTCGCGCCGACCCTCGGCTTCATTTTCCTTATCGTCTTCATTGAGACCGGCGTGGTGTTCTTCCCGTTCCTGCCGGGCGATTCGCTGCTGTTCGCGGCCGGCTTCTTCGCCGCCCCCGACGCACAGACCGGCGTGTCCGCACTGCCGCTGTTCGCTCTGCTGCCGGTGGTCTGGTGCGCCCCGGTCATCGGCGACCAGTGCAACTACTGGATCGGCCATTTCTTCGGCCGTCGCATCCTTGAATCCGGCAAAGTCAAGGCCATGACCCCGGAGCGCATCGAGAAAACCGAGAAGATGATTGAGAAGTGGGGCCCGCTGGCCGTGTTCCTTGGCCGTTTCTTCCCGTTCATCCGCACGTTCATGCCGTTCATTTCCGGTATTTCCGGCATGCGTTGGAGCCGTTTCACGCCGTTCTCGGTGCTCGGCGGCCTGTGCTGGTCGACGCTGTTCACGCTGCTCGGCTATTTCTTCGGCGGCATTCCGGCCGTGCAGAAGCATTTTGAATTGGTGATTATTGCGATTCTTGTGCTGTCGCTGATTCCAACGATCGTCGGCCTGCTCAAGGCCAAGTTCGGCAAGAAGAAGCCGGCTGCCGAGGACACTGCGGAAACCGCCGACGCCGAATAAGCAGCGTTCAATCGTCGTAGAAATATCGGCGAATACAACGCAAGCACAACACGCGGAGTGTGGAATTGCATTTTTCCACACTCCGTACTAATATTTCGAGAGTTGTCTTGCTAAACAAGGTGACGCACATGGGGCTGTAGCTCAGTTGGTAGAGCGCTTCGTTCGCATCGAAGAGGTCGCGGTTTCGACTACCGTCAGCTCCACGAAGCCCGCTGCATTCATTCCACCGCAGCGGGCTTTTTCTTTTGTTTTCCGCCGTTTCCGGCATTTCGGCTTTTGATTACAGCCGCGTCAGGCGTTGCGGCGGCGGATGTAGGCGTCGAGCGTGGCGGCGGTGATGCCGTCGTAGCCGTTGATCGAGGCGAATTGCGGGCCGTTGGAATTGTCGATGCGCATGAAGCCGGTCTGGCCGAGCGTGGTGGCACCGGATGCGGCCGCGGAGCGCAGGCCGGACATGGAATCCTCCACCGCGATGCAATACTTCATGTCTTCGGGCGCGATGCCAAGCTTGCGGCCCGCCGCAAGATACGGTGCGGGCGACGGCTTCTTCTCGACATCGTCATCACCGCACACGTAACCGGCGAACGTGCCGTCCGGCGCCTGCGCGATCAGGTTTTCCGCCAGATGACGCGGCGATGTGGTGACAAGCATCGACGGCACGCCCGCCTCCTTCAGCGACAGCAGCACGTCCTCGACGCCATCGATCCACGGAATGCGTTCGAATTCCTTCTGCGCCACATAATCGATCACGCCCTTGCCGATTTCTTCGATCGACAGCTTGCAGCCGTGCTCCACCATGCGGCGGGCCACGTCCGGAACCGGCGTTCCGGAACCCTGCCAAGCGAGGTCCTCATCCCAGTATCCGCCGTGGTCGGCTGCGATTTTCAGCTCGCCTTCGTGCCAATACGGTTCGGAATCGATCAGCGTGCCGTCCATGTCCCAGAACACGGCTTTGAGCATCAGCTTCGAAACTTCCTGGGCGCCGTTCTGGATACCGTTGTTCAGCTCGGTCATTACGTTTCCTCGCAATCGTTACGCTTCGTTCTCCGATAGCTACATTCTTCGTCAGCTACGACCATTTCAGCAGAGCGGCACGACGGAAGCGCTTCAGCGCGCAGAAAAAACAGGACGGTTCCATCAAGCCGGTCCGCCAATCGGTTCATACCAATCGGCTCGCACCAATCGGTTCACGCAAACCGACTCATGCACAAGCCAATTCGCGCAAGCCAACGCAGCAACCAACCCATAGCAACGGAGGCACTTGGGAATCCCCCAAGTGCCTCCGCAACGAAAAACACATCCGACGAAATCGGTCGGTCGCAATCGCAGCAATCCGTCATAGACCCCTTTTAGACGAATCGCAAGACTTGCGTGCGACTACTCCTGAGCCTCCTGCTCCTGAGCGGCCTTCTCGGCATCCTCCGCCTTCCAGCGGGCGATGCAACGCTCGACGCGCTTGCAACCGATGATCTTCGGATCCAAGCCGGCCTCGCGGAAAATCGCGGCAGGCGAACCACCCTCGGCATACCTGCGCATGCAGTCGTCACGGAATTCCTTGGAATAGCGAATTCGATACTGAGTGACTGATTCCACAGCATCGAGAGACCCCAGGTATTTGCGGGTCTTTGCGGTGAACGCAACTCTTGGCACTGTACGCTCCTAACCTTTCTATATCCACCGCATGCCCTCCCTCGATTCTTCGTGGAAATAAGCAGTCATATTTCATCGAAGCTGTGGGCCAGCCGGAAGAAATACGAACTTCAACGCGGATACGTAACATTATTTCTCACAATAGAGACATCATTGCGAGACAGATGCGGCGTTATGAGTAGTTGCATACCAAAAATCGGGCATACCCCCGCGATATATGCCCGATTTTGCTGTTTTTTTAGATTTTTTTAGGGTTTTCCAGCGCTTTTCAGGAAAGTCAGCGAATGGGCTGTCAGCGAATTCCCCAAACTACCACTGACCTGGAGCCCATATCGTCCCCCTCTTCCGCACGTTCCGCCCGTACGGATTCGCGCGACGGAAGCTGCCGTGCATCGGCTCGCAGCTGCCTGCGCCACATGCGCGCGCGCTGGGACCGCTCGACTTCCACGATGCCACCGTCCGCGTCCGCGGCGAACACGCTGGAACCGGCCGGCTTGCGCAGTCGCTCCACCTGGCGGCGCAGCTCGCGGTTCTCTTCCTCAAGTTCGAGGATGCGCGTGATTCCAGCCAGGTTGATGCCCTCTTCCTGGCTGAGTTGCTGCGCTTGCGCAAGACGGGAGATGTCGCGCAGCGAATAGCGCCGCGCGCCACCTTCCGTACGTTGCGGTACGACCAAGCCAAGGCGATCATACTGGCGCAGCGTCTGCGGATGCACGTTGGCGAGCTCGCCGGCCGCACCGACCGAGAAGACGGGCAGCTCGATGTCGAAACCGACTTCGGCGGCACCGTCCAGGTCGGCCCGGCCGGCCACGATCGCCATGGCGCACATTTCATACAGCCGCTTGATCTGCCGTGCGGCGCGCGCTTGGGAGGCTTGGGAAGTCCGCGATGAGCGTGCCATGGCGGTCAGCGCTCCCGAGCGAGCTCGTCGGCGAAGTCACCGCACGCCTTGTCGAATTCCTTCGCGGCATGCTTGGCAACGAGGTTCGGATGCTCCGGAATGCGGATCTCCACACGGCCGACCAAATCGCCGTTCTCGTGCGGATTGGCCACGCCCTTGCCTGCGATGCGCACTTCCGCGCCGCTGGACGAGCCGGCAGGCACTTTGAAGGCGATTTCGTTTCCGTCGATATCCGTGGCCGTCACTTTCGCGCCGTTCACGGCTTGGCTGACGGTGATGGGCAGCGGCATGATGATGTCACGTCCGCGCAGGGTGAATTTCGGGTCTTCGGCGACGGTGATATGCAGGTACAGATCGCCGTTTTTGCCGCCATTGCGGCCCGGCTTGCCCTTACCGGTGAGACGGATCTTCTGCCCGTCGCGCACGCCGGCGGGGATGTGCGTCTTGAACTTCTTGCCGTCCGCGGACAGCGAAACCGTGGCTCCCTTGACGGCCTGGCGGAAGGTCAGGCGGATCTTGGAGTTGCGGTCCTCGCCGTTTTCCGGCTGCGGCTGCTCGTAATCGTCAGCGCCGTAGCGTTCGTAGGCGGAGCCTGCGCCCGGGCCGCCCGCACCGCCGCCGAACATCGAGAAGATGTCGTTGAGGTTCGGATTGCCGCCGCCATTGGTCTGGAAGCGGATACGCGAGCCATTGCCGCCCATGCCTGCGCCGCCGCCGAACATCGAGCCGAAGATGTCGGAGAACGCGCCCGCGTCGAAGCCGCCCTGGCCGGAACCGCCGGCGAAACGCGCGCCGCCCATGCCGAACTGGCGAATCGCATCGTATTTCTGACGATTCTCCTTGTTGCTCAGCACGTCGTACGCTTCGGAGATGTCCTTGAACTTCTCCTCCGCTTCCTTCGTCTTGTTCAGGTCGGGATGGTATTTGCGCGCCAGCTTGCGGTACGCTTTGGTGATTTCGGCGTCGGTGGCGTCTTTGGAGACACCGAGGACCTTATAGAAATCCTTGCTCAGCCATTCATTCTCAGCCATGATGTGCCTCCTTTCGTGAGGTTTTCATGCAGTAAAAAGTACAGTTTTTCAAACTTTCAAACAGTTGTCGTTGAACCGTTGTTTCAGGTAATCGAAGGCCCCTCGTTTTTCAGAGGGGCCCGATTACTCGTCACATGCGTTTCGCGCGGATACGCGGATTGTGCGAATGCGCGATCAGTTCTGCGGAGAAGCCACGACCACACGGGCCGCGCGGATCACGCGGTCGCCGATGCGGTAGCCGGCTTCCACCACGGTGTCGACGGTTTCCTTCTCGGCATTCGGATCCGGCTTGTGCAGGATCGCGTCATGCTTCGTCGGGTCGAAATCCTCGCCCTTTTCGCCGAACTTCTCAACGCCGAACTTCTCGAACGCCTTGTCGATCTTGTTGGCGACGGCCTTGAACGAATCGTCCATTTCGCTGTGTTCGCGAATGCGGTCGATGTCGTCGAGGGCCGGCAGCAGGGCGGTCAGCACGTCGATGATGCCGTGCTGACGGAAGCGTTCCTGCTCCTTCTGCGCGCGGTTGCGGAAGTTGATGAACTCCGCGCGTTCGCGCTGCAGCGCCTCCAGATATTCGGCGGCTTCCTTCTTGGCCTGGCCAAGGGGGGTTAGCGTATCGTCGGCTTTGCCGTCGGCAGCGCCTGCCTTGTCAGCACCGTCAGCGGCAGCGGAATCGCCATTTTCTTGCGATTGCGCGGCAGCCGGCTGAGCTGCACCTTCCTGCGTTGCGCCAGCGGCGGCAGCGGCGGCAGCGGCGGAATCGGCGGAAGCGCCGTCAGCAGCGGAAGCGGCGGCCGGGGCGGCCTGCCCGGACAGGTCATCCATGTCGGGCAGGTCGTTCAGGTACTCGTCCTTGTTGAAATCGGACATGATTACTTGTTGTCCTTGTCGTCGTCCACGACTTCGGCGTCAACCACGTCGTCGTCGGAGCCGTTGGAAGCGGAGCCGGCAGCGCCTGCGCCAGCAGCGCCGGCCGCACCGGCGGCGTCGGCGGCGCCCTGCTGTGCGTAGAGGGCCTGGCCGATCTTCTGGGCGGAGGTCATCAGCTCGGTCTGGGCGGACTTGATCTTCTCAATGTCCTCACCCTTCAGGGCTTCCTTGAGCTCGTTGACCTTGTCGGTGACTTCCTTGGCCACGTCGTCGGAGAGCTTGTCCTTGTTGTCGTTGACGAGCTTCTCGGTCTGGTAGGCGAAGGACTCGGCCTGGTTGCGGGTCTCGGCGTCTTCCTTGCGCTTCTTGTCCTCGGCCTCGTGGGCTTCGGCTTCCTTGACCATGCGGTCGATCTCGTCCTTCGGCAGGCCGGAACCACCGGTGATGGTCATGGACTGTTCCTTGCCGGTGCCCTTGTCCTTGGCGGACACGTGCACGATGCCGTTGGCGTCGATGTCGAAGGTGACTTCGATCTGCGGGACGCCACGCGGAGCCGGAGCGATGCCGGTCAGTTCGAAGGTGCCCAGCGGCTTGTTGTCGCGAGCGAACTCACGCTCGCCCTGGTAGACCTGGATGAGCACGGACGGCTGGTTGTCTTCAGCGGTGGAGAAGACTTCGGAACGCTTCGTCGGGATGGCGGTGTTGCGCTCGATCAGCTTGGTCATGATGCCACCCTTGGTTTCGATGCCGAGGGACAGCGGGGTCACGTCGATAAGCAGGACGTCCTTACGGTCGCCCTTGATGACGCCGGACTGCACGGCTGCGCCGACGGCCACGACTTCATCCGGGTTCACGGACTGGTTGGCTTCCTTACCGCCGGTGAGCTCCTTGACGAGCTCCTTGACGGCCGGCATACGGGTGGAGCCACCGACGAGGACCACGTGGTCGATGTCGGAGACGCTGATGCCAGCGTCGCGCAGCACGTTGTTGAACGGGGTGCGGCAGCGGCCCAGCAGGTCGGAGGTCATTTCCTCGAAGTGGGCACGGGTCAGGGTCTCGTCCAGGTGCACCGGGGTGCCGTCAGGGGTCATGGCCAGGTACTGCATGGAGATGGAGGTGCTGGTGGAGCTGGACAGTTCCTTCTTGGCCTGCTCGGCGGCTTCCTTCAGACGCTGCAGGGCGATCTTGTCCTTGCTCAGGTCAACGCCGTACTTGTTCTTGACTTCGCCGACGAGCCAGTCGATGATCTTCTGGTCCCAATCGTCGCCGCCCAGGTGGTTGTCGCCGTTGGTGGCCTGCACCTGGATGGTGGAGAAGCCGTCGTCGTCCTTGCCGATTTCCAGCAGGGACACATCGAAGGTGCCGCCACCGAGGTCGAAGACCAGGATGCGCTCGTCTTCCTTGCCCTTTTCAAGGCCGTAGGCCAGTGCGGCTGCGGTCGGCTCGTTGATGATACGCAGGACGTTCAGGCCCGCGATGGTGCCGGCGTCCTTGGTGGCCTGACGCTGGGCGTCGTTGAAGTATGCCGGGCAGGTGATCACGGCGTCGGTGACCGGTTCGCCAAGGTAGGCTTCGGCGTCGCGCTTCAGCTTCATCAGGACCTGGGCGGAAATCTCCTGCGGGGTCCACTTCTTGCCGTCGATCTCAACGGTCCAGTCGGTGCCCATGTGGCGCTTGACGGAGCTGATGGTGCGGTCGACGTTGGTGACGGCCTGGCGCTTGGCGACTTCGCCGACCAGGATCTCGCCGGACTTGCTGAAAGCCACGACCGACGGTGTGGTGCGAGCGCCTTCGGCGTTCACGATAACGGTGGGCTGGCCACCTTCAAGAGTTGCGATGCAGGAATTGGTAGTACCCAGATCGATGCCAACTGCGCGTCCCATATTTGGTCTCCTTTGCAATAGGTTCGCTATACGTTCTTTTCGTTCTTCGCTCGAGTTTCGGATCGCCGTTTCCGGATTGCCGTCTCTCATGCTTTCCAAAACTTGAGCCTACACCACTCAACTTTGAATCGCAAGTTATTATTCCCAAAATCGCAAAAATTCTTGAGCACACCTCACTCAACTTTGCGCAAAACCCAAAACCGCCGGCGCTGGGGAGCATCTCAGCGGCGGCGGTTTTGGGGATTATCGGAGGTTATTCAGCCAATCAGCGGTCGTTCTTGGCGGCCTTCGCGGTCTTGACGAGCATCGCGACGGCAACCAGCATGGCGATCGCAATCGCCACGGCCAGTACCGCGGTACCGGTCTTGCCCAGCAGAGCGGCACCGAACGGACCGGCCTGCGCGCTGTCGGAAACCTTGCCGGAAGCGATCACGCCGTCCTTGTCAGCGCCCGCAGCGCCAACGCCTGGCTTGCCGTCGTTCTTGTCGGCGGAGTTGGCAGCTGGAGCCTGGAAGTCAACGGTCACGGCCTTGCCGGACTGGCGGCCGGTGACGGCGAGCTTGTATTCGGAACCTTCGGTGACGCCGTCCAGCGCGATCGGAGTGGTCTGTGCGGTCTTGACGCGCACGCCGGAGAGCGGAGTGGAGGAATCGGACGCGGCCACGGTCTTGTCGTTCTTGTCCTTCAGCTCGTAGCTGAGCACAGCGTCGCCGTTGAAGCCGTCGACGTCCGCGGTGAACTTGCCGTCGGCAGCAGAGACCTTCACAGTGCCGTTGTCAGACAGTGCCTTCTGCGATTCGGTGGAAGTGTCCAGGCCCAAGGCGCCGGCGATCGTGTAGAAGTTGTCGGTCTGGTCGGTCAGGCCGATGACGCGCTGCGCGCCAGGGCCGGAAGCCGCGATACGCAGCTGGGTGCCGGTGTGCTCCATGTCGCCGCCGTTGTAGCCGCCGTCGGTGTCGCGGGAATCTTCCTGCGCGGTGCCGTAGGAGACGACCATGTTGTTGCCGTCAGCGGTCTTCAGCACGGTGGACAGCGCGTAGGCCGGCTGGGCGTTGAGGATCTGGGAGGTGTGCGCGTGGTCGGCGGTGACGATCACGAGCGTGTTCGAAAGATCCACGTTCTGCATGGCGTAGGCGATGGCCTGGTCGAAGTCGTCGGTCTCGCCGATCTGGCCGCAGGCGTTGCCGGCGTGGTCCTGCTTATCGATCGAGGCGCCCTCGACCTGCAGGAAGAAGCCGTTCTTCTGGCCGTTCGGGTTGGCGTTGAGCAGGTCCAGAGCCTTCTTGGTCATGTCCTTGAGCGAGGAGCCCTGGTTGCCGAGCCAGTCGGCGTTCGGGGTGCACACGGTCGGGTTGGCGTCCTTAGCTGGATCCTTGGCGGTGGCCTTGGACGGGTTGAACTTGGTCGGCATGTTACCGTCGCTCATCAGGGCGAGCACTGGCTGGCCGTCCTTGTACTGCAGCGCGTTCATGGCAGCCGGATCGTTCTCGACGGTCTGGAAGCCCATTTCCTTGGCCTGCTCCCACACAGTCTTGCCCTTGTATTCACCGCCCTGCACGGTCTGACGGAAGTACTTGGAACCACCGCCGATGGTTACGTCGGCGCGGGTGTCGAGCAGCTGCTCGGAGATGGAGCCGATGCCGCCGTTTTCCTTAAGCTGGTTGATGAGGCACTGCTTGGAGGCATTGTTGGACGTGCCGTCGGTCTTGCCCTGTGGGCCGTAGCAGGCACGTTCGGACGAATGCGATTCCAGCACGGCCGGGGTAGCATCCTGGATTTCGGCGGTGGTCACATTGCCGGTGGCTTTGCCGGCCGCCTTGGCCAGCTCGAAGAGGTTCAGCTGCGGATTGCCGTAAATATCAACGTCAACGGCGTTGTTGTAGGTCTTGGTGCCGGTGGCCCAGGAGGAACCGGAGGCGGAGGAATCGGTTACGGGGGTAAGCTTGCCCGGGTTGGGGTTAGCTACCAGTTTGCCGTCGTCATCCTTGCCGACAGCGCTGTCCTTGCTGCCGTTGCCGACCGAGAAGGTGGTGTACTGGCCAGTACCAGCCTGCACGTCACCAAGCGCGCTCGGCTGGCCGACCGCGTCAAGTCCGTCGAAGTGGCCGTTGGCACCCTTCAGATAGTCACGGGCGACGGTGATTTCCGAATCGCCCATGCCGTCGCCGAGGAACAGCACCACATTCTTGGCTTTTTTGTTGCCGATAGCTGCGATGTGTTGCGCGCCGCCGTGCTGCGCCAGTTCCGCAACGGACTTGCCGTTGGGGCTGTAGGTGGTGTCGGCCGCGAGCGCCGGCGCGGCAAGCGCACCGAGCGTTGCGACGGAGGCGAGGGCCGCGATTGCGCCCGTGAGAGCCTTGTGCTTGCTCATGTTTCCTCTTTCTTCCATGCAGTTTCTTCCGTGCCGTCCGGTTTCGTCGATTCGTTGCGATCGAGGCGGTTTCCCGATTCGGTTTCCCGATTTCGGAGTCCCGTTTTCGGCTATACCTTCCAGCTATGCGGAACCTTTCCGCAACTGCATTTGCTTGGATCTTTCGATTCCACTGCTCACGCTATGTGCCGCAAGCCAACGCACACCGCACTACAGAAGAACGACAGATGAACACTCATCGCCATATGATGACCGCAACATATCCACCGCATGAACAGGGGGAATACGGCCAATAAAATCGCCATATTCCGTCAAACAACACCCCCACCGCACCCCACAGGCCAAAATCCCCCACTGGCTGGATAAATCCAACCTCTCAGACCCCACTCACACGCCAAAAATCCCAGTGACTGGATAAAAACCACCTCTGACGCACCACTCACGCGACTAAATCATCCAGCCACTGGGAAAAATGCCCGCGCCACTCAGCACCGCGCAACCCGCGCCGCGCGCGTGGCCTTTACGGCCACGAACACGGACCGCACCAGCAGCACGCACAGATAGCAGGCGAACATAATCGCCCCAACTCGTGGCGAAACCTCCCCCGCAATCCACGTACCGAGCGGCGCGGTCACGGCCGCGGTCACACCAATAATCAGCGCGGTTTTCACATGCGCTAGCCTGCGCTTCAAGTTCGCCGCGCTGGTCGTGATCGAATTCGGAAACATTGCCAACAGCGAAGTGCCGCGCGCAACCAGGTCGGACGCGCCAAACAGCATCGACAGCGACGGCACCGCAAGCGCACCACCCCCAATGCCCAGCAGCCCCGCCAGCGTGCCGATGACCACACCCAGCAACGCCAAGCCAATGCCGGTCGTTACGCTCATGGCGATCTGGTGGTCGCGCGACGGAACGAAACTCACCTGATTGATCACCACAAACACAAGAAACGCTACGAAAATCCACCGCAGCGCCAATTCCGGCAGCCGTGACAGCAGCCAACTGCCGATCTGTCCGCCAATGAACATGCCGCAGAACAGCAGCGCCGCGGCGAGCCAGTCGACGTGCCCGCCGGTCGCGTAAGAAATGACGCCGGAAATGGAGGTCGGCACGATCGCCAGCGTGGACGTGGCGGCCGCGTTGCGTTGCGACAGGCCGAGCCAGACGAGCGCGGGCACGATCACCGTGCCGCCGCCGATGCCGAACGTGCCCGACAGCACCCCCACCAACATGCCGACCACAATCAGCACGATGATGCTGAGCGCCGACCCATCAAGCGCCGTCTCCCCCGCTCGCGATTCCATCTTTTGCGATTCCGTTCGTACGGCATCCGCCCGATCCGCAGTTTCCCCTTCATCACACATGGCAGCTCCTTCCACGTCTTCCGCGCCCGATACTACCCACCTGCCGCGCGCAGCAATCAGCCGATTCCATAATTTTGCGATTTCGCCGCCGCAGCGCCCGGTTCACGCGCTTTCTCGCTTATAGATGGCGGATTCGCGGGATCGACGGATGGTATCTCGCTTATAGATGGCGGCCCCTTGCGGAAACAAGACATCTAGGGGGCATGCATGCTACCCCCTAACGACCTCTTGCCCAAACCGACCCGCCACCTATAAGCGAGATACCACCGGACGCCCGGCCGAATCCGCCATCTATAAGCCAGATACCCAGCCAAAACCACGACCGCACGCCTACACCGGCACACCCGCGCGCCTACACCCACGCAAGACCCATTGCACACACCCCCGTACGCACACGACCGCGCGCGGACCGACAAAATCGCAAGTCATGAGCGAAAAGGGGCATCAAAAGCACCCAAAACAGCCCGAATCACACCCCCATCCGCTCACAGACAAGCAAAACCAGCCCAACTCACAAGTCGTGAGCAAAAGGGGAGGCCACCCAACATCAAAACAGCCCGAAACATCCAGAATCGTACCCCCATCCGCTCACAACCCATGCTTCAGCACGATTCAGGCCATATGCGCACCGCAACAACACCCCTGCGCAACATCAGACATGCACACGCACGCAAACACAAGTACACACACTGAAACGCAACACGTACCACAAGCACACAAACACCACGCACCACATACCAAGCACGACCAGACGCACACCCCCGCACACCGGAGAAGCGATGTCACCGGCTTGCGGCGGCGCTAGGCTAGACACTACCCCCGAACACCAGACGAATGGCGCGCGGCGGCCCCGTCGCACAACCCGTGCCGCACAATCCAGGAGCGTCGCCATAGCCGCGCGAGCCCCACAAAAGCGCAGCCAGCCACAAACACGATCAGTCCGATCACCGCAGCCGCCACAGCTGTCATTTCGCCCGGCTCGTCGTATTGCGTCTTGTCTGGCACTTTCGGATTCGGAATTCGGTGCCCGCGCACGAGCAGCCTGTGTGAGTTGACACCGTACGGCGTGCACGTGATCAGCGTCGCGTAATCGGCCCCGGACTCAATATTCAGCTTGCTGATTTCGCTCGGCAGCACCACTGAGATCTGGTCCACTTTGTACGTGTACGTTTGGTCGAGCACGTGGAATGCGAACGTGTCGCCTTTTTTCAGTTCGTCGAGGCCGGTGAGCAGTCGCGCGGATGGCAGTCCGGTGTGTCCGGAGACTACCGCGTGCGTGGTCGCTCCGCCTACTGGCAGCGAGGTTCCGGCCAAATGTCCGGCGGCGATCTGCAATACGCCGTCACTTGTGCCGTGATAGACGGGCAGTTTCACTTTGATGCGCGGAATGGTCACGTATCCCATGATGCCGGTGCCGGTCACGTCGAGCGTTTCATCATATTCGCGCTTCTGCGCGTCGGTCATGTGCCACCGATCGCCGTTCGCGGCGAGCCGTTCGTTGTATTCGTGCGCCGCTTTCAGCATGGCCTTGCGTTCGGCGCCGGACATGTCTTTGGTCTGTTCCACGTAGCCTGCCACGGCGTATGACTGGTGCATGCGGTTCCACCAGTCACTGAATGTCGGATACGCGATGAGACCCAGCGCACCGATCATGGCGATTGCGGAGATGGCAATCATCACATTGAGCAGCGCATTCGATTTCTTATGCTTGGCAGCCGGTTTAACCTGCGCATCCAATTCGACTTGCGCAGCTGGCTTGGCGTCCGATTCATCCGTCACGTTATTTATGCTACGCCCGCTTCCGCAAAGCCGTCTTGGCAACGATCAGCAGCACCAAACCAGCGCCCAAGATGGCCACGGCAATCCAAGCGGCCTGCTGCACGTCGGCGCCGGTGTGCGGCTGGTCCGGCGTGGTGGGTGGCGTGTGCGTGTTGGTGATTTCAGTGGAGTCGCCTTCCACATCGGAGATGGTGGTGTAGCCGTCGGGCACCACCGCTTCGACCACGGTCCATTCGTGGTCCGCGTCGAGATCCGTCCACGTGTGCGTCCACTTGTTGGACTCGTCCAGTTTCACGTTTTCCACGGGCTCGCCGTCGCGCAGGAGTTTCACGGTGATGGATTCGGGGCGCTTGCCGTCGGAATTGTTCCGGTCATTCCAGATTTTGCGCACGGTGCGTTTCACGGTTTTCGGCGGTTGCGCCACACATTCGGTTTTCGGTTCGATACTCAGCACACGCAACCCGCCGGAGACGCCGTCTTCGGGCACTGCGACGAGCATGCTGCCGGAAGAGCACGTCCATGTCTGGTTCTTTCCGGAGGCGTTGGCGACCTTCACGTCAACGCTGTCGGACACGGCCAAGTACAGGCCGTCGGACAGTTCGGTGAAGGTCAGATGTCCGGAAGCGTTGGTGACACCGGTTGCCGTGGCGTCGGGTTGGTTCACTGCGATGAGTCCGGCGAGCGTGTTGGCCATGTCTCGCCACACCTGCGCGTCCTTGCCGGTCATCTTCGACCAGTCGACGGGGTAGGCGGTGGAGTCGGTGAACGGTGCGACGGGTTCGAAGGTGGCGCCGCCGCTGGCTGGAATCTGCCCGACTTTGTAGAGGTTGAAGCTGGCGTCCGAAATGGCGAAGTTGGTAGAATCGTCGGACGTTTCGGAATCCGAGCTCTTATGGTGGTACGAAATGGCGATGCTGCCGCTGGCAGAGTCTGTTGTTGGCGCCGCGACGGCATCGCGAGTAGTGAATGCACAGGCTGCCGCGGCGAATGTGGCGGCGATTGCGCAGCATGCGGCGATGACGCGGCTTGCGATCGTGCGTTCCTTCATTGCCGACCCCTCTTCTGTGGATTGGAAAGTAAGCATGTTTGATTCGCCCCCAACGGCAAACCGGAAAATATATGGAGCCAGGCTGGATACTCAAGAAAATTAGGCAGTGTACAAGGGATTGAGGTGGTCCAGCCCAGCATATGTGGGTTCAGTTATTATTTAATTTTTAGTTTTTAAATTATGTATTGCGATTCCCGTGAGCCGCTGCTGACTTGCGTCAACGCGGCTCACGGGTTTCGCATGGTTACTTCAGATTCTTATGGAATCCGGAGGATCAGGCATTGCGACGACGCAGAGCCATCACCAGGGTCGCGCCAGCAAGCACGAACACGGCGATACCAGCCACGTACAGCAGCACGGTGCCCATGCCACCGGTGGACGGCAGCGAGGAACCCTGAGTGTTCTTGATAGTGATTGCACCAAGACCAGTGTCGACGTCGCCAGTGCCATCAGTCTGACCGACCTTGACGGCAAGGTCGGTCAGAGCTGTGTTAGCAGTTCCATCCCAAGCTTGGTTGTTCGCAGTAGTTGCCTTCAGCGTAACGGAGAAGCCATCGGCCGGGAGGTTGTAGCCTGCCGGAGCCTTGGTTTCCCTCAGGGTGTAGTCGCCATCGTCAAGACCTTCGACCTTGAACTTGCCGCTTTCGTCAGACTTCAGAACAGAGCCTTGCAGCTCAGCATCTGCCCAGCCAGTAACCTTTCCATCCGTAATGGTGGCCCACTTGCCATCGGAATTCTTCAGCTTGAACTCGGCGTCCTTCAGCTTCTTTCCGTCATTCTTGGAATCAACCTTGGTGACGTCGAGACCGTAGGTGAAGACGATGACCTTGTCTTCCGGGGTGTTGCCGGTGGGCTGATTCTCGCCCTGGCCGGACTGATCAGGCTTGTTGGAGTAAGTAAGGTAGGCCTCATTCACATTGCCCGGCAGACCGATCTTAGCGTTTGCGTTCAGCTTGGCGGTGTAGGATACAATCACATACTGTGGCTGTTCCTTGCTGTAGGTGGCTGCCTTCTTCAAGTCCTTGGTAGAGACCGTCAGAGTTGCCTTGGTTCCCGCAGTCTCCCCCTGTGCCTCAGTAGCAGGGGTGTACTGGATGCTGCCGTCTGTACCGGAGAAGTACGAAGTGATATCTGTATCCACGCTTTCGCCTTCAAGATCAAGCTTCTTATCGTTGGACAGATAGACCTTGACATTAGAGGTATCCACTGCATCGAAGCCCTTATCGAAGGTATCGGTGAACTTGTAGGTGTAGGTCTCGTACTGGCTCATGTCCGGCACAGAACCGATCAGGTGGAACGGAACTTCGTCGCCGATGTTGTAGTCGGCCACATCGTTGAACTTGGAGCCATAAGCGGTATCGCCAGTGGCATCCTTCTTGTTCTCCTGGACCTTCTTCTCAAGAGTCGGAACGTCAGTCTTGTCCTCAATTTCGATGTTGCTGGTGATGGCGAGCACAGCCGGGTTGTACACGGTCTGTCCATCGGTAGTGGAATCGACAATCAGGTAATAGCCCTTGTCCAGTTGAGTGCTGCTGCCAGCAGCAAGAGCGGTGCCGGTGCCCTTCGTGTTCTTCATGGCAATCTTGGCAACGAGACGAGTATTAGCACCGTCGTGCGGGAAGTTGGCGGTGTTGCTAAGCGCCTCCGCGAAACCCTTGGCGTCGGTCACATTCGCGAAATATTCGCCGATAGTAGTATCAGCCTTCAACGCTTCCAGGAAGGCAGCGTCATTAATACCAGAACCCCATGCAGCATCGCCAAGCGCGCCACCGGACGTGGCCTGAGTACCAAAAAGAATCTGGTATGCGGTGTAAGCGTGACCGTTCAGATTCGAGTCGGCACCTGGAACCTTCACATTAACGGTATTTCCATCTACTGCCATAGCGGTGGAGGCACCGGCGAAACCGGCGACGGCCATTGCCGCGGTGGCTGCCACAGCGACGAGGCCTTTGAGAACCTTGTTCATTGTTCTCCCTTTCTTTCTTGTTTGAAATCTTGAATCTTCAGTTATGTGTGTTCAGTTATTGCCTAGTGGGCATTGGGTCGCTACGCTACGGTCCAGCCCCCTTTCCCCTAGACGAGTTCATCATTGCCGCCTCCTGACCTTGAGGGCCATTCCAGCCGCAACAACACCTATCAACGCAGCCACCAAAGCCGCCGCGTAAATCCAATAATCGCCAGCTCCACCGGTCCCCGGCAGAATCACACCCGGCTGGTTCTTGATGTTGCCACCATTGACAGTGAACGTGGTCTGCTCGTTGTAAGCGCTTGTACCTTCAGTATTGAAGTGGGTGTTCGCGTACCAATTGCCAGCGATGTTGTCGTCTTCCAGCGGACCGATGCGGAACGTGTGCGGAGTGGTGTCGAGATCGTATCCGTCAGGAGCCTTGGATTCGATGAGCTGGTACTCACCCCAATCCAAGCCGCTGATCTTGAATTTGCCGGAGGCACCATCCAAATCGACGTATTTGCTAGTTTGGGTAGAGCACTTGGCATTCTGACCGTCCACACAGTCGGTGACCGTGCCAAGTGTGGCTTCCGAAGTGACAACGGTGTACTTGGCTGCGCCATCAGCCCAAGAGAAGGTCTTCGTCTGCTTGAGGGTCCATTCGGAACCGGAAAGCGGATCAGAATTGTTGATATCCGAAGACACCTTGGTCCACGTCACGCTACCAGTCTTACGAGTGTTCGCAATCTTGGAATCCGTGACATCAGGGTTCCAAGTGACTTTTCCGCCAGTGATGGTAATCGTGTACACCGTGTTGGAAAGATCGTAGCCGTTTGGAGCCTTGGTTTCCTGCAGCTGGTACGTGCCATTCGCAAGGTCGGAAACCTTGAACTTGCCAGCAGCCGTGTCCTCATCCACCTTGGTGGAGACAGTCTCGTTCACCGCGTTCAGCACACTACCCTGAGCGCGCAGCACAGCCGAAACCGCACGATGCTCACCACTACGGGAGGTAACGCGACGGCTACTATATGCGGCAGTGGAGATGACGGCGCAGCCGGAGGGCGCAGTGCCAAGTATCTCAGTTGCAGTGTTCAACGTCACAATGTCGCCACCGTTGAACGCAAAACCACTGTTTGCATCGGGACGATAGAAGGATTGCGGCGTAGTCCAGTTGGCCTTGTCTCTGCGGATTCGGAAACTGGCGCTGGCAGGCATGACCTCATTGATGGTGTACGACACGTAACCATTGCAGCCACTGGCAACCGTCATCTCTTTTCTGTTCGGCGGATTGCCGCTGTCCGACGGCCAATTGCCAGTTGCGGTCTTCCACTCAAGAAACAGCTTCTGACCATTATTCTGGTTGAAGTCATCTTGCATCTTGAAGAACACCGTGGTGGTGGTTGCCGGCGGCTTGGTCACGTTCACCCTCAGGGTGACGGTCTTGCTCGTACGAATTTCCTTCGCCGTAATCGTCACCGGCGAAGAGAAGTCACCTTATTCGCGGTCAACGTCACGCTTGTGCCGGTGTTGGCGCTCAGCGAGACGTTATCCGCATTGGAAGTGGACCATTCAACAGTATTGCCTTGAGGAGCCACGGAAGCAGTCAGCTTGAGGGTCTTGCCCTTCTCAAGATTGATTTCCTGACCATTGGTATAGCCTTTAATCGACACGGAAGTCTCTACGCCGGAGACAGTGACCGAGAACGAGGCGTTTACTTCGCCGTTCGCAGCCTTCACCGTGATGGTTGTCGAGCCATTGCCGGTCGGAGTGACCAAACCGTTTTCGCTCACTGCCGCCACGGCGCTGTCGGCAGACGACCACGTCAGCTTCGCATTGTCAATGGGCGTACCGTTCTGGTCATAGGCCACCGCGTGGAATCGCTGCGCAATGCTGTTCGTAAACGACGCGGAAGCCACTTCGTTATTTTTCGCATCAAAGATCTTGACGGACTTGACCTCTGTGCCGGACTGGTCATCAGTAATGTTCCAAGACTGCTCAGTAGTATTGCCGTTCATCTTGGAGAGCGTCCACGTTGAACCGGCCAGCAACGTGCTGTTGTCGGTGCCATCGACCTTCTGCCATTCGATTGCCGAACCGGTCTTCTTATTGATGATCTTGCCGTCGGTCAACAGTTTGTCTGCATCCGTGCTGATTGCACCACCGGCACTGTCGAAAACGTTGGAGATGTTTGTCGCAGCCTCGGTAGTGCTGCTACCAGTATTGATCTGGTAAATGTTGGTGTTCTGCGCATAACCTTCAGCCGTACCCGATTCCTTTAGGAAATAGGTGCCGTTCTTGGCGAGGTTGCCCAGCTGGAACGAACCTTCCGCATCGGCATCATCGTTCCAACCGCCATCGGCGATGGTGGCGAGAGCGTTCGTGCCGTGTACCGCATCTTCTTTCTTGCCGTACACAGTCCAGCTGGTTCCGCCGAGAGCATTGTGCCCAGCGGTGTCATCCACCTTGTTCCACGCGATCGCGGCGCAGGAGGTGGAGTACGAGCCGTTCCATGGCAGATTATGACGCTCCTGGTCCATATCCAGAATGGATGTGGTCTTCTCGCCGGACTCGTTGACGAACTCGTCTCCGACGTTATGCCCATCCGTGCTTTGACCCGCGACCCTCTTCACAGTCTCGTTGTTCAGCATTTCGAAATCGCCGCCGACCCACACGCGACCATTAGTAGAGACATGGCTCTGGAGGCTACCGTTAGGAACAAGAATACTGCCCATCCAAGCCGCAGAAGGGTCATCCGTGGCCCGCATGTCATGCGCACTGCCCCATGCGCCGTGATTGGTGCTGGTGTTCGTGTTGTGGTCAGTGACCTGAATCCAGCCCTTAGCCTGACCACCGCGAATCACCACATTCGACGCATCGGCGAAATTCCACATGATTTGCTGCGCGCGCTTCGCGTAATTCGTGTTCTTCGCTGCTTGCGTAGTATCCCCAGATGCAGCCGTGACAAAATCGTTGGCGATATTATCGTTATTCCACCAGAATCGCCAACCATTGTGGAAGTCGATGGTCTGCCCGTTCGCGCCAGTCACGTTAACCACAACGGAAGCGTTATCCGGCACGTTGACGAACTTGAAATCGATGCCCGTGTAATCGGTTCCGTTTAAATTTAAGGAAGAGGCGGGTAGGTTGAACACCTGCATGCTCTTGCTGGTGTCGGTGCTGGTGAAGGTGATCAGCTTTTCCTTCTCCAGCTCGTCGTAGAACGTGAAGAAGTTGCCCTTTCCCTTGTTCTTTTGATAGTCGTATTTGTAAATCGTGTAGGAGTCACCAGCTGAGGGGGCATTCCCCGCATCGACGGTACCGGTTGCCGGCAACTTTGTTCCGGTGCTCAAATCCGCAGAAAGCTTCGAGATTTTGCTCTTGTACGCGGAGTAGTCCGTTCCGTTCACATTGGACAGACCGTCTTGGTTCCAAGCCACCAAGCTGGAATCGATGCCAAGAACCGGCGGTTGGCTGGTTGTGGTATCGCTGCCACTCAAACCGCGAACAGAGTCAACGTCCGACTTGCCCCACACTTGTGTGGGTGAGCCAGCCAAGGATGCCGTATAGTCATGAGCCGTTTTATCAGTAGAACTCGTCTTGCCAAGCCATCCCGGAGCAGTCCAAGCGCCGACTTTGTTGTTGTTCATCACAACTGTGCCGGTGTTGCCGCCAACCGCCAACACGGTCTTACCGTCAGCAGGACGGAACTGAGAACCAAAACCGACAACACCCCATCGGAAACCACGGGAGACATATGACTTGCCACCGGCACTGCCCGTATTCCACAGTTTCCAAGCTTCCTTCTGTGGATTCATGGCCAAGCTGCCGTTCACAACCGTCAAACCTTCGGCTTCAACGGCATAGGTGCCGGTCGGACCAGTACCGTTGTTCAGCGCATTAGCATCAGACGGCTTCCCGCCCACATACATATCTCCGCCAACATATGTAGCGACGCCGGTATCAGTGCCTGTGACACTCATGTCATCACCCAGGCCAACAGAAGCCGGAGTGCAGGTTTTTCCGTCAGCGGGCTCCTCTGCCTTGGCATTGTAGGCGGGGATGAGGGAGGTTATGGCTACGGTGGCCATCATGGCCACGGCCACCGCGGCGGCGGTCAGGGAGCGGGTACGCGAAAGCGCGCAACCGGTTGCCGATCGCGTTCCTGCATAGTGTCGTGGTGCGTTGCCGACACCATTACGCCATTGCCTCATCTTGTCCCCTATCCGCAAAGTGTTCACCCTTCTGAGTCCCTCAACTCGAGGGTTGATATCCTTTGCATAATGCCGTTATCACTTCTGTTTTACGTATAGCTTCTGCGCTGTTCCCATCTCCGGCAACACAGCCGGAAACCTCTGTTTTCCCTTTTTCTCTGACCTACGGTTTACTATGATAACCTTTGCAGTTATGAAAACAAAATGAAACAGAAAGAACCCGCCCCTCCCCCGATACGTTTTTTCACACCCTCTCACGGGGACAACGCTTTGAAGCCTGATATTCAACGGTTTGTCAACGATTGCAAAATCAAAAAATACATGCTGATCATTGAATGAAATTCATCATTCATCAGCCCCCGATTGGCGTGTCATGAAACACATCACTGCAAATTGTTTCATTTTTTTCATAAAACGTATGCCACACACCGTGACTATAGTGGGGGGTATCCCTTATCAATCCACCCCAGGCCATCACAATCAGCCCGTCGGCATTGACGGGCTGCGGAGGGCAATGAGACTCGGCTCTCAGCAGCCAGTGCCATACACGGAATCGGTGCCGCGCAGTACGAGCTGGGCGCGCACAATCTCATGCGCGTTCTCAAGCGGCCCACCTTCGATAAGCTTCATGGCCTTTTGCGCGGCCGCGCGACCCATCGCATACGGATCCTGTCGCATGGTGGTCAGGTTCACGGTGTCGGCGTACGGCGAATCGTCGAAGCCGATAATCGAGTAATCAGAAGGCGTGTGGTGGCCGTACCGTTCCAAACGCAGCACCAGCGGAATCGCCATCATATCCATCTGGCAGCAAATCGCGTCCGGGAACTCGTCCAACGCAAGCAGCGCGGTCAACGCCGAGTCGGCGAAGGTCTTGCCACGCGGCACAGAGACGACGCGCCACTTGAAGTCATGGGAGGCCTCCATCGTCTTGCAGGCGCGGATGAAGCCCTGTCCTCGCGCATCGATGGAGGAATTAATGGAATCGACCGCATCGGAGCACACGTACACGATATTCTTGTGCCCCAGATTGATCAGATGCTGGGCGGCGGTGAACATGCCGTCCTCATCGTCGATGGAGATGGTGGCGTCGAAGCCGTTTTGCGTCGGCGTATTGATGCCGATGATCGGCACATGGATGCGCTTGAGCTGCTGGATTTCCTTCGGATCCACGCCGAACGATGTCACGAATACTGCGTCCACGTTGCGGCGGACCGGCAGATTCGTGAAGAAGTCGCGGCGGTTTTCGGCGGTGTCGACGTGCTGGAACAGCGATACGTCATACCCGGCATTATGCATGACGGATTCGATTCCAGCGAACACTTCCGTATTGAACCAGCTAGTGATCTCTTCATTCATCAGCATCGCCACACGGTACGATTGACCCGATTTCAACGATGTCGCGGAACGTGAGATGTTGAAATCAAGCTTGTCGGCAGTTTCCAGCACCTTGCGACGTGTACGTTCGGACACCAGTTCCGGCCGCGTGAACGCGCGCGACACCGTGGAAATCGACACACCCGCGGCCTTGGCCACCTCGCGAATGCCTGCTCTATCCATCTCTCAACCCCTTTGCGGTTCTAGCATCATAATCACAAACGTTTCCAACCTTGGAAACACTCGCTTGAGCAGCGATGCTCTCTCAATCCGTTTCTATCATACTGCGAACGTTGTCAAAAATCACGCCAGTGTTGCACAAATCGCACAAATTATCAAAATAACCGGGTAAACCGCGTAAAAAGCCCATTTCGTCCACTGATGCTTATAGCCCAGCTTGCCGTTGTAGTAGTGCACGAACGCCACGCCCACGCCCGGCGCGATCATCATCACGGCGCCGAACAGGCCGGCTGTGAACATCATCGAATTCTCATACTGGCGCATCAGAGCGAAAATCAGCACGAAGCCAAGCGTCACCGAACCGATGCTCATCATGTGCTGGCGTAGGCCGATACGCAGCAGCAGGTCCCACAGCAGACCAATCACCACCAGTCCGACCGATAACAGCACCTTCATGGCCTTCTGATAGCGCGACGCCACCCAGTCGAGCGCGGCAAGCACAACAAACGCAACGAACAGGCCGAAAACGGGATTCTGCGAGCCCAGGTCGAAAGCCTTATGCGATGTGGCGAGGTCGTACGGCACCTCGCACACCACGGCAAGAATGAACAGCTGCAGGCCGTACGCGACCCGGCTGTGCGTTTCACGGAAACCCTGCACCAGCAGCCACGCGTAGATCGGAATGGCGAACCAGGACACCACTTCGCTCAGGACCATCGCCGTCAGCGACGTCATATTGTTGGTATCGGAGCCGAAGAACAGCGGCACGATGGTGGTGCTGCCGGCGGACAAGGCCAACGCCACCGCGCCGATGACCTTAAGTTGGAACACCGTCAGTCCGCGACGCTTTTTCCTGTTGCGGCGAGCGCCGCCGAATCCGATTTGGTCGGTCGAATCGGTTCGAGCTCCCTGCTCGGCATAGCCTTCCATATGTCCTCCTATTGCGATTTTTCCGCGCGTCGCACGTGGCACGTGCACCTTACGCACGCCTTACGCACGTATGCCTTTTACGACTTGCGACTTTCCCTTGCGACTTTCCCGCACGCCACAGCGGCTTCCCGCACGTCCCATGCGATTTAAGCTCAGCGCCCTCCGCGCGCCTTATGCGTCCAGCACGAATTTCAGCAGCCCGTCGTAGTCGGCTCCGGTAAACGAACATACCGCATGTGCCGAAACGTCCGGGTCGTCCGCCGGTGAAATTTCCGTGCGGAAGTATGCCGCGTCGAGGCCGGCGGAATTGGCGCCGATGATGTCGTTGCGCTCGTCGTTGCCGACCATGAGCGCGTGCTTGGCAGTCACGAATTCACGGTCGAGCGCCAGCATGTACAGGTCGCGTGCGGGCTTGCGGATTTTCTCTTCACTGGAGATGATCACGTCGTCCAGTACGCTGGCAAGGCCGGTCTCTTCCAGTTCGGGGCGTGTGTAGCAGGCCTGCGCGTTGCTCAGCAGCGCCACGACCATGCCGGCGTCCTGCAGTTGTTCGATCATGTCGAGCGCGCCGGGGTACAGCCGGAACAGGCTGGTGCTGCCTTGGCGGAACGCCCATGCGGCTTTCAGCGCGGCCTGCGGTAGCGCGAGTTTCTTTTCCGCTTCCTCGCTGCGATTCATGAGCAGGGACCGGTAGACCGGCAGGATGTCGAATTCGTCCCACCCGTTGCGAACGATTGCACGGTCGGCTTGGTGGACCATTTCGCGGGCTTCGAGCTTTTCGAACTGGTCGCGCATCACGTCGACGGATTCGTACTGCGCGCCCAATTCGGTCACGCAATCGTACAGCGCCTGCCATGCGGCCTCGCTCTGCTCATCGGTACGAATGTCGATCAGCGTTCCGTACAGGTCGAAAAACACCACCTCGTACCGCGGATTGCGCGCTCCGATTCCCACTGTCGTATCCTTTCTGGTTTTCCGGCCCCATTGCCGTATCGGTTACGGCGACCGCAGCTTTGCGGTCGCCGTTTTGTAGCTTCCCTACTGAGAGTATTACTGCAACCGCCAGATTGCAAACGTATGCGGTGGAACAATCAAATAATCGCCATCACCTGCGCTCACATTGCCTTCCATCGGACTGACGGACGAGCCGAGACCACACCAGTATCTCCGTATTCCGCCAATCGGTTCCAAACCCGTTACGGCCACGTCAATAACGCCGACGTGTCTGCCTGGATTGGCGGCCATCAGATAATCGCCGACGCGGAACACGAGTTCGTCGCCTTCCGTATCGACGATATTGCGATTGCCGTCGAACCACTGTGGATCAGACTTGCGCAATGCAATCAACTTCGCGTAATACTCAATCAAATCGCGCTTCTGCCATGCACGGTTCCAATCGAGCCAGTTAAGCTCTTTGGCGGAATCGTAAGAATCAGAGCTGCCGAATTTGGTACGTGCGAACTCCTCGCCGGACAGCATGAACGGGATGCCAGCGGAGGTAAGCGTGATACCCACAGCCAGCTTGTTGGCGTCCATCACGTCGGTCAGCGCGGCCGCAATCTGCGGACCGACACCGGCCAGCCCTTCCGCCGAGAAATCGGCGTCATACATGACTTTTGGCACATCCACGGTATTTTCGTTAACGCCTTCGGCCACGGTGCTGCCCAACGAACCAGCCGCAAAGCTCGCGCACAACTTGTCCCACAGCGTGAGGTCGTCGTGCGCGGACACGTATTGAATGACCTGGCCTGCCACTCCTTCCGAATGTTTGCCGCGACGCCACGCGTTCACGGCCTCACGCGCAGCCGCTACGTTCTCGTGCATGCCACCGTTCACATAACCCGGGCGGTCCGAGAAGAACACATGGCCCTTGATGGTGTCTCGCGTGGTGTCGCAGAAGTGGCCGATGCGACTGTCAAGCTTCGACAGGCCTGACTTGTCAGCCAGCACGGTGTCGCTGGGCAGCGGCGCGGTGGCGCCCGCGGACCACGGTTCGCCGTACATGAGAATGTCGCGTCCACGGCCGGGAATCTCATCCAGAGCAGCACGCACGGCATTCATGGTGTCCACGTCAATCAGACCCATCAGGTCGAAACGGAAGCCGTCTATATGGTATTCGCGCGCCCAGAACGTCACGGATTCCACGATGAACCGGCGGAACATCTTACGTTCGGTGGCCATGTCGCAGCCGCAGCCGGAGCCGTTGGCGAACGCCCCGTTGGGCTTGCGGCGCAGGAAGTATTTCGGCACCGTACGTTCGAACCAATTGTCGGTGGAGAACATGTGGTTGTAAACCACATCCATGATCACCTTGATGCCCGCACTGTGCAGCGCCTGCACCATCTGCTTGACTTCGCGGATTCGTGTGGCGCCGTCGAACGGATTGGTGGAGTACGAGCCTTCCGGCACATTGTAATTGATCGGATCGTAGCCCCAGTTATAGCGGTCGCAGGTCGTTTCGTCCACTGAACCGAAGTCGTAAATCGGCATCAGCTGCACTGCAGTGACACCAAGCTTCTTCAGGTACGCAAGGCCGGTCGGAAAGTCGGGATGGCCTTCCAACGACGTACCGTCATCGGTGAACGCAAGATACTTGCCGCGGTGCGATTCGGGGAAACCGCCGGCGGGATCGTTGCTGAAATCGCCCACGTGCGTTTCCCAGACCACGGTCTGCGCAAGCGGCACGTCCGGCATATGGTCGCGGTACCAACCATCCGGATTGGTGCGGCTGAAGTCCACGACCATGCTGCGCCGGCCGTTCACACCGGCCCCGCGCGCCCACGGATCGGCGACGCGGTCCACGGAACCGCAATCGCGTTCAATCAAAAAGTCGTAATACACGCCGTGCTTGTTGTCGGCGAAATCGTACGTCCAGGAACCGTCGGTTTCAGGACGCATCAGGTACTGTCCGATCAAAGCGTCGCCGTCTTCCCCCATGGAGCCGCGCATGAACAGTCGCAGTGTCACCTTCTTGGCAGAAGGCGCCCAGAGAGCAAACTGGGTGCCGGTTTCAGTAACCACGGCACCCAGCGGCCGTTCCAGACACAGCGGGAACGGTTCGGCGACGCTCGTATTCGGCTGTGCGAAGCTGTCTACGAGCGTCATATCCTTTGCCTTTCTTTAGCCCTTCACGGAGCCCGACATGGACTCCTGATAGAAGCGCTGCATCACAATGAACAGGATGGCGATCGGAACGGAGATCACGACCGCGGCCGCGGCGAAGCGGGCAAACCAGTTCTGGATATATTCCTTCTGCAGCATGAGCCACAGGCCCAATGCCACGGTGTAGTTGGATTGCGTACGGCAGATCACCTTGGCCATGACAAAGTCGAGCCACGGGGTCAGGAAGCCGATGATGGCCTGGTAGACGATCATGGGCTTGCAGATCGGGATGATGATCTTATGGAACACCTGGAAACGGGTGCAACCGTCGAGCAGGGCGGCTTCGTCCAGCGAGGTCGGAATGGTGTCCATATAGCCCTTCATCACGTAGAAGCCAGCGCCGGAACCGGCGGAGTACACGAGAATCAACGCCACGGTAGTCATGGTGCCGCTTGACAGGCCCAAGGCCTTCAAGATGAAGTAGATGGCGGTGACGGCCATGATACCCGGGAACATGCCAAGAATCAGCACAACGTTCATGAAAGTCTTGCGCACACGGAAACGCATACGGCTCATGCAGTATGCCACGGAGAGCACGAAGATCAGAGAAATCGCACAGGTGAAGCAGGCGATGATGAACGTGGTGCCGAACATCTTCGGGAAGTCCAACACGTTGCGGTCGGTGAACAGCACCCTATAGTTGTCCAGAGTCCACTCCTTCGGGAAGAAGGAGCTGGTGTACGGGGCGGTGTTCTTATTGAACGACTCCGCGAACACCCATACGATTGGGACGAGCCAGATGACGGCCAGAATGGCCAGGAACAAGTGGGCGAACACGTCGCCGGTGATACGGCGGATCTTCTGGTCGTGCAGAAGGCCGTGGCTTTCCACTTTGGTTGCGGAATGCTTGTTGCTCATCGGAATGCCTCCTCATTCTTATAGGAGCCGGAATTGCGGTAGGTGATCAGCGAAACGATGGCCAACACGATGAAGGTCATGATGCCGATCACGGCACCGAGATTGTAATCCTGCTTGTCCACGGTCAGCTTGTACAGCCAGGTGATAAGCAAATCAGTGGAGCCTGCGGAATCGCCCAATGGCGTAGGATCGCCGCCGGACAGCAGGTAAATGACGTTGAAGTTGTTCACATTGCCCGTGAAGGTGGTGATCAGATACGGGGTGAGCACGAAGATAATGTACGGCATGGTGATCTTAGTAAAGATCTGCCACCAGTTGGCACCGTCGATCTTCGCCGCCTCATACTGATCGGCCGGAATGTTCTGCAGAATACCAGTGATCTGCATGATGGTGTACGGAATACCGACCCACAGGTTGATGACGATTACGGTGACACGGGCCCAAGTGGCGTTGGTGAAGAACGGCAACGGGCCGTCAATCCAACCCCACGTCTGCAGCATGCGGTTCACCGCACCCTGCGGCTGGAGCATGGTGTGCATGACCAGCAGAGACACGAACTGCGGAACGGCGATGGACATGGAGAAGCAGGCACGCCAGAAACCCTTGAAGTGGGTGGTCTTGCGATTGATGATCATAGCCACGAACATGCCGAGGAAGAAGTTCAGGAAGGTGGCGAAGAAGGCCCAGACCAATGTCCACACCAGCACACGTCCGAACAGTACGGCGTTAACGGTGCCGCCGCTGTTGGAGAAAACCTTGGCGAAGTTCTCAAAGCCGACCCAGTGGAACAGCACGAGGTGCTTGTGGTCATAGCTGGTGAATGCCATTGAAATCATGAAGATCAACGGCAGCACGGTGAACACGACGATGCCCAGCGTGGGCAGGAACATCAGCAGAACGTGCGCCTTGGCATCGAGCAGCTCGCGGACATCGTCCATGAAGCTCGGAGCCTTGCCGTTCTCCTCGAGCAGCACCTGGGACTTGTATGCAGAGCGCACGGACATGACCCACAGGCCGATGAAGGCAGCGGTGATAACCAGAGTGGCGACACCGTACAACAGGATGACCACGGAACGGTCAGGTTCGGTGTAGACCCAGAAGCCGTCGACCAGCTTCTTGCCGCCTGCATTGGTGCCCAAGGTCGGCAACTTGGAAAGATAGTCCACACCATTGATTGCCATGAACACGAAGTATGCGATTTCCAGCGCCAGCATGGCAATGCCCTTGACATACTGCTTGCGCACGATATCGCCAAGACCAAACACCACTGCGGAAAGCTTAGTGAACAGGTCACCACGCCGGAACGCCGCCCTTACCGTGTAAGGCGACGGAGAAACATAATCAGCACCCTGCTTCCGAAGGCGCTTCATCTCCCGTGGGGAAAGAGTTGTTGCTGTCATTTCGACTGCCCTCTCATATGGATATTGAAAGATAAAAAAAGCTTTGCTCCCGGACAAGGGGAAGGAGAATTTAAAAACCTTGCCCGGGAATGCAAAGCTCGGAGGAGGAGTGAGCCACTATGCAAAGTGGAGAGAGACACCGCGACTCGAAGCATCTCTCAAAGCTGCAGGATGGCTGGGGGGATTTGGCAGTGCCAACCACCTGCATTCTTCAGTTATTGGATTTTTAGAATTACTGATTTCACTCAGCGATCTTGCCACCGGCCTGCTTGACCCAATCCTGGTACTTGGCGGCAGCGTTGTCCTTGGTGATTTCCTTGTTGACCAGGGCCTTGCCGAAGGTTTCGGCCGGAGTCCACCAATCGTTCATGCCGGACAGACCGGACTGCAGGAGGGCGGTGTTGGCCATGGTGTCGGCCTGGGCCTTGGCTGCGATGTCGTCGGTGGTCAGGTCGGACAGGGACTTGTCGGTCGGCGGGATGGCGCGCATCTCGTAGTGCAGCTTCTGAGCTTCGGTGGAGCCGAGGTAAGCCGCGAACTGAGCGGCGGCCTTCGGGTTCTTGGCGTTCGGGTTGTAAGCAGCGGCCTTGGTGGCGGCGAAGGACTTCATCTGCTTCTTCTGGCCGTTCACGGTGAAGGTCGGCAGAGAGGTGGCGGCGTAGTTGTCACCCAGGGCCTCCTTCACGTCCTTAGCGGACCAGGTACCGGAGAACAGCACGTCGGCGGAGCCATCCTTGATGGCTGCGAGGCCGGAAGCGCCATCGTCGTTGGAGAAGTTCGGGTTGGCGACCACATCAACCAGATAAGAGGTGATATCGGCGCCGTCCTTCGGGAAGACCATGCCTGCGTCAGCATCATTGCCCTTCTCGCCGAACAGGCTCAGGCCATCATAGAAGCCGTTGATGTACCAAGAATTCTGCAGAGAGAACGCGACCTTGGCCTTGGAAAGGATGGTATCGAAGTCCTTGGCCTCATCCTCGGTGATCTTGGACTTGTTGTAGTACATGAACCACGTGTTGTCGGTGTACGGCACGCCATAGAGCTTGCCATCGGTGCCGGTGACGGAGTTGACTTCGAGGTCACCGTTCTGTTCCTTCACCTGCTTCTCAGCGTCGGTGCCCAGCTGGCCAATGGCCTTGGCGTCCATTAGAACACCCAACTGATCGGAAGCGAACATATAGACATCGGCCGCCGCGGACGGATCAGTGCTGACCTGCTTGGAAGCATCGCCTTCAGAGACCACGTCATTCTTCCACGTGATATTGTATTCCGGATGCGCCTTGGCGAAGTTCTCTTCGACCTTGCCCAGCCAGTTGGTGTCCTTGGCCTGGTCTTCCTGCGGGGCCCACACGCTCAGCGTGACGGCCTCGGTGGAGCCGGAAGCGTTCTTATCGCCACCGTCGGAGGAGCCACCGCACGCAGCGAGCGGAACCAGCATAGAAACGGCAGCAGTAAGTCCGATTGCCTTCTTCCAATCGATCTTCATTGATCTTCCTTTCCTCACATAACCTTGTGTTCCTCAACATCTCCGGTTAAATGGTACGGACCAAAACCCTGCATACGTTCACATCATCGTTCTTGGATGATTACCAACAACACTGGGGCCACCAAAAATGTATCAGTGATTGTTAGTGTAGCACGTTTCTGCCAACGTTTGCAATTCAGCGCTATGATTGTTTCAAAGAAACACCGCAAACCGCGAAATATCAAGGAGACACACCCTCATGCTTCCCCCCGCGAAACACCCCCACCCCAAATGGCTTGCCGACGCAATTTTTTATGAAATCTATCCACAGTCCTTCGTCGACTCCAATGGCGACGGCATCGGAGACATCCCCGGAATCACTTTAAAACTGGACTACATCAAGGATCTCGGATGCAACGCGATCTGGCTCAATCCCTGTTTCGACTCGCCATTCAAAGACGCCGGCTACGACGTGCGCGACTACAAAAAGGTGGCATCACGCTACGGCACCAACGACGATCTCATTGCGTTGTTCGACGCCGCCCACCGGCGCGACATGCACGTGATCCTCGATCTCGTGCCAGGCCACACCAGCGAGGAACACGAGTGGTTCCACCGCAGTTGCAAGGTCGAACGAAACAATTATTCCGACCGCTACATCTGGACAGACTCATGGATCTCCGGTGGCGACGGACTGCCATTCATCGGCGGCGAATCGCCCCGCAACGGTACCTACATCTTGAACTTCTTCAAATGCCAGCCGGCGCTCAACTACGGTTTCGCGCACCCCGAACGTAGCTGGCAGAAGCCAGCCCTTGGTCCGGACGCGAAGGCCACTTGCGACGCGATGGTGGACGTCATGCGGTTCTGGCTTTCCCGTGGCGCAGACGGCTTCCGCGTGGATATGGCCGACAGCCTCGTCAAAAAGGACGATGAGGGCAAGCCTTACACCATCCGCACCTGGCAGTACATGTTCGCCCGGATCCGCCCGGCCTTCCCCGAAGCCGCGTTCGTTTCGGAATGGGGACGGCCAGAGGAGTCGATGGCCGCCGGCTTCGACATGGATTTCTATCTCGATTGGCGTTGGGACGGCGTTCCCAACGGCTACAACATGCTGTTGCGCAACGTGGACGACCCGTTGAGCCGCAAGGGCGACAAGAGCTATTTCAACGCCGATTCCGGCACGCCGATCAGCAAATTCCTGGACGAGTACGAGCCGCGTCTGCGCGAAGCGGAAACGGCCGACGGAAATTTTAATTTCATCACCTGCAACCACGACACCGCACGCGTGGCGCCGCGACTGTCGCAGCGCGAAATCGCCCTGGCATACTGCACGCTGTTCGCGATGCCGGGCGTGCCGTTCCTGTATTACGGCGACGAAATCGGCATGCGATACCGCGCACTGCCCGGCAAAGAAGGCGGCTACGTGCGCACCGGTTCGCGCACACCGATGCAGTGGGGTGCGAACGACGCATCCGGAGCACTTCACGTGTCCGATTCTGCAGAATCGGACACTCGGGCTGGCGATGTGACCGGTGGCAGCTACCTGCCCGCCGACCCGTCCGCCGACGCCCCGACCGTCGCCGCACAGCAGGCCGACGCCGAATCACTGTGGCATACGGTGCGCTCCATACTCCACGTCAAGAGGGAATGCGACGCCTTGCGGTCGGGGGCTACGTTCCATGCAATCGAACGCGATAGAGTGTTCGTTTTCGAGCGTTCCACCCACCTGCAGAAGCTGATCATAGCCGTCAATCCAAGCCGCGATTGCAAAGCTTTGCAGCTACCAGATGGTAGTTATCGGACGATTTTCAGCATCGGCGAAAACGAAATTAGCGGCACTTCGCTGCGTCTAGGTCTGCAAAGCTTTGCAATTCTCGAAGCCGAGTAGCAGACGAGCAATGCCCCGTTGGAATAATCGTTTGCAATGCGGAGCGCTGCGCCTTCGTATTGCAAACGATAGTCAATATGGAAAAACAATTCCGGTTATCTATATTCCTGAAATTAGAGCAAAATCGCAATATAGCAACACTCTCTTACCGCAAAACACGCTTTGAAAACGATATCATACCGTGATATAGTTATCTTTGGCGCGAATGCCACCAGCATCGAAGCTGCGGCAATCGCAAGCAATGTAGCATGTCAGCCGTCACAAACGGCGCGGAAAGAAGGGACCTATGACACAGACCCAGCAGACCGAAAGCGCAGAACGCATCGCACGGCCTCTTATCCAGCTCGCCAAGCTCAATGGCATTTCCACGTCGTATATCGACCAGCTCGGCACCTATGTGGAAATCCGCGACGAAGTGCTCGTCTCCGTATTGGCCGCACTCGGCGTGGACGCATCCAGCGACGAAGCGATCACCGCCTCCTATGCGGCGACCCAGCAGCGCATCGCAGACACACTTGTTGAGCCGACCGTCGTGAAGTTCATCGGCAAGGAAGCCGTCACGCCAATCCGCGCGAAAGGAAACGACGTGGCGCTGAAGCTGACGTTGGAAGACGGCACGGAATATGCGGGCGATCTGACCGCGTATCTGACGGGCTCGAACGCAGATGACGGCTCGCTGCAACTGACGCTGCCGGACGATATTCCCGCCGGCTACCACACGCTGGCCGTCGATGCCGGCCCGCTGCACGCCGAAGCCGCGCTGATCTGCGCACCGGCACGCATCGAACTGCCGCCAGCAGTAGCGGAAAAGCAACGTTGGGGCTGGATGGCACAGATGTACTCCATCCGTTCCGCTGAATCCTGGGGCGTGGGCGACTATGGCGATCTGAAGCTGCTGCTGTCCGACGCGGCAACGAAATCGCATGCCGATTTCATGCTTATCAACCCGATTCACGCCACCGCGCCGGTGCCGCCGCTGGAGCCGTCGCCGTATCTTCCCGAATCGCGTCGTTTTCTCAATGTGACGTACATCCGTCCGCAGGATATCGCTGAATATGCGGAACTCAACGAGGCGGACCAGGCCGAAGTGGCGCGTCTGCACGCGGAAGTCTCGCCAGCCAACGACAGTATCGAGCCGCTCGACATCAATTCCGCTTGGTGGCACAAGCGCCAGGCGCTGCATCTTGTGTACAACGTGCCGCGTTCCGTCGAGCGTCAGGCCGCGTTCGACGCGTTCAAGGAGGCCGCGGGTCCGGATCTGCGCGCGTTCGCCGCATGGTCGGTGGCGTTCCAGGTGTGGGGCGCGCCGTGGGAAGGCACGTGGTTCAAGGACACGAACCGCGATTCGCCTGAAGTGGTGGAGCTCATGCGCGAGCACGCCGATATGGTCGATTTCGAATGCTGGCTGCAGTGGATCGCCGACGAGCAGGTGACAGCCGCGCAGAACGCCGCCCGTGACAGCGGTATGGCACTCGGCCTCATGCAGGATATGGCCGTGGGCGTGCACTCGCTCGGCGCGGACGTGTGGTGGAATCCGGAACGTTTCGCAGTAGGCAGCGTAACCGTGGGCTGCCCACCGGACTTCTACAACCAGCAGGGTCAGGATTGGGGCCAGCCGCCGTTCAATCCGAATTATCTGGCCAAAACTGGTTATGGCGTGTACCGCGAGATGGTGCACAACATGTTCTCGCACGCGGGCGCGGTGCGCATCGACCATGTACTCGGCCTATTCCGTCTGTGGTGGATTCCGCAGGGCGAAGGCGCGCGCGGTGGCGCGTACGTTACGTACGACTATGAGGCGATGATCGCGATCCTGACCATTGAAGCGTCCCGCGTGAACGGTTTGGTGGTCGGCGAGGATCTGGGCACCGTGCCTGATTACGTACGCACGGTACTCGGCGAGCACGGCCTGCTGGGCTGCATGGTGGAATGGTTCGCCCGCGTGGACGACTCCCCCAACGCCGGCGACCCGTACGCCGATCCGTCCACGTACCGCAAGTACGCGCTGGCTTCCGTCACCACGCACGACCTGCCGCCGACCGCCGGCTACCTGCAGTTCGAGCACGTCAAGCTGCGCGAACAGCTGCACCTGCTGTCCGGCCCGGTCGAGGAGTTCCAGGCTTCCGCCACCGCCGAACGCGACGCGATGATGGACCGTCTCGTGGAGTCCGGCCTGATCACGCCGGAAGTGGCGGGCGATGTGGAAGGCCACATCCAGGAAATCGTCGAGGCGATGCACAAGATGCTGCTCAAGTCGCCGTCCGTGCTGCTGCAGGCCGCGCTGGTGGATGGCGTGGGCGAGACGCGCACGCAGAACCAGCCGGGCACGTCCAGTGAATACTCCAACTGGCGTGTGCCGCTGGCAGGCCCGGACCTCAAGGTGGTGCACACCGATGAGGTGTTCGATCTGCCGCGCGTGCAATCGCTTGCCGCCATCATGAACGGCGAGAAGTAGCGTTTAGACTTACCATTCCCCTTTCCTTACAAACCAAAATTCCGGTCCTCCTTGTGGAGGGCCGGAATTTTTCATATACGCAAGGCGATTTGGAAGCAGTTAGGTTCAGCGGTCGATCAGCCCAGCAGCAGCCAGACTGAGGCGTCGCTATCCAGCTTGCCGTCGTCCGTCAACGGCACGGAATTTGCGATGGCGACCGCATCGTCCGGCAGGGCGATCGGCTCGTCGCCGAAATTGGTGACGGACAGGAATCGACGGCCTTCCGTGGCCGGACGCGAGTAGGCGACCACCGTATCGCCCATGTCCAGCAGGTCGGCGGACGTGTCTCCGGTCGCCGTCAGCACCGTCTGTCGCAACTGCAACAGCTTGCGGTACAAGTGCAGCATGGAACCGTTGTCATCGGCCTCGACGTCGGCCGCGAAATCCTTGAACCAGGCCGGCTGCGGCAGGTGCGCGTCGGCGGAATCGCCCTGCTCCGGGCCGAAACCGAACGTGCCGCCGGTGATGAAGTCCGGGCTCCACGAAGCCGGTTCGCCGCAATCGGCAGCCTTCCACGGCATCGGTGCACGGCAGCCGTCACGACCCTTGTCGGTGAAGTTGCGACGGGTGTTGAACGGCGTCGGATCCTCAAGACGATCCCACGGAATGTTCGCCACTTCGAACAGGCCCAGTTCCTCGCCCTGATACACGTAGGCGGAACCCGGCAGGCCCAGTTCCATCAGCGCGGCTGCGCGGGCGCGACGGGTGCCGAGCTCACGATTCTCGCGGTAGGTCTCTCCGTCACGCAACAGCCAATCGTGCGCCAGCTGGTGGTACGGAGCGTCCTTCACCTGCGGCAGACCGAAACGCGACGGACTGCGCGGCACATCGTGGTTGTTCATAACCCACGTCGTGGTGGAACCGTGAGTTTCCTCGGCGGCGCGCAAGCCGTCAGCAATGGCCGTACGGAACTCGTCGGCGAACCAGTTGGCTTCGGCGAACTCGAAATTGAACACCTGGCCGAGCTCGTCGGTGGACGCGTACAGATGCTGCGATTCGGCCTTCACCCACGCCTCGCCGACGGCGAAACGCGGCGGATTGTACTCGTTGAACACCTGACGCCATTCGCGGTAGATGTCGTGCACTTCCGGACGATCCCACAGCGGGCTGAACGCGCCGTCCGCCGGCAGCACATGCTGCACCGCGGCCGGATCCATGTCGGCCAGCGGCACGGAATCGAGGTCCTTGGCCAAGCCGTGCGCCACGTCGATGCGGAAGCCGTCGGTTCCGTGGTCGGACCAGAATCGCAATGTCTTCTTGAATTCCTCGTGCACGTCCGGATTCTTCCAATTCAAATCCGGCTGCTCCTTGGCGAACATGTGCAGGTACCACTGGCCGTCGTCGACCTGCTGCCACGCCGGGCCGCCGAACAGCGACTGCCAGTCGTTCGGCGGCAGCTCGCCGTGCTCGCCGCGGCCTTCGCGGAAGATGTAGCGGTCGCGTGCGGCCGAACCGCGGCCGGCGACGAGCGCCTCGATGAACATCTTGTGCTTGTTGGACGTGTGGTTCGGCACGATGTCGACGATCACCTTGATGCCGGCTTCATGCGCGGCGGCGGCCATCGCGTCGAAATCGGCCATGGTGCCGAGGCGCGGGTCCACGTTGCGGTAGTCGATCACGTCGTAGCCGCCATCGGCCAGGTCGGACGGGTAGAACGGGCTCAGCCAGATCGCGTCGATGCCGAGATTCTTCAGGTAATCCATTTTCTCGGTGACACCGGCGATGTCTCCCAACCCGTCGCCGTTCACGTCTTTGAAGCTGCGCGGGTAGATCTGGTAGACGACGGCTTGCTTCCACCAATCGTCACGCATGTTGTTTGCTGTCACGATAACCCCTTTTGTCGTAGTCCATCGGATGCGGAGCACTGTCTCCGCTACATGAAAACGATAACATCAAGCAAAGCGAAACGCTAATGAAAACTTAATCATTGCAGCACATCAAACGTTTGACGAAAATGTGCATACTCCAGCTGTATCGAGTAGAATCGCGGAAGATTCGACTTGCATACGTTGCCAACGGATGCCATACGAAAGGCGATTATGAAGTTCCTCTCCCCCGATTCCGGCTTTATGCGCGGCCTGAGCGACGCCGTCGACGCGATCTGGATCAACATTCTGATGCTCGTCACCAGCATTCCGATCATCACGATCGGCGCGGCACTGACCGCCGGCCACGACGCCGTCCGTCGCACGCTGTCCGGCGAAGGCACGGCGACGCGCAATTATTTCAAGGCGTTCCGTTCGAATTTTGCGAAATCGACCGGCTATTGGCTGATTTTCGGCACGACCGGCACGCTGTGCGTCTACTCGTGGATCGTGCTGCAGATCACGCCGCTGCTCATTCCGAAATTCGCGTTGACGATTGTGTGGCTCATCGGTTTCGAATGGGTGTGGGCGTTGCAGGCGCGGTTCGAGAACTCGTTCTGGCGCACGCTTGGCAACGCTTTTGTGTTCGGCGTGAGCAACATCGGCCACACGTTGGCATTGGTTGCGATCGACGCGGTGTACGTGGCGCTGCTCGTGGCCAGCTGGGTTTACATGCCGCAGGGCCTGTTCCTGCTGCTCATACTGGGGTATGGCACGATACTGATGCTGCATTCGCCGATTCTCGAGCATGTCTTCCGCAAGTACATCAGCAAGTAATTAAAGGGACTGATTCGCATCAGTCCCTTAAATTTTTCTGGGTGAAAATCAGCCCTTCACCGCGCCGCCTTCGGCCCTGCAATTAAGGACCGCGCTACGCGCGGGCTCAACGTTACCCTCGCGGCATAGCCGCTCGGGCTGGAGCCTGGGAACAGCGCACTGCGCTGTTCCCTAAGGGCTGATCGAAGATCAGCCCTTAACGGCTCCAGCCATAACACCCTTCACGATGTACTTCTGGCAGATCAGGTAGAAGATGATGATCGGGATGATGGCCATGACCAGGCAGGCCATCATGGCGCCCATGTCCACGGAACCATAGCCGCCCTTCAGGTACTGCACGGCCACGGAGATGGTCTTGTACTTGCCCAGGTCGAGCGTCAGGTATGGCAGCAGGTAGTCGTTCCAGATCCACATGGCCTGCAGAATGGCCACGGACACGATGGACGGCTTCATAATCGGCACCACGATCTGGAAGAAGATGCGCGGCACGGAAGCACCATCGATCATGGCGGATTCTTCCAGCGATTCCGGAATGCCCTTGACCACGCCGGTGAAGATGAACACGGCCAGACCAGCGCCGAAGCCCAGGTACACGAAGCACAGACCCCACGGGGTGTTGAGCTTCAACATATCGGCCAGCTTGGAAAGGGTGAACATGACCATCTGGAACGGCACGATCATGTTGAACAGAAACAGCGTGTACAGCAGCTTCGCGGCCCAGTTGTTCACGCGGACGATCCACCATGCGCACATCGAGGTGCACACCAGGATCAGCGCCACGGAACCGACCGTGATCAGCAGGGTCCAGCCGAAGCTGGCGAAGAAGTTCGTGGTTTCGAGGCCACGCGTGTAGTTCTCCAGTCCGGCGAACGCCTTGCCGGTCGGAATGGAGAACGCGTTACGGGAGATGTACGCCTTCTGCTTGAAGGAGTTGACGACCACCAGCACGATCGGGAAGATCCATGCCAGCGAGATGACAGTGAACAGCACGGTCCACAGACCGCCGTGCTTGACCTTTTCTCCGGAGATCATGCCTCCACCTCCTTGCTCGTGGTGAGCTTGTTCTGGATAAGCGCCACAATGGCCACCAGGATGAAGAACAGCACTGCCTTCGCCTGGCCGACGCCTTCCCAACCCATACGGCCGTAGAACGTACGGGTGATGTTCATTGCCAGACCTTCAGACATGTTCGACGGAGCGCCGTTGGTCAATGCAAGGTTCTGATCGTACAGCTTGAAGCCGTTGGTGACGCACAGGAACGAGCACACGGTAATCGACGGCATCATCAGCGGAATGATGATCTTGAACATGGTCTGGGTGCCGTTCGCACCGTCCACGGAAGCCGCTTCGAGCACGTCGGTCGGCAGCGACTGCATGCCTGCGATGTAGATAATCATCATATAGCCGATCTGCTGCCAGCACACCAAGATGACCAAGCCCCAGAAGCCGTAGGTTGCGCTATACGTCAACGCGCGGCCCCAGTGAGCGAGAATGCCGTTGAGCAGCAGCATCCAGATGTAGCCCAGGATAATGCCACCGATGAGGTTCGGCATGAAGAACACCGAACGGAAGATGTTGGAGCCCTTGATGGCCTTGGTCAGCATGTATGCGATGGCGAACGCGACTACGTTGATCACGATCGTCGTGATGATGGTCAGTGCCGTCGAGAAGCCCAGCGCGTGCAGGAACTCCTTATCGGCAAAAGCCCTCTTGTAGTTTTTCAGACCGACGAATTCGGCGTCGGTGACGGTGGTGAACTTGCAGAAGCTCAGATACACACCCATGATGAACGGGATCACAAACCCGATGATGAACGCGGCGAACGTTGGCAGCGCGAAGAGCGCCCACCACTTTCGTATCGCCTTGCCAGCCATGCTGATCATAGCCTGCCTGCTTTCTTTCCTTCTCCATTCCGCGTACCGCGTCAACGCGGGCGGGAATTCCATTCCCCAGAGGAACCATCCACAGCATTGTTTCCTGTTTCTCCAGTGCTTACATCAGTCATGATAAACGGCATGACTGCAAATGTCAAACGTTGTCATTTTCGCATGTCACGCACGGCAAAATATGAAACGTTGTCACCAAAAACCATCTCTAGAGAACGCTTATATTCCACGCAATGCCCAACTACCACCACTTTATGAAAACGTTTGTAATGAATAAGTTGCAAATTGGACAAGAACACGGTCTTAATGGTGAGGGGAGGTAGCATTACATTATTCAAGCAATCACTGTACAGGGGACTCGATGAAAAGCAGTAGCATTCAGGATGTTGCGCAACTCGCGCACGTGTCCATTTCCACCGTCTCTCGTTCCTTCACGCGCCCTGACCTGGTGTCGAAAGCCACCAGAGACAAGGTGATGAAGGCCGCGGACGAGCTGAATTTCTCCATCTCGCGTTCTGCCGCGGCCTTGAAAACCGGCCGTGCGCTGCGTATCGCGGTACTCGTCTCAGGCCGGCTCAACCTATGGTTCAGCTCCTCCATCATCGAAGGTCTGAACGAGGTCTTCCACGATGAGGGCTACGACATCTCCATCTACCAGATGTCCAGCACCGAGGAACGCAGCGAGTTCTTCAACATGCTGCCGGTGCGCCGCAACGTCGACGCCGTGATCGTCATTTCCTTCGACATCGCCAGCAACGAAATCGAACAGCTCAGGTCGATCGACGTGCCGATCATCGGCATCAACTCAAGCCTGCCGGAAGAACGCGGCTTCAACGCGGCCGTCCGCATCGACGACAAGCAGGGTTCGGAACTCGCCGCACGCCATCTGATGATGCTTGGCCACCGCGACATCGTCTACATCCGTTCCGACCGCGAAGTGACGCTGCACTTCAGCGTGCAGGGCCGTTACGAATCGTTCATGGCATGCTGCCAGGCCAACGGCGTCGAACCGCGCGTGCTTGTCACCGACGCTGGCAGGAACAGGATCAGCAAGGTCGTGACGCAGCTGCTCAGCCTCGACCACATGCCGACGGCCATCGCCTGCCAGGAGGATGGCATCGCGGTGCCGCTGCTGTTCCAGCTGGAACGCAACGGTTTCACCGTGCCGAACGACATCTCCATCATCGGTTACGACGACAGCGTCTACGCGCGCGACCTCGGCCTGACCACCATCCGTCAGACCCCTGTCGAGATGGCCCGCGAAGCGGCCCGCATGACACTCGCGCTAATCGAGAAGCAGCCGCTCGACGAACCGTTCAAGACGTTCCCCGCGCAGCTGATCGTCCGTTCGACCACCGCTCGTCTGCATAGCTGATTTTCCGGCAACATACAGCGAACGTAGCGACATACACGAAGGGCCGTCATCGCAAGTAATTACGATGACGGCCCTTCGCTATGTCGTCACAACCAACTGCGGCCGAGAGAAGGAAAGGAAAACTCTCGGCCGCAGTTGTTCTATTCAGTTATTGGTTTGATCAAGCGGTGATCAGTGAGCAGCGTCGTACTCGGTCTTCCAACCGTCCACGAACGCCTTCTTGACTGCGTTCCAGTCGCCGGTGCCCTGAGCGTACTCGAGAAGGGCGGAACCAAGCTTGTTCTTCCACTCTTCGGACGGCATCATGGTGAAGTTCCAGGAGACTGCGGTCTTGCCGGAGTTCTGATCTTCAACAGCGGCCTGCACCAGCGGATTGTCGGACTTGACATCGCTGAAGGACTTGAACGGAGTGGTGAAGCCCATGGCGCTGGACAGGGACTCGATGCCGGTCTTGCTGGTGACGACCCACTTCAGGAAGTCCTTGGTGGCCTTCTTGTCGGCGTCGGAAGCCTTGGAGTTGATGCACCAGTAGTTCTCGGAGCCAGTGGCCAGACCCTGGTTCTTCTCGCCCTTGACGCCGGTGTAGATCGGGATCATGCCGACGGACTCGGCCTTCATGCCGTTCTTCTGCAGATCGGACCATGCCCAGGTGCCGTTCTGGTAGAACACGGCCTCGCCGAGGGAGAACTCGGAGGTGGCGTCATCACCGGTCTTGGAGCTCAGCTGGGTCGGTTCGGTGGTGGAATCCTTCAGGTACAGGTCGAAGATGTTCTTATACTCCGGCAGGTAGGTGCCCTTGATGGTCTCCGGCTGCTTGGTGACGTTGTCATCCTTGAACTCGTAGTAGAGCGGCAGGTTGGCCAGGTGGGTCTTGAAACGCCAGTCGGAGCTGGAGTCGAAGCCGGCGGAGGTGAATGCGCCCTTGACTCCGAGCTGGTCCTTCTTGGCCTGGATGTCGTCGGCGACGGCCTTCAGGGTATCGAAATTGTCGATATCCTTGACGTCCTTGATCTTGGCGCCATCGGTGGCGATGTACTTGGCCAGCAGATCCTTGTTGTAAATCAGGCCATAGGTTTCCATGGCGTATGGAACGCCGACGACCTTGCTCCCATCCTTGAGGGCGACGTCCTTGTTGATGAGCTGCTTGTACGGCTCGGTGTCCGTCATGTCATCAGTGTAGGACTTCCAGTTCTGATAGCCGACCGGACCGTTGACCTGGAACAGGGTCGGGGCTTCGGACTTGGCGATCTCGGACTTCAGAGTCTGCTCGTAGGTGCCGGAAGCAGCGGTCTGGACCTTGACCTCGACACCGGTTTCCTTGGTGTAATCCTTGGCCAGCTTCTTCCATTCGTCGCTGGATTCCGGCTTGAAGTTCAGGTAGTAGACCTTGCCCTTGCTGTCGGAGCTGGAGCTGGAGCCACCGCAGGCGGCCAGAGTGCCAACGGACATTGCCGCGATGGCAATCATGCCAACCGCTGCCTTGATAGTACGATTCATCATCGAACCTTTCTCTTCCATTCCTGTTTCCCAACCTTCGCTGGGTAACAACTTGCGAAACCGCGTCGTCACGATTTCTGACATGCTCTATTGTGCCGCATTTTTCTGATTTTTGCAAACGTAGGCAGAATCTTTCTTCATTCTTCTGCAAATCAAAACCGGCAGATTCTTGCAATCCCTTTATTTTCAATACTTTTCAGCATCATACTTTTATGAAAGCGTTTGCGACACGCCGTACCGTCAGCACTATTCCACAAGCTAAAAAGAGAGGCGCCCCGCCATTCGGGTCGCCATATCAAACAGTCTTGCTCGATAATCCAACGCTCAATCGTTGGTTCAGCAGTTCCAATGTTCGATGACATTGTCGCCCTTGTACTGGCTCAGCACGCAGTAATGCGCGGTGTCCAGCCGCAGCAGACGCGCGAAATGCGGGTCGACGCCCAGCCATTGCGATGTCAGGATACGCAGCACGTGCGCGTGCGCCACCAGCAGCACGTCGTTGCCGGCGTCCAGCAGCGGCTTGACCGCCGCGATCGCCTCACGGGTGCGTGCCGCGGTCTCTTCGACCGTTTCGCCGGGGCCGTTGTGCACGGGCACCTGCTCGCCGTTCGGCAACGTCTCGACCCAATCGCCCTCCAGTGATTCGGGGAGCGACCGCGGTCCGTCGCGCCACACATCCCAAGCGAAACCGCCCGCCGCGCTCACATCCTGACGCGTACGGCCCTCGGCACGGCCGTAATCCCATTCCGCGATTTCGGGAAGCACCTTAAAATCGCCATATCCGGCCAGCTGCGCCGTCTGCTGGGCTCTGCGCAACGGACTGGCGAACATGCACCCCTGCGCGAAACCCTGGGGAAACGCCTCACGCAACCGTTCGCCGGCGGCACGAGCCTGATCGCAGCCAATGTCAGTCAACGGAATATTGGTGCGGCCGGTGTGCTGTCCGGATTCGCTCCACACGGTCTGCCCGTGACGCAGCAGCACCAAGCGGCCAGGGGTGATTGCGGAAGCGGCATTGCCTCCCAGTTGAGTTTCAGTCATGTCTCTACTCTAGCCGACGCAGGCTGCGTTTTCATCCCATTCCGCCACGTGTCCCGCACATATTCCGGCATGTTTTCCGACGCGTTACACTGGTTTCATGAGTGAAATGCCGAATATGGAATCCAGTGCGGACCGCGTGGTGGCGGCCCTGCACACCGTCGACGAGAAGGTGAATGCGATGCGCGACCAGAGACTGAATGATCCCGATTCATTTGGCGATAAGATTTTCAAGTCCGTCGTGCCCACGTTGGCCGGACTGGTGCTCGGCAAGGCGTTCGAGATGGTGTGGAAGAAGAGCGTCGGCCGCAAGGCCGTCCGTGCCGACGGTACCAAGAACGAGGCTGCGGAAGCGGCGCTCGGCATCGTATTCGCCGTGGTTTCCGCCGGTTTCGGCGCGCTCGTATCGCAACTGTCCGGTCGCGGGTCGAAGGCGATTGTGGACAGGCGGCACGCACGGCAGGCGCATCGCAAGTAAATACGTCGCAAATATCGCAAAGCAGTCTCAAGTAGATATGTTCTCACAGGGAGACGGATTTAGCCCGATTCCCTTGCAAAATCGCGCCGCGCGGACAACAATGGCGGTATGAGCAACATTCTTCATAACGCAACCGTCGACACTCTGCTGGAGCGTCGTTCCATCCGTAAATTCAAGCCGAAGCCGCTGCCGGACGACGTCGTCGAAACGTTGGAGACCGTGGCGCAGCATGCGGCGAGCAGCCAGTTCCTGAACGACTGGTCCGCCATCCGCGTCACCGAGCCAGCCGCCAAGAAGCGTCTTGCCGAAATCGGCGGGCAGCCGTATATCGCGACCGCGCCGCTGCTGTACGTGTTCGTGCTGGACGAGCATCGCAATGCCGCGATCGCCGCGCGCAAGGGCGTGGAAGTGGCATCCGACGCGTTCACGCTCAATGGCAGCTATCGTTTCACGCAGGCGCAGAACGACGCGGTTCTGGCACTGCACGCGATGGAGACGGCCGCGTACTCGCTCGGCTTGGGTTGCGTGATTCTCGGCTCGCTGCTCAACGATGTTCCCGCGCTGATCGACCTGCTGAATCTGCCCGAATACACGTACCCGGTGCTGGGCATTGCAATCGGCAAGCCCGATCAGGAGCCGGCCATCAAGCCGCGTATGCCGCGTTCCATGCAGTTCTTCGAGAACGAGTATCCAAGTAGCGATGAGAAGCTGCTGTCCGGCTTGGATTCGTTCGACGCCGAAGTGCACAAGTATTACGATTTGCGCGATACTGAACGGCCGGTGGACGCGTTCAGCGACCAGATTGCGGCAAATGCGATCGACGAGGGCGTGAACGCCAAGGCCGTTGCCGTGCAGGCGAAGCGACAGGGCTTCCGTTTGGAGCGGTAGATACATGGCAGCGCTCGTATCATTGATACGAAGCTGATACAACACAAGGCCCGGTGGATTGCAATGAATCCGCCGGGCCTTGGTTTTATATGTTGCCTTATTCTCGGTATTGTCCTGTTATGCCCTGCTATTGCTCTGCTATTACCTTCTGCGGGGCTTGTAGCCCTTCTTGCGGGAATGTGGCTTGAGCTGCTGGTTAAGCGGAACATGCATGTAGCTGGATTGTGGATCGCGATGCGTGAGATGCCAAGTACCGCAGAAATCGCAACGGTATACCCAAAGCTCAGTGCCGCGTTCGCGCCAACTCTGGTCGGCAGCCTGCTGAGCCGTTGCCTTGTCGTGATACATAATCTTGTTCGACTCGGTGCAACGTTTGGGTACGAAGTAATGCATAGTTGCCCAGTCTATAAACCCATTGCGATAAAACGCTTGAGCTCTACTTGTGTTCAGGGATAAAAAACGGGGGTTCCCGGAGCGCGGACCCGCCGGGAAGCCCGGAAAGAGAGCATAAAAATGGGCCTCCCGGGAGCCAAAGGCTCGACCGGGAGGCCCAACATGTGAAGCG
>OGMK01000102.1_pt1 | contig 78827 bp, 70 predicted proteins | sample 1573151 | NCBI WGS metagenome assembly OGMK01 (sample SAMEA2581887, study PRJEB24529) | metagenome | biome: Human gut stool | place: China | collected 2011
ATCAAGTTTATGCTTTATTAACGAGAAGTTTTCTATAGGGGTGCTGAGTAGTTACGGAAAAAAGAAGCCAATTCACATTATTTTCTAAAACAACCAACACTTTACATGATGCCATCAGCGCGAAGTTTCTGCTGCCATTTCCAAGCAGAAGCCAACACATCCTCAAGCTTAGCCTCAGCCTTCCAGCCGAGTACCTTGTTCGCCTTGGTGCAATCACCCCAAATTTTCTCAATATCGCCCTCTCTTCGTGGACCATACTTCCAATTCAGTTTCACACCTGTAGCTTTTTCAAAAGTCTCAACAATTTCGAGAGTTGAGTTTCCATTACCTGTACCGATATTGAAATATTCGATAGGCTCAGTCTCCTTATCAAGAACACGTGCCATAGCAGCTACATGTGCCTTAGCCAAGTCTACAACATAAATATAGTCGCGGATACAGGTTCCATCAGGAGTATCATAATCATTACCAAAGATAGTGAGTTCCTTGCGGATACCCATAGCTGTCTGAGTAACGTATGGAATCAGATTGTTTGGCACACCATTTGGCAACTCACCAATCTCAGCAGAAGGATGTGCACCTATAGGATTGAAATATCTCAATACAATGCTCTTGATGGCTACACCACTATGGATATAATCAGCTATGATCTGCTCATTAATCTCCTTAGTATTGCCATAAGGTGAAGTAGCCTTCTGATGAGGAGCCTCTTCTGTTACAGGCAAATTCTCAGGCTTCGGCTGACCATAAACGGTACAAGAAGAAGAGAAGATGATACCCTTTACCTGATACTTTGGCATAAGTTCCAGGAGATTGATGAGCGATACGATATTGTTGCGATAATACAACAATGGTTTCTGTACGCTCTCGCCTACTGCCTTGCTTGCAGCAAAGTGAATGATACCCTCAATATCAGGATATTTCTGGAATACAGCCTCGGTAGCAGCCTTGTCGCGCAAGTCAACCTGTTCAAAAGCAGGGCGGATACCAGTAATCTTTTCGATACCATCGAGTACTTCAATCTTTGAGTTTGAGAGATCATCTACGATAACAACATTGTAGCCAGCCTGCTGCAACTCTACTGTAGTATGGCTACCTATGAAGCCTGTACCACCAGTAACAAGAATAGTTTGTTTCATAATCAAATCTAGTTAGTTTGAAGAATTATTATATTTCTGCTGCAAAAGTACTGCAAAAATCTGAAAAAACAGAAAGATTTTTCAAAAATATACTTTTTTCCTTTGTTTTATCTATTATTTATACTATCTTTGCAAAAGATAAATCGTAAAAAGGCTCTAAGAAAATGGAAAAAAACATGAAACATTATAATATAGAACAAGACATGAGATATTTGCAGTTGCTCTCTCAGTCGTTCCCTACTATAGCAGAGGCGAGCACCGAGATTATCAACCTGCAAGCCATCCTCAACCTGCCAAAGGGTACCGAGCATTTCCTTGCCGACATCCATGGTGAGTATGAGGCCTTCCTGCATGTACTGAAAAATGCATCAGGAAATATCAAGCGTAAGGTGAACGAACTCTTTGGCAATACCCTTCGCGAACAGGAGAAGCGAGAACTCTGCTCTCTTATTTACTATCCTGAGCAGAAACTGGAACTCGTCAGGCAGAACGAACCCGACATTAACGACTGGTATCACATCACCCTGCACCAGTTGGTGGCTGTATGCCGTGATGTTTCCAGCAAATATACCCGAAGCAAGGTGCGCAAATCGCTGCCATGCGATTTCTCGTATATTATCCAGGAGCTTTTGCACGAGCACACCGAAGATCATGACAAGACAGCCTATGTCAATGTTATTGTTGATACGATTATCAGCACAGGCAGAGCCGATGATTTCATCATCGCTATAGCCAACGTCATCCAGCGCCTGGCTATCGACCAGCTCCATATTCTGGGCGATATCTACGATAGAGGTCCAGGAGCCCACATCATCTTGGACAAGATGCGCCGCTACCACAGTTGGGACATCCAGTGGGGTAATCACGATGTACTATGGATGGGAGCAGCTGCCGGCAATGATGCCTGCATCTGTAATGTGATACGTCTCTCCCTGCGATACGCCAACCTCTCGACATTGGAAGAAGGCTATGGCATCAACCTCGTACCACTCGCTACTTTTGCGATGGAAACCTACAAGGATGATGATTGCAAAGAATTTCTGCCTAAGCTCAGCGGAGGTGCAGCAGCAATGGATGAAAAGACTCAGCGGCTCACCTCTCAGATGCACAAGGCTATAGCTGTCATCCAGTTTAAATTAGAGAGCCAGCTTTTCAAGAAGCATCCGGAATGGAAGATGAAAGACCGTTGTCTTTTTGACCATATCGATTACAGGAAAGGCAAGGTAGAGATTGACGGAAAAGAGTATGACATGACCTCATGCCACTTCCCTACCATTGATCCGGACAATCCAGACAAACTATCTGAAGAAGAGGAAATTCTGATTCAGAAACTGCATCATTCGTTTATGGTCTGCGAGAAGCTGCACAAGCATATCAAGGTTATGCTGCAGCATGGTTGCATGTACGCTATCTTCAACAACAACCTGCTTTTCCATGCTTCCTGTCCGCTCAACGAAGATGGTTCATTAAAAGAGGTAGAAATATATCCTGGCAAGAAATTCAGCGGCAGAGCCCTGATGCATCATACGGGCATGCAGATACGCACAGCCTTCCAATCAGATTCTGATCCGAATGAGAAGGAATATGCCATCGATTATTTCATCTACCTATGGTGCGGTCCTGACAGTCCGCTCTTCGACAAGAGTAAGATGGCCACCTTCGAGCGCTATTTCATTACCGATAAGGAGACTCATAAAGAAGAGAAGGGATACTACTTCCTGTTGCGCGATAACGAACAGGTTATCGACCATATTATGGATGAGTTTGGGGTAACCGGTCCTAACCGCCATATCATCAATGGGCACGTGCCCGTTCGCACAACCAAGGGCGAGAACCCTATCAAGGCAAACGGCAAGCTGATGGTTATCGATGGAGGCTTCTCTAAAGCCTACCACAACGAGACTGGCATTGCCGGCTACACCTTAGTATACCACTCCCGCGGATTTCAGCTGGTCCAGCACGAGCCATTTACGAGTATGGAAGATGCCATCAAGCAAGGTACCGACATCAAGAGTACCACACAGATTGTAGAAATGTCGAACCGCCGAATGCTGGTAGCCGACACAGATATAGGTTGCGAACTCCGTAAGCAGATAGAAGACCTGAAGGAGCTTCTCTATGCTTACCGACATGGTTTCATCAAGGAATCAGAAAGGAAGAAGTAAGAAACCGAGCATACTACAAAAAAGCCCCCGGTGCTGCATGCATCGAGGGCTTTTTTTCAGAATTTTCTGAACCGCAATCTCAGGGTTTTACTCTTCAGTTGCATCTTACCTCCGGTCATTACCTCCTTGGCAAAATGCTCATTCAGATGATTGATGCCACAGCTACGCAAAGAATCATTCATTTCTGTTAAAAGTACATCGCCTCCATAATCTTCATGCCATTTATTACGATAAACAGATGTAATCAGCAAACTGTCGGAGGTTTGCTCAAAACGCAGATAAAATCCTCTACCAGCCTCGAAGCGATCATAATCAGCAACCTGAATCAGCTTATACTGGCAGCCCCAGAACACGCGTTTATCTGCAAAGTTACAAGTCCCCCCTGTAGCTAAAGTATCTACCTGCTCCAGATGCCAGAAACCATCCAAATCACCATTCTGGCTTGTTTCTACCTCACATGAGCTTAGAGTGAGCATCATAACAGCAAGGGAAAGCACCCCTATTATCTTTTTCATATTTTCTATCTTATCGATTATTATTTTCTTTTCGTCAGCAAACCTCTTTTGCTGATGGTTATCTGCATACCGGCATTATGCCCCAGCATCTTTTCGCTACCGAAATCCATCGCATAGCCTGCCTTCAACTGCCATTGATGCGGGAAATCGTAATGACCCTCTACCAGAAAACTTACATTATGATGCTTTTTTGTAAACGGGTTGCTATATGTACCCCAACCTTTCTGATAGGTGCCTAATATACGATAGCCCAACCGCTGTGTAGGCTGACCATCAAAACCCAGATGATAAGCTATGAAACGGTTGTTTCTGACATCAATACATCCGTCATTATTATAAATAGGCGAACGGTAGAGTGGATTTCCTATCACCTGGCCCCAATGCTGCCATCCAGGATAGATGCCGTGGTTATAATAATCATCAGTACCCGCTATATGGTCTGCGATACCCGATGTACGGTCATGATTGTACGGACCACTCTGATATTTGGTATAGAGATACTCCAGCACCACATTTTTCAGCCAGCGCGAATACTTCAGATTCAGTTCGAAGCCCAGCATAATGTCCTTCAGCGAATACATGAAGAAACGGCGTTTTACTTTCTTATTCCAGTCTGCGCCCTCACCATATCCATTATAGTCGAGGAGAAACATCTGGCTGTGATCTTCGAAATAATGATCGGCATAGATGGCAGCTTTCCAACTGTCAGTGTCATAATTGATACGCATCAGCCAGCTGCCCAACTGGTTGCCGGCAACATTGGCATAAGCCCCTTCACCTGCATCAGAGCCCGTTGCCGACAGCGCATGCCAGAAGCCTTTCAGATTTTTCTCGGTAGGAATCTGTACCATACTGTCACCTATTGGACGATATGCATTGCCACCAAACTGAGCAACCATTTCCAAGCCCATTTCTATGCTGAGCGGAAAGAAAGCATTCTCGTTTCCGATACGCAGAAAACCTGCTTTGCTGTGATAGAGCATGTGGTCACAATATTTAGTCTGCCGTTTCGTAAAATCATGCTGCCAGCCATCATCCGTAGTCATACCATAAGCCAGATGACCTTTCAGTTGCAGCCAGCCTCTACCAAACGGAAGCGTCCAATATTCAGGAAGCGCCAGACGAACCTGAGGTATCGGACGGGCATTGATACCCAGACACTGGCTACCACTGGAGAGCGACTGGTTTTTTAGCTCCATCGGATATTCCTTGGCACCTGCAGTCAGCACACCATAAAGCCAGCGGGCCTCCACATAAGCCTGCTGCACCACTACATGGCTGGTATAGTTTACCGGTACCGCCACATCTACTCCATATCCTACAGCCCAGCGGCGGGCAGAATCTGCAGAAAGCGGACGAACCAGACTACCTCTGAGATAGCCGTTATTCTTCTCTAAAGAACTTAATCCATGTTTGTTTGCGTTAAGCCACAATGGGGTTTTACCTTTCGAAAACGACCCTTGCATCTCAACACCATATTGTATATCTTCCCGAAGATCTATCTTCTCCGTGCCATCCTCCTCTTGCCACATATACTGTGCCATAGATGGGGCTGCCAGACTGCAAAGGGCAAAACATACACCTACCTTTATCTTATTCATAATTAAATCTATACTTTCAAGTTAAAAACGTAATTATCTCTATTATATTGTATATATTCAGAAAAATAAAAAAAAGAGCAACACTTGCCTCTCATTTTTTTTGAGAACAAGCATTGCTCTTTTAATTGAATTATCGTTTTATCCGAAGTTATCATACATGATACTCTCAGGATCCACTCCGAGAGAATCCAGATAATCTGTTACTGTCTTGATCAGCATTGGAGGTCCGCAGAGATAGTACTCACAATCCTCTGGTGCCTCATGATCCTTCAAGTAGGTATCACGGATGCAGTTAACAGCAAATCCCTCGTAGTACTTCACACCCTGAGCATCTGCCACTGGGTCCTTGCGGTCCAATGAAAGATGGAAGTGGAAGTTAGGGAATTCCTTCTCAAGCTCCCAGAAGTCCTCAAGGAAGAATGCCTCACCCAATGCACGCGCTCCGTAGAAGAAGTGCAGCTCACGGTCGGTAGTGTGCAAAGTCTTGGTCATGTGCATAATCTGCGCACGCAATGGAGCCATACCGGCACCACCACCAATCCAGATCATCTCCTTGCCTGATGTGAAGTTAGGATGGAAGTCTCCGTAAGGACCACTCATCATTACCTTGTCGCCTGGCTTCAGAGAGAAGATGTAAGAAGAAGCGATACCTGTTGGTACGTTCTGGAATCCTACCTGTGGACGTGGCAAGAATGGAGTTGTGGCGATACGTACGGTCAGGGTGATGATGTCACCCTCGTCAGGATAGTTCGCCATAGAGTAAGCACGAACGGTAGGCTCTGGATTGTGAGCCTTGAGAGAGAAGATGTTGAACTTCTTCCATGCTCCGATGTACTCCTCGCCAATGAGATCCTTGTCGAAATCCTTGTCGTAATCGATGCAGTCGTATGCAGGAATCTTGATCTGAGCGTAAGAACCCGGAACGAAGTCCATGTGCTCGCCTGGAGGCAGAGCCACCTTGAACTCCTTGATAAATGATGAAACGTTCTTGTTGGAGATAACCTCGCACTCCCACTCTTTCACGCCCATCACACTCTCAGGCACCTTGATCTTCAGGTCGCCCTTCACCTTGCACTGGCATCCCAGACGCCAGTGGTCCTTAATCTGCTTGCGGGTGAAGTGAGGCTTCTCAGAATCGAGAATCTCGCCGCCGCCCTCGAGCACCTGAACCTTACACTGGCCGCAGCTTGCCTTACCGCCGCAGGCAGAAGGCAGGAAGATGCCGTTCTCATTCAGCGTAGTCATCAAACTGCTGCCCTGAGGCACGTTGATGGTCTTGTCGCCATTGATTTCGATATTTACATTTCCGCTAGGGCTCAGATACTTCTTAGCCACGAGCAGGATGATAACCAGCAGGAGAATCACCACGAGGAAAACTCCGATACTAGCCAATATAAATGATGTATTACCCATATCTATAGTCCTCCTATTTTAGATTTTCAAGCCTGAGAAGCAAAGCATAGCCATTGCCATGAGGCCTACTGTGATAAATGTGATGCCGAGTCCCTGCAATGGCTTTGGCACGTCGCAATACTGCATCTTCTCGCGGATGGCTCCCATCAGAACGATGGCGAGAGTCCAACCCAGACCGGAACCTACGGCATAAACGATGCTATCCCATACAGAGGTAATAGCCTGAGTATTGGCAGGATCCATCAGGATGCGCTGCTGCATGAAGAGCGATGCACCCATGATGGCACAGTTTACGGCAATCAATGGCAAAAAGATACCCAGCGCAGCATAGAGCGATGGTGAGAACTTCTCTACAATCATCTCTACCAGCTGCACGATACCAGCGATGACGGCGATGAAGAGGATGAAGCTCAGGTAAGTGAGGTCAACACCCAGGATTCCATCGGCGCTGAGCACCTTGGTCTGCAACAGGTAATCTACAGGCACGGTGATGAGCAACACGAAGGTTACTGCCAAGCCCAAGCCCAAAGAGGTCTTCACGTTCTTGGATACTGCCAAGTATGAACACATACCCAGGAAGTAGGCGAAGATCATGTTATCGACGAAAATCGAACGGAAAAACAAACTTATTGCGTGCTCCATCTTACTTCTCCTCCTTATAAATATAGGCACGATGTACCCAGATTACACATCCAACGAGAATCAATGCCATGGCTGGCATGGTCATCATACCGTTGTTAACATATCCGAAGTCGTAAGCTCCCTCTGGAATCAGCTGGAAACCGAGCAATGAGCCGCGGCCCAGGAGCTCACGAACAGCACCCATAATCACGAGGATAAGGGCGTAACCCAAACCATTACCTATACCATCGAGGAATGAAGGCCAAGGCTTGTTCATCATGGCGAACGCCTCCAAGCGACCCATCAGAATACAGTTAGTGATGATCAGACCCACATACACAGAGAGCTGCACGCTCACGTCGTAGGCGAAAGCCTTCAGCACCTGGCTCACGATGGTAACCAGGGCAGCAACTACCACCAGCTGGACGATGATACGGATGCGCTGAGGGATGGTGTTGCGGATGATGGAAATAATCACGTTAGAGAATGCCGTGATGATAGTAACGGCAAGTCCCATCACAATGGCTGGCTTCAGCTGGGAAGTAACAGCCAGGGCACTACAGATACCAAGCACCTGAACGAGGATAGGGTTGTCGCCGTTCAGTGGCTTGATGAATGCCTCCTTATTTTGTTTACTAAATAATGCCATAATATCGCTTAATTATTTAATGAATTTAGCAAGACCTTCCTTGAGCATTGCATCCACACCGTCGGATGTCAATGTAGCACCGGTAACGGCATCCACATTGTTAGGGTCGCCGGCAGGAGCGTCTTTCTCAACGCCCAGAGCGATGCCCTCTACTCCATCCTTGTGAATCTTCTTGCCCTGGAATTTCTGCTGCCACTTCAGGTTGTCCTTGATTTCAGCACCCAGTCCGGCTGTCTCGCCTTCGTGGTTGAAATATACGCCATAGATGGTGTTGTTGTCGGCATCCACGGCGATGAAGCCTGAAATGCCGCCCCAGAGACCCATACCCTTTACAGAGTAAACGGTCTTCTTCTGACCATCAATCTCGCACTCGTAATACTTCATGCCGTCCTTCTCCTTCTCGTCCTTCACCACCTCTTTATATTTGGCAGCCGCAGTAGCGTTGTCAAGGTCGCGCAGGTTCAGGGAGTTCAGAATCTGCTTCTGAGTATCAAGAGCCACGTTGGCATCCTGTGTTGCCTTCAGCGAAGAAGACACGAACGCGAGCAGGAATGCCACGATTACCACGATGATAACCGAATAGATAATAGTATAGCTATTTGAATTTGTCTTCATATCTACATTCCTCCTACATTATTTAATAGCACGTTTTGCACGGCGTGAGATGTTGCCCTGAACTACACAGTAGTCGATGAGTGGAGCAAACATGTTGCCGAAGAAGATAGCGAGCATCATACCCTCTGGATAACCTGGGTTCATCACACGTACGATAACGGCGATGGCCCCGATGAAGAATCCGTAGAAGTACTTACCCTTCTCAGTACGGGCTGAGGTTACAGGGTCGGTAGCCATGAATACGGCACCGAAGCAGAAACCACCGAGAACGATGTGCTCATACCAGGCGATAGGTGTCATGCCGAGAGCCTGGAAGATAAGCGCCATCACGATGCCGCCTGCGAATACGCTGCCCATGGTCTTCCATGATGCGATGCCTGTCCAGAGAAGGATGATGGCACCGATGGCGATGGCGATGACTGAAGTCTCACCGATACAGCCAGGAATGAAACCGATGATAGAATCGCAGAGACTAGCTGAAGGCATGCTGCCCTGAGCCAGCTGACCGAGAGGAGTAGCAGCAGTGAAGCCATCAGGCAGGGTGTTACCCAGACCGAAGATAGCATCCTTAGCCACCCAGACCTTATCACCACTCATAGCCAGTGGATATGAGAAGAAGAGGAACATACGGGCACCCACAGCCACATTGAAGATGTTCATACCGGTACCACCGAAGATCTCCTTGCAGAAGATAACTGCGAAGGCGCACGCCAGGGCGAGCATCCACAACGGTGTAGAGATAGGAATGATCAATGGGATGATGATACCGCTGACGAGGTAACCCTCCTGGATTTCCTCGTGCTTCCACTGAGCCCAGGCAAACTCGATGCCGAGACCCACGATGTAGCTAACCAGCAACTTAGGGAGGACAGCCAGGAATCCGAAGCCGAAGACCTCGATGAAGCTGGCAGTATCCAGTGTACCTGCAGCCTTGAAATTCTGGTATCCCACATTATACATACCGAAGAGCAAAGCAGGAATCAGGGCGATTACCACAAAGCTCATGATGCGCTTCGAGTCGATGGAATCGTGGATGCTGGCTCCGCTCTTCGCTGTCGTATTAGGCACGTACAGGAAGCTCTCAAAACCGTCAAACACGCTCTCGAAGGCATGCAGCTTACCTCCCTTCTGGAAGTTAGGCTTTATCTTATTGAGATAATTTCTTAATGCACTCATTATTTTAATAATTAACAGTACTAAAAACTAAGCGTTCTCCTTGCGCAGGGTATCCAAGCCCTCGCGTACAATCTTCTGCAATTCGAGCTTAGATGAATCCACGAACTCAGCCACAGCAAAATCTTCAGGACTTACCTCGTAGATACCGAGCTGCTCCTGCTTGTCGATATCGCCGGCGATGATTGCCTTGATGAGATACTCACCATAGATGTCCATCGGGAGCACCTTGTCATACTCGCCGCTCATGATCATGTGGCGCTCGCCACCCTTCACGCGGGCATCGAGATTATACTCCTTCTTCTTGCCGAAGAGCCAGGAGAGATATGAACGCGATGTAGAGAACTGATCGGTACGTGGAAGAATCCAACCCAGCATCTCGTCGTTGTCATCACCCTCTGGGATGGCTGTAATCTCTGATGTATGACCACCTACGAAATCGGCTGTAGTCGTCTTTACACCGGTAAGTGGATTACCATTGATAAGTCTCACATGGTCAGTAGCTTTCAGCTGATTGGCAACAAAACTGCTTAAAGGTGTACCTACCAATACTTCAGCATAGCCAGGAGTCTTGATTTCACTACCAGCCACAGCTACAGTCTTGTGCAAATCAACCTTACCTGTCAGGAAGAGTCTTCCGAAGAAGATAACCGATGCTGGATCTACTGTCCAAACCACCTCGCCCTTGTTTACCGGGTCGATGTTGTTCACCTGTACGCCTACATTACCTGCCGGGCAAGGACCGTCGAATACATTGAGTTCTACGTTCTTAGCCTCGCCGAGCACATTGCTGTGCTGGTCAACGCCAACACCAAGATAAGTTTTCGCAATCTTGCTCAAGGCTGTCAAACCCGTCTGGAAAGCCTCTTCGTTGCCTTCGAGTTCTACCTCAAAGTCGGCTGCGAGCGGCATGTCGCGGAGGGCAGAAACGAAAATTGCCTTAGGCTTGGTGTCGGGAGTTGTGGACACAGCATAAGGCAACTGGTTGATGTATCCGAAGAGACCAGCCTCAAGCAGCGCCTGCTTGACAGTCTCACCGTCTAACGCATCAACGTTTTTCTTACCAAAATCCGTAGAGGTCTGTACTGCGTCGGCCTTCACCTTCACGCAGAGCACCTTTCGGCGCTCACCTCTCTCAATGGCGGTTACTTCTCCGCTCACTGGCGAGGCAAACTTCACCTCCGGGCAAGCCTTGTTCACAAACAAGGCATCTCCGGCATTGACATGATCGCCCTCGCGTACCACTACCTTAGGAGTCACACCCACGAAAGCCGCAGGAACCAGCGCATACTCGCCAGCCTGAGCCACCTGGAGCGTTACATCCTTGGAAGCCTTACCCGTAAGGTTAATGTCCAAGCCTTTACGTAACTTAATCACATTTGCCATAACTACATTAAAAAATATTAAATATAAACTTACTAATCACTTCAAGATATATGCGTCAGCGCCCTCATCAAGACGCTATACTGGCCATCTGCCATAAAACATATATTTTATCTACTTCTATGCTGAAACTTCTAACGTGCTGCAAAAATAGTGAAAAAAAGTGATATAAAAAAGAAAAATTGTGTGAATTATTCGATTTTATGCCGATTTTTCAGTAATTTTGTCGCAAAATTCAAATTAGTAACATTTTTGTAAACTAGAGAAAGCAACTCTGAAACATTTAAAACATATCATCAATAGCATTATATGGACGCTGGCTGCTGTCTATTTCTTGCTTGTCGTACTGTTGCACGTGCCACCAGTACAGGTCTTCATCGGCTCTGAAGTAGCCGGTGCGCTGGCTCAGAAATTCGGCACTCAGGTAAGTATCGGAAAGGTGAATCTGGGCTTCTTCAACCGCATTATCATAGATGACGTGATGATGCTCGACCAGAAGGGCGACAGCATGATCTGTGCTTCGCGCGTATCGGCAAAGCTCGATTTCCTGCCTTTGAAGGATGGCAAGATTTCGGTTTCATCTGCCCAGCTCTTCGGTCTCAACGCCAACATCTACAAGCAGGATGCCAAGAGCCCGATGAACATCCAGTTCGTGCTCGATTCGCTGGCTTCGAAAGATACCACCCGCCATACTCCGCTCGACCTGCACATCGGAAGCCTGATTATCCGTCATGGTGCCGTTGCCTACAACCAGCGCGATATTGCGCCTGAGCCGGGCGTCTTTTCGCCGCAGCATCTGGGCATCACCGACCTCTCTGCCCACATTATTCTGGGTCATCTCACAGACAAGGATATCCATTTGTCTGTCAAGAAGATAGCGCTGAAAGATAAATCAGGACTTCAACTCAGAAATCTGAGATTCAAACTCGATGCCGACCAGCAGCAAGCCCTGCTCAGAGACTTCAGCATCGAGCTCCCTCATTCGCAATTGCAGTTTGATGACCTGCGCGCTACCTACCGCATCGAGAACAAGCATATCGTAAAGCCTACACTCCAGTTTCAGGGCGGCATCAAGCCATCCGTCATCACGCTTGCCGATATTGCCTGCTTCGTGCCTGAACTCCGCAAGTTCAAGGATGCCCTGCAGCTTCATCTCCAGTTTTCGGGCACCAGTACATCTGCCCGCATCCATAACCTCGAATTCAAGACTCAGAGCGGCAGTCTGCTGCTCAGGGCTAACGGCCGTGTGAGCGATTGGGACCGCCTTCTGCGCTGGAAGGCAAACATCTCAGCCCTCAAGATATCAGGCGATGGCATCGGAGAGGTTTCCAGAAATCTGGGCAAACGCATCAGCATTCCGAAAGAAGTGCTGCGCCTGGGCGACATATATTATATAGGTGAAGTATATGGTGCTGGCAAGAAGGCAGGCACCCGCGGCCAGCTGAAGACCGGCGTGGGCGAAGTAGCCATCAAGGCCGAAAAAGCTGGCTCCGAGCTCAAGGCTAGCATCAACACCCAGGGCATCAACCTGGGCCGAATCCTCGACAACGGGCAGTTCGGCATTCTGGCAGCATCGCTTTCGGCTCACGGCAACAAGCAGCATTTCTATGCCAAGGGCAGCATTCCGCGCTTCGATTTCAACAAGTACAGCTACCGCAACATTCAGATAGACGGCAGCTATAACCGGGGATTGCTCGAGGGACTCGCATCCATCGCCGACCCTAACGCCAACATCCAGGTAGAAGGCTCCTACTCCATCCCGCGCAAGCAGTATGCAGCTACTGCCCATGTACAGCATCTGCTGCCAACCATCCTGGGACTGAAGGTAGCCGACAAGACCTACAGTCTCGATGGCATAACCGTAAGCGCCAAGAATCAGGGCAAGGACAGCTATTTCGACCTCGAAGCCCCGTTCGCCAGCATCCATGTTGACGGAGAGTACGATTACGCTACCCTCACCAAGAGCTTCACCAACCTGATAGCCAGCAAACTGCCTACCCTTCCGGGCATCGGCAAGGTAGACAGGAGTGCGAAGAACCATTTCACCTTCCAGGCAGAAATCACCTCTACCGAGATACTGCAGCGCATGCTGGGCATTCCGCTGCAGATAGAGCAGCCCGTCTTTGCAGATGGATTCGTGAACGATGCTGAGAAAACCGTCAACATCTATGCCAGCGTGGCTGACTTCAGCTATGACGCAAAAGACTATCATGGAGCCAAAGTGCGACTGCATACCATCAACGATTCGCTCAAGATAGATGCGCAGATCAGGCAGGGCAAATGGGGAGATAACGGACCGGGCATCCACGTAAAGGCAGCCGCTGCCGACAACCAGCTCTTCGCCAAGCTCTTCTACAACAACCATTCGGCCAAGCTCCCTATCCAGGGCATCATCGATACGAGGGCGCAGTTCTTCAAGAACGAAGATCATGTTTCTACCGCCCACGTAACCATACACCCGTCTGAAATCAGAATCGACGGCACGCCGTGGGAGGTTCATCCTGCCGACATCATCTACAGCAAGAACCGCCTGCTGGTAGACCATTTCGCCGTGAGCCACGACCAGCAGCACGTCATCGTTTCCGGTCTTGCCACACCCGAAAAGACCGATTCTATCGTAGCCGACCTGAAGGATGTGGATGTGGCATACGTGCTGAACCTCGTCAATTTCCATTCGGTAGATTTCACCGGCAAGGCTTCGGGCAAGGCTATCATCAAGAGCCTCTTCAACGACCCTGATGCCTACGCCCAGCTAGACGTGAAGGAGTTTACCTTCGAAAACGGACCGCTCGGTGTACTCCATGCTGGTGTCAACTTCAATAAGGAACTTGAACAGATTGATATTCATGCAGTTGCCGACGATGGTCCGGAGCATCAGACACTCATCAACGGATACGTCTCGCCTAAGCGCAACTATATCGACCTGGGTATCGATGCCCAGGGCACCAGCATGAAATTCCTCGAGAATTTCTGCGGCAGTTTCATGAACCAGGTAGAAGCCTGGGGCGATGGTCATCTCAATGTGGTGGGCGATTTGAAAAGCGTCAATCTCGTAGGCGATATTACCGCTCATGGCAAGGTGCACCTCAAGCAGCTCAACACCGATTATACCTTCGATGCGCTCCGTGCCCACGCTATCCCAGATGATATCCTCATAGAGAATGATACCATCTTCGACCGCAACCGCAACATAGCCATCCTGAGCGGAGGCATCCACCACAAGCACCTCACAAGGCTGAGCTACGACCTCGATATCAAGGCGCACAACTTCCTGGGCTTCGATACCCGCGAGTTTGGCGACAACACCTTCTATGGCACCATCTATGCCACGGGCGAGGTAGGCATCCACGGCAAGAGCGGCGAAACCGTCATCGATATCAACGCCGAGCCCGAACCGGGCAGCATCTTTGTATATAATGTGGCAAGTCCGGACGCCATCAGCGACAAGAGCTTTATCCACTGGCACGAGATTGTGCCGGATATCATGGACAGCCTGAACGGGGCTCCAACCACGAAACAGAGAGAGGATGACATCGATTTCGAATCGGATATGCGCATCAACTTCCTCGTAAACACCAACCAGAACCTCACGCTCAAGCTGATTATGGACGAGCAGTCGGGCGATTGCATCACCCTGAACGGAGATGGCGTAATTCGCGCCAACTACTTCAACAAGGGCTCATTCGACATGTTTGGCAACTATGTGGTAGACCATGGCACCTACAAGCTCACCATCCAGAATCTCATCAAGAAGGAGTTCGAGTTTATGCCGGGCGGCACCATCGCCTTCGGTGGCAACCCATACAATGCCCCACTCAACCTGCGGGCAAAATATACCGTAAACGGAGTGCCGCTGAGCGACCTGCGCATAGGCCGTTCGTTCTCGGGCAACAACATCCGCGTAGACTGCCTGATGGACATCACCGGCACGCCTCAATCGCCTAAGGTAGATTTCTCTATGGACCTGCCTACGGTTAACAGCGATGCGAAGCAGATGATCTACTCTATCATCAATTCGCAGGAAGAGATGAACCAGCAGGTGCTCTATCTCTTGGGCATCGGCCGGTTCTACGCCCAGACCAACAACAACCAGGTGAGCGAGGATGGTGAACAGCAGAGTCAGACTTCGCTGGCGATGCAGAGCCTGCTGAGCGGCACCATCTCGCAGCAGCTGAACACCGTACTTTCCAACGTGGTGAAGAGCAACAACTGGAATTTCGGTGCCAACATATCTACGGGCGATGAAGGTTTCAACAATGCCGAATATGAGGGCATTCTGAGCGGCAAGCTGCTCAACAACCGGTTACTCTTCAATGGCCAGTTCGGTTATCGCGACAATCCGAATGCCACGCAGAGTTTCATCGGTGATTTTGACATCCGCTACCTCATCTTCCCTAACGGCAACCTCGCCATACGCATGTACAATCAGACCAACGACCGCTATTTTACGCGCAACAGTCTGAACACGCAGGGTCTCGGTCTCATCATGAAGAAAGACTTCAACGGCCTCCGCGATTTCTTCGGCATCAAAAAGAAGAAGAAGAAAAAGAAATAAAAGCCAAAAAAGAGGGTGTGTCATAACCAGATGACTCACCCTCTTTTTTATTTTCAGATAACCGTAATCCATACAGATTCCCCCTGCTCCCTGGCCTCGGCGATGCGGCTGATGAGGCGGTTGAGCCAGATGCGGGAGTTCACTACCATCCCCCTGAACTTGTTCTCGCCCACCAGGATGCAGCCCTGTGTGTCGTCAGGATAATTGCCTGCATGGATGCGGATGCCCTCGAAACCGGGCACTCCCTGAACGAGAGGCAGAAAACACTTAAACCTGGGCGACGGGGTAACAAGCAGCGGATAAGTGCCCTCGGGTATCGCCGTCTTGCCCCGAACCTTGCGCGCTATCTTGCCGCTCACCCTGCCCGAGCGGGCATCCACTTCCCCAGGACTCAGCGTGATGCCCAGCAGATTGCGCCAGGTAGGCTCCAGCGTATCACAGAAATAATGCTCCTTATCCAGCAGCGTCTCAGAGAAGGTATCGCGAAATTCACGCTTGTCTTCCAGATGCCTGCTGAAACTCTGGCGGCTCTCTACCTCATCCTCTTTCAGAAGATAAAGATGACCTATCGTATAGGTCTTCTTCTTGGCTATTCGCTTTACTATTATTTCCATAAGCTTATTCTTTATTGAGAAGATAACTTCTGTTGTAATGCACCTTGCGGAAAATTAAACTGTCAGTGTCAGTGTCAGCAGTTTCGTCTTTAAGCAGCTTCACCACATATCCGCGCGATACCCACTGGTAAACAGCATCCATCGTACGCTTGCGGTTGTCGTCGAAACCCTGCTCCCTGCGCAGATTGGCATAATCCTTGAGCGAGAACTGTTCGGGCAGCATCTCAAGCATATTCTTCGGACCCCTCGGTGCTGTCTTAGGCACGCAGTCCTGCTCTCTGTCTGCATCGTAAATCATCTGTCCAAATAATTTCAACTTACAGTAGAGGTCATAACGCTCGCTCCAGCGCACGAAATCTGCGATGGATTTCTCCCATTTCATGCCGTTTGCCACATACAGCACGCATGCCTTCAGATAGGCGATGACATTGGCTCTGAACGAGAGATTCTCGAATACCACATCCTGCGACAGACGGGCAAACTGGGCATTTTCATCCAGAAGCGTCTGAGCCAGCTTGCGGGCTCCAGGGCAGTCTATCAGTCCTCTAGCCTTCACCAGATTGTCGATATAGGGCTTCAGCTGTTCATCGAAGGCTGCATCATAAGTGCCGTATACCGGAAGCTCCGAACCGCATGGACGGCGCTCGATGGTGCTGAACGAGATACGGCTGATAGGACCATCCGTTACCACCCTTTTGAAATATTCGCGACACTTTTTCGGGGTGCAGCAGGCATTCCAGTTGAAGCGCACCTTGATGGTTTCGGTAACGCTCTGTGTGCCCACTCTGTCCTGTCCGTAATTACCCAGATCGAAGGCAAGCTCCATGATGCGGAAGTGCTGGTTGGTCTTGCCCTTCAGCGCATCGAAGAGGTTCAGCTCGTTCAGTTTTGAATAGAGGAAATGGTTCTCAGCCTCCTTCATTCTGAGCACAAAGGCTGGATTCGTCATATCAATATTAACCTCTTGTATAACAAGTCCTTGCGGTCTTTCTCTCTTGTCTTTGTTCGAGCCTTTGCGGTTGCATTCATCTTTCCACAGTCGCTCTCTTTCTCTCTGTTCAGCATCCCGCTTCCTGATGTCAGCCATGATGTGGTTGATAGGTTGCGTGATGGCTTCCTTTCCGCTTCCTGTAGGGGCACACAAGATAGAAGAAATGGTAGCCTCATGCTCTACATTATCGAGATAGCGGAATCGGGTTTCGCAGAGATGCGATGCCAGTGGCGGGAAGATAGCCTGCGATACGGCTGGACGGTAAATCTCCGGTGTTTTCGAAATCAGGAGTCTGATGAGTTTGGGCAATTTTTCCGGCATCTGATGAATATGATAGAAGTAAGATTCCGGATTGTTGATATCGCCGAAATCGCTGTCATCATAGTTGGCAGAAAGCGTATTCATCTTTTCATTCCTTACCAGCTCTACGGCCTTGCTCACGATGCTGGGCATTCGGAAGCTCTGCTTTCTGTTGCAGGCACTCTCCACGGTTATGAACGCCCTCTTCCGGTCTTCGCCAAAGGTTGGAATCACCTGCTTGATCCATTCCGCATTATCATCGCAGAGATAGCGGAGATAGCAGCTTAATGTAAAGATAAACGAGTTTCTGGAGCCATGTTGCGGCTCTCCTCCCAGCAGCTCTATCAGCTTCTCTATGATAACCGGATAAGGCACCCCCTGGTATTCCTTGGGGTAGCTGGCAGGAGCCTTCTTGCTTTCAGCAGCCCCGCTTTCAGCGCCCGTGCTCCCTTCAGCAGCGCCCCCGCTTCCTTCAGCAGCAGCCTTCTTGCTTCCAGCACCCGTGCTCCCTTCAGCAGCAGCTCCCTCCGGTCTCCCGTCAGGCAGCCCCCGTTCCGGGGCTTTCCAAGCCCCGTCCCCCTTCAGTTCTCCGTTCTCCCTGCTCCCAGTTGCAGCCTCTCTATCCTTAAACAGCTCCTCTTCATTCATAAAGAGGATATAGTCTTCGGGCACGATGAACGAAGGCCGAGCCAGGTCCTTCACGCAAGAATCATAATCCTTATCCCCCAGCTGCTCCGACATCCATTTCTGCGCATCAGCCAGGTTCATCTTTCCCGGGATAACGAAGACAAGCCTCAGTCCCTCGAGCGAAGGCGTAACATGAACCAGCAGGATGCATTCCAACACCTCAGGCTTATTCTTCTTCAGCTCCTGGCTCTTCGTCTTCCACCACCCTCTCGGGTCGGGAATATGGTCTTTGTCGTAGATAGAAAGCCCGCTGGGGATGGCATCCGCATTCAGTCGTCGGCCGTTCTTGAAGGTAGCATGCGGAGTGAGAATCGGGAGTTTAGCCTTCAGCTTCGTCTTCAGCGCCACATAATCATCCTTGCTCATCTCGCCTCTGCGCAGGCTCTCAAGTGCGTCTTCTATCTCGGCGCAAGTCTTCACCACCACACCGCTCTGGGCTGCCTGATGAAAGAGCTGGGGCGTACAAACCTGTACCGCCCTGCTCCTTACACTTTCGGATATTCCAAAACTCATAGACTAGCAATTTTTCGTTACAAACTCACCGGCAATCTCACTCTCTTTGCAGATAACCTGAGCCGGCATAACCTCGGCTTCTCTGCGGCTGATACGCAGATGCATTCTCACATCCTCATCGCCCACGCTGGCACTTCCATGAGCCAGCCGTATAAACTTGCGTTGTTTCCGCGTTTCGCTATTGCTGGCGAATGCGTTGAAATTACCCTCCTTGGGGCTGACCAGGGCGATAGAGCCCTTCTTGCGTTTGCCCTGCGTCAGGAGAGCCTGATACAAAGCATCTGAAATCTGAATCTTAATATACATAATTCTTTATTTTTTTATAATAGGCAAAACTCTATAAACTATTAACTGTCAACTATTAACTAACATCAGAATGGCTGCACTTGCTCAAACTCCGAGATATGCGTCTCGCCATAATATCTGCCGTTATACTCCCTCACGCTGTGGCGGAGCCCGATGCCCAGTACATCGCCTTCCTTAGCCGTAAACTTGTCTACCGCATCGCCGAAGAGCCGCGCCACATACCGGTCGGGATGAACCGCATTCTCCATTGATTCCACCACTACCTCGCGAGATTTCCAAGGATTACCTGTCTGCTGGCTTACACCACTCTGAACGTCAAGAAGCTTGACTACTTTCATCTTTTTCATAAACTTAAAAATTAAAAATTAATAAATCATATTTAAGGACAAAAAAAATGCCCCGCAACCAGACTTGTCATCTGATTACGGGGGCAAAGGTACGGCTTTTTCACCTTTAGGATAAATAGGCAAAATAGGATTAATTATTTTTTCCTACGTTTTTTCTCTTTTTCAGTCATTAATCCTACATATTCTCTTCAAAAAAAGCATCCACCAGCTTCTCCATATCGGAATTCTTTTTCGGGGGGTTGTTACAGAAGGCGTTATTGAACGACTTCTCTATTGCATCAATACTGATTTTGCAGTCTTTGGTCAGGAACCTGAAGATGGTGTTCACTCCTACCGCTCGCTTGCGGGGAATTACCCCATATTCTTTCCAATGATCAAGGAAGGAGAAGATGGCGATGTTCAGGGGCGAACTTCTTCTAGAACTGGTACGCAGCCCTGCCCAGTCATTCTGCTCTAGGAATGTGCGGAAGAGCTCAGCCTGTTTGCGGGTTTCCGCCTCGTCCTTGACGCAGTAGTTTTCATCACGGGCAAAGAGATACTCGCTCTTTCTGCCCCTACCGGTTTCCTTCTGGCTGATGCCAGCAGCAGCATCCCTTTCTGCTTTTCGCTCATCATCAGCATCCGCCTCGAAGTCAGCATCCGCCTTAAAGTCAGCAGCAGCAACATCTTCCGCCTCGAGGTCCTCATCCTCCGAACAGTCAATCAGCTGTACAGAAGAAACCGTCTGTCCGCCTCTCCCTCCATCTTTCGGCGGATATACATTCACCACGCCAAAGATATTCTGCTGTTCAACATGCTCGTTGTAAAAAGCCCCAGGGCATATAATAATCTTATTTCCACTCATAATCTTCTCCTTCTAATCTAAATCTTCTACGTTTGTATCTAGGCAGAGAATCCTTCATATCTACCTCAGGCAGAAAATCCGACAGGTCCGCCTTAGGATGAATATTCTGATGATGAACCACACCATTGTACACCCCGCCTTCTTTTACCGTAACATTGTTAGGTCTAAGTTCCTCGTTTGCAATCTGTTTTAGATAGGCAGGAATCTCATCTATCAATTTATACAATTCATCACGTATAGATTCACCCTCGCTAAAACAACCATTTGTCATTTGCTGTAACAGCTCCGTATACAATACTTCATGACCATGATTTATCCTCTTCTTAAGCCCTTTAACAAACTTGACAGCAGAGCCAATCATTTCTTTGGCAAAATCTTCTCTCATCCTAGATGTATCAGTCACCATTGCAGCAGCTTTACGATCTGCATCTTGCTTCATCCGTCGAATGGTGATATCCTTACAGCAGATTTCATCCCTTGCATCATCAAGTTTCTTACTGAGCTTCTGGTTTTCCGCCTGAGCCTCTTCCAGTTTCTGAGCCAGCAGTGTATTGGACGCCTTAGTCGCTTCCAAGTCATGATTCAGCTGTTGTTTTTCTGTCTCATCCTCATCCAACATCTGAACCAGCTGGCTGTTTTGCATCTTAAAATTATCCAAGGCCTGCAACAGTTTCCTGTTTACAATTTGAGCACTTTCAGAGATGCCCTTCTCTTTAGCTAGCTCTTTCTTCAGCTTGCGAATCTCTTCTTCCTTCGCCTTTTTATACTGTTCGAATCCAATCTTCAGTTTCTGGCTAACGTCATTAATCATATCGATGTAGGAACAGACAGAAGAATGTTTTTCCCCCTCTCCATCCTCCACCTTCTCTTTCTGCATCTTCGCAGTAGTATTTTTTTCCTTACACAACTCATAAAGAGTTTTCTCCTTAGGATAAACAAAGTAATGTTCATCATCAGCTCCATAATTAAGGCTATGGTCCCCTTCGAATACTTCTCTCATAAATATAATTTTTTGTTTAAATTGGTTTTGTTTTAGGGTAAAGTACAAGATGCGGTTCCGGTTCGGGGGTTCAAGTTTGTTGAGCTTGGGCTCGGGAAACAAAGCTGCAGGGCCTCATCCTTTATCTAAAAATATATAGTTGTTAATACAATTCCCGCTTAAAGCGAAAAGTAGCGCAAAGGTATATATAATTTTTTGAATGACCAAACAAATGAACACATTTTTTTCTATCATTTTCTGACACTGACACTGACAGTTATTTTTTCCGAGGGTAGTAAAAGAGTAAGAAGAAAAGTTATATTTATATATATATAAATATAAAATATTATCTTAACATTCTTTTACCTATTAGAGCAGCTAGCAGAAACAAAAACTGTCAGTGTCAGTGTCAGCAAAACGCAGCACCAGAATCACCCTCCATAGCGTTTCTCTCTGCGCTAACCTATGACTTATCCCTCATAACTCTAAGAGTAGCGAGCCCCTACTCTATATTTTTTGCTTTATTAACGGGAATCGCTCTCCCCTCACCCCCCCTCGCGCTCCTTCTCTTCCTCCTCCCTTTTCTCTTTTCTCTCTCGCCCCCGCGCCCCGCCTCCCTCGCCTGCCCCCGTTCCCTGCGATTCCATCGCAGGTCCCCCTCCCTTCTCTTCCTCCCTCCATCCCCTTTTGCTGAAAACAGCCCTTATCTGCAACCTGAAATTTGGCAGTTACAGAAAAAATGCGTATCTTTGCATCGTGATTAGGAAAAGCCTCATCAAGCTCCGGACAAAAGATGGCGGCGGCTTCCCACACACCCTAAACATAAACACTAAAAAAAGAACATTAAACACTAAAAGAACATGGAACAGAAAGGAACATTGAAGTATCGTAAGATTCAGCGTACACCACAGAGTGGAGAAAACGCAGGTAAGAAAAAATGGTATGCCACCTCAGTAACCGACCGCGAAGTAGATTTCGAAGGCTTCGTTACACACATCGCCGACCACGGCTCGCCATACAGCCGAGGCACCATCCACGGTGTACTGATGGATGCTCTCGACCACTTGCAGGAGTTGATTCTCGACGGCAAGAGCGTCCGCCTCTCAGGTCTCGGCCTCTTCTCCATCGGCATGAGTTCAAAAGCGGAAGACACCCGCGACAAGGTAACCGCTGCCAGCGTAGAGGGCGTTCACCTGATTGTACGCAACACCAAAACCTGGAGCAACTCCGAGCTCAGAAAGAAGTGCAAGATTGAAGAGTATGGCGCCTTCACCGGCACCGATAACACCGATACTTCAGGCGGCGGTTCTACCCAGGGCGGCTCAGGAAACACCGGTGGCACGGGCAGCGACGGCCAAGGCTCTGAATCAAGCGGCGGCACTACCGGCAAGGACGATACTGGCGACGGCCTTGAATAGCCCAAGGATAGACTGGCTAGGTTGCTAGCCCCTAGCCCAGTCTATCCGCCCACAAAAAGTCAACATTCAACACTCAACATTCAACATTCAAAAAAATGAAAGCGAACACCTGGAAAACAATTCTGCAGATAGCCATCAGCATTCTGACCGCTATCGCTACTACGCTCGGAGTAACGAGCTGCATGGGATAAAGAAATGAGTTAAAGAATTATAAACATTTATTCATATCAGCCGACATCGGATTTTATTCACTAACTTTGCATCAGATATATACATTAGAATTCTTTACAAACAATAAAATGGAGAATAAAATAACGACAATGGAGCGGGGAATGCAGCGACGCACCGAACTGCTCCTGGGAAAGAATAATCTTGAGAAAATTCAGAAGGCAAGAGTGCTCATCTTCGGTATCGGAGGAGTAGGATCATGGTGCGCAGAAGGACTCCTGAGAAGCGGCGTGAGAAACATCACAATCGTAGACAGCGACAGGGTATGCGTAACCAACTGCAACCGCCAGCTGATGGCTACAAGCCGAACCATAGGCGAAGTGAAGGTAGAGGCGCTGCGCAACCGACTGCTCGAAATCAACCCCGATGCCAACATCACAGCCTATCAGAAAATATATCAGGCAGAAACTGCCGATGAATTCCACATGGAGCAATACGACTTCATCATCGATGCCATCGACTCGCTCAAGGATAAGGCTGACCTCATTCTGCGTGCCACTGCCCTGCCTAAGGAAATCACCTTTATATCTTCTATGGGAGCTGCCCTGCGCACCGACCCCTTCATGGTAAGAAAATCTGAATTCTGGAAGGTGGATGGAGACCCGCTGGCAAGAGCACTGCGAAAGAAATTCAAGAAGAACAAAACCTTCCCACATCGAAAATTCCAGTGCGTATACAGTGAAGAAAAACCGATGCAGAACCAAGGGGTGAACAAAGCATGCGGCACGGGCGGATGCCTATGCCCGGAAGCCAAACTCATTAGCGGAGAGAGGGGTACCGATACTGCCGTATATGATGCTCCGGGCGACCAGCAACTGGTAGAACACGAATGGTGCTCTACTAAGGCACAGATCAACGGTTCGCTCTGCCACATCACCGCAACCTTCGGAATGGCTATCGCAGGAATGGTCATCAACCACATCATTGAATAACTGTTTTTCTTTACAACAGTCACTTGAAAAGAAACTTACAAAACATACGCAAAAGGCGAGGCGCTTTCACAAGCTCCCCGCCTTTATTAATTATTCAAGTTTCGCTAGGTTCAGAAGTTTCTCGGGAGTAGTCTTATCAGCATTCGCCTCTATTCGTCTCTTCATATCGCCAAAGAATAAAGGTTAAATCCGATAAATCTTGTTAAACAAATTCTATCTTACCTCTTATGTTTATACCTTTGCACGCAAATTTATAATCACAAAGAACATTTTCGTGTCCCAAAAAGGATAATATTTAATTTAAATAAGAGAAGAAAAATGAAAGAAAAAGCAGAAAGTTCAGTAACCTGCAATCATCACAGAGTAGGCTTCCTGGGATTGCTCGTTACATTAGGCATTGTATTCGGAGACATCGGAACATCACCTCTCTATGTGATGAAGGCTATCCTGCATACAGGCGAAAGCATCAGCGAGAGCACCATCCTGGGCGCACTGTCATGCATCATCTGGACACTCACCCTCCAGACCACCATCAAATATGTATGCGTGGCGCTGCGTGCCGACAACAATGGCGAGGGAGGCATCCTCGCCCTCTATGCCTTGCTGCGCCGACTCAAGAGCAAGTGGATTTACCTACTGGCCATCATTGGCGCAAGCACCCTGCTGGCAGACGGAATCATCACCCCTGCCATCACCGTGACCACAGCCATCGAAGGACTCGAAAGCATCAGTCCCAACCTGCCAGTTATCCCCATCACCCTTGCCATCATCACCATCATCTTCTTTGTGCAGCGGTTTGGCACAGAGAGTATTGGCAAATCGTTTGGCGTATTTATGCTGCTATGGTTCCTGCTGCTGGGCGTGATGGGAGCTTTCAGCATCACGTCTTACCCATTGATACTGAAGGCTTTCAACCCCTATTATGCTGCCATGCTGCTGGCAAAATCGCCTGAATGGTTTCTGATTCTGGGTGCCGTATTTCTCTGTACTACCGGTGCAGAGGCTCTCTATTCCGACCTGGGACATTGCGGCAGAAAGAACATCGCCATCAGCTGGGGCTTCGTAAAGACCATGCTCATTCTCAACTATCTGGGACAGGGAGCATGGGTGCTGAATCATGCAGATACGGCGCTGGCTGTGAATCCGTTCTTTGCCATCATGCCGCAGAGCATGCTGTTCTTCGCCATCATCATGGCCACGGGTGCGGCAATCGTTGCGAGTCAGGCACTCATCAGCGGAACCTTCTCCATATTGAGCGAAGCCATGAACCTGCACTTCTGGCCGCGTATGCGAATCAAGCATCCTACCCATGTTAAGGGGCAGCTCTATATCCCGATGATCAACCTCGCCATGTACATCGGCGTGGTTCTCATCATTCTGCTCTTCCGCGACTCCTCGCACATGGAGGCAGCCTACGGACTCGCCATCACCATCACCATGCTGATGACTACCCTGCTGCTCGGTTTCTACCTGCACAGCAAGGGAGTGGCACGGATTTTCACGATGCTGTTTATGGGCGCATACTGCATCATCGAAGCCATCTTCCTGACTGCCAATCTGTCAAAGTTTCTTGCAGGTGGATGGTGTACGATGCTCATTGGAGGAATCCTGTTCCTGATGATGTACGTGTGGGTGAAAGCCATGAAGATACGACGCCATTATATCAGCACCAAACCGCTGGATGATTATTATCAGATTATCTCCGACATCAAGGCCGACGAGAGCATCCCTAAGTACGCTTCCAACCTGGTTTATGTGAACCACGCCAACAAGGAAGGTGCCGTAGATGACAAGTTGCTCTACTCCATCATCAACAAGCAGCCGAAACGTGCAGACCATTACTGGCTTATCAACATGGAGTTTGTTGACACTCCTGATACGCTGGAGTACAACTGCGAGACCCTGATTCCCGACACCCTCTACAGCGTAACCATGCACATTGGTTTCCGCATAGAGCCTAGGGTGAGTCTCTATCTGCGACAAGTAGTGGAAGATCTGGTAGCAGACGGAAAGGTAGATTTGCAAAGCACCTATCCTTCGCTGCGCAAATACGGAATTCCGGGCGATTTCCGATTCATCATCATTCACCGCGTATATTACCCGGAGAGTTCAGATAATCGCCAACAGAACCTGCTGATGAGTATCTACGCTCTTATCAGCAAGATAGGTATTGACGAGCCTAAGGCATTGGGCCTCGACACTTCCATGGTAGTGGTAGAAAGAGTGCCGCTCATCATCAACCATCCGGTCGTTAAGGACAAGGTCATTAAGGATTCTGAAACATCACAAAGCAGACAATAAGCAAAAAGGCGAGGCGCTTTCACAAGCTCCCCGCCTTTAACCTATTAGCTAGAAGATTATAGCTAACACCTAACACAAAACCTTATAACTGTTTTTCAAATCTTAATCGTTATTTGAACCTATGAACGAACATTTTTTTTATTAGAGGATAGTCTTAACAGCCTCCAGCATGCCCTTCTCCTGAATAAGGTCAAGATCTTTCTTAACCAACTCGGTAAGGCCAGGAACTGTCTTGTTCAAATCCTCGTGCCAGATATAGTCGAAGCCCAATACGCCCTCAGCTACCTTCTGGGTATCGCCGGTAGCCCAAAGCTCGGTGAGCTTGTCCATAATCTTCTGGTCATCGTTTGGCTGGATAGGAGCACCATCCTCGCGAACACCACCCTTATAGTAAGTGATGATAGCAGCGAGACCGAATACCAAACCCTGTGGCAACTCGCCCTTACGCTCAAGATAAATCTTGACACCAGGCAGGTCGCGAGTCTCAAACTTAGGGAATGAGTTGAGCATGATGCTGGTTACCTGATGATCTACGAATGGATTCTCAAAACGCTCCAATACGTCAGAAGCAAACTTCTGCAGCTCATCCATTGGGAGGTTCAGCGTCTGCATCAACTCCTCGAACTGTACCTTGTGGATGTACTTGCCCAATACCGGGTGCTCGCAGGCATCGCGAACAATGTTTACACCGCTGAGGTATGTAACAGGGCTCAATACGGTGTGAGGACCATTCAGCAGGGTAACCTTACGCTCGTGGTATGGCTTCTCATTATCTGTGATAAGCACGTGGAGACCTGCCTTATGAGCTGGGAACTCCTCCTGCATCTGCTCTACTGTCATATTTTCTGCCTTCTCGATAACCCAGAGGTGGAAGCTTTCTGCCTTAACTACGAGGTTGTCCTTGTAGCAAATCTTCTGCTGAATCTCCTTGATGGTATCGCGTGGGAAACCAGGAACGATGCGGTCTACCAATGTAGCGCAAACGTAGCAGTGGTTGGTGAACCACTCCTTGAAGCCTTCGTAATCAGCACCCATATCGCCCTTCCAGAGCTCGATATACTGATAGATGCACTTCTTGAGGTGGTGACCATTGAGGAAGATCAGCTCACATGGCATCAGGATCATACCCTTGGTTGGGTCGCCCTCGAAGAACTTGTAGCGGTGGAACAAGAGCTGAACCAACTTGCCTGGATAAGAAGCTGCAGGATCATCTGTAAACTTGCAAGAGTCATCGAATGCGATACCAGCCTCTGTAGTGTTAGAGATGATGAAACGCATCTCTGGCTGCTCAGCCAAAGCCATGAAAGCCTGGTTCTGAAAATATGGATTCAGTGCACGGCTGATAACGTCGATACGCTCCAATGTGTTGATAGCCTGGCCGTTCTCCTTACCCTGAAGGTTTACGTGATAGAGGCAGTCCTGACCGTTCAGCCAGTCAACCATACCACCAGCCAATGGCTGAACTACAACGACAGAACCGTTAAAGTCGGTCTTCTTGTTCATATTCCATACAATCCAATCTACGAATGCACGGAGGAAGTTACCTTCACCAAACTGAATGATTTTCTCTGGAGCGACGCTCTTAGGAGCAGTGCGCTTGTTTAATGCTTTTAGCTCTTTCATGATTTGTTTATTTTGTCTTTATTATTTTACTTTCCGTTTTAAATTCCAATCTATTCATCAGATTGTTTTTTTCTGAGTGCAAAGGTAGTAAATATTTCGTTTGATTGTTCCAAAAACAGCGAAAAACTTCACGCAAACCTTTACGTTCCTCACCGGTTCTATACCTTATCATATATAGAACTGCGCAGGCACAAAATAAAGAAGTAGGGATTTTCCCCCACCCCTTTAGGGGAAATCCCGACTGTGGAAGCAAAAAACATCGTATCTTTGCACCAAAAAAAGAAACATGAAGTATAACAATTTAAAGATATACGATTATGAAACGAATGATAATAGCTCTGGTAGCCATGTTCATGATGACATTCACTACCGCTTCTGCAATGAGTTATGAGCAGGCAAGACAGCAGGCTCTCTTCCTGACAGACAAGATGGCTTACGAGCTCAATCTTACGGAAGACCAGTATGAGGCAGCTTACGAGGTGAACCTTGACTACCTGATGAGTGTAGATACATACGATGACCTGTATGGTGCTTACTGGCGCCAGCGCAATATAGATTTGAGCTATATCCTGCTCGACTGGCAGTACAGAACATATCTCAATGCCACCTATTTCTACCGTCCGCTCTACTGGCATGCGGGCTACTGGCACTTCGGCATCTACGCCCGCTATCCGCGCCGCGACTTTTTCTACTTCGGTCGCCCTCACTTCTACGTATCTTACCGTGGAGGTCATAGCTGGCGAGTAAACGGAAACAGAAGCTGGTATCACGGAAAAAGATTTGGCGGCCCTCACCCAGGAGGACATCCTAGAGTAGGTATGAGAGACAGATTCAACCGTGGTGATTACGGCAGAGGAAGATCTTTCGGAAATCTGAACCGCGAGAACAGACCTCAGATGAACCCAAATCGTGGTTTCGGTAATGCAAGCCGCCCTAACAACAACGCTGGCTTCGGAAACAGCAGCCGCCCTCAGAACGGAGGCGTCGGAAATAACAACGGAGGCTTCGGCAACAGCAGCAACCGGGGTTTCGGCAGCAGCAACAGTCGCCCTAACCGCGGTTTCGGCAGCAGCAACAGCAGCACCAGCAACAACCGAGGTTTCGGAAACAACAGCCGTGGTTTCGGAAACAGCAGCTTCGGAAGCGGAAGAAGCAATATCTTCGGGGGCAACCGCAGCAGCATGAGCCGTTCATTCAGCAGCGGGTCTGGCAACCGTGGCGGCGGATTCACCCCTCGCTCTTCTACACCAAGCAAGAGCAATGGCGGTGGAAGTTTCGGACACAGAAGATAAGAAAAGAGAAAGAGTTATAATTTCAAGTTTATAAAGACAGAGAGTTAAGAAAAATCAAGACCTTAAGTAAGAGAGTAAGAAAAATCAAGTACAAAACATGGGAATTTGCATCGGTTCATACCATTCGCAAATTCCCATTATTATTTTATCAACTTTCAGTAAAAGTTTTACTCCAATCCGAAGAGCGATTTCAAACCGCCATCTACGCCCGAGAATCCCATGAAGGCGAGGCTGAGGAGCGCTGCAGTTACCATGACGATAGCTACGCCCTGCATGCCCTTAGGAATACGGACCAAAGCCTGCTGCTCGCGAATGCCGGCAAAGACAATGAGAGCCAGGGCAAAGCCGAGAGCGGTAGAGAAGGCGTAAACCACGCTCTCAAGCAGATTGTAATCCTTCTGGATAACCAGGATGGCTACACCCAGCACGGCACAGTTGGTAGTAATCAGAGGCAGGAAGATACCGAGTGCCTGATAAAGCGCAGGAGAAACCTTCTTCAGGATAATCTCTACCATCTGAACCAAGGCTGCAATCACGAGGATGAACGCCAGGGTCTGGAGATATTGCAATCCGAACGGATCGAGTACATACTTCTGAACACACCAGGTAATGATGGTTGCCAGGGTCAAGACAAAAGCGATGGCACCACCCATACCGATGGCTGTATCAACTTTCTTCGATACGCCCAGGAATGGACAGATACCGAGAAACTGCGACAAGACGATGTTGTTGACGAATATCGCAGAGATAAATATCAATAAATATTCCATAATTTCTATTTTATTTCATTGATTTGAAGCGATGCCTACGCTTACTTCTTTACCTTATTAAATATAGCAATGATGTAACCCAAGGTGAGGAATGCTCCAGGAGGCAGGATGAACATCAGAATGTTGGTAGTCTCCGGCAACAGAGTGATACCGAATACACTACCTGCACCGAGTATCTCGCGGGCACTACCCAGGATGGTCAAACCGAGGGTGAAACCCAAACCGCAACCAATGCCATCGAAGAGGCTGGCAATAGGCGAATTCTTGGCAGCAAAGCTCTCTGCTCTACCCAGGATGATACAGTTTACTACAATCAGCGGAATATAAATACCCAACGCCTGATTGATGCTGTCGGGAGCATAAGCGCTCATCAACATCTGAAGGATAGTTACGAAGGCTGCAATCACTACGATGAAAACAGGGATGCGAACCATATCCGGGGTAATCTTCTTGATACAGGAAATAACAAAGTTGGTACAAATCAGCACCGCCATGGTAGCCAATCCCATAGAGAGACCGTTGATGGCGCTGGTTGTTGTAGCCAAAGTAGGACACATACCGAGAAGCAACACGAAGGTTGGATTCTCCTTGATGAGTCCGTTCATCAAAATCTTAACATTACTCATATCGGTTTATCCTTTCTTTTCGTTATGTTCAACTTTAGATACACCACTCTCTGCATCTGCTTTCTGAGATGCACCGCTCTCGCCGTCAACATCCTTCTTGGCATAAACGGCATAAGCCTGGTTGATAGCCTTGAGGAAGGCGCGGCTGGTAATGGTAGAAGCGGTGATGGCGTCTACTGCATTGCCACTCTTATCGTCCTTAGATACGTGGAGGTCGCCATCCTTTGGAGTCTTACCGATAATGCTACCCTTTCCGTCTTTCTGAAACCAGGTAGCAGCCTTGGCGCCCAGACCCGGAGTCTCTGAAGCCTGAAGCACGGTATAACCCATAATCTTGCCCTCGGTATCGAAACCTACGAGCACCTTCAGATCGCCACCGAAACCACCGGTTGTACTCTCTACGGCAGCACCCAGCTGCTTGCCGCTCTTGTCAGAGCACTTGTGGATGATGAAAGAGAATTCCTTACCGCCAAACTCCTGCTTCACCTCTTCAGGCTCAGCCACCTGGAGTTCTTCAGTACCCATCACGCTCTTGATACCGGCAGCCAGACTCTGTGCAGCCTTCTCGGCGATAGGACCAGATGTAAGATGATTGATATATGCAAGCACGGCACCTACGATGAGCGCTACGCCCACCAGCACAAGCACCATGTTCTTTAATGATGATTCTAATTTCTGCATGTCTCTGTCCTCCTTATTTCTTAACAGGCTTCTCACCGAAGCGCTTTGGTTTAACGTATGTGTTAATAAGAGGTGTGAACGCATTCATGATAAGAATGGCGAACGACATACCTTCCGGATAGCTACCCCAGTTACGGATGATGACGGTCAGCAGACCGATGCATACACCATAGATAAGCATGCCCTTGTGGGTCATCGGAGAGGTTACATAATCAGTAGCCATGAAGATGGCACCGAGCATCAGACCACCGCTGAAGATGACAGCCAGAGGATTGGCATAAACAGGATTAGCCAAATGCATCAAACCGCTGAAAACGAATACGGTAGCGATGATGCTGACTGGAATATGCCAGGTAATGACCTTCTTCCAGAGCATGTAAGCCAAACCGAGCAAGAGGGCAAATGCACAAACCTCACCGGTAGTACCGGCACCTAAGGTATCGCCTGTAGCACCGAAGAGAAGGCTCAGCGCATCAGGCAACTGGTTGAGAACAGAAGCATCGCCCGTCTTGATGGCTGTCTTCATGATAGCCAGCGGAGTAGCACCCGTTGTTGCATCTGTATAGCTGAGCATCTGTCCGGCTATAGGCCATGAAGTCATCTGGACAGGGAAGCTGACGAGCAGGAAGCAACGGCCTACCAAAGCGGGATTGAAAGGATTGTTACCCAAACCGCCGAAGCTCATCTTACCTACACCGATGGCAAACAGGGCACCGATGATGATAATCCAGAGAGGAAGGTTACTTGGCAAGTTCATGCCGAGCAAGAGACCGGTAATGATGGCAGAACCATCGAGCAAGCTGGTCTCCTCCTTCAGGAGATATTTTGTAATTGCCCACTCAAAGAAGACGCAGGCTGCCACAGAGGTGAGCAGAACAACTGCTGAACCCAAGCCGAAGAAATAGAAAGATGCGAGGATGGCAGGCACGAGAGCGATAATCACTCCGTACATGTTCTTCTCTACGCTCTCATTTCCATGAGCGTGTGGCGATAATGAAACGATTAATTTTCCCATTTTATCTTTTAAATTCTTTCTTAAATGAAATTCATTCTTGACGTGAACGCTTACTTCTTAGCGTTGCGAGCTCTGATGATGCCCATTACCGCTGCCTTACCGTTGATGATGTTATCGAGGATAGGACGATGTGAAGGACAGGTGAACTGGCATGAACCGCAGGCGATGCAGGATGTTACCTCCTCTGCCTCCAGGCGCTCATAATCCTTCACTACGCTCAGGGTAGCGAGCAAGTATGGCTCCAGGCCCATTGGGCAGGCATCCACACACTTGGCACAGCGGATACATGGCTGAGCCTTCTTGCGATGAGCATCAGCATCGGTCAATACGGTGATGGAGTTGGTACCCTTGGTTACCGGTACATCGAGGCTGATTACAGCCTTACCCATCATCGGACCACCAGCCAATACCTTGTTGTCACCCTCAGGCAAACCGCCGCAATTCTCTATCATCTGAGAGAATGGAGTTCCTATACGCACGAGGAAGTTGCCCGGGTTCTTCACCTGCTTGCCGGTTACGGTAGTATAGCGCTCGAAGAGAGGTTTATTCTTCATAACTGCCTGATAAACAGCGAAGGCAGTACCTACATTCTGAACAATTGCTCCAACGTTGACAGGGATAGCTGGAGGAGCAGGAACCTGACGGCGGATAACGGCATCCACCAGCTGCTTCTCACCTCCCTGAGGGTACTTCTTAGCCAGAGGTACAATCTCGATACGAACGTCATTAGCTGTCTTCTCCTCGAAGAGTTTGATGGCAGCAGGCTTGTTATCCTCGATACCGATGTAGCCCTTCTCTACCTTAGCCGCCTTCATCAGGAGGTTCAAACCAACGAGAATCTCATCGGCATGCTCCATCATCAGGCGATAGTCGGCTGTGATATAAGGCTCACACTCTACACCGTTGATGATGACGCACTCAGCCTTGGCTCCTGGAGGAGGACAAAGCTTGATGAAGGTAGGAAAACCGGCACCACCCATACCAGTGACACCTGCTACCTTGATGCGGTTTACGATTTCCTCTGGAGTAAGCTCAGTATGAGCCTCAAGCGTCTCGAGTTTATCAGAGCGGTCGATACTCTCCTCCCACTCATCGCCTTCTACATTAATGATAATGCAAGGCTTGCGATAACCGGTAGCATCAATAGATGTATCTACCTTGAACACAGTTCCTGATACGGAACTGTAAATAGGAGCACTCACAAAGCCACCAGCCTCAGCAATGAGTGTACCCACCTTCACCTTGTCGCCCTTGGCAACTACAGGCTTGGCAGGAGCACCGATGTGCTGACCAAGTGGGAAAATAGCCTGCTTAGGGAGAGGAGCTACCTGAGTAGCCATCTCGGCAGTAATCTTATTCTCTTCTGGGTGAACTCCACCAATTCTAAAAGTTCTCAAATTCATGATTATTCCTCCTTTTTCTTAACTGGGAAATTTACTTTTACGAGAGCACCTGTTGGGCATTCGTCAACACACTTGGTACACATGCGGCACTTGTTGAAGTCAACATAAGCCACATTGTTCTCAATGGTGATAGCATCAAACTTGCAGACCTTCTGACACTTACCGCATCCGATGCAAGCAACGCTACAAGCCTTCTTGGCAACAGCGCCCTTGTCGTGGTTTACGCACAGAACGTAAACTCTACGGCCCTTAGGACCCTTCTTGCGGAGCTCGATGATATGACGTGGACAAGCGTTGGCGCAAGCACCACAACCCGTACACTTCTCTTCATCAACCTCAGGAATGCCAGTTTCAGGATTGATAGAGATTGCGCCAAACTGGCAGGCAGCCACGCAATCGCCACAACCCAGACAACCGAACCCGCAGCCTGTTTCGCCAGCGCCACATGAATTCATAGCTGCACAAGTGTGCAAACCATCATACTCGGCAATGCGAGGACGATTCTCGCAAGTACCATTACAACGTACCACAGCCACCTTTGGCTCGGTATTGGCTACTGCCATACCTAAAAGGTCGGCTACCTTGCCCATCACGTCGGCACCACCTACCGGACACATCAGTCCATCGATAGAACCGGCATCAGCACCCTTCACCAGAGCTGCGGCCATACCAGAACATCCGGCAAAACCGCAACCACCACAGTTGGCACCTGGCAGAATCTCTCCTACCTGGCCCAAGCGAGGGTCTTCTTCGACGGCAAACTTCTTAGATACTCCGAAGAGAACCAGCGCTGCAATCAGCGCGATTGCTCCGAGAACCAAGACAGCAATCAAAATAAAATTCATAATTTTTTGTGTTTTGTTTTGTTATTTTCTTTGTTTTAAAATAAAGGCTCATCGCAGAAACCACAGGAGCACATCACGCACCCTATGTTTCTATAGAGAAGCTCAGTTTGTTTTTAAGTTTATTTCTGAATAAGTAGAGCACCACATAGTATGGAATGAGAATGCCCAATGCCGAGAGCGCTGCGGCTCCCTCTGAGTGAGTAGCTTTCAGTACACCCACCAAAGCGATCACCATCAGTATCAGCGGCAAGAGATAGCCATAGAAACTGGCTCTGAAGCCTACAGCCGAATCAGCAGTCACCACCACGCTATCGCCTTTGTGGTAGAGAGACGCCTCTGAGGTAGAAACCTCAATCATCTTCTCTTTCGATTCAGATGCAGTACAATGAGCAGCCACCTTGCAAGCGCTGCAGGCTGACGACTGTACGATGCGAATGCACACACAACCTTCTTCTACGCTTTCTACGATGCCAGAATGTTTTATTTTGTTATTCATTTGTAATGTTGAGATTGCATTTTTGCAATTCAAGTGCAAAGATACTACATTATTTAGAAATGGCAAACAAAATCGAAAAGAAAATATAAAAAAAGAAGCGTAAACGTTATCTATACCCTGGAATCAGGCAGTTTGAGAACAAATTAAAAGCAAAAATGCTTTTTTTTAGCAACTTCTTTTGGTGATATCAATTTTTTATGTACCTTTGCATTGATTATTAAAGAATTGATATGGAAACATTAGAGCAAACAATCATGCAAGTAGAGCGCTTTATCAGAAAAGTGGCTCAAAAGTTCCCAGCGCCAGAATCTGACGACGAGACTTCTCAAATGACCGACATCCACGTAAGGGTTTCGCAAGACAGTGGCGAACTCCTGGCCTTTGACGACGATGACAACGAGATTACCCGCTGCGTTGTTGAGCAATGGATAGAAAACAAGGATGAAGACTTCTACGACGAGGTAGCAAAGCTGCTTCGCGATGTATTACGCAAACAGGCTGATATCATAGATCATCTCGGCATTCTCAAGCCATACAGCTTTGTGCTCGAAGATGAGGATAAAGAGCATATTGGCGAGCTCTATCTTGCTGACGATGATACGATCATTGTAGGTGGTGACTTGATGGAGAATCTGGACAACGATCTGGATAACTTCCTGAACGACCTGCTGAAAGAATAAAAAAATACAGGATGAAAGGACTACCCGCTCCCCCATCCCAACAAAATAAAAAACCGTTGCACTCTCTCCTATCGAGTACAACGGTTTTTCTGTTTTTAACGGTCTTTCCGTTTATATCATCTAACCAATCTAAAAAGAAATTTTCTTTTTCTTACCTTTACTTTCGTTTCCTACCCGGTCGAGAGCAGTTACTACATACACATATTTCTTGCCACTCACATAAGGGATGCGATAGAAATTATCATAAGTTACTGCCTGGAGTGCAGAAACATCATTGAGATTTACCTTAGCACCTTTCTCAAAACGGTAGATAGCAAAACGGTTCACTTGATCGCCCCACTTTTTCTTGCTAGCCTTAGGAGCCTTCCATACCAGCAGCGGACCTTTCTCGGTCCACATCAGCTTGACACCCTTTACCCCCTTTGGCGCCTTATTATCAAGGAAAGGCATAGAGGGTGGCAATGCTGGATACTTCCAATAATTGTTGCGGAGTGTATGTCCGATATTACCTACATTATCGGCAGCAGTCTGCGCATACCAGAGCACAGTGCCCTTCACATTATTCATCTGCTGATGCAAACGGTGCTTGGCAGGCAACTGATGACTGCGCGGATTGACTGGATCAGCAAACTTGGCTGTACGCTCTATATCTTCACCTATATATAATGGGCGGTTGCCAGCATGCTTATTCCACCAGGTTATGAGCGTCTTGTAATCGGCAGCACGATTGCCTATCTCCCAATAAATCTGAGGCACACAATAGTCTATCCAACCATTATTCACCCAAAGCAATACATCTGCATAAAGATCATCATAATTCTGGAGGCCGAAAGTTTCTGAACCATTAGGATCGGTACGCTTGTTGCGGTAGATTCCGAATGGAGAAACACCAAACTTAACCCAAGGCTTAACGGCATGAATAGATTCGCTGAGCTGCTTTACAAACCGGCTCACGTTATCACGGCGCCAATCACCTATGTTTCGCATGCCGCGCGACTGCTGGCGGAAGAGCTGCTGATCAGGAATCTGTCGTCCGGCCTCTGGATATGGATAGAAATAATCATCAATATGGAATCCATCAACATCATATCGGCTTACAATGTCCACAGCCACCTCGCAAATATAATCGGCTGCAGCCTGCAACCCAGGGTTCAACAGCGTCAGCTTGCCATACTGAAAACAGAGATCAGGACGCCTCTTCACGATATTCTTCGGCGAAACCTGCTCATAGGAAGTTACGCTATGCTTGGCACGATAAGGATTAATCCAGGCATGAAGCTCCATGCCACGATTATGACACTGCTCTATCATCCACTGCAACGGATCCCAATAAGGAGAAGGAGCCTTTCCCTGCACTCCCGTAAGAAACTTGCTCCAAGGCTCTAAATCACTCTTATACAGAGCATCACACTCGGCTCGAACCTGAAAGATTATCGCATTCACGCCATCCTTCTGCAGTTCATCAAGCTGTCTGGTAAGCATCGCCTGGATCTGCTGCGTACTCTTGCCCAGATACTGTCCGTTAACGCACTGTATCCAGGCTCCACGAAACTCTCGTTTGTTCTGAGCCTTCATTGTTGCCGACGACATCAGCATCATTGCAACAACGAGCATCAAAATCGCTTTCAGTCTTTTCATCTGTTATCTGTTATTTATCAATTTCATTTTTTCCTTTTCATTCTACAGTTTGTTCTTCATCCCTCAGCTTCGGGAGTGAAATATGGTATCTTACAGCCAGCAATCGGATGGCACAGACCACACAGAAAGCTACAATCACCGTAATATAGAGGCTCACACCCAGATAGCTCAATCCCCAATAAGCCAAACCACCGGCGACACAAGCCATCGCATAAATCTCCTTTCGGAAGATGACCGGCTCTTCATTAAGAAGCACATCGCGGATAACACCGCCTGCAGCACCCGTGATACAGCCCATGATGATGGCTACCCAAAAGGAGAAACCACATTCGAGCGACTTCTGGATGCCCGCAATATTGAAAAGCGCCAAGCCCAAGGTATCAAACAGAAACCAGGTATTGTCAAGACGCTTGAGATAGCGGTGGCAAGCAATCACTACCAACTGCGCAAACAGCGTACAAATCAGGTAGATAGGGCTCAACATCCAAAACGGACGCACACCAAGCATCACATCTCGTATGGTTCCACCACCTATGGCTACAGCCACACCACAAACAAAACCGCCCAGCCAATCATAGTGCTTACTTGCTGCCAGGCGAATGCCCGAAAGGGCAAAAGCAAATGTACCGATGAATTCTATCACGCTATGAAGCGTGAGCACGAATTCCGGATCGCCATGTATCATCATTTTCTCGTATCAGTTAGTTGCTCTAAATATCAATTTCTAATTATTCTTTCTAATCACTATTTCTTGAATCTTTCTCCCCAGCAGGTAACCATCCAGTTGTAGAGGCGCTCCTCGGAAGGCGAATGCTGCGCATGCCAGAAGCGGGCATCCTTCAATTCGTCTGGCAGATACTGCTGCTCTGTGAAATGTCCAGGATAATCGTGGGGATACTTATATCCGTCATGATAGCCCAAATCTTTCATCAGTTTGGTAGGAGCATTGCGGATGTGCAGCGGAACAGGCAGATTACCCGTTTGCCGTACAGTAGCCAGCGCATCATTAATGCCCAGATAAGCACTGTTGCTCTTCGGACTCGTGGCCAGATACACCACAGCCTCAGCAAGGGCGATACGCGCTTCGGGCCACCCTATCTTCATCACCGTATCGAAGGCAGCATTGGCAAGCAGGAGTGCATTCGGATTGGCAAGTCCCACATCCTCAGAGGCACTGATCACAACCCTACGGGCTATAAACTGCGGGTCTTCTCCTCCTTCTATCATCCTCGCCATCCAATAAAGCGCAGCATCGGGATCGCTTCCGCGAATACTCTTGATAAAGGCTGAGATAATATCATAATGCATATCACCCTGTTTATCGTAAGCCAGCGGATTCTGCTGCAACTGCTCTTCTACCATCTTGTCGGTAATCACAATCTCTGAAGATCCGGCAGATTCTACCACCAGTTCCAGAATATTGAGCAGTTTGCGGGCATCTCCACCACTATATCTCAGCAGCGCGCCCGTCTCTTCCAACTTAATATTCTTTTCTCTGAGTTCTACATCCTGCGTAATGGCACGATGCAGAAGCCCTTCAAGATCAGCCTTTTCGAGCGGTTTGAGAACATAGAGCTGACATCTGGACAACAGCGGCCGAATCACCTCGAACGAAGGATTCTCGGTGGTAGCACCTATCAGCGTAACAATACCCTTCTCTACCGCACCCAAAAGCGAATCCTGCTGACTCTTGGAGAAACGGTGAATTTCATCAATAAACAATATAGGAGAAGCCGAATTAAAGAATCTACCACTCTTTGCTCTTTCTATCACCTCGCGGACATCCTTTACGCCACTGGTCACCGCAGAGAGGGTGAAGAACGGCACCTTGATGGTTTGTGCCACGATTTGAGCAAGGGTAGTCTTGCCCACTCCAGGGGGTCCCCAGAGGATAAAAGAGGATATGCGCCCTGCATCAATCATCTTGCGCAGCACGGCCCCCTCACCTACCAAATGCTGCTGTCCAACATAGTCAGCAAGCGTGTGAGGTCTCATTCTTTCAGCTAACGGTTCACTCATAGTACGTGCAAAGGTAATGAAAAAAATCGAATTCCAAATAAAAAAGTGACCAAAAACACAAAAAAACAGCAAGAAAATTTGGATATATAAAAAGAAGTACTTACTTTTGCACACACAAACACAATTGAAGATGAATAAAGATAAAATATTAACACTGAAGAATGTTACTAAAAGTAGCATTTGGGAATTGCAGGAGAACGATGTGTTCCGTCTTTGGGAAGCAGCAGAAAAGGATGCTGACCTCAAGGATTACCAGAACAAGTATATCGCAGTGATCCGCAGCGCATTCGAAATGGAACCAGTGACGGTAGACCGTCCTGAAGTGATTGACAAACTGATGGCACGCGGCTTTAAGATTGGCACTTTCCGTATCAACGACAAGAAAGAAAAGTATGCCATCAAAAAGCGTCCTATCATGCGTGTTACTGATCTTACTTACGAAAATGTAAGTCACATCACCGCCAATAAGCTCATCGAACTCTTGGAGCGCAACTTTGGTGGTGGCTGGGAGAGTCTGCCTCAGAGCATCCAGGACATCATCGAAAGTAATTTCGACATCAGCACAACTACTCTTCCTGCTGACCGCCTGAAAAAGCCAGGAGGTCTGTACGAGAAGAAACTCGCTGATGACTACGAAGTGCTCGTGGTACCAAAAGGTTCTTGGGTAGAAGCTATCTTTGCCAAGGAGAAGCCAAAGGTAGAAAAGGTTCGCATGAGATTCGATGATGAGAATGATTTGAAACGCAACGACGACCTGCTCGACCCAGACGAGGATGAAGACGAGGATGCACCAGAAATCGAGGATCACTACAACGATCCAGATGAGGATGACGATGCATTCGATGACGACAAGCTTACTGAGGAAAGCTACCGTACTACCTTCGAAGACCCGGAGAACCTCGGTCTTGATGATGCAGAAGACGTAGCCGACGATGATTATTAATTCAGTTTATACATTATTATAATATAAAGAGAAATGAACGCATTAATTGGATTTGTTGCATTGATCGCTGTGGGCCTCGTAGGTTGGGCGATTGCAGAATTTAAGTACAAGGCTTTCACTTTCACCCGTTCAGAAAAGGATATCGAGGAAGAGAAAGAGCTTGAAGAGCAGAAACGCGCAGAGGGTTTCAAGGAGATGAACATCCGCGACATCATGCGCAAAAACTCAACCAATGGTTATAACGCAGTAGGTTAGTATTATGTTAATTTACCTATGCTTATGATACAGTATATCATCATAGCAATCATATTGGCGGCATGCGTCACGTATGCCGCCATTTGTATCTACCGCTCCATCAAACAAGCACGAGAGTGTAAAAACTATCAATGTTCAGGTTGCCCATTCGTTGAGAAATGCCAAAAGAACAAAAAGAAAGAGGCTACTCAACGGAAAGAACAAGAGTAGCTCTCATAAAAGAGCTGCTAAAACTACTTTTACTGTCATGCAGCGAGGAAACCAGACTAAAAATAAAGCATCTCAGAACCCGTTCATTATGAGCAAGATACAAAGAAAGTGATTGTTTTAATTAAAAAAGTTGCATAAAAATTTGGTAGAACCAATAAAAAGTAGTACCTTTGCACTCGCAAATCAGAAATGATTATTCTACACAAGGTGTCTTAACCGAGCGGTTAGGTAACGGTCTGCAAAACCGTGTAGAGCGGTTCGACTCCGCTAGACACCTCATAAAAAAGGAAGTTCTTCAATAAGGACTTCCTTTTTTTTCATATCTACTCTCCCCCATTTTCATTCCTCATTTCTAGGTATTCATCAAAACCCCCATTTTTAGGTATTGCACAATTATAAAAATCTTCGTACCTTTGCAACCGTAAATGATAAACATCAGAACTGAGGTTATCCTACGAGTAGGAATTGCCCCTTGCCAAAAGCAATTCTGGTGAACGTTTGAAACTTTTAGATAATTGAGACAAAGATAGAAATTAAAATCTTGTTCGCTAATAGAAATAATTCATAATGTTTTTGTATAATATGAGAAGGAGTGCTTGTGAAAGTACTCCTTTTATGTATTGGTTTACTACATGGCGATGCATTTTGTTCTATGTCACGACGCACAGACTTCTACATCGCCATGTAATTTCAAAGATATCGGGAGTTTTAAAAAAGCCTGTTACTATTTGATTTTAGCACCAAATGACTTTACAAACTTAATCTTCTTGCCTTTTGCGATGATTGGCTTCTTCCATTCACCACCCAAAATACGGATAACAGCCTTCTTGCCTACAGGAACCGCATCTACAGCCTTCTGCAAATCCATGAAATTGCCTCGACCTTCTGCAGAGACTACATAATCATAATGGCAGACATGAGACTTCAGCGCTGGCACCTGCTCAGCTACAGCATCAGCAAGCGCACCGGCAACCACACGTGCACCATATACATTATAATGGGTATTATCTTTCTTACCCTTAGGAACCTGCGGATTCTCACCAGGCATAAACCACATATGTAATTTGCGGCTGCCTTCAATACCCATGCCCGTTTCTATATCGTGGGTAATCTTGGTAGCATCAACAAACGGAACATTCAGCTGCTTTGCCACATTGCGGGGAGCTATCACATAAGCTCCGTGGGTGTCGATAAGCGTATCGCTATTAATCTGTTCCTTTCCATCATATACTTTATTGCGAAGCTTCTCGTCATCATCATTCTTCAATTCTGCAGAATAATAGCAGCGACGAACCACCGCATTGAACAGTACAGGAATGCCACCCTTGGCACGGGTCTCATTTACATATCTGGCAAGGTTTGCATCAAAAGTAGATCCCGGATCAGTATGACGGTCAGGCATTGACTTCTCATCGTTATGCCCAAACTGGATAAACACATAATCACCTGGCTTTATTCTATCCAAAACCTTTTTCCATCTTCCTTCATTGATAAAGCTCAAAGAAGAACGACCATTAACAGCATGATTGTCAACAATCACCTTGTCATCAAAAAAGCCTTGCAATACCATCCCCCATCCTCGCTCTGGATTATTTCTAAAACCGCCTTTCTCGGCAGCAGTAGAATCACCTATTACAAAAATCGTTGTTGTCTTTGTGCTGGATGTCATCAGCAACGCCAGTATGAATACATATAAAATAGCTTTTATTTTTTTCATTTGTCTGTAGTTTTTAGAAGTTACTAAAATTATAGTTAGGCATACACGCTAACACATAAAAAGCTCTCGCCCTGCCGCACTGCATATTCACATATACGAGTACGAGAGGACGAGAAAGAGAGTATTATTTATTTACTTTGGCTATCAATTCCTCGGCAGTAACCAAGGTTTGTTCGCCAGTTTCCATATTCTTAAGCGTAACCTTGCCCTGAGCCATCTCATTCTCACCTGCAAGCACCACAAACGGAATATTCTTGGCATTGGCATAGCTCATCTGCTTCTTCATCTTCGCCTTATCAGGGAAGATTTCGGTACGGATACCGGCTGCACGAGCTGCACTTACTATAGGCAGGCAGTAAGCTGTCTCCTTTTCACCGAAGTTGATAAACAGTACCTGAGTAGCATTTACAGCCTCCTTCGGATAAAGGTCGAGCGCACCTAACACATCATAAATACGGTCAGCACCAAAACTGATACCAACACCGCTCAAACCTGGCAAACCGAAAATGCCGGTAAGGTTGTCGTAACGACCACCACCTGTAATACTTCCCATTGGAGTATCAAGCGCCTTCACCTCGAAGATTGCACCCGTATAATAGTTCAAGCCACGAGCCAGAGTGAGATCCAGTTCTATCTCGTTGTTCAAGCCAAGAGTCTTCAAGGTATCGAGGATAAACTTGGTTTCCTCTACACCCTTTAAACCAACTTCTGAACCTTCAAGAACCTTCGCTATCACTTCAAGTTTCTCATCATTAGTTCCTGACAATGAGATGATTGGCTGCAACTTCTCAATGGCATCTTCAGAAATGCCGTCATTACGCAACTCTTCGTTTACATTGTCAAGTCCGATTTTATCAAGCTTATCGATGGCCACTGTGATATCTACAATCTTCTCAGCCTCGCCGATAACCTCTGCAATACCGGTAAGAATCTTGCGGTTATTAATCTTGATGCATACACGAACACCAAACTTAGTGAACACGGTATCAACAATCTGCATCAACTCGACCTCATTCAGGAGAGAATCAGAGCCAACCACATCGGCATCACACTGATAGAACTCACGGTAACGTCCCTTCTGAGGGCGGTCTGCACGCCATACTGGCTGAATCTGATAACGTTTGAAAGGCATCTGCAACTCCTCGCGGTGCTGCACTACGTAACGTGCGAAAGGAACTGTCAGGTCATAACGAAGACCCTTCTCACAAAGTTTCGCTGCTAATTTGAGTGATCCAAGAGAATGAATATCCTCATCGCTCACCTTATTCATATAGTCGCCTGAATTCAATATCTTAAAAAGCAGTTTATCACCCTCTTCACCATACTTGCCCATCAAAGTCTGAAGGGTTTCCATGGCAGGGGTTTCAATCTGCTGGAATCCATAAAGAGCATACACTTCCTTGATGGTGTTGAAGATGTAGTTGCGTTTCGCCATCTCAACAGGACCAAAATCTCTCGTGCCCTTTGGTATACTTGGTTTCTGAGCCATTTATTAATGTTTAATATGAATGTTAAATGTTTAATGTCTAGCGCCATGTAAACCCCTCAAAGTAAACATTAAACACTAAACATTAAACACTATATAAATTACTTGCGTACAATAGTCTGAGCACGGTCTGGACCGATAGAAATGATACCGATCTTAGTCTCAAGGAACTCTTCTACGAAAGCAATATAATCCTTGAACTCCTGTGGGAACTGATCTTCAGATGTGAACTTAGTCATATCTGTCTTCCAGCCCTTGAACTCCTTGTAAACAGGTTCTACATCATCGATTTCGTATGGGAAATCTGTTGTAACAGAACCATCCTTCAACTTATATGCCACGCATGCCTTGATGGTATCGAAGCCATCGAGCACGTCGCTCTTCATCATGATAAGCTCGGTAACACCATTCACCATGACAGAATACTTGAGCTGTACAAGATCGCACCAGCCACAACGACGCTCACGACCGGTAACAGCACCATACTCATGACCGAGGTCACGGATCTTGGCACCAGTCTCATCGAAAAGCTCTGTAGGGAATGGACCTGCACCAACACGTGTACAGTAAGCCTTCATGATACCATAAACATTGCCGATGCGGTTAGGGCCGATACCCAGACCTATGCAGGCACCTGCACAGATAGTATTAGAAGAAGTAACGAATGGATAAGAACCGAAATCAACATCGAGCATAGTACCCTGCGCACCCTCGCAGAGGATATCCTTGCCAGAACGGAGCACCTTATTGATTTCTACCTCGCTATCAATAAGTTTGAACTGCTTCAAGTATTCGATGCCCTCCATCCAGGTCTTCTCAACCTCTGTAATATCGAAGTCGGTATAACCGAGACTTGCGATGGTTTTGAGATGAGCAGCCTTGTGAGCAGCATACTTCTCCTCGAAATTGTCAAGGATATCGCCTACGCGAAGACCGGTACGGCTAACCTTGTCAGTATAAGTAGGACCGATACCCTTACCAGTAGTACCTACCTTGTTCTTTCCCTTAGAAGCCTCGATAGCAGCATCGAGTACACGGTGAGTAGGCATGATGAGATGTGCCTTCTTAGAGATGTAAAGACGGCTCTTCAAATCATGACCGCTCTTCTCAAGATCCTTAGCCTCACCCATAAATAGGTCTGGAGCCAAAACCACACCATTGCCGATGATGTTCACCTTACCACCCTGGAAAATACCAGAAGGGATAGAGCGAAGCACATACTTCTCGCCCTCAAACTCCAATGTATGTCCAGCATTAGGACCACCCTGGAAACGAGCAATGACATCATACTTAGGGGTCAACACGTCAACCACCTTACCTTTACCTTCATCGCCCCACTGCAAACCCAGCAGGACATCTACTTTACCTGTGTTCATTTTTTATCTTTTTATCTTGATACTTATTCTTTTTTGCGTTTGCGAGTCATCTTGCTTTGACAGCCGCTGCATACGCCATAGATGTAAAGAGCATAAGCATCTTTACGAAAGCGCTGCATCCTGATATCCTTCACAGCTGCCGTAACCTGCGGTGCTACAATTTCGGTTACCTTGCCACAAATCGTGCAAACCTGATGCACATGATTGTCCTCGCTATAACTGGCCTCATACTTGGTGCCATCTGCCAGACTGTGCTTTACCACAAGCCTTAATTCCAGGAACAGATGCAATGTGTTATAAAGCGTAGCCCTGCTAACGCGAAAATTCTTTTTCAGTAGCTCTCTGCCCAAATCTTCTATCGAGAAATGCTCTCCCATAGAATAAATGGTGTCGAGGATAGTGGAACGCTCCGGAGTGCGCCGGTGATGATTGCTCTCCATATAATTGTCCAAAACCTCATGAGCTTTTGCTAAAATTTCTTCACTCATAATCCTTGTTAGTTACATAAAACGCACAAAGATACTCATTATCTACGACATAGAACAATATTTAATTTTAAAAAATCTAAATTTGCCTCAATTCCTCATAGATACGCTGAACCGGAAGCCCCATCACATTAAAATAACTCCCCTTCAACCCCGTACAACCTATGTAACCAATCCATTCCTGAATACCATAGGCGCCAGCTTTGTCAAACGGCTGATAATGATTTATATAATAACTGATTTCATCATCAGAAAGCGGTTTGAACGTCACTTCTGTTGTTACTGAAAAGGAACGCTGCTTATGCTGGGTAGTAAGACAAACACCTGTAACTACATGATGCGTCTTTCCGCTCAACATCTTCAGCATTCGTCTGGCATCTTTAGCATCACGAGGCTTCCCGAGAATGACTCCCTTTCCTTCCTGGTCATTCTGTTCGCCAACTGTTGGCGCAATCACAACCGTATCTGCTGTAAGAATCAAAGTTTCTGACTCGTCCAACTCTTCAACACTATTATTTCCGTTCAAAAGCGGACGATAAGCCTCAGCCTTTTTCTTGCAAATGAATTCTGCCACCTGATAAGCATCGAGGTCAGCAGGATAACTTTCATCAATACCACTAATCACCTTCACCTCAAAAGGAATATCCAAACCTGCCAGAAGTTCCTTGCGACGAGGCGAATTACTCGCCAAAATAATCTTATAATTCATCTATTTTAAACCTTATTTCTTTGAACTTTATGATTAAAATTCAGTTGCAAACTTTCTACTACAAACTATCAACTTTCAACTATTAACTAAATTCTACCAGCCAAACGCCTTAGCATCTGAAAGCCATAAACCCTTGGCTCTCAGTACCTGTTCTAGGACGTCACGTCCCACACCATCACCTCCGTTACAAGCCGAGATATAAGTAGAAATTTCTTTAATATCGGAGCATGCATCTGCTGGGCAACATGGACATCCGCAACGACGCATTATCTCATAATCAGGAATATCATCACCTACATATATTATTTCCTCATCTGTAATTGAATATTTCTGCTTGAACTCCTCATAAGTCTTTATCTTTACAGAACACCCCATGAAGATATCCTCTACACCAAGATTTTCATAGCGTACCTGTATGGCATGAGAATTACCGCCTGTCAGAATTACGATACGAACACCTTTCTTCTGAGCCAGCTGAATGGCATAGCCATCTTTGATATTAACAGTACGCAAAGGTTCGCCGGCACTGGAAAGCGTGATGGTCTGTCTTGAAAGTACTCCATCAACATCAAAGATGATTGCTTTTATCTTATTTAAATCGTAATTTATCATATTTATTTCTGTTTTTAGAACTTAAATTCTTAACTGCAAACTTAAACCGACAACCGTTTTATTTTTTGAAGTTGAATATGCTTTTGCTCATCATTTCATAAATCTGCTGTAGTTCTGGCTGTTTTTCAAGAAGTTGCATTTGTTTTTCCATCACATTTCTATCATCACGAACTGCCGGTCCCGTCTGCACTTCAGCTGCCGAATGCGAAGAAGCCTTGTCCATAGTTTCCATAACCAGAGGACGGAGAACACTGCCAGGAATATGATGATTTTCGAGAATCTGCTGGCCTATAGCTACGCAATGATTCGCAAAATTACAAGCAAAAACAGCTGACAGGTGCAGATACTTACGATTATCAGAATCCAATTCATAGACACTACGAGAAATCTGTTCTGCCAACCTCTTCAGGAAAGAAGTTTCGAAAGCACCACATCCCTCAATGAAAATAGGAATATTTTCGAATGCAACCTTTTTATCTTTCGTAAATGTCTGCATCGGATAAAATACGCCATAATGACGGGCATAATCTTTGAAAACATCCATCGGCATGGAACCAGCAGTATGAACAAACATCTTATCTTCTCTTCCTTTGCATAGTTCAGGAATAAGCATTTCAAGCGCATCATCCTTCACTGAAACTATGTACAAATCTGCATCACAGACCACCTTACTCATCTCATTGACAGGCTCACAATTCACCTTCTCAGCCAATAGAGAGGCCGACTCCCTAGTTCTACTGAAAACTTGCACAATCTGATGTTCTGATTGCGATATTTCGAGCGCAAGATTGGTAGCAAGATTACCTGCCCCAATAAACACTATTTTCATACGTAATTTTGTTTAAAGTTTTACTTTTTATGCAAAAATACTAAAAAATAACGATAGAGAAGCCCTTTTTCTTGCTTTTTTATGATAAATTTATTATTTTTGCCTTCGTGAGAAAATATGATGTAGAAATATATGGTAAACTGGAAGAAATGCCGCATTTATTGGAAGGCGACTTTTTTCATAGCTTGGAGCTTTTTCAGATTCTTGAAAAAACACCCGGCATAACCCCTTTTATGGCTGTCGCCACACAGGAGAATAAGGTGGTAGGACAAATGCTCGTCATCCTCTATCACCGCAAATCTTTATTTCCACCTTATTTATATACGCACGCACACGCGTACGGAGAGGGACTTTATGCACTCGATGCTGAACAGAATGCTATTTTCCCATTGTTACTCCGCAGCATAACTATCCACTTACACAAACGACTCTGCTTTTACATCGAGTTCTCCCGAATGAGCAAAAAGATGCTGGGTTACCGGGAATTCAGAAAATTGGGCTATGTACCTATTGCCTGGCAAGAGATACATAACTCCCTACACAGCAAACTTCCCCAAGAGCGACTCTCAGACAAACAAATTGCTATGATTGAAAAAATGGGAAAAAAGGGAATAAGTTGTAGAGAGGCAACTTCACCCGAAGACATCCATCGTTATCACCAGTTGCTCAAAAATTATTATCGGCTGAAACTTCGCCGTTTTGTTCCTGACGAAACATTCTTTCAGAAACTGAGTACAAGCCGTAATGCCAGAAACGTCATCATCACCTATAAGGACAAAGCGATTGGCGGCTATACCTGCATATACAACCAAGGCAATGCCTTTCTTTGGTTTTCTGCATTCAAGAGAAAGACTTACATCCATCTGCATCCGGACACAATGACCATCTGGCAAGCACTCTCTGATGCACAGGAGCAGGATGCCCAACACCTCCACTTTATGGACGCAGGACTTCCGCTTAAGAGTAATCTCTACCGTGAATTCATTCTCGGTTTCGGAGGCAAACCTGTTACCAAGTTTCGCTGGTTCCGCTTCTATCCAAAAGTTATAAACCTGCTCCTCCACTGGCTATACAAGGATTAAGGAAAAGAGGTTCCGTGAGCCTATAGAAAGCATCTCCGAAACCTCTTTCTCTTTTTTAAGCATAATTACACATACGCTCAAAAAGTACATTTTGTATATTAAAGCCAACGCCTCTACTCTTTCAAAGCACGGTCAAGCTGCTCCAAGCCGCGCTCTGTACAGAATCCACGAATCAGGCACAAAATATAATTGTCGTATATCTCCTGCATCGAATGAACACGATAGAGCTGATGGTGCATGATTTCCTCCATCATCACATGTCCTACGTCCATAACAACACTGAAGTCTACATCCTTACGGAAAAGCCCCTCCTTTACACCAGCCTCAAAGAAACGTACACTCTCCTCCCGTTCATGAGCATGATTTTCCTGGAAGAATTTCACTACACGAGGCATCTTATGAACCTCCTCATAAAAAAGAACGCCCACCATCCCATTGCGCTCCATCTGCAATTTATAGACATAGCTGATAATATCTATCACATTCTTCGCTTGGGTCTTGGCGAAATTCTCTAACTTCGAACGATTTTCTTCTAGCTGACGCATCATACCAGCAAGCAACAATTCTTCTTTGTCACCAAAAATCTCGTACACAGTTCTCTTAGATACATGAAGTCCCTGTGAGATTTCATCCATCTTAACAGCTTTTACACCACGCTTATAGAATTCAGGCATCGCATAAGAGATAATTCTGTCTTTCAGTTCTTGTCTATATTGATTGATTTCTGTCATTTTACTTGTTTGAAGACTATTTTTGTGCAAAGATACAAAAAAAATCAAAAAACCATTCTTTTTTACTAAGTTTTTTTTGTACCTTTGCACAAACTTTTAAATTTCGTGCGAAAAATCCACGAATATGAAAGAAAAATAAACTCTAAACCAATATATTGTTATGGTAAAAATTACAAAAGAGGCGGCTTTAAGTTATCACGAGACTGGTCGTCCTGGCAAGATTGAGGTTAAGCCAACAAAACCTTATCACACACAAACGGATCTGAGCCTTGCTTATTCTCCTGGCGTGGCATTCCCATGTCTTGAGATCCAGCAGAACCCAGACGATGCATACAAGTATACTGACAAGGGTAACCTGGTTGCTGTTATCAGTAATGGTACAGCAGTGCTCGGACTTGGCGATATCGGTGCCATGAGCGGAAAGCCAGTGATGGAAGGTAAGGGATTGCTTTTCAAGATTTACGGCGGTGTGGATGTCTTCGATATTGAAATCGATGAAAAAGACCCAGAAAAGTTCTGTGAAACCGTAGAGAAAATCGCTCCTACATTTGGTGGAATCAACTTGGAGGACATCAAGGCACCTCAATGTTTCTACATCGAGGAGCGCCTGAAAAGAACTCTCGATATCCCTGTAATGCACGATGACCAGCATGGTACTGCTATCATCTCTGCAGCAGGTTTGAAGAACGCTCTTGAGGTAGCTGGCAAGAACATTGCCGATGTGAAGATTGTCGTAAATGGTGCTGGTGCAGCTGCTATCAGCTGTACAAAACTCTACGTAGCACTTGGTGCACAGGTAAAGAACATCGTTATGCTCGACTCTAAGGGTGTCATTACCAGCGACCGCGAAAATCTGACAGAGCAGAAAAAGCTCTTTGCAACAGACCGCCGCGATGTCCATACACTCGAAGAGGCTGTGAAAGGCGCCGATGTATTCGTAGGCCTCAGCAAGGGTAACGTGCTCTCCAAGGATATGATTCGCTCTATGGCAGACAACCCTATCGTTTTCGCTCTTGCCAATCCAGTACCTGAGATCAGCTACGAGGACGCTATGGACAGCCGCCCTGACGTATTGATGTCAACTGGCCGTTCAGATTATCCTAACCAGATTAACAATGTAATCGGTTTCCCATACATCTTCCGTGGTGCACTCGATGTTCACGCCCGTGCTATCAACGAAGAAATGAAGATGGCTGCTGTTCATGCAATTGCCGATTTGGCTAAGCAGCCGGTTCCTGATGTGGTAAACGATGTTTACCACGTTAACGACCTTACATTCGGTCCTAAATACTTCATTCCGAAACCTGTAGATCCACGTTTGATTACAGAAGTTTCTGCTGCCGTAGCTAAGGCTGCAATGGAAAGTGGTGTGGCTCGCACCCCTATCACAGACTGGGAGAAGTACAAACAGGATTTGCGCCAGCTGCTTGGTCAGGAGACCAAACTGACCCGCAAGCTCCACGATACAGCGCGCCTTCACCCACAGCGTGTAGTATTCGCTGAAGGTGGCAACCCAACTATGCTGAAGGCTGCAGTCCAGGCAAAGCAAGAGGGTATCTGCCAGCCAATCCTGTTGGGCAACCCAGACCGCCTGAACCGTGTTGCTAGCCGTTTGAAAGTTGACCTTTCAGATATTGAGATTGTAGATATGCGTGCCGATAACGAACAGGGACGCCGTGCTAAGTTTGCCAAGCATCTGGCAGAGAAGCGTGCTCGCGAGGGCTACAGCTTCGAGGAAGCTTATGATAAAATGTACGAGCGCAACTACTTCGGTATGTCAATGGTAGAACAGGGTGATGCTGACGCATTCATCACTGGTCTTTACACAAAGTACAGCAATACTATTAAGGTGGCAAAAGATGTAATTGGAATCCGTGAGCCATATAAGACATTCGGTACCATGCATATCCTTAACACCCAGAAGGGTATTTATTATATCGCAGATACGCTCATCAACCGCCACCCAGACGAAGATGTGCTGATCGATGTTGCCAAGCTGTCTGCAGGTACAGTGAAGTTCTTCAACGAAGAGCCGGTTATGGCCATGTTAAGCTACTCTAACTTCGGTACAGACAATATTGGCTCACCTGTTAAGGCAAAGAAAGCCGTTGCTGAGATGCAGAAGGAGTTCCCAGAACTCGCTATCGATGGTGAGATGCAGGTAAACTATGCACTCAACAAGAATCTGCGCGATGAGAAGTATCCATTCTCCCGCCTCAAGGGCAAAGACGTCAACACTTTGGTGTTCCCTAACTTGAGTAGCGCCAATGGTGCATACAAACTTCTCCAGGGTTTGAATCCTGAAGCTGAGATTATCGGCCCTATCCAAATGGGATTGAATAAGCCTATCCACTTCACTGACTCAGAAAGTAGTGTACAGGATATTGTAAACATCACAGCAGTAGCTGTCATTGATGCTTATGTAGAGAAAATCAAGAAGCAGAAGTAATCACTTCTTTTTCCTGATTCAAACAAACAGAATAAGATAATAGTATCTTCCATAAACAGGTTGGCACTTCTGTGCCAACCTGTTTTTATTTTCTCTACTTCACTACCCGTCTCGAAAATTCGTCTCTTTATACTTTTGAAGATATCTAAACAAAAACAAAAAAACAACAGAATTGCAATCGATTACGCAGCCTTCCTTACTAAAATAAGTTAATTTATACTCTTGTGCACCCACACAATTGATTTACAACAAAAATAATCAAATAAATATTTGGTGATTTGAAAAATATCGTGTATCTTTGCAGCCAGTTATCCTGAAAACAATCTTTTTACCTTAATGTAAACTAATACCTATTGAAGATTTGGAGCGGTAGCCTGTGAAGGTCATCGCTTTTTTCTTTTTATACACCTCCTCCATCAAATAGCATATAGCATATATTATCCCAAGAAGAAAGTATACAATTAAAAGGTAATATCACTTGAGTCGGAAGACTTGCTGACTGCAGTCAGCAGACCTGTCGACTATAGTGAGCAGACCTGCTGACTAGGCTCAGCAGAGCTGCTGACACTAGTCATAACTTTAACGAAGGCATCTTCTTGAACCAGAGAAGTCGTATCCTTAAACCTAAGGAGACATCTCTTTGAACCAGAGAAGACATATCATTGAGCCAGAGGAGACATATCATTGAACCTAAGGAAGTATATTATTGAACCCAATAAAGAACATTATACTATTCACGAGTCCCTTATCTGGTAGCAAATAATCGGTATTCTTATAAAAAACAGGCTTTTCTGTTAAATCTTTCTAAAAAGCAATCTTTATTTCCCCAACATTTTGTTCATATCAAAGATAATTTGTAATTTTGCACCCCGAATGCTCATGGATTGGGCAAATGTTACAGAAAAGTTTAGTTCGAAGGGGCTCAAAGAAGATCCGGCACAATGCAGGACGCCTCCCGAAGAAACCCGTTTATATAATTAATTAAATGTACGCAATTGTAGAAATTAACGGTCAGCAGTTCAAGGCTGAGGAGGGCAAGAAGCTCTTCGTACATCACATCAAGGATGTTGAGGCAGGTCAGACTGTTGAGTTCGACAAGGTTTTGCTCGTTGACAAAGACGGCTCAATCACTGTCGGTGCACCAGCTGTAGAGGGTGCAAAAGTAGTAGTAGAAGTAGTGAACCCACTCGTAAAGGGTGACAAGGTAATCGTCTTCAAGATGAAGCGCCGCAAGGACTATCGCAAGAAGAACGGTCATCGTGCTCAGTTCACTGAAGTATCAATCAAATCTGTAATCGCTTAAAATTAGGAGGAATTAGAAAATGGCACATAAGAAAGGTGTTGGTAGTTCTAAGAACGGCCGTGAATCAGCTTCACAAAGATTAGGCGTTAAGATCTGGGGTGGTCAGAGCATCATCGCAGGTAACATCATCGTTCGCCAGCGTGGTAACAAGCACTTCCCAGGTGAGAATGTAGCTCAGGGTAAGGATGATACATTGTATGCTTTGGCAGATGGTATCGTTTACTTCCACAAGGGTCGCAAGGACAAGAGTACAGTTTCTGTTCTCTCTCCAGAGGTTTACGCTGAGAAGACCAAAAAAGCTGACGCTTAATTTTTAAAGTTTTAGAAAAAACTATTCCAAACAAACAACATAGAAGCCTGCTCATACCTAGAGCAGGCTTTCTTCGTTTATATAAGTTTTTAGGCAAGGATTACACCGCACCCCCTTTCTAAGCTCCTTAACCCTGTAAAACCACAAAAAAACTTTAATTCTACCCTTCCCTGTAAAAAAGTCAGCAATTTTTTACGCTATCACAAATATTTTTTGTACTTTTGCCTACAAATAGTAAATTATTTAATTAAAAGACATTTTATGCTTACACTTAAACTTATCAGTGAGGAAACTGAACGTGTAGTTAAGGGTCTCGAAAAGAAGCATTTTCCAAATGCTCGTGAGGCCGTAGAGAAAGTTTTGGAGTACGACAAGATTCGTCGTGAAGCTCAGCAGAAGTTGGATAACAACAAGCAGCAGGCAAACCAGTTTGCTAAGCAGATTGGTGCCCTTATGAAGGAAGGTAAGAAAGAGGAAGCTGAGAGCGCAAAGGCTCAGGTAGCTATACTCAAGGCAGACGCTAAGGCTCTTGAAGAGATCATGGAGAAAGCACAGAACGATATGACCAACCAGTTGCTCGAAATTCCTAACATCCCTTGCGAGCAGGTTCCTGAAGGTAAGGACGCAGCCGACAACGTTGTTGTGAAAGAAGGCGGCGAAAAGCCAAACCTCGGCGAGGATGCTCTCTGCCATTGGGATCTCTTGAAGAAGTATAATCTTGTAGATTTCGACCTCGGCGTTAAGATTACTGGCGCAGGTTTCCCTGTATATATCGGTAAGATGGCTCGTTTCCAGCGTGCGCTTGAGGCATTCTTCCTCGATGAGGCTCGCAAGAGCGGATATCTGGAGATTCAGCCTCCTTACGTAGTAAACGAGGACTCTGGTCGTGGTACCGGTCAGTTGCCAGACAAGGAAGGTCAGATGTATCATGCTAATTTGGATAATCTCTTCCTCATCCCTACTGCTGAGGTTCCTGTAACCAACATCTTCCGCGATGTTATTCTCGATGAGAAAGATCTCCCTATCAAGCGTTGTGCTTACTCAGCTTGTTTCCGTCGTGAAGCAGGTAGCTATGGTAAGGACGTTCGCGGTTTGAACCGTCTGCACCAGTTCGACAAGGTAGAGATTGTTCGCATCGATAAGCCAGGTCACTCTTACGAGAGTTTGAACGAGATGCTCGACCATGTTGAAGGTCTTTTGAAGAAGTTGGAATTGCCATACCATATCCTCCGTCTCTGCGGTGGTGATATGAGTTTCACCTCTTCTATCTGCTACGACTTCGAGACATGGAGTGCTGCACAGGGCCGCTGGTTGGAAGTTTCATCAGTATCTAACTTCGAGAGCTATCAGGCTAACCGTCTCCACTGCCGCTATCGCCATACAGATGACAAGAAGATTGAACTTTGCCACACACTGAATGGTTCAGCTCTTGCCTTGCCACGTATCGTAGCAACCATCTTGGAGAACAATCAGACCCCAGAAGGAATCCGCGTACCTAAGGTATTGGTTCCATATTGCGGTTTCGAGATGCTTGATGACAAAAATTTCGATTAATTTGAAGTATCGGTAAGACTTTCAGTTTTTCTCGATTATACAAAACATTCGAAAAACAAAAATAACATATATTGTACGAGGATAACTTCGACTGCCACAAAGGTAGCCGATGTTATCCTTTTGCATTTTTATGTACAATGAAGCAAACTCTAAACAGCGAACCAGAAATATTAATATATCAGCATTAAGAAATTTAATAGCCCATGAACAAGATTATCAAGAAAGTACAATACTCAGAGAAAGTATTCCGCTTCGATGTAGAAGCACCGCTTATAGCCAAGAGCCGAAAGGCAGGTAACTTTGTTATCATCCGTGTAGACAACAACAGCGAGCGTATGCCGCTGACCATCGCTGATGCTGACATTGAGAAAGGAACCATCACACTGGTTGTGCAGAAGGTAGGTCTTTCATCTACCAAACTCTGTGCCCTAAATGAAGGTGATGAAATTCACGATGTGGTGGGACCACTTGGAAATCCTACACATATCGAGAACTTCGGAACAGTCATTTGTGCCGGAGGTGGTGTAGGCGTAGCTCCTATGCTCCCTATCATCAAGGCACTGAAAGCCGCAGGAAACAGAGTCCTTTCCGTAATTGCGGGTAGGAACAAAGACCTCGTGATTATGGAAGATGAAGTGCGTGCATCTAGCGATGAGCTCATCATCATGACCGATGACGGAAGTTACGGCGAGAAGGGTGTTGTAACCGTAGGAATCGAGAAGTTTATCAATCAGGAGCATATCGATAAGGTTTTCGCCATCGGTCCTCCTATCATGATGAAGTTCTGCTGTCTCCTGACCCAGAAATATAATCTTTCCACAGACGTTTCGCTCAATACCATCATGGTGGATGGAACCGGTATGTGCGGTGCCTGCCGCCTGACCATCGGTGGCAAGACCAAGTTTGTCTGCATCGACGGTCCTGAGTTTGACGGCGCTCTGGTAGATTGGGACGAGATGTTCAAGCGCATGGGCACTTTCAAGGATGTTGAACGCGAAGAGATGGAACACTTCGAAGAGCACCTTGCAACTGTAGACGCAGGAAAGAAGAAAGAAACTACGGATGTAATCATGGACGTAGAACCTACAGATGCGAGCATCGAAGAGTTGACCGACCGTAACGCTGAGTGGCGCAAGGAGTTACGCGCTTCGATGAAAGCAAAAGAACGTACAGCTATAGAGCGCGTAAAGATGCCAGAACTTGACCCTCTTTATCGTGCCACAACCCGTACGGAAGAGGTAAATATCGGTTTAACCAAGGAAATGGCTTTAACCGAAGCCAAGCGCTGTCTCGACTGTCCTAAGCCTACCTGTATGGAAGGTTGTCCGGTAAGCATCAACATTCCTTCCTTCATCAAGAATATTGAGCGGGGCCAGTTCCTTGCCGCAGCCAAGGTTTTAAAGAACACCTCTGCCCTACCAGCCGTTTGCGGACGAGTTTGTCCACAGGAAAAGCAATGTGAAAGCAAGTGTGTACATCTCAAGATGAACGAGCCTGCTGTAGCTATCGGATATCTGGAGCGTTTTGCTGCCGATTACGAACGCCAGAGTGGAAACATCTCTGTACCAAAGTGCGATGAACCTAATGGCATCAAGATAGCCGTAGTTGGTTCAGGACCTTCCGGATTGAGTTTTGCAGGCGATATGGCAAAGAAGGGATTCGACGTTACCGTCTTTGAAGCATTACACGAGATTGGCGGTGTATTGAAATATGGTATTCCTGAATTCCGTTTGCCTAATGCTATCGTAGATGTAGAGATTGAGAATCTTCAGAAGATGGGCGTAAAGTTCATTACAGACTGCATCGTTGGCAAGACCATTTCCGTAAAAGATCTGGAAAAACAAGGATTCAAGGGAATCTTCATTGGCTCAGGTGCGGGTCTGCCCAACTTCATGAATATTCCTGGAGAGAATGCCTTGAACATCATGTCTTCTAACGAATATCTTACCCGTGTAAACCTGATGGATGCAGCCAATCCTCATAGCGACACCCCTATCAACTTGGGTAAGAAGGTGGTTGTTGTAGGCGGCGGAAATACAGCTATGGACAGTTGCCGTACTGCAAAACGACTCGGAGCAGACGTAACCTTGGTATATCGCCGTTCGGAGGCAGAAATGCCTGCCCGACTCGAAGAGGTGAAGCATGCCAAGGAAGAAGGAATCAACTTCTTTACATTGCACAATCCTAAAGAATATGAGGCAGACGATAAGGGCGCAGTAAAGGCTGTAGTCCTCGATGTGATGAAGCTTGGCGAACCTGATGCCAGCGGCCGTCGTCGTCCAGAAGCTACAGGAGAGACCATCACGCTGGAGTGCGACCAGGTAATTGTTGCCGTAGGAGTAAGTCCTAATCCACTCGTTCCACAGAGTATCGAAGGCTTGGAACTCGGCCGGAAGAACACCATTGCCGTAAACGACCAGATGCAGAGTTCCATCAAAGAAATCTACGCTGGCGGCGATATCGTACGAGGAGGAGCCACAGTAATCCTTGCCATGGGAGACGGCAGAAAGGCCGCTCTCAATATGAGCGAAAAATTATTGAATAAGAAATAAGAAAACAGGAAACAATAAAGGGCAGCCATGCATCACGCAGACTGCCCTTTCCTTTTCTCGTATGTAATGTTATAAAATGAAATGTAGTTCGTACATATATTTATTAATAATTGGACTCAAACACTATTTCAGATTAATACGGAGTCCGAACTGGAGATTAAAATTCCACTTCTTATCTTTAAACGTATTTTCTATTTCGCTGCCATTATCAAAATAATATTTTGCACCTGGCTCAATATAGAAGCCCACTTGTGGTGTAACATCATACTGTGCACCAAGCGAAGCCTTACCCGAGAACTGAACGCCATCACGTTTCACGTCCTCTTTATGACCAGAAACCTTTGTATCATTCTTTACGTTGAAATCGGCTTCTCCACCCGCCATTACGTACGCATGAAAGCCTCCCGTGCTCCAAACCTCATAGTTTAAACCAAGTGGAACACCCACATAATGCAAAACCTGATGTGTATCAAATTCTGAAGCACCATAAGATTTGAAATCAGAAGCAACACGCGTATATACGACACCGGTACTCAAAGACAAACGAGGCGCAAGTCCGATACCAACCTGAGCACCTATAGCCAAAGGAGCATGATGTTTCGCTTCAACATATTTCGGTATTGCATATCTTAAAAGAGAAGCAGCAGCCATGAAAACGCCATGATCAGCAAAGCCACCACCAGCAAGAGGATCTGAAGACGCATACATGCCGTTTGACATTCCATCACTGCCAGAGCCCAGACTTACATTCTCTGCATACAGGTTCATGGTCCAGTTCTGTTCATACTTGTCCTTATAACTGTGTTCAAAATGACCATCCTGCGCCCTGCCTGCATAAAGCTTCTGCCCACCATCTGCTTCCAACGGCTTGGTTGCATGATTAGAAGAAACGGCCATCTGTCTTTCAGAATCCTCATTTTGCTTTTGCAAAACAGATAATTCCCGACCATTTACCTCTGCATTAACAGACTGTTCTGGCATTTCTACCTCTGCTGCAAACATTACTTCATTATCAGCAGCAACAGTCCTCTCCTGGAAAGAGACAGAAGATTTACTATGGTTCAATTGACGCCCCGATAAATGGCGATTCACCTGATGTGCAGATGCATTGTTTTCAGCAAGCAAGATAGCATTTTCACTTCCTGCCGATTGTGCTTCTGCACGGACAGCAGAAGAAGTCCTGCTTGAACCTGATGCTGTAGAGAAAGAACTCTGAACAGCTAAGTTAGCCTGTCCCGATTCATCATCATGCAGATAAACATAACTGCCTCCTACTCCCAATAAAGCAATCGCTGCAGCTACTGACCATCTTTTCAAGACAACATAACGAGTCTGTGGTCTCTTCTTTACATCAGTTTCCTCATCACCAACCTTTTTAGACTGAGCAAGCGATTGTTCTATCTCAGCCCACAAGTCGTGGCTGACAGGCTCTTGGTAGTCAGCCAACTGATCTCGAAGTTTATTTGTCCAATCGTTACTCATTACTTTTCTCATTTATATGATTCAACTCTTTATTATCACTACAATCTGCCTGGCTCAGATAATCTTTCACCTTTTTGCCCAACAGCTTTTTCGCCCGCAAATATTGTGAAGCAGAACTGCTTTCTTTGATGCCTAACAGCTGTGCAATTTCTTTATGGCTTTTCTGTTCAAAAACAAACATGTTAAGAACCAGTCTGTACCCATCAGGCAATTCTCCTATCATTCTTGTCAGTTCTGCAGGCGGAACTCTTTCTACTTCAGACTCTTCATCCTCAATATCATCGGGAACTTCGTCCACGATAGTGAAGCGCTTTTGCTGCCTTACAAAGTTGACAGCTTCATTTGTCACTATCCGCAAGAGCCAAGCCTGAAGAGCGCCCTCACCCCGATATTCAAACTTTGAAATGCCGGAAAAGACTTTTATAAAACTATCTTGCACTACATCTTCAGCATCATCGCGCATAGGGATATACCTCAGCGCTACGGCCATGGCATACCCCACATAGCGTTCGTACAATCTGTGCATGGCTGCCCGACTGCCGCTATTGATGTCGTCTAAGAGTTCCTTTTCCGATTCCAATTTCAAATCCTTTTTAAAGATTAAACGATATAAAGAGAAAACCTTGCATCAAAAATGAACTTTTTTTGGCGCAAGGCACTTTTTTTATATTTTTATATAGATCAAAGGCTATTCTGCACCTTGTTTCCCGGTACATTCAAGCCCTGTTTCTATATTATTCTATAGAGAACACTTTACCTTCCTGAGTAAGATAACTTTCCGTAAACACCTCTTTAGCTTCATTCAACAATACCTCTTCATTATTATATCTTGCACTATAATGTCCCAGAAGAAGTTTGCCTACACCCGCATTTCTGGCTATAGTTGCAGCCTGTCGAGCCGTACTGTGATAATAGAGTTTAGCCCTGTCCTCATTCTCCGAAGTATAGGTGCTCTCATGATAAAGCACCGTAACCCCCTTTACCTTTTCTGCCACCCCCGGAACAAACCGGGTATCACTGCAATAAGCATAACTGCGGGGAGTAGCGGCAGGCATTACCAATCTGGCATTAGGTATTACATCCCCCTCCTTCGTTGTCCAGTCAGCTCCATTCTTGATGTTGTTAATCTGGCTTACAGGAATCTCGTAATAATCTATCATATCACGACGGATATGAGGCAATGTCGGTTTCTCTCTGAAGATGTACCCACAACAAGGCACACGATGCTGCAGAGGAACGGTTTCTACGGTTACAGAATGATCTTCATATACTACTTGCGACTTCTCGGTATCTACAGGAACAAATTCGATTTGATATTCCATTCCCTGCATGAAGAAATCGATCTGACGCTTAAACAAATCTCCGTAACTTTCTGGTGCATAAACTTTTAACTTAGCCGTTCTACCCAGCATACCTAAGGTAGAAAGAAGTCCCAGCAAGCCAAAGCAATGATCACCATGAAGATGCGAAATAAAGATAGCATTTATCTTAGCAAAGTGAACATGAGTGCGACGGAACTGCATCTGGGCACCCTCGCCACAATCCATCATAAAGCATTTGCCACGCATCTCAATAATCTGGGCCGAGGCACTATGCTGAAGGGTGGGCAAAGCACTGCCACACCCCAATATATGTACTTTAAATGGTTCCAAAACTAAATCATAATTTACAGGTTCAACATGATGACCTTACTCTTGGCGCTTGAAAACAAAGATACCCTGAGTATTCTCCAACATAAGACTGTCAGAACCCAATTTGTCAATGGCAAAAGTATCCTTATTCAGCAAAAGTTTACCATTGAGTATCTTCCAGCTAGTCCAAGGATTAGTTTCAGCCTTCACATTGTTCTTCACCTCTCCACCTTCCAAGATATCAAAATTCTTATCCAGAGAAGTCCATTTACCCAAGAGGGATGTCAGGTTGATAATCTTCTGGGCCATCATCTCTCCATCCTCTGCCTTATAACCGATAAGAGCAATACGGTCGCCAGCCAGCAATCCTCCCTGAACAACATCAGGATTCTCATCGTCAATAAACACCGAAAGGGTGTCACCATCATCAGAAATCAGCTCCAGGCTATGCATAGAGGTTCCCTCACCGCATACACCATAGATGGTAGAATCGTTCATTGCATCCTCTACCTCTACCGAATCTGCTGCACTGATAACAGGAACATTATTTTTGTTCTTACAACTGTTGGCTGCGAAAAGCGCCACCAAAGCTATTGTTACATAAACTAATTTCTTCATAACACTTTAGTTTTTATTATTATATGATGAGTCGATAAGATTATCTGATTCACCGTTATTTATCATCCTTTTTCTCCTGAAGTTTTGCTTCATCCCATAGTTTATCCATTTCTTCTAAGCTCATATCTTTCAAGTTTTTACCTTGCTTTAAGCTATGATCTTCTACGTAGTTGAAACGGCGGATAAATTTCTGGTTGGTTTTCTCCAGCGCATTATCCGGATTGAGTTTATAGAGACGTGCTGCATTGATTACTGAGAAGATGAAATCGCCCAATTCCCGGGTAGAATTCTCTTTGTCGCCTTTAGCCAGTTCCACCTTGAGTTCTTCCAGTTCCTCCTGCACTTTGTCCCACACATCTTCTTTTTCGTTCCAGTCGAAGCCTACATTTCTAGCCTTGTCCTGAATGCGATAAGCCTTGATAAGAGACGGAAGAGAATTAGGGACACCGCTCAACACCCGCTCATTTCCATCCTTCTCCTGCTGCTTGATCTGTTCCCAGGTTTTCTCAACAGAAGTAGCAGTTTTCGGCTTGCTGGCGCCAAGAGCTAAGGTTTCTTCCGAACTGGCAGTTCCTGCTTCTCCATTCCCTGCATCTGACTCCTTATAGACAACCTGTCCTTCATCGTTGATATACATATCAGGATTCGAAACCGTCCAATTTCCCTCTTCCTTCCAGTTAATGAAAGGATGGCGGAACATCAATTTATCTGCCTCCTGATTGCAAACATCGCAAATATCGAACTCGCCGTCTTCTCTGCCGATGATGCTATAGAACATCACGTGCTCCAACACATCGCCCAACTCCTTCTTGATATCTTTGTAATCGCGCTTCATCAAGGCGTCACAAAGCTCGAAAGTCTCCTCGATCGTATTCGGACGAAGACTCTCGAATGTCTGCTTTTTATCCCATGGACACTGCAGGCGCAAACGGTCCTGCACATCCAGCAAGCGGCTGAACGCCGCCAGTTTTTCTTCTTTCGTATGTCCTTTTCCTGTATTACTAACCATCGTTTTGTGCAAAAATTAATAATTTTGATGCAAAGATAGTATTTTTCGCCCAAAAATTAGTATCTTTGCACCGTTTTTTAAAGAAAAAGAAAGAAAAAGAATAAAAATTAGATATAAACAATGGAATTAGCAAGTAAATACGATCCACAAGCAGTGGAAAGTAAATGGTATCAGTACTGGCTCGACAACAAACTTTTCAGCTCTAAGCCAGATGGTCGTGAACCTTATACAGTGGTTATCCCTCCACCAAACGTAACGGGTGTGCTCCACATGGGACACATGCTCAACAATACTATCCAGGATATTCTCGTTCGCCGTGCTCGCATGGAGGGCAAGAACGCATGTTGGGTACCAGGTACCGACCATGCCAGTATCGCTACCGAGGCAAAGGTTGTAAACCGCCTCGCTCAGCAGGGCATCAAGAAGACCGACCTTACCCGCGAGGAGTTCCTCAAGCATGCTTGGGACTGGACTCACGAGCATGGTGGCATCATCCTCAAGCAGCTCCGCAAACTCGGTGCCAGCTGCGATTGGGACCGCACAGCATTCACCATGGACGAGACCCGCTCTCGTGCCGTTATCCACGTATTCTGCGACCTGTACAAGAAGGGTCTCATCTATCGTGGCGTGCGCATGGTTAACTGGGACCCTAAGGCTCAGACTGCGCTCTCTGACGAGGAGGTTATCTACAAGGACGAGCACTCTAAGCTCTACCACTTGAAGTATTATGTAGTAGAGCAGGACTGCCAGCAGGTAGATGAGGAGAACGTGATACACAAGGATGAGAAGGGATACTATGCTGTAGTAGCAACCACCCGTCCTGAGACCATCATGGGCGACTCTGCCATGTGTATCAACCCAGAGGATAAGAAGAATACCTGGCTGAAGGGTAAGCACGTGATCGTGCCTCTCGTAAACCGCGAGATTCCTGTCATCGAGGATACATACGTAGATATCGAGTTCGGTACCGGTTGCTTGAAGGTAACTCCAGCTCACGATATCAACGACCACGCACTCGGTTTGAAGCACGGTTTGGAAACCATCGATATCTTCAACGACAATGGTACCATCAGCGAGGCAGCAGGTCTCTATGTAGGTATGGACCGCATGGACGTGCGCAAGCAGATTTCCATCGACCTTCAGAACGCCGGTCTGATGGAGAAGATTGAGGACTATAATAATAAGGTGGGCTTCTCTGAGCGTACCAATGTGCCTATCGAGCCAAAGCTCTCTACACAGTGGTTCCTCAAGATGCAGCACTTTGCCGACATCGCCCTTCCTCCAGTAATGGACGATGATATCGAGTTCTATCCTAAGAAGTATAAGAACACCTATCGCCACTGGTTGGAGAACATCAAGGACTGGTGTATCAGCCGCCAGCTCTGGTGGGGTCACCGCATCCCAGCTTACTACTTCGACAATGCCGGCAAGAAGGATTTCGTGGTAGCTGAGACAGCAGAGGAGGCTCTGAAGCTCGCCCAGGAGAAGAATGCCAGCATCAAGGCTGAAGACCTGGAGCAGGAGAGCGACTGCCTCGACACCTGGTTCTCTTCATGGTTGTGGCCTATCTCTCTGTTTGATGGTATCGAGCATCCTGACAATGAGGAGATCAACTACTACTACCCTACTTCCGACCTCGTAACTGGTCCGGATATCATCTTCTTCTGGGTAGCACGTATGATCATGGCTGGCTACGAGTATCGTGGCAAGATGCCATTCAAGCACGTATATTTCACAGGTATCGTCCGCGATAAGCTCGGCCGCAAGATGAGCAAGAGTCTCGGTAACTCACCAGACCCACTGGTTCTGATTGACAAGTTTGGTGCCGACGGTGTTCGTATGGGTATGATGCTCAGTGCTCCTGCAGGCAACGACATCCTCTTCGACGAGAGCCTTTGCGAGCAGGGACGTAACTTCAACAATAAGATCTGGAATGCCTTCCGCCTCGTGAAGGGTTGGGAAACGGCAGATATCGAGCAGCCTAAGAGTGCAGAAATCGCCGTGAAGTGGTTTGATGCCAAGCTCAAGGAGGTGAACGAGGAGATGCAGAAGCAGTTTAAGGACTACCGTATCTCTGAGGCATTGATGACTGTATATAAGCTGTTCTGGGATGAGTTCTCATCCTGGTACCTGGAGATGGTGAAGCCAGCTTACGGCCAGCCTATCGACCAGAAGAGCTACGACGCTACCCTCCGCTTCTTCGATGCCCTCCTGAAGATGTTGCATCCATTCATGCCATTCATCACCGAGGAGTTGTGGCAGCACATCTACGACCGCAAGGATGGCGAGAGCATCATGCGCGAGAAGCTGGAGATTCCTGCACCTACAGCTGAGGAGCAGAAGTTGGCAGCAGATATCGAGGCAGTGAAGCAGATTATCGCCGGTGTTCGTACCGTTCGCAACCAGAAGAACATTGCCCAGAAGGAGCAGTTGTCTCTCCAGGTAGTAGGCAAGAACGATTTCGAGGCTTACAACGACGTAACGCTGAAGATGGCGAACCTCGACAAGATTGAAGTCATCGCAGAGAAGAGTGCCGATGCGTCAAGCTTCATGGTAGGTACCGACGAGTTTGCCGTACCATTGGGCGACCTGATCGACGTAGCTGCCGAGATTGAGAAGGCAGAGGCTCAGCTCAAGCACTTGGAAGGCTTCCTGGTGGGCGTACGCAAGAAGCTCAGCAATGAGAACTTCGTAGCTCACGCACCTGAGAAGGTAGTAGCCCTGGAGCGCAAGAAGGAAAGCGACTCTGTTGAGAAGATTGCTGCCCTCAAGGCAACCATCGAGGAACTCAAGAAGAAATAATAGTATTATATTTAATGTTGAATGTTGAGTGTAGAATGTTGAATTAGTCAAGCTGATTCGTTAGCAAGATTGCAACTCAACATTCAACATTCAACATTCAACATTTTTAATTATGATCAAGAAGCTTTTCACCTTATTTATATGTACGCTATCTCTAGCAGCAACTTTCACCAGTTGTGGCGATGAAGCTATTGATGTAGAAAGCGTCAATAAGCAGACTATCTTCGTCTTCTATCCTTGGACGGGTGGAACCAACACTTCCGGTCTCACAAGTTTTTTGGAAAACAACGTTGACAGTATCTGCGAAGGTATTGTTGCCAAGAAAGGCTTGAATAATTCGCGTGTAATAGTCTTCATGAGCCAGAATTACAGGAAGAGCTATCTTATAGATCTTCAATATGACGGCAATACGAAAACCGTAATTCGCGACACTTTGAAAACATACGATGAAGCTACATATACTACAGCAGAAGGATTTGCAGAGATTCTGAATGAGGTGAAACGCCGTGCTGAAGCCCTGAATTATTCGCTCATCATCGGAGCTCATGGCTGCGGATGGACCTACAAAAGCGATTGGGTAAACTATCCTTATATGGCAAGACCTAATGCCGGTTTTGCTCAGAAAGGAAGCACCAGCTACCCTACCGCTACCGGCAATTTCAGCGGAATACAGTATGGTCCCGATCCCAACAAACCTATCACCCGTTTCTTCGGAAGCGTAAGTTTAGAAGAAAACGCTCTCGACGTTCCTATCCTTGCCGAAGGAATCAAACTCAGCGGCACAAAGATGCAATACATTCTCTTCGATGCATGCTATATGGGCAATGTAGAGACTGCATACGAACTGAAAGACGTCACTAATTTCATGATCAGTTCAAGTAGCGAAATAATGGGAGCCGGCGTTCCATACAAAACCATATGGAGTTACCTCAACAGTTCTGCACCCAACTACTCAGGATTTGTCAACGGAGTTGTCAATTTCTACAAGAATAGTAGCGATCCATTCTGCAACATGGCGGCCATCGACTGCAGACAGATGGACAATCTAGCCCAAGTGATGAAGGAAATCAACAGCAAATATACCCTCTCATCATCCGTTCCGCTCTATTCCATACAGCCTTTGGATGGTTTCTCTCCCAACCTCTTCTACGATATGAGTGTATACATAGACAGTCTTGTTCCGAGCGGCTATCTGAAAGACAAATATACTTCACAGATGAAACTCACTATCAAAGCTGCTGCTCATACCGAACAGGCTTATACAGGGTTAATGAGTTATAGAGGTACAACCTTTAAAGTGAAAAATTATTGCGGTCTTTCTATCTCCGACCCTAGCCAGCACAGCGTAGCTATCAAGGGCAGAGAGAAAACAGCATGGTGGAAAGCTACACACTAATAAGCAATTGAGAGTGTAAGAAACTCCTTATTGGCTTTTAAGAAAAATATTATATAAAAGAATACATGATGGAATATTTTATCATTGAGAATAACGGACAGCAAGCGGGTCCATTCAGCCTGGAGCAACTCGTCCAGAAGGCTATCACACCCGAGACCCTTGTTTGGGCACAAGGCATGAAAGACTGGACTCCAGCTTGGAAAATAGCAGAACTGAAGACTGTTCTTGAAACTGTAGAAGCTATCAAGGCTAATGCTAACAAAGAAAATGCAGAAGGAACATCAGCAGATGCAGCCGGCAACAACGGGACAGAAGCAGCAAACTTTCAGGCTGCAAACCAGCAGGGTTTCCAGCAGGCACAGCAGGAAGCTTACCAGCAAGGCTTTCAGCACGGCGCTGCCATGAACCAGGGCTACAGACAGGAACCGGAAAAGAAAAAATCGAGCAAGACCCTCTGGAAAATCATCTTAGGACTTATCGTACTTCTCTTCCTGGTTTTCGCCATAACCAATCCAGGACTTGATGCCCATAAAGAAAAGGTAAAGACTGAGGCAGCCAAGGCTATCGACAAGGCTACAGAAACCAGTGATAACAACTTCTTCACCCAAAGCATCCGTTCCATTGCCAAGATGATGGCAGGAAGCGCTATCGATGAAGTGATGAACCAGCTCTTCGAATACCACAACTATATCGTATGCTCTAAGGGAACCGTTGAGTTTAATGGCAAGCAGCACACCGTAAGCTTCGGAATCCTTGGCAGCGTTTACACGATGAATGCTGATGATATGGTGAAGGCGCTGGAAGGTGCCGACAATCTGCAGATAGAAGAAACCACCAGCTCATCAACCGATGAATCCCCTTCGGTAAGCGATAATAACAGCGATGGTTCAGAAGAAGACGGACTGGGCGCTTCCGTTCAGAAGAAACTGGAAGACAAGGCAAACCAGGCCATGGATCAGGCTGCCGACAAGGTGAGCAAGAAACTGGAAGAGAAAATCAACCAAAAACTCGATGAAGCAACCGATTCTTCAACCGTAGAAAAGATTCTCGACAAGATTCTGGAACTGATCTAGCATCAGAAATCCGAAGAAACATAAGAAATATGACACATTTCTCAATATGACAGCATGGCGGCTTGACGTATATCAAGCCGCCATTGCTGTTTAGTTGACGTGTATCAAAAAAAGCCCCTTTTTCATCATTTTGTCATGTCTTTGTGACAGATATTCAAGAAAAAGGCATTACCTTTGCACCAGAAAACAGTGAGATTGTAATAAGGATAATGTAAAACAGGAGACCTCACATGGAGGCTCCACAAAGAAAGAAAGGAAACAAATTATGATGACGACAGTAATGATTCTTACAGTTGTGGCAGCTATGATTGCCAAGGCTGTAAATGTAAACAACAACATGGAGATGGGCAAGTAAAATTGACCACCGTTCATGAACAAAAGGAAAAAGAAAATGGTAGAAATGCCAAGTATTAATTTTAAAAAAAAGGATAACGATTATGAAAACAATGTATGCAAACATCAAGAAGGCCTTGAAGGCTATTCTTGCAAATTACATGAGCGCAATGAAAATGTATGGTGAGGCTTTGAACAGAAGCCGTGGTTGTGCTTGCGTATAAGGGTTCCAATCCCTTCATGCTGCGGCATAAACTAGATTGAAAGCAAAAAGTAATTACGTTTAAATAAAGAAAAAGCGTGTAAGTATGGTAACTTACACGCTTTTTTTGTATCTTTGCAACCGGTTAGTAAAGATTTTAAAAAGAAGAAACGATGAACTCACAAGATATGATCAGCAGGCTGGAATCGAAAGGCATTCGGCCAACCGCCAACCGCATACTCGTAATGAAGACCCTGATGGGCGAACAGAACCCGCAGAGTCTGAGCAATCTGGAACGAAAGATGGTTTCGATGGACAAGTCGAGCATCTTCCGTACCCTTACCCTCTTTCTGGAACATGATGTGGTACATGCCTTCGAAGATGGGCGAGGCGTACTCTGCTACGAACTCTGCGAAGAAAAAGGGGCTTGCGATCATCACGACGGGCATATTCATTTCTACTGCGAATCTTGCCAGCGTTCCTTCTGTATGGAGGATATCCATATTCCAAGTTTCGAGCTGCCCGAAGGCTTTTACCCCCACTCTATTTCCTTTGTCATCAAAGGCGAATGCCCGGTTTGCAGAAAGAAACACCAGTAAAGCGAAAGGTACATTCTGCGTTAATTTAGCATAAATATTTTTGAAATTCTATTGTTTTTCCGATATTATCATTACTTTTGCAAGCGATTATCACGGGGTGCTGAAAGATTCGGCTGAGATGATACCCATTGAACCTGATGCAGGTAATGCTGTCGCAGGGATATTTGATAGTGCTTTATTTTTTCTCTTAAGGCTTTCATCTGGAAGTTCACCGTGTTTGATTACATATTATCTTATCATCGCTTTCGGGCGATAGAAAAACGTAAACAAACGGATTATTCATCATATAAAACGAACAGAATATGAAAGTAACTATCAACAACAAAGAGACCGAGACACAGGCTAAAACCATCAGGGAGTTAGCTCAGGAACTCGATTTGCCAGCTACAGGAGTAGCAGTAGCTATCAGTAACGAAATGGTGCCTCGTGATGAATGGGAAAACACAATCATCGCAGAAGGAGCAGACATCGTTATCGTAAAAGCGTTCTGCGGAGGATAATGGTCCTAGAATACTGCGGAAAAGAATCACCCAAAAGTACTTTTCCTACAGAAATGAAAACAAAAATAACAACTCTATAATAAAACAATGGAAAAATTAGTAATCGCAGGCAGAGAGTTTAACTCACGCCTCTTCTTGGGCACAGGAAAGTTTAACAACAATGCCCTCATGGCTGAAGCCATCAAAGCATCAGAAACAGAAATGGTTACTGTTGCTATGAAACGTATCGAACTCGAAGACAAGCAGGACGACCTGCTCTCTCATATCGTGCAGAACCCAAATATCCAGCTCCTTCCTAACACCAGTGGCGTGCGCAACGCCGAGGAGGCTGTATTCGCAGCACAGATGGCTCGCGAGGCTTTTGGAACCAACTGGCTCAAGCTCGAAATCCACCCAGACCCTCGCTATCTTCTTCCAGACTCTGTCGAGACGCTGAAGGCTACCGAGAAACTGGTAAAACTCGGTTTCGTGGTATTGCCATATTGCCAGGCAGACCCTACCCTCTGCAAGCACCTCGAAGAGGCTGGTGCTGCTACCGTGATGCCACTTGCTGCACCTATCGGTACCAACAAGGGATTGAGAATGAAGGACTTCCTGCAGATCATCATCGAGCAGGCTACTGTTCCTGTGGTAGTAGATGCAGGTATCGGTGCACCTAGCCACGCTGCCGAAGCCATGGAGATGGGTGCCAGCGCTTGTCTGGTTAACACCGCTATCGCCGTTGCCGGTAATCCTGTAGAGATGGCTAAGGCATTCAAGGAAGCAGTAGTATGCGGTCGCCGTGCTTACGAGGCTGGTCTCGGAGCCATCAGCGATTGTGCTGAGGCAAGTTCTCCTCTCACCGCATTCCTCAACGACTAATATAATATATACCCTTTAAACATTATGCCAAACGATAAGAAAGCTTACGCCCAGAGAGAAAAGGCGTATATGCAGGGAAAACTCTTCCCACAAATCAAGGTTGGAATGACCAAGGTTAACCTCACTCCTACTGTTGTGAAGGATGAGCGCGGCATTCCTCATACAGAGCCAAACGCTCCGGTTTATATCTACGATACCAGCGGTCCTTACAGCGACCCTAACTATCAGGTAGATTTGAAGAAAGGCTTGCCAAGAATGCGCGAGCAGTGGATTCTCGACCGCAACGATACCGAGCAGCTCAAGGAAGTTACCAGCGAGTATGGCAAGCAGCGCCTTGCTGACCATAGCCTCGACCACCTCCGCTTCGAGCACATCCAGTTGCCTCGCCGTGCACAGGCTGGCAAGCACATCACCCAGATGGCTTATGCCAAGGCTGGCATCGTAACTCCAGAAATGGAATATGTGGCTATCCGCGAGAACATGAACTGCCAGGAGTTGGGCATCGATACCCATATCACTCCTGAGTATGTGCGTGATGAGATTGCACGCGGACGTGCCGTTCTTCCTGCCAACATCAACCACCCGGAGAGCGAACCGATGATCATCGGCCGCAACTTCCTCGTGAAGATCAATACCAACATCGGAAACTCTGCCACTACTTCCAGCATCGAGGAAGAGGTGGATAAGGCTGTATGGTCTTGCAAGTGGGGAGGCGATACCTTGATGGACCTCTCTACCGGTGACAACATCCACGAAACCCGTGAATGGATTGTACGCAACTGCCCTGTGCCAGTAGGAACCGTGCCTATCTACCAGGCTTTGGAGAAGGTAAACGGCAAGGTAGAGGATCTGAACTGGGAGGTATTCCGTGATACCCTCATCGAGCAGTGCGAGCAGGGTGTTGACTACTTCACCATCCATGCCGGCATCCGTCGTCACAACGTGCATCTCGCCGATAGCCGTCTCTGCGGAATCGTGAGCCGTGGCGGTAGTATCATGAGCAAGTGGTGTCTCTATCACGACCAGGAGAGCTTCCTCTATGAGCACTTCGACGACATCTGCGACATCGTGGCACAGTACGACGTAGCCCTCTCATTGGGCGATGGTCTGCGCCCAGGCTGTATTGCCGATGCCAACGATGCAGCCCAGTTTGCCGAGTTGGATACCATGGGCGAGCTTGTTACCCGTGCCTGGGACAAGAACGTACAGGCATTCATCGAGGGTCCTGGTCACGTGCCATTGCAGAAAATCAAGGAGAACATGGAGCGCCAGCTCGACCACTGTCACGAGGCACCATTCTACACCCTCGGTCCATTGGTTACCGATATCGCTCCAGGTTACGACCACATCACTTCAGCCATCGGTGGCGCCCAGATAGCATGGCTCGGCACCGCCATGCTCTGCTATGTAACACCAAAGGAGCACCTCGCCTTGCCTAACAAGGAAGATGTGCGCACAGGTGTGGTAACCTATAAGATTGCCGCTCATGCAGCCGATTTGGCAAAGGGTCATCCAGGTGCAACCATCCGCGACAACGCCCTCTCCAAGGCCCGCTTCGAGTTCCGCTGGAGAGATCAGTTCCACCTCTCTCTCGACCCAGAGCTCGCCTTGAAGTATTTCGAGGAGGCAGGTCATACAGATGGTGAGTACTGCACCATGTGTGGTCCAAACTTCTGTGCAGCCAAGTTGACACACGATTTGAGAAAGTTTAAAAAGTAAGAAAATGTTTTCAGACGAATTAAAGAATATCAGTTGGGAGGAGACCACGGAGCGCATTGCTCGAATGACCGATAATGATGTGCGTCGTGCCCTTGCCAAGGACCATTGCGATGTGAACGACTTCATGGCGCTGATTTCACCTGCAGCCGAGCCATACCTGGAGGTAATGGCGCGTCTTTCCCGCAAATATACCGAGGAGCGCTTCGGCAAGACCATGTCGATGTTCATTCCTCTCTACATCACCAATTCATGCTCTAACTCCTGCGTGTATTGCGGTTTCCATCGTGAGAATCCGATGGCTCGTACCATCCTCACCCCAGAGCAGATTGAGAACGAGTACAAGGCCATCAAGCAGTTGGCTCCATTCGAGAACATCCTTCTCGTAACGGGCGAGAACCCAGCCAAGGCTGGCACCCCATATCTTGCCAAGGCAATCGACATCGCCAAGAAGTATTTCTCTAACGTGAAGATAGAGGTAATGCCGCTCTCTACAGAGGATTACAAGACCCTCGCCGACCATGGTATGAACGGCGTCATCTGCTTCCAGGAGACCTACAACCACGAGCACTACAAGCTCTACCACCCACGTGGCATGAAGAGCAAGTTTGAGTGGCGCTGCGATGGTTTCGACCGCATGGGTATGGCAGGTGTCCATTCCATCGGTATGGGTGTGCTCATCGGCTTGGAGAAGGAATGGCGCACGGATGTAGTAATGATGGCTCATCACCTGCGCTACCTGCAGAAGCATTACTGGAAGACCAAGTACAGCGTGAACTTCCCTCGTATGCGCCCTGCACAGAACGAAGGTTTCCAGCCAAACTGCTTCATGACCGATAAGCAGTTGGCACAGGCAACTTTCGCCATGCGTATCTTCGACCACGATGTAGATATCTCCTACTCTACCCGTGAGCCAGCCTACATCCGTGACAACATGGCAACACTGGGTGTCACCACCATGTCGGCAGAATCAAAGGTAAATCCTGGTGGTTATCATACCTATCCTCAGGCATTGGAGCAGTTCACCGTAAGCGATGAGCGTACCGCCAAGGTAATCAATGCGAGATTGAAGGAATTGGGCAGAGAGCCAGTCTGGAAGGATTGGGATGCCTCATTCGATTTCTTCGGAAATATCGCAAACGGATAAAGAAGATGTAATTAAACAGAATAAAAAAAAGAGTGTATCATAAATTCATGACACACTCTTTTTTGTTAATATTCTCAGACTGACGCCCCTATAATAGATCATTTCAGATAGATGGTCTGTGTTTTCCCCGTGATATCAGTTACCACGGCAATCCCTCCATCACGAATCTCGACCTTCTCATATTTGGCATCAACTATCACCTTGCCTTTTAAGGTCATAATACCCCAATAACTTGGAATCTCTTCAAAGGCACAATAGGCACCAACAGGTTGCGCTATGCTGCGATAAAGGGGTGGCACGACAACTCTGCCATCCACTTTTATGCCCCATTTCTTTCCAGCCTGATATAATTCCACATGTCCTGCTACAGACTTTTCATGCAAAAGAATCATCTCGCTTGCTTCCTTTTTCTTCTCCTGTAACATCATCTCATCATAGTATTTCTTGCCAAGGCGAGGCATTACAATATGAAGATCTTCATTTTCATTCTTTGGGTTATTGCATCCAATATAGGTCTTCTTCAAATATGAATCCACCAGGTAGTAGTCCTGCTTGCTGTCCATAACCACGATACAACCACAACGAAGAGTGGCACACATCCAATACACATGTTCATAATCACCACGTAAGAAACATACTCGATTACTATCTATAGTAGCCTTCATCATCAAGCCATTGCCTCCTTCATAATAGTACCATTCCTGGCAACCACTATCTACTAAATAATTATAACGATATATCAGGTAATCCCCAAAATTGAACAGGTCATATTTGGAAGGGCAATATGGCCAAGAGAAATGTTCGTAGGTGCGAGACATATAAACATCTCCATATTTGATGAACTCCCAACCTTCTAGCGTAACCACCTTTGGAACATCGTAAACATTGGGACCATCGTCAATAATAGCTCCAGACAACAGGTCATAATAGCAGACCTCCTTTCTGCGATGTCGGTAGAACAGGATGTTGCCATCCAACAGCTTCATGTCATGGTAATCGCCTGGCTCCAAGATTTGTTCTCCCTGCCGGTTCACTACCGTCATCTTCCCATCAGGAAGCTTGATGATGGCAAACTCCCCTCTACTGTCCACAAACTCACGATACTGTAGTGTTTGGAGCAATTCTTCATGGCTCATCACCATCATCATTTCTGAGTCTGGATGAATCTGAATATCGTCTTGCTTCTCGTTCATCAGGAAAAACTCTCTATCCTTCGGAGTCTCCTTTCCCTTGCCAACTTTCAGCTTTCCTTCGAACATAGCATTCCAGTTCCATACTTGCGAAGGCAACCCGAACACCCGATATAGTCCCACATTATCTATAATTACGCAGTTCTTCTTTCCCTTAGCCACTCGCAATCCACGTCCCACCATCTGCAGATACTTGGCAAGCGACAATGTTGGTCGAGCCAACTGAACAAACTCCACATCCGGACAGTCAAATCCCTCCGAGAATATGTCCACATTCACCAACACCTGTATAGGAGCAAGTTCATCAGCAGGCCGCAAGCAAGTAGCCCCAAGCCTATCAGCAGCCCCATCAGCAAGTCCATCAGCAGCCCGCAAGCAAGTAGCCCCCAATCCATCACCAGCTCGCAAGCAAGTAGCACCCAGGCGGTCCCATCCCGCACAATCTGGCGAGACCTTTGATGGTCCGCCATCCTTAGAGCGTAGCGGTTCCGAGCGACGAGGAGGAGCGGTTACATCCCCTGTCCCCTGAGGGGAAAGGGGCTTGGGGAAAGCGGTGGAGCCTCCCTTAAGGGTAAGGGAGGACGGGTGGGTTTTCGAAAAAGATAAGGAAGAAGATTTGAACCTTTCAATCAGCATTCTGCGCTCACTCGCAGGAGTCTTACTATCAATAGCAACAGCCGCTATGCCGTGTTCTCTGTAGAACTCGGCAATAGCATTAGCATGACTGATATTGATAGCATACACGATGCCCTTTCTATCTTTACCATATTCTTCCAAACTCCGATAGAGCCTTTCGATGCTCGGTTTCTTATTCAGCAACATATCCATTTCCTTGTTCTGGTAGTCACCATCAGCCCCTCGCTTCTGCAAGGAGTCGATGAGCCGTTGCGTCACACTATCCGATTTGATGCTCACAAAATCGTATGTCGCCAATCTTCCCTTGCTGATAAATTCAGGAACACTCCACGACTGCACCAAGACATCAAACAAATCAGTGAATCCCTTACCATTCAATCGGCAAGGTGTTGCTGTCAGTCCCAGGAACTTAGCTTTCGGGAATCTATCCCACATTCCCTTGTAAGTCTTGGCAAGCGCATGGTGCGCCTCGTCAATCACTATCATTCCCGGTTCTTCCTCTATCTCGTCATAGTGCTTCGACAACCATTGTATCGACACAGCCTTTATCGGCATCATGTCAGAATTAGGATTAACAGAAGAGGCAGAAGTGGCACCAAGCCCATCAGCAGGCCGCAAGCAAGTAGCACCCAGGCGGTCCCATCCCGCACAATCTGGCGAGACCTTTGATGGTCCGCCAACCTTAGAGCGTAGCGGTTCCGAGCACCGAGTAGGGCGGTTTCCTCCCTCTCCCCTGAGGGTGAGAGGGTCGGGGTGAGAGGTGGAGCCCTCTTTAAGGGTAAAGAGGGACGGGGTGATTTTCGAAGAATTGACAGGGTGGTTCGAAAAATCCTCTTTTATGGTAAGGGAGGACGGGTGGGTTTTCGAAAAAACTCTTTCAATAGTTTCTCGAATCTGAGAAACCAGCTCCCTTCTATGGGCAACAATCCAAACATGACAATTAGAATGTTCCCTCAAAAACGATTCTACGACCGAAGCGAGTAGAACCGTTTTACCCGTACCAGTTGGCATTTGTGCCATTACGGACCGATGAAGGCGCAACGCCTTCTCAATCCGTTCCTTCATATCCTCTTGGTAATCAAAAAGTTTGATTTCCTTCATTAACAATGTCTAATAACCAATAATGATGTTATATCAATTTCTCAGCAATCGCATCAAAGCAGGACGATTGCCATAATTGTACTCTACCTCCTCCACAAAATCCAAGATAAGCTTCTTGGAAACATCACAACAAGTGTACATACCCTTGATGTCATCCACGATATAGCCATAACTCTTCGATTTTGCATAACTCAAGTGCTTACGCAAATCATCAATAACATGCTCGGTATAAGCAGCTTGGTCTTCCTCGCTCATATAATGCGCATACTTTTTGAAGAGTTCTACTCGGCTGAATGACATTCTGTTGTCCATTAGTATCTTCAAGAGACACTGATACTTCTTTTCTTCCACAATCATGTTGCACACTTCGATGCAATCATCATCCGTGATATGTGGAATATCCCCGAAGAGTTTCACAACAAACTCATCCCAATCCTCCTTGGCTACCAACTCTTTCAGCTTCTCGAAGTAAGGTCGCTTGTCCACCAAGAACTGACGGGACAATCTGCGATATTCTTCAATAACGTTAGCTTTGTCATTACGTCTTTCCAAGATTTCTATCTTTTGCAGATGCCAAGGTTCAGTGGTATTGTATCCATCATCTCCATACACAGCAATCGTTTTGTCTATCTCTTTCAAGGCATCATTCTCCAATCCCTTTTCAAGAAGTTCATTGATTTTGAAGGAACAGACATCCGGCACATACTTATATTCCTCCATGATTGCATCCACTTCATTCTCTCTACCGTGAGTCTGCAGATACTCTATCTTCTTGATAAGCAACTTGCCCAACTCCTCGAATCTGAATAGCGAACTCAACTGGTCAAAGTTTTCGTCATTCACCAATCTCTTATATTCGTAGGTATGATGCTTTATCTGCTTATCAAGGTCTGCAAGGTATGTATCCGCATCCGACAATCGAAAGTTGATAGCCTCACGGATATGGTCAAAGAAGCACAGGCAATAATCATCGTATGCCTCCATCTTCTCAATCTCAGCCATCTCTTTCTGTGCCTTAGCAACAGATTCAATAGGAGTAGCCTCGTCTCTCAGCATCAGAGCCAACTCTTTCTCCACTTGATAAGTGAAGAAATCATCCCCATCACACTCTTGGTCGTTATACACTTCCAAGCGGCTGTATTCCTCTGCCACAAAGCGCAGAAAGTCCAAGCCGTTTCGCACTGCTTTCCCATTCTCCTTGGCATCCACCAAGGACTTGAATTGTTTGTATTTTGTGTAGGATTGTATCATACTTATTCTACTGTAAGTATCCGCTCAACTCCGTATTGCATATCTCAAAAAAATATTGTACCTTTGCACGGCGGCATCATTTTTCTAATTTTGAGACAAGAATACGCAATTTAGCCCTCCATCAGCACAAGCTAATGGAGGTTATACCTTAATTTGACTAAATATTAAATTCATTTTTATTGTTCCTCATCTTCCCAGAACTCAGGAAGAAGAGTATAATACTTATCCTCAGGCGTAGAATCTATGTGCTTCAACACATAACAAAGCCAACGCTCAGGATTTTTATCTAGCACCTTACATGTAATGGTGATATACAAAACCAGTACATAAACCTATATCCACTTATCCAAATAACATTTAAAATCCTCTATACTTATAACCTCCACTTTAGGAAAAGGAATATCTTCCAGGACCTTAAAGTGCTTGTCTTCTGTAACAATACACTTTGCATTTGCAGCAATGGCACAATCTACAAACTTATTGTCATCTTTATCTGCCTCAATTAAAGCAAAAGTATAATGAGGATCTTTGCGAATTATATTGGGTCTAGTCAATATAGCATAAACTATGGCTTCAGAAACTTGAGGGGATATATTACGAGATAAAACCTCTGAATACTCCTCTATTATTTCATTGGACACACAAAGGTTATAATCGCCACTAAGAAAAGCATTCCACACCTTACGATACGGACTTCTAGGGGCGATTGACATAATCAAACTATTTGTATCCAATACAATATTCATAACCTAAAGATTATAATATTGGTTTATTGTATGGAGTACGTTCATGGAGATGCCGGAAACTCTCGATACGTTCTTCATTCAGGGTTCCTTCATTCCACATTCTATCTAATTCAGCATCAGCCATCTGAACAAAATAATCGGAGATTACCTTATTCAAATCTCGCAAAGCCTCAGGAGTCTTGATAAATGACAGCATATCGAGGATTTGCAATTGAGCTTGATTCATTGTTGCTACCTGTGCCATAATAATTCATTTTATTAATATCTAACCGCAAAATTACACTTTTTCCTCGAAACCACCAAGAGAATCACAAGAAATCTGCAAGTTATCTGCAAATAACCACGAAATCAACCGTAAACTATAAACTATTAACTGTAAACTATATTATTACACTCTAACTGCGCCAATAACTCAGCAGACGCATAACTCTTCCAAAATACGTCCTCATAACAAGGAGACTGCAAGAGCTTCTGCATTGGATCATCCTTGCGACGAACTACAGGACGACGATATGGCTGAACAAAGTAGCGTACTTTGGCTGGCACGATAAACT
>OGMK01000138.1_pt1 | contig 67518 bp, 59 predicted proteins | sample 1573151 | NCBI WGS metagenome assembly OGMK01 (sample SAMEA2581887, study PRJEB24529) | metagenome | biome: Human gut stool | place: China | collected 2011
CGGCACGCATCTCAAACAGAGTCTTGGGCAGATTCAGGGTACTGTCGTACTGAGACTTATTCTTAGCCAATGGTTACACACTCCTCTAATTTACTAAAACGCTTTTGGGATCACTCGCTGAACTTCACGCCCTTAAAAGCGGCGTAGTCCGGCGCTGCAGCCTCATCCTCGGCGGCAGGGGCCGGGGGCGGGTCGAGCTTGAGCTGGCTCTCGTCCTGTGCCCAGAACTCCTCGCTGGTCTTTTCATCCGCAGGGGTCTCGTCCTCAGCATCCACATCCGCTGCGGCGGGCTGTGCCTCGACGATCTCCTCGGTCACAGCGGCGGCAGTGGTCTCGGCGGCTGCAGCCTCATCCTCGGCAGGAGCATCCTCAGCGGGCTCCTCCTTCTGGAACTCAGGCAGGCGGCTCAGAGACTCAACATGGCTGCGGTACAGGTTCAGCACATCGGACTTGAAGCGGGTCACTTCCAGCCGGACGCGGTCATACTCGCGCTCCTGGGCAAGCTTTTTCTCGTTTGCCTCGTTGATGATCTCATCCGCGCGGTCACTGGCTTTTTGCAGCAGCTCGTTGGCATCACGGATAATATCATCACCGCGCAGATTTGCGCGATGCAGGATCTCTTCCGACTTCTGGTTTGCTTCCCGGATGACATTCTCACCCATCCGCTGGGCATTGATCAGCGCGCTCTTGAGCATATCGCCGTCCGCCTCGTAGCTCTCCATTTCCTTGTGCAGACGCTGATTCTCGGCAGTCAGCTCAGCGATCTGGCGGCGCAGCTCCTCAGCCTGATCTTCATCCTGCTTCAGCTGCTCCTCTACTTTATCCAGGAAACGGTCCACCTCTTCGGTCCGGTAGCCGCGGATGTTCTTTTCAAACTGTGCAGCACGCACGTCCTGCGGGGTCAGCATAGTGGTTTCCTCCCTTTTTATTCAATATTGAAAAAACTCGATAATCGATCGGTCTTTTTTGCTTTTTCCGGGCAGGGCCGTCAGGCCAAAGCGCCCCTTGCCGCGTACCGTGAACACATCACCCTCATACACCGGGGCGTGGGCACTTTCGGCAGGCAGGTGGTTGATCTCCACCCGGCCCGCCGCGATCCACTCACATGCCTGCCCGCGGCTGCAATGGAGCATGGCCGCAAGCACAGCGTCCAGCCGCAAAGAGGACACGGTGGCTGTCTGCGTTTTGCGCTCTGCCTGTGGGAATTCGAGCACCTCGTCCAGGGAAAGCAGCGTGGTGGTGACCTCTGTCCGGCCCACCTGCAGCAGTTCCCGGCAGATGATCTCCCCGGCCGTTTCCAGCGCAAAGACATAGGCGGTGCCCGGCGTATCGGCCGGGAGCACAATGTCTCCCAGCGCTTCCCGCCGCAGCTCCAGCCCCATCAGGCTGCCCAGATAATCCTTGTGGCCCGGCAGTGCCGCCCCGGAAAGGGTGCGGCAGGTCAGCTTCACACAGCACAGCGGGCTTGCAGGGTAACAGCCCTCCGGCTCCAGGCAGAGCAGCTTCCGCTCTGCTCCGGGCCAGCCGCCCTCAAAATGATAGTCAGCCTCCGGCACATCGGCACGGTTCAGCGCCGCGCGGGCCAGATCCTGTTCCCTGTCGCTCAAAAAGCCGGAGTAGCGGGCAATGCCGCGTCCCTCGGCCGCGCGGGCCAGATCTTCTACATGCCGCATCAGAAAGCGCTCTTCATCGGTGCGGGCGGGCACAAAGCCCCGCACTGCCCTGGGAGCAGGATCAATAGAACGCGCCATTGTTCTCCAGCTCGTCCAGCAGATCGCCCATAATGTCCACGTTGTACGGGGTAATGATGAAGGTGCTGTTGGCAACGCGCTTGATCTGGCCGTTGTTGGCGTAAGCCACACCGGACAGGAAATCCACCAGACGGCGGGAAACTTCCTTGTTGGTAGACTCCAGATTCAGCACGACCGTGCGCTTGTTGTTCAGGTGGTCTGCAATGGTGCTGGCATCCTCAAAGCGCTCGGGCTTTACCAGAACGACCTTGAGCTGGGTGGTGGCGTGGATGTTGACCACCTTGTTCTTCTTCTGGGCACCCTCTACCGGCTCTTCCGCTGCATCGTCCATGCCAACGCCGAGACCGCTGTTGTTGTTCACCATCTGGGGGCCGTCGTCGATGTACTGATCGTCGTAATCGTCCTCACCGCCGAAAAGGCCCTTTTTGAGACTATCCACGAAAGACATAGTATCTGCTCCTTTCATTCGGGCAGCCGCAGCTGCCTGGCGCCTTTTGCAAAAGAGATGCAAATAGCTTTTACTATTATCGGATTTTTTGCCGCAGATGTCAATAACTACAAAAGTTTTCCATCATACAAATTTTGTCCGGAGACAATAATCTCGTCATAAAGCCGAACCTGACTGACAGAACCAGCCGTTCCGCTGGGCAAAACGATGAGGTCGTCACCATCCGTGATCTGCGGATGGGCATCGTCCACAGGGTCGATGCGGCAGAAGCGGGCCAGGTTGCCGTACTTCACATACACGCCGGGGATGTAGTTCTCGCCCTGGCCCTCTGCCTCGGAGCCATCCTCCTTGAGGTAGTGCACCGCAGCAGCAGGCACCCGCAGGCCGGTGTTGCGTCCCACGATGATCTGAGCATCAGCACAGTTCAGCCGGAGCACATCGCCGTTGATGATCTCGCAGGAGAGGACGAAGCGGGCAATGTCGTTTTCCGCATCGATGTTCACCTCGCTGACCTTTGCCTTGAGGGGCGTTTCCACCTGACCGGGGAAACGGATCTCAACGCTCTTGGTCAAGGGCTTGCCGTCCCTGCCCAGCAGCTTTTCTGCCTGTTTGGCCGAGCACACCCCGGCATAGTACCAGGTAAAGCCCGAAACGATCTTTCCCGCGCAGCCGTCCATCGCGATCTCCGGGGAGGATTCAACGTAGGCTTTCAGGTTGGCTGCATCCAGCGCAAGGATATCGGCAGAACCTGCGTTCAGCCGCCCGGAGCTGGAGCTGCGGATGAAATAGCCCGTCTGCGGGGCCGTGATCTGGGATGGATTGCCCAGCTGGGACTGCACCGTGGCGGCCTGCTGGGTCAGCGCGGTGATCTGGTCGGAGAAGCTGGCCACCTCGCCGGTGATGACCCAGAGCTTGTTCTGGGCCAGAATGTAATTTTCCTTCTCCGCATCGGTATCCTCGTAGTCCCCTGCATCCAGCGAATCCATCAGGTCGTACAGAGCAGCGGAACGGTTCTTGCGCAGGGATTCCAGCTGCACAGAAGTGGTGTTCTGGGAGCGCTGCAGCAGGTCGATCTGGTCATTGATCTGGGTCAGCTGCTGGCGCAGGGTGGCCTGCGCTGCATCGCTGTAGATCTCAGCCACCGCTGTGCCTGCCGAAACACGCTCGCCGTCTGCCACCAGATATCCCAGCGTGCCGCCGCCCGCAACGTAGCTTTCCTCAAACAGGAGCACGCCTTCGGCATCCACGGTGTCCTCCACCGTAGCCAGCAGGGCGGTCTCGTAGGTATTGGGCGGAAACAGCACCTGCATTGCCTGATAGCCCACATACAATGCCGCCAGCAGCAAAAACACGATGACGACAGCGGCCAGCGTTTTCAGTGCGCCGGAGATGCCCTCGCGGTTTTCTTCCTGCATATCGCTCATCCTTTCGCTAAAAATTCATTTGTGAGACATGCGGCCTGTTCCCGGACATCCGGGGCAGAGGCATCCAGCCAGCAGATGCCCTCCATGTGGCGGAACCAGGTCAGCTGGCGCTTGGCATAGTTGCGGGAGGCCTGTTTCAGCTTTTCCACACAAGGGGCAAGCGCGCTCTCCCCCGCAAAGTAGGGGAAGAATTCTTTGTATCCGATGGCCTGGGCCGCCGTCTTATAGGTATCCCGGTGTTCCCACACACGTTTTGCCTCGTTCAGCAGATCCTGCTCCATCATCAGGTCCACCCGCAGGTCGATGCGGCGGTAGAGCTGGGCGCGCTCCGGGAAATCCAGCCCAAGGATCAGAGAACGGTAGGGCTTTTCAGGCGGAAGCGAGTCTGCTTTCTGCTCACTGAGCTTTTTGCCGGTGGCGCGGTAATGTTCCAGCGCCCGCAGCACCCGGATATGGTTGTTCGGATGGATGGCCGCCGCCGCTTCGGGGTCCACCGCCTGCAGCTCCGCATACATGGCTTCCGGACCCTTTTCATTCAGTTCCGCGGCCAGCTGTTCCCGCAAACCGTCCGGCGTTTTCTCAGCAGCAAAGCGGACACCATACAAAAAGCTCTGGACATAGAGCCCGGTGCCGCCCACGAGGATGGGCAGATGTCCTCTGCCGGTGATCTCATGCTCCAGCGCTCCGGCCAGCGCGGTGAAATTTGCCACGCTGAACAGTTCATCGGGCTGCAGGATATCTACCCCATGGTGCGGAATGCCGCGAGTCTCCTCGGGGGTCACCTTGGCGGTGCCCACATCAAGACCTTTGTAAATCTGCATCGAATCGGCGCTGATGATTTCCCCGCCGAACTGCTCGGCCAGTGCAACACCCAACGCGGTCTTGCCGGAAGCCGTGGGGCCGACCACGGCCAGCACCGGGTGCTTTTTGTTACACGATCCGTCCAAACTGTTTTTCCAGCTCCTTCCGGGTCAATTTAAGGACACAAGGCCGACCATGGGGGCAGAAGGGCGGCACCTCGCCCGAGAGGATCTTTTCGGCCAGTGCCATCAGCTCCTGCGGGGAGGTCTTATCCCCCGCCTTGATGGCCGCGCGGCAGGAGATGGAATGGAGCACCCACTCGGTCTTTTCGCTCAGGGCATCGCGGCTGCCCTTGGAGAGCTTATCCGCCAGCTCCACCAGCAGATCCTCGGCACTGCCCTGTTCCACATCCGCGGGCACAGAGCGCAGAAACACGCTGTTGCCGCCAAAATCATCGATCTCCAGTCCTGCGCTTTCCAGCAGCTCAAGGTTGGAGAGGAGCGCAGTCTTTTCCTCCGCCGACAGCTCCACCACCAGCGGCTCCAGCAGCAGCTGGGCCGGAACATCTCCATAGTTTGCCGCCAGTTTCTCGAAGAGCTGACGTTCGTGGGCGGCATGCTTATCAATAATGCAGATCTCTTCCCCGCGCTCAGCGAGGATATAGGTCTTGAAGATCTCACCCACATAGCGCAGAGGGACAGGGCCTTCCTGCACGTCAAAGCCCAGCTGTTCCGGCGTATCCTCGGCAGCAGAGGTCTGCTGCGGAGCTGGGGCGGCAGGCATTTCCTCCTTGGGGGCAGGATTCCATGCCGCCATGTGGTCCTGATGTTCGGGCAGATCTGCGCTGTCCGGCTCAATGTCCAATGCACCTTCTCCCAGCGCTGCGGCAAAGGCGGGTGCTTCAGGCTCACTCTCCGTGGGAGCTGGTGCCGGGCTGTGCAGGGTGGCATCCTGCCGGATGGGCAGGCCCGATGCAACCGTTGTCCAGCTGTGCTCTGTCGGCTTTTCCTCGGCAGTGCCCGGCACAGGCAGGATATCCGGGTGGCTTGCAGGTGCCGGACGGGACAGCGGTACTGCTGCCGGTGCCGGAGTGAAACTCCGGAAGCTCCGCTGGGGCTGAGGGGTATGCTCATGGAGCGTTCCCGGCTCGGCTTGACCCGGAATGATGGCAGAAAGTCCTGTAAAGTTATTCTTCTTTACATCTTTTTCTATCGTGTTATCATTTATTCCAAATTTGTTGGATTCTTCATCTTTTTTGTCCTCTTCAAAGGCGAAGCGCCGTTCTCCGGTGCCCGGTTGGGCCAGTGCCAGCTTGACAGCGTGATAAACGAGGTCAAAGATATCGTTTTCCCGGGCAAAGCGCACCTCAGTCTTGGCCGGGTGGACATTGACATCCACAAGGTCAGCGGGCATTTCCAGAAGCAAGATTCCTCCAGGGAACTTGCCCTGCATCGTGGTGCCTTTGAACGCTGTTTCCATGGCCGCCATCATGGTGCGGTTGCGGACATAGCGCCCATTGATGTAGAAATACTGCATACTGCGGCTGGCGCGGCAGCTCCTGGGCTGGGTGATGAGGCCCCACACCCGGTACACCCCTTCCTGATTGTCCAGCTCCATGAGGTCACGGCTGAATTCCCGGCCCAGCACCGCGTAGGCGGCACTGCGCAGCTTGCCGTCACCGGGGGTGACATACTGCAGCTTACCCTCCCGGACAAACTTGAAGCTGACCTCGGGGTGGCTCAGGGCCACATGGGCCACGATATCCGCCACAAAGGTACCCTCGCTGGAATCCTTTTTTAGGAACTTCATCCGGGCCGGGGTGTTATAGAACAGATCCTGCACCCGGATGGTAGTGCCCACGCCGCGTGCACCGGGCTCCAGCGGATAATCCTCGCCGCCCTCGATGCGGTAGACGGAGGCGCACTCGTCGTTCTCAGTACGGGTCAGTACTTCTACCCGCGCCACACTGGCAATGGAAGCCAGCGCTTCTCCACGGAAGCCCAGGGTGTGGATATGGTTCAGATCATCCTCCGTCCGGATCTTACTGGTGGCGTGGCGGATGAATGCCGTGGGGATATACTCTGCTTCAATGCCCGAACCGTTGTCGCTGATCTCGATCAGCTTCACGCCGCCTGATTCAATCGTCACGGTGATCTGGCTTGCCCCGGCATCAATGGCGTTTTCCAGCAGCTCCTTCACCACGGAAGCAGGCCGCTCCACCACCTCACCGGCTGCAATGAGCTCTGCCGTGTGCTTGTCCAGAACATGGATGACTGCCATATTCGTTCCCCTCCCCTGTTTTTTAGGATTTTTCAGGAAATCAGCCGTTCAGGCTGCCCTTCAAGGTCTTTTTTAGCTCGTACAGGAAATTCAGCGCTTCAATGGGGGTCAGCGTTTCCACATCCAGCGCATCCAGTTTTTCCAGCACCTCGCTGGGCACTGCGGGAGAGTTATACTCCTGCAGCGCGTCAAAGTCCATCTGCTCCACCTTGTTCTTGGGGGCAGTGGCTTCCAATGCGCGCAGCACTTCGTGGGCTCGGCGGGTCACGGTGCCGGGCAGACCGGCCAGCTTTGCCACCTCGATGCCATAGCTGTCATCGGCAGGGCCGCGGACGATGCGGCGCAGGAAGGTGATGTCCTCACCCCGCTTTTTCACCGCAATGTTATAATTTTTCACACCGCTGATGGTGCCCTCAAGGTCTGTCAGCTCGTGGTAATGGGTGGCAAAGAGGGTTTTGCAGCCCAGTCCCTTGGCAGGGTCGCTGATGTGCTCCACCACGGCGCGGGCAATGCTCATGCCGTCAAAGGTGGATGTGCCGCGCCCGATCTCATCCAGCACCACCAGACTACGGGAGGTAGCGTTCTTCAGGATCTCTGCCACCTCGGTCATCTCCACCATAAAGGTGGACTGACCTGCCGAAAGGTCATCCGACGCGCCGATGCGGGTAAAGATGGCATCCACTACACCCACATGGCACTCTCTGGCCGGAACAAAGGAACCGATCTGTGCCATCAGGGCAATCAGCGCATTCTGGCGCATATAGGTCGATTTGCCCGCCATGTTGGGGCCGGTGATGATGAGGCAGCGATCTTCGCCGCAGTTCAGGGTGGTATCGTTGGGTACGAACAGACTGCCCTTGAGCATCTGCTCCACCACAGGGTGGCGGCCCTCCACGATGGTCAGTTGGTCGCTCTCATCCACAGTGGGGCGGCAGTAGTTGTTTTCTGCTGCCACCTGAGCCAGAGCGGCCAGCACGTCCAGCTCTGCCACGGCGTTGGCCGTACGCTGGATGCGGTCGAGCTGGGCACCAATGCTTTCCAGCAGCTCATTGAACAGCCGGTGTTCCAGAGCGATCAGCCGCTCGTGGGCACCCAGGATCTTATTTTCCAGCTCCTTGAGCTCCTGTGTGATGTAGCGTTCGCCGGTGGTCAGGGTCTGCTTGCGGATGTAGCTCTCCGGCACCTGTGCCTTATAAGAGTTGCTGACCTCGATGAAATAGCCAAACACATGGTTATAGCCGATTTTCAGCTTGGGGATGCCGGTCTCCTGCCGCAGGCGGGTCTCGAGCTGAGCCAGCACGCCCTTGGTGTTATCGCGGATGGAACGCAGCTCGTCCACCTCGGGGTGATACCCCTTGGCAATGACACCACCATCCTTCAGGGTAGAAGGTGCGTCTGGATCCACAGCGGCATAGATCTTGTCCTTGATATCGCTCAGCGGGTCGATCCTGGAGACGATCTCGCTGAGTTCGGCGCAGCCGCAGCTTTCGGCCTGCTGGCGCAGGCTGGGCAGGCGCTCACAGGTCTGCGCCATGGCATAGATCTCTTTGGGCGTGGCTGAACCGTAGACCGTGCGGGTCATCATACGCTCCAAATCAGCGATGTAATGCAGTTCTTCGATCAGATCACCGCGCTGTACGGTCTGATTGACCAGGCTTTCCACAGCATCCAGACGGTGGTTGATGGCATCGCTGGAAAGCAGCGGCTGCTCGATCCAGGTGCGGAGCAGCCGCTTGCCCATGGCAGTGCTGGTCTTGTCCAGCACCCAGAGCAGGGTCCCCCGCTTTTCGCGGCCCCGCAGGGTCTCGGTGAGTTCAAGGTTGGCCCGCGTCACAGGCGAAAGCTGCATATACTGGGCTTCATTGTAGCTGATGACGGTCTTCAGGCGCTCCACACCTTTGATCTGGGTGGTGTGCAGGTATTCCAGAAGTGCGGCCATGGCAAACCGCACCAGACCTTTTTTGTCGATAGAGGTGGTCTCATCCCAATTGCGGCCAAACTGATTTTCCAGCGAGATGGCCACAAGGCCCGGGGCGTAGCGCTCCTCTTCCACCAGCTCCACAGAGCAGGTCATGTTCTTTTTGATATAGCCGGTCAGCTCACGGCAGTCCAGCATTCCGGGATTCATCAGCACCTCGCTGGGATGGTAGCGGCAGAGCTCCGCGATCACGGCAGGCACGATCTTCTCTCGTTTCAGCTCGGTGATGTGGGCCGTGCCGGTGGAAACATCGGCGAAACAGATGCCCGCCGCATTCCCTTTCAGAAAAATGCTTGCAATGTAGTTGTTTTTGTCATCCTGCAGCATGCTGCTCTCGATGACAGTGCCCGGCGTGACCACCCGGATGATATCGCGCTTGACCAGTCCCTTTGCTTTGGACGGATCCTCCATCTGCTCACAGATCGCCACCTTGTATCCCTTGGCGATCAGGCGGGCCACATAGCCCTCGTAGCTGTGGAAGGGCACGCCGCACATGGGGGCACGCTCTTCCATGCCGCACTGCTTGCCCGTCAGGGTCAGGTCCAGCTCCCGGGAGGCGGTCAGCGCATCGTCAAAGAACATCTCGTAAAAGTCGCCGATGCGGTAAAACAGGATCTCGTCCTTATACTGCTTCTTGATGTCCATATACTGCTGCATCATGGGCGACAGTTCTGCCATAATCGTTCACCTTTCCTGCGGGCTATGCCGCTTTGCTTCTTTCCGTCGGTTTGCAGTAAGTAACTGCGAATGGAAGGAAAACGCGGCCTGCGATTTGCAGCCGCGTTCTCATTTTACCTGTTAGTGGCAGCCTCCGCAGGTGGAGCAGCTGCCGGTGCAGGATTCACTGGGCTCCTGCACGGTCATGGGGTCGCCGCCGTTCATTGCGGTGTTGATGATGGCATCAATGTAGTTGACCAGGTTCTCGCAGTCGCGCTTTGCCTCGTTGTAAGCAGTCATACCCTCGTCAGCCATGATCTTGCCGTACAGGTCGTTGACCTTGGTGTTCAGCTCGGCAATGCGCTCATCACTGCGCTCGCTCTTGCCGATCTCATTGTTCAGATCCATGCGGGCCAGATTGAACTCCCCGATGAGATTCTGCAGCTCCTCATCCTTGTCGTTTGCCTTGCGGGCCTGATCCAGAGCCAGGTAACGGGGGTCAGTCTGCAGTGCCATGGCGGCGCGCTTGAACAGATCGATGCAATCCATAATCAAAAATCTCCTTTGATGTGTTTGTTTTTATAGTTACATTATCATTGAGGCCGGTGTGCCCCGGGATCACGTTTCCAGTTCGCCCAGCAGGACGGTGGCGCGGGCACCGGTCAGGTGCACCTGTGCGTAGCTGCCCATCAGAGCGGGGTCTGCGGCAAACTCCACGGTCAGGTTGTTGTCCAACCGGCCGGAGAGGGTTCCGTCGCTGCGGCCATAGCCTTCCACCAGCACCCGGACAGTCTGGCCCACCTGCTGCCGGACCAGATCCATTGCGATCTCGTCCTGCACCTTGAGCAGACGGGTCATCCGGTCGGTTTTCTCCGCGCGGGGGGTGGGGTCGGGCATTTCGGCAGCCTTGGTACCGGTGCGCTTGGAGTAGATGAAGGTGAACAGCTGCATGTAGCCGACCTTCTTCACAAGTTCCAGCGTGTCCTGGAAATCCTCCTCCGTTTCCCCGGGGAAGCCCACGATGATATCGCTGGAGAAGGTGATACCGGGCACCTTTTTGCGGGCGTACTCGATCAGCTCCATGTACTGCCCGATGGTGTAATGGCGGTTCATCTTTTTCAGCAATTCATCCGAGCCGCACTGCACCGGCAAGTGCAGGTGTTTGCACAGGTGGGGCTGGGCCGCAATGGTGTCGATCAGCTTGTGGCTGGCATCCTTCGGGTGGCTGGTCATAAAGCGGATCTGGTAATCTCCGGGCACAGCGCAGAGCAGATTGAGCAGATCCGCAAAGTCCACCTGTTCTTCCAGGCCCTTTCCGTAGCTGTTCACGTTCTGGCCCAGCAGCGTGATCTCCTTGTATCCTGCTTCCACCAGCCCCCGGAACTCCGCCAGGATATCGCCGGGCTTGCGGCTCTTCTCACGGCCCCGCACATAGGGTACGATGCAGTAGGTGCAGAAGTTATCGCAGCCGTACATAATAGGCAGCCAGGCGCGGAACTCACTCTCGCGCCGGATGGGGATGTTCTCCACGATGACCGGGCGCTGGGCAGGCTCCATCAGCACGCGCTTATGCTTCTGCAGCTTCTGAGCAATGAGCTGGGGCAGCGTATCGATGCCATCCACACCAAAGACCAGATCGACATAGGGATAGCTCTTGCGCAGCTTTTCCACCACATGCTTCTGGTTGGCCATGCAGCCGCACAGGCCGATCATCAGGCCGCGCTTTTTCTCCTTCAGGCCCTTCAGCGCACCCACATTGCCGAACACGCGCTGCTCGGCGTGCTCCCGCACGGCGCAGGTGTTGAAGAGGATGAGATCTGCATCCTCGGGCTTATCGCACAGGCCGTAGCCGATATCCACCAGCACGCCCTTGATGCGCTCGCCATCGTTGACGTTCTGTTGACAGCCATAGCTGTGTACAAAGGCCAGCGGCGGGGTGTCGTAAGCCGAACGCACCAGCTCCGCAGCCGTCTCGTTGTGTTCAAAGTTAATGTATTCCAATAAAAACCATCCTTATTTTTCAAAAGCTCTTTTTAGTATACCCTCTTTCTGCCATAAGGGCAAGTGGGAAACCGCAAATTTCAGAATCCTTCGGGGCAATTCAGCCTTCTGCCTGCTTTTTGGCGCATGCTTCACACAGGCCGAACAGCACCACAGCACAGTCCTGCACCACAACATCCTTCTGGCGGCGCACCAGCCTCATCACCTGTTTCTCGTCCACATCGGCATCCACCACGCCGCCGCAGGCCGTGCAGTAGAGGTGGCTATGCCAGCACAGGGTGTGATCAAAACGATCCGCCCTGCCCGGAATGGACACCCGGCGCACCATGCCTGCCTCCACCAGACTGTTCAGGTTGCGGTAAACGGTGCCCAGGCTCAGGCCCGGGCACTCCGGGGCCGCCTTATCAAAGATCTCTTCGGCGGTGGGGTGGTCGCAAAGCTGCTCCACGGTGCGCAGCACCAGCTCCCGCTGTTTGGAATAACGCATCTTCCTCTCTCCTTCTCTTCCCTTTATACGTTCTCTTCGCCCTTGATCCGCGCCCAATATGCGCGGGAGGCCTGCTCGTTCTTGTTTTCCCCAAAAGTGTAGTATTTTGTATTCTTGAGCACATCCGGCAGATACTGCTGCTCGACCCAGTGGTTGGGGTAATCGTGGGCGTACTTGTAGTTCTGGCCCTTTACCAGTGCGTCCTCGCCGTCATAGTGCTTGTTCTGCAGCTGGCGGGGAATGGGCCCGGTGCGGCCCGCCTGCACATCCGCAATGGCGGCGTTGATGGCATTGTGGGCGCTGTTGGATTTAGGGCTGGTTGCCACCAATACCACTGCATCAGCCAGGGCCAGCCGTGCCTCGGGCAGACCCACCGCGTTGGCGATATCCACCGCTGCCTTTACGATGGGGATGATCTGCGGGTAGGCAAGGCCCACATCCTCGCAGGCGCACACCATGAGCCGACGGCAGGCCGAGGGCAGATCCCCGGCTTCCAGCAGCCGGGCCAGATAGTGGAGCGCTGCATCCGGGTCGGAGCCGCGCATGGATTTCTGGTAAGCCGACACGATATCATAATGGTCATCGCCGTCCCGGTCGTACCGCATGGCAGTGCGGCGGGTGACCTGCTGGATCATATCCAGCGTGATGTGTTTTCCCTCCGGTTCAGGAGCCGCCGCCGTCACTGCAAAATCAAGGCAGCCCAGTGCCTTGCGCAGATCGCCGCCCGCGCTCTCGGCAAGATAGGCACAGGCATCGTCCTCCATTCGGATGGGCGTACCATCGCTCTCTGAAAGTTTTTTCAGGGCGTTCCGCAGCCCCTGCTCCACATCTGCAGCCGTCAGCGATTTGAACTCGAACACAGTGCAGCGGGAAAGCAGTGCGTTGTAGATGTAAAAATAGGGGTTCTCCGTAGTGGAGGCGATCAGGGTCACAGTTCCGTCCTCAATGCACTCCAGCAGGCTTTGCTGCTGCTTCTTGTTCAGATACTGGATCTCATCGAGGTACAGCAGGATCCCCCCCGCCCCGGCCAGTGTGCCGATATCCTTGAGCACTGCCTTGATATCTCCCGTGCCGCAGGAGGTGCCGTTGAGCTTGTGGAGCGTCATGCCGCTGTTCTCGGCAATGATGCGGGCCACGGTGGTCTTGCCTGTGCCGGATGGGCCGTAAAAGATCATGTTGGGAATGCGGCCGCTCTCGATGGTGCGGCGGAACACCCGCCCCGGGGCCAGCAGATGCTGCTGGCCGCAGACTTCGGCCAGCGTTTTGGGGCGCATACGCTGCGCCAGCGGTTCATTCATCGGGCGTTCCCTCCTGTACTGCCCTGCTGTTCTGCATGGGCCTTATATAGAAATAGTATACCTCATTTTTACACGAACAGCAAGAGCAATAATGAAAATCATTCTCAGATGGATGCCGCAAATCCCATTTACAAAAAGGTCGAAACATGCTATTATCATAGTACATTTACGAGAAACGAGGGGTACAGATGAAGAAAGTCGCTGCGGCAGAAGATCTCTCTGCCAAAAAGAAGCTGGCGCTCCAGGTCATCGACCGGCTGAAAACAGAATATCCGGATGCGGCCTGCACGCTGGATTACGACCACGCCTGGCAGCTGCTGGTCAGTGTCCGGCTGGCGGCCCAGTGCACCGATGCCCGGGTGAACATTGTGGTACAGGACTTGTTTGCAAAATACCCCAGTGTAGCAGCGTTGGCTGCAGCAGAGCCCGAGGAGATCGAAGCCATCGTCAAGCCCTGTGGGCTGGGCCGCAGCAAGGCCCGGGATATCTCGGCCTGTATGCGGGTACTGCGGGACAAATACAACTGCAAAGTACCCACCACCTTTGAAGAGCTGCTGGCACTGCCCGGCGTGGGCCGCAAGAGCGCCAACCTGATCATGGGCGATGTGTTCTGCAAACCCGCCATCGTCACGGATACCCACTGCATCCGGCTGTGCAATAAAATCGGGCTGGTGGATGGCATCAAGGAGCCGCAGAAGGTGGAGATGGCCCTGTGGAAGATCATCCCGCCGGAGGAAGGCAGCGACCTGTGCCACCGCTTTGTGATGCATGGCCGGGCTGTCTGCAACGCCCGCAAACCCGAATGTGAAAAGTGCTGTCTGAACGACATCTGCCGGTACGCGGCAGAAAACGCCATTCCTACAAAAGAAACCAAGGAGGCTTCTGTATGATTACATTGTCTATCCTGATCGTCCTTGCCCTGATCTGCGCTCTGGTGGGCGTGCTGATGGGCCTGTTCTCTCTGATCGGCCTGCTGGCTTCCCTGCTCGTGGGCGTGCTGGTAGGCGCTCTGGCCGGTCACATCGCCAACCGCTTCATGGGCACCCAGACCTCCACCGGCCGCAACATTGTGCTGGGCATTCTGGGCAGCTTTGTGGGCGAGTTCCTGTTCGGCCTCATCGGCATCCATGCCACCGGCAGCATCAGCTCCTTTGTTATCTCGGTGCTGGGTGCCTGCGTCTGCATCTGGGTGGATAACCGACTGTTCCACGATCGTTGACCGGTTTTCTCTGGTTGTTTGTCTTTGCTCTCCACTCCGGGAGAGCTTTTTTATTTTCAGCCCCTTGACAGTTATATCGAGAAGCGATATAATGCATCCATGATATATCGCATAGTGATACAAAGCGAGGTGATATAATGGAAAATCCGGCACTGACGGAAACCACCTACTACATCCTGCTTTCCCTCTATCATCCGCGGCATGGCTACGGCATCATGCAGGAGACCCAGCAGCTCTCCGGCGGAAGGGTACGGCTGGCTGCCGGAACCCTGTACGGTGCCCTGAATGCCCTGTGCGAAAAGGGGTGGATCTCTCCCCTGCCCATGGAAAGCGGGAGCCGCAAAAAAGAATACCAATTGACCTCCGCCGGGCTGAAGGTGCTCAAACAGGAGCTGGTCCGGCTGGAGGAGCTTGCTGCCAATGGCCGCGCCATTTTACAGGAGGAACAGGTATGAGTGAAACAAAAACGCTGCATCGGAATTTCTGGGTCTGGGAATTTGAAAAAGAAGAACGCTGGCTCAACGAAATGGCGCAGGAGGGCTGGGCCCTGCAGAATGCCGGGTTCTGCACCTACACCTTTGAAAAGACGGAACCCGGCCAGTACATCATCCGGCTTGCCATGCTGGACAGTTCCCCGGATTTTGAAAGTTTCATGGGAGAGTTGGAAGCACAGAGCATTGGGCATTGCTTCAGTTGGGGATATTTCCGCCGCAGCGCCCAGCTAGGTCCCTTTGATATGTTTTCGGATGTGGATTCCCGTATCTCCCACCTGAACAAAATTGGACAGATGGTGAGGCTGCTCTGTCTGGCAAACCTTCTCATAGGCGTTACCAACACCTTCAGCGGTGCATCGCTGGCATGGCTAAACCTGCTTTGCGCCACGTTTTTGGCCTACGGGCTGGGACGTATCAGCAGCAAACGAGAGAGTCTGGTGGAAGAACGTCAGCTCCACGAGTGATTTTTTCTCCTTGATGTGCAGGATCTTCAGAGTTTTCAAAAAGTTCATTTTTACCCGCTTGCATTCCGATGCAGGCGGGTATATTATTGTCATCAGCAAATAGTTATCATGCGTTAAGTATTTGCATCTGTCAAGTGATAAGGAGGATTCATATGCCGCAGAAGAGCGCGCCGGAACTGTTCGCCGTGGTCCATTATCTGCATCGGCTGAGCACAGAAGGCAAACGCGGTGCCAAAATGGCACTGGAAAGCTGCCCCAAGTGTCATTTCATCATGCTGGAAGGCGTGCTGATGACCATTGAAGAGCATGGCCAGAATGGCACCATCTATGTTTCCGATCTGGCCGCCGCCGTCAAACAGCCCCTGCCCGCTGTTTCCCGCGCGCTGCGCCAGCTGGAGCAGGATGGACTCATTGAGCGGATCACAGACCCCAATGACCGCCGCAAAACGCTGGTGCGCCCCACGGAAAAGGGACTGGATGCCAGCCGCCAGGTCGAGGCCGCCATCAGCCGTTACTTTGAGCGGATCGTCCGCCGCATCCCGGAAGAGCAGCGGGAGCAGCTGTTCTCCCTGACCGGTGTGTTGCTGGAGGCTGTGGAAGCGGAAAATGCGGAGCAACAAGCAAAATTGAAGGGAGAAAACGAAAATGGGTAAAATTTTCAAGCAGCTGGCCCGCCACTGGGCTGCCTGCCTTGCCGTGGTGGCTCTGCTGTTCGTGCAAGCCTACTGCGACCTTTCCCTGCCGGATTACACGAGCAAGATCGTGGATATCGGCATCCAGCAGGGCGGCATCGAAAGCCCCCTGCCGGAGACCGTGCGCCAAAGCACACTGGATGCCCTCTCGCTTTTGATGGGTGAAGAGGATGCAGACGCACTGCAGAATGCCTACGGATATTATCTTCAGGACGATGGTGTTCTGAAGCTCCGCAGTGACCTGACCGATGCCGAGCGCACGGCTCTGGAGGAGGCCGTTACCACACCGGATATCGTGCTGTATATGGCGGCGGCGCAGAATGCCAACGCCCCTGCCGGGCAGAACGCTGCCGCCATGGCTCCGCTGTCCGGCTATCAGAGCGAGGGCGAGACTGCCGGGGCTGAAGCAGAAACCATGACCGCTGCTCCCACGGCGGAAGATCTGGATGCCGTTTGTGGCCAGTTCGCAGCCATGGCCCAGATGCCCGGTTTTTCCCGGGAAATGATCCAGCAGCAGCTGGCCAGCGCCATGGAACAGGTGGACGAGACCACCCTTTCCAGCATGGCAAGTCAGGCCACCCTGCTGGTCAGCCTGGAATACGAGGCACAGGGTGTTTCCCATGATGTACAGATGGCCTACCTCTTCCGTGTGGGCGGCCAGATGCTGGCCCTGACCCTGCTGATGGTGGTCGTTGCCATTCTGGTGGGCCTGATTGCCTCCCGCGTTTCGGCTTCCATCGGCCGGGAGCTGCGCAGAGAGACCTTCTCCTCGGTCATCCACTTTTCCAACGCAGAGATCGAGAATTTCTCCACCGCTTCCCTGATCACCCGCACCACCAACGATATCCAGCAGGTGCAGTTTACCTGTGTCATCCTGCTGCGCATGGTGGCCTACGCCCCCATTCTGGGCATCGGCGGCGTGATGCATGTCACCCAGGGCAACACCGGCCTTGCCTGGATCATCGTGCTGGACGTGGCCGCTCTGCTTCTGCTCATCACGGTTCTGATGAGCGTCGCCATGCCCAAGTTCAAGATCATGCAGACACTGGTGGACAAGCTGAACCTCGTCAGCCGCGAGATCCTGACCGGCGTGATGCCGGTGCGTGCATTCAGCCGCGAATCCTTTGAGGAAAAGCGTTTTGATGCTGCCAGCCGGGAGCTGATGGGCACCCAGCTGTTCACCAACCGCGCCATGGTGGCCATGATGCCCTTTATGACCCTGATCATGAACGGCACCAGCCTGCTCATCGTCTGGTTCGGCGGCAAGGCCATGGATGCCGGAAACATGCAGGTAGGCGAGATGATCGCATTCATCACCTACACCATGCAGATCGTCATGTCTTTCCTGATGCTGGCCATGGTGGCCGTGATGCTTCCCCGTGCCGGTGTGGCTGCTGACCGTATCGACGAGGTCTGCCGCACCAAGGCTTCCATCCATGATCCCGACGCTGCCGCCGCAAAGCCCGCCCTTGAAAAGAAGGACTGGGATGGCGTGGTCCGGTTCGAGGATGTCAGCTTCCGCTTCCCCGGTGCCGACAGCGACGCGCTGGAGCACATCAGCTTTACCGCAAACCCCGGCGAGACCACAGCCATCATCGGCTCCACCGGCTGCGGCAAATCCAGCCTGCTCAACCTCATCCCCCGCTTTTATGATGTCACCGGCGGCCGCGTGACCATCGATGGCATCGATGTGCGGGAGATGCCGCAGGAGCAGCTCCACAGCCTTTTGGGCTATGTTCCCCAGAAGGGCGTTCTGTTCAGCGGCACCATCGAGAGCAACCTGAAATTCGGCGGTGCACAGATCACCGATGCGGGCATGAAGAAGGCGGCTTCCATCGCACAGGCCACCGAGTTCATCGACGCAAAGCCCGAGGGCTATGCAAGCCCCATTGCACAGGGCGGCTCCAACGTGTCCGGCGGCCAGAAGCAGCGGCTCTCCATCGCCCGTGCCATTGCCAAGGATCCAAAGATCTATCTGTTCGACGACAGCTTTTCTGCCCTTGACTACAAGACGGATGTCACCCTGCGCCGTGCGCTGAAGGAAGAAACTGACAATGCCACTGTGATCATCGTGGCACAGCGCATTTCCACCGTCCTCCACGCCAATCAGATCCTGGTGCTGGACGACGGCAGGCTGGTGGGCAAGGGCACTCACGCGCAGCTCATGGCCACCTGCCCTGAATATCAGGAGATCGCCAGGAGCCAGCTGAGCCAGAAGGAGCTCAACCTGCAAGACCTGAACACCGGAAAGGAGGATGAGTGATATGCCGAGACCCGGAAAACAGACCACCGAGCGCGCCAAGGATTTCAAGGGCACTCTGCGGCAGCTCCTCAGCGCATTGCGCCAGTATAAGCTCTCCCTCATCGTTGTGATGGTCTTTGCCATCCTTTCCACCATCTTCAATATCGCAGGCCCCAAAATTCTGGCCAAGGCCACCACGGCTCTTGCCACCGGCTGGATCGCCAAGCTGCGGGGGATCGGCAGCATCGACTTTGCCTACATCGGCAAGATCCTGCTCATCCTGCTGGCCATGTACCTCTGCTCTGCGGCATTCAGCTTCATTCAGGGCTGGCTGATGACCGGCCTTTCCCAGAAGGTCTGCTATGATTTCCGCCGCCAGATCAGCGAAAAGATCAACCGACTGCCGCTGGCCTACTTTGAAAAGCGGACGGTCGGCGAGGTGCTCTCCCGCATCACCAACGATGTGGACACCCTGGGCCAGAGCCTGAACCAGAGCGTGACCCAGCTCATCACCAGCATTACCACCATGATCGGCGTGTTGATCATGATGCTGTCCATCAGCCCCAAAATGACCCTGATTGCACTGCTCATCCTGCCTGTTTCTCTGGTACTGGTGATGCTGGTGGTCAGGTTCAGCCAGAAATACTTCAAGGCCCAGCAGGCCACCCTGGGTGTTGTGAACGGTCAGGTGGAGGAGGTCTACTCCGGCCACAACGTCATCAAGGCCTTCAACCGGGAGGCCGCCGTGCTGGAGGACTTCAACGCCGCCAACGACAAGCTGTTTGAATCTGCCTGGAAGAGCCAGTTCCTCTCCGGCCTGATGCAGCCCATTATGAACTTTGTGGGCAACCTGGGCTATGTAGCCGTTGCCATCGTCGGCAGCATCTTTGCCGCCAACGGCATCATCACCATCGGCGATATCCAGGCCTTTATCCAGTATGTCCGCAATTTCACCCAGCCCATCCAGCAGCTGGCACAGGTGTCCAACATGCTGCAGAGCATGGCCGCCGCTGCCGAGCGCGTGTTCGAGTTCCTGAACGAGCCCGAAGAGGCTCAGCTGGCCGACCCTGCCTGCCGGGCAGACCCCGCCTGCATTGATGGTCAGGTCACCTTTGACCATGTCCGGTTCGGTTATGTGCCCGAAAAGACCATCATCCACGATTTCAGCTGCAAGGTGCAGCCCGGCCAGAAGGTCGCCATCGTTGGCCCCACCGGTGCTGGCAAGACCACCATGGTCAAGCTGCTCATGCGGTTCTACGATGTGGATTCCGGCTCCATCACCCTGAACGGCCACGATATCCGCGACTTTGACCGCAGTGCCCTGCGCGAGGGCTTCGGCATGGTGCTGCAGGACACCTGGCTGTTCAAGGGCACCATCATGGAGAATATCCGCTATGGCCGTCTGGATGCCACCGACGAAGAGGTCATTGCCGCTGCCAAGGCCGCCAATGCCGACCACTTCATCCGCACCCTGCCCGGCGGCTACCAGATGGAGCTGAACGAGGACGCTTCCAACGTCAGTCAGGGCCAGAAGCAGCTACTGACGATCGCCCGGGCCATTCTGGCCGACAACCGCATCCTGATCCTGGACGAGGCCACCAGCAGTGTGGACACCCGCACCGAGCAGCGCATCCAGACTGCTATGGACAACCTGATGCAGGGCCGTACCAGCTTCGTCATTGCCCACCGCCTGTCCACCATCAGGGATGCAGACCTCATCCTTGTCATGCGGGACGGCGACATTGTGGAGCAGGGCACCCACGACCAGCTCATTGAGGCCGGCGGTTTCTACGCTGACCTGTACAACAGCCAGTTTGAGGATGTTGTGGATTAAGCCACGCTCCCTTCTTTGAAAAAGGCTCAGGTTTTGATCAAAAACCTGAGCCTTTTTCTTTTGTCAATTCCTACCGGATGTGCTATACTTATTTTTGTGTCTTGAAGTAGGAAAGGAGTAACCACTCATGGAAACCACTCAAAAGCCCTACGCATTCAGCCGCAAGGTATTCTGCGAGGGGATGCGGGATGGCGTGCCCATTGCGCTGGGCTATTTTGCTGTCTCGTTCTCATTGGGCATTGCAGCCCGCAATGCGGGGCTGACCCCCATTCAGGGCTTTTTTGCAAGCCTGTTCAACAATGCTTCTGCCGGTGAGTATGCAGCCTTTTCGCTGATTGCCGCCGGTGCCACCTATCTGGAAGTTGCCATCATCACCCTGATCGCCAACGCGCGCTACCTGCTGATGAGCTGTGCTCTGGCCCAGAAATTTGCCCCCGGCACGCCATTCTTCCACCGGCTCATCATCGGCTACGATGTCACCGACGAGCTGTTTGGCATCACGATCGCACGGCCCGGCTATCTGAACCCGTTCTACACCTACGGTGCCATTGCGCTGGCAGCCCCCGCCTGGGCCATGGGCACAGCGCTGGGCATCATTGCGGGCAACCTGCTGCCCGTGCGTGTGGTCAGCGCCCTGAGCGTGGCACTGTACGGCATGTTCCTGGCCATCATCATTCCCCCCGCCCGGAAGAACAGGGTCGTTGCCGTGCTGGTGATGCTGAGCTTTGCCCTGAGCTTCGCCTGCGGCTGCCTGCCCGGCATCGCTTCCCTTTCGGACGGCACCCGCACCATCCTGCTGACGGTGCTGATCTCCTGCGGGGCAGCCGTTCTGTTCCCTGTTACACCCGAAGCACCGGAAACTGCCGGAACTGAGGAGGTGCAGGCATGACCTACAATAATTGGGCCTATATCGCCGTGATGGCCGCCGTTTCTTACGCCATCCGTGTGCTGCCGCTGACCCTTATCCGCAAACCCATCAAAAACCAGTTCATCCAGTCCTTCCTCTACTATGTGCCCTATGTAACGCTGGCCGTGATGACCTTCCCGGCCATCATCAACGCCACCCAGAGCCCCATTGCCGGTGCTGCCGCGCTGGTAGTGGGCATCTCCGCTGCATGGTTCGGAGCCAGTTTGTTTCAGGTGTCCGTCTCCTGCTGTGCCGTGGTGCTTGTGCTGGAACTGTTTTTGGTGCACTGAGCTTTCTGCCGCTGTGGTTCTGGGTAGGCCATGGCGGCTTTTTGGTCTTTGAAAATTTTTTCGGAAAACTTGTAACGTTCCGGCGGTTTTGCCGTCTTATGGGCGAACCGGTTCCAAAACACACCAAAAAGGAGGGATGCGCACATGGAGCACCGCAGTTTTGAGCAGATTTATCTGCAGTATTACAAGCCCGTGTACGCTTACCTGATGACATTGTGCCAAAACGAGGAACTGGCAGCAGAACTGACCCAGGAGACCTTTTACAAGGCGCTGGATGCCATTGACGGGTTCAAGGGCGGCTGTGCACTGAATGTCTGGCTGTGTCAGATTGCCAAAAACACCCTGACGGATACATACCGGCGGCAGAAGCGGGAACTGCCCCCGCTGGACGACACTCTGACGGATGTGCCCAGCCCCGCCCCCCTGCCGGGGGAGGAACTGGAGCAGCGGGAAGGAGCACTGAGCCTTTACCAGAAGCTTCATGCCCTGCCCGAACCGTACCGGGAGGTGTTCTGGCTGCGGGTCTACGGCGAACTGACCTTTGCAGAGATCGCCGCACTGCACCACAAGACCGAAAGCTGGGCGCGGGTGACCTTTTACCGCGCCCGAATGAAAATGAAGGAGGCCATCTTATGAAACTACCCTGCTACCTGGTTCAGGACCTTCTGCCCCTTTATAAAGATCACGTCTGCGACGAACAGACTTCCGCCGATGTGGCAGAGCACCTGAGCGACTGTGCCGCCTGCTCTGCCCTGCTGGCTGAAATGGACGCCCCGCCCCAGGAAACTGCGGTACAGGAAGAGCAGGCCGCTGAGGCCGCTGAGGCCCTGAGCACCGTAAAAAAGAATCTGCGCGCCCGGCAGGTAAAAATCACGCTGGCCGCTGTGGGCGGACTGCTGGCCCTGATCTGCGCTTTCTTTGGCTGGCGCTACTGGATGATGCACTCTTATGTGGACCTGCCGGTCGAAGATCTTGTAGTAGAAGAGACCCATGAAGTACTTCCCTCTGATTCCTACGGGTCTATCCACACCATTCAGAAAAATGCAGTCAGGAATGCAAAGACAGGAGTTTATTACACCACAGTCGGCTATCAGGTACGTTATTACAGGGACACCCCCATTGTGTTCCTGAGCGTCACACAGACCCGGTGGGAAGCCCTGATGCGCACGTTCAGTAAAAACAACGAGCCTATCTGGTTTGAGGTTTCAAGTCCTTACACGCTGTTTGTTACGCGGGACACCTATTTGACCCTGCGGGCCGCCCGGCTCATGCCAGAGCAGGATGAACTGATTGACATTCTGGCAGATGATGCAACGCTGACCCGTTACGATGGCGGTTTCTCGTGGACTGATACTTCTAAGACCGTCAGCATTCTTTTAGAACAAGTGCGTTTTGCAAAAGTACGCGCAAGGAAAACATCATGAAAAAAATCTTAATTTCCGGCTCCTCCGGCTTTGTGGGTTCCCGGGTACTGCACCAGTGGCAGGGCCGTGCAGAGCTTTTCACCTTCCCGCGCGGATCTCTGGCTGCTGCCGATGAATCCGCCATTCGCCGTTTTGCGGAAACCGTGCCGCCGGATGTTATCCTGCATCTGGCGGCATTGTCCGATACCGGCTACTGCCAGCAGCACCCGGAGGAATCCCGGCGTGCCAACGTTGAACTGCCTGTCTGGATGGCAAAGGCTGCACGGGACACCGGGGCCAAACTGATCTCATTCAGCTCGGATCAGGTGTACGCAGGTGTGACCCAGCCCGGCCCCCTGCCCGAAACGCTGCCGCTCTCCCCCGCCAACACTTATGGTCAGCACAAGCTGGAGGCCGAGGAGCGGGTCCTTGCGCTCTGCCCGGAGGCGGTGCTTCTGCGGGCTCCGTGGATGTACGATCTGCCCGGTGATGGCCTGCCCCTCCGGGGCAATCTGCCGCTGAACCTGCTGCAGGCCGCACAAAACGGTACTCCCGTTCGCTTTTCACCGAACGACCACCGGGGTGTCAGCTGGGTGCGGGAAGTGGTGGAACATCTCTTCCCCGCCTTGCAGCTGCCCGGCGGTGTATACAATTTTGGCAGCGGGAACGATGCCGACATGGTCACAACGGCCCGGCAGTTTGCCGAAGCGCTGGGCGTGCAGGTGCAGATCGAGCCTGCTGATTTCTTCCGCAACCTTGTGATGGACAGCTCAAAGCTGGCCGCACAGAGGATTCAATTCCATGATACATTGAGCAGTTTTGAAGGCTGTTTGAGGTTTTATCAAAAATAAGAACGACCCTCTCCGCCAATGCTCCGCATTGCCACCTCTCCCAAAGGGAGAGGCAATTGCAGCTTCGAGGTAAGATTCTGCAAATCAGCAGTTTTCTTCCCGTCAGATGCGTTGGCTCCCCCTTCGGGGGAGCTGGCACGCGTCAGCGTGACTGAGAGGGTCGTTTTATGTTACAGCAGAATACAGATCAATCCGGTGCAGCCATCGTTGATGACCTGTTCCAGCGTTTCCTGCAGGCGGGTGCGGGCTTCCTGCGGCATGTGGAGGAGCTTGTTCTGCAATCCCTCATTCACCAGTTCATGCAGGCTCTTGCCAAAGATGTTTGATTCCCACAGCCTCTCCGGGTCGGCCTCAAAATCACCCAGCAGGCTCTGCACCAGATCTTCGCTCTGCTTCTCGGTGCCCACAATGGGACTGATTTCGGTATGGATGACGGCTTTCATCATATGGATGGAGGGTGCGCTGGCTTCCAGCCGGACACCGTACCGCCCGCCCTGCCGTACGATCTCCGGTTCCTCCAGCGAGAGCTCCTCAATGCTTGGCATCACGATGCCGTAGCCGGTGGCTTCCACCTGTTCCAGTGCACTGCGGATCTTCTCGTACTCCCGCTTTGCCCGGGAAAGCTCAATGATGCAGGGCATCAGGCCTGCTTCATCTCCAATTTCCAGCCCCGTCTGCTCACTGAGGACGCGGTAGAACACCTCTGGCTTCAGCAGAACGGTCACCCGCACCACGCCATCGGAAAGGTTCATGCCGCTCAGGGCAGACTCCTGCACCGAATCCCCGGCCAGCGCTCCGGCACTGTTCTGGGCCGGAACATCCTTCATCCGGCTGATCTTCTCTGAAAACTGGAGCGCCGCCGTGTAGATCTCGTTCTGGAGCCAGTGGCCCTTTTCCAGCATCGTCACCCAGCGGGGGATGGCAAAATCCAGCTCCCGCACCGGAAATTCGTAGAGGACACGCTGCAGGATGGACAGCAGGTCGTCTTTCTGCAGATCCAGACAGCTCACCGGCAGGACCGTGCGTCCGTAGGCCTGTTCCAGCTCTGCAGCCAGTGTCTTTGTCTCCGGAGCATCCGGGCGGGTGCTGTTGAGCAGGATGACAAAGGGTTTGCCCAGCGCTTCCAGCTCCTCCACCACACGCTTTTCGGCGGGCAGGTAGTTTTCCCGGGGGATCTCGCTGATGGAGCCATCGGTGGTGACCACGATGCCGATGGTGGAGTGATCCCGGATGACCTTGCGGGTGCCGGTCTCAGCGGCAAGGTCAAAGGGGATCTCTTCCTCGAACCATGGGCTTTTGACCATACGGGGCTTCTCGTCCTCCTCGTGGCCCATGGCTCCCTCCACCATATAGCCCACACAGTCGATGAGCCGGATGCGGCACTCCCCGCCGCCCTCCAGTTGGAGCGGCACGGCCTGCTCCGGGATGAACTTCGGCTCTGTGGTCATGATCGTTCGCCCTGCCGCCGACTGCGGCAGCTCATCCCGGGCCCGGAGCTTTGCGTCCGCCGGGCCGATGGCGGGCAGCACCAGCTGCTCCATAAACTGCTTGATAAGGGTGCTCTTGCCGGTGCGCACCGGCCCCACCACGCCAATCAGGATCTCCCCGCCGGTGCGTGCCCCGATCTCCCGGCAGACAGTGGCTTCCAAACACTCCTGTTTTTCCAAATTGCTCTCTCCTCTCTCCCGTCCGCACCGGGCGGCAAGGCCGCACCTTCTGCGTCTGCTTCTCGGAAACAGTCTATTCGGACAGGCGGCAGGATATGAGCGGCACCGGGTAAAAAAGCGTCGGTTGACGGAAAAATCCCTCTGCGCTACAATAGAGAAAAATTGAGCAGAAAGGTGGAACACAGATGGAGTGGAAGGTTTATTTTGAGGACAATCCGGGCTGTCACCGCCCGCATCGGGGCCGCCCCGGGCAGGAAGTGTCCTGCGGGGCACACTCGGTGTGGGGCGGGCAGCATTTCATCATCCCGGCGATTTACCTTTGTGGAAAAGGGCTGGTTGTAGACATCTGCCGCCGGGTGGAGCATGAAGCGATCGAAGCACATTACCAGAAGTTGGCCGCTTATGAAGGGATGGATATTGACGAATGCCCGCCGGAAGTTGTCGAACTGGCCGAAGCCGAGGACCCGTTTGGTTCTTTTGACTATCTGCCAAGTGTAGCCATCAACGGCAAAACCGTGGAGTACAGCCGCGGTGCCGGGGAATATTATAACCCCCTCCGCTCCGAAGAGGAGATCGTTTGCAGCGGTGAACAGGCGGCGCGGGACATCGTGAAGCACTACGGGCTTGACCCGGAACAAGGCTGGGATCTCCGGCAGTGGAGCTTTCCCTGGGCGACAAAGCGCAGGCCTGCCCACATCACCAGCCTGACACTGACCCTCACCCAGCGGGAACAGCCTGCCGAAGCGGTGCAGTTCACGGCAGCGCCCGGAAAGGCCGTGGAGTTTGCCCACCCCGTCACCGGTGTGCCCTGCGTGCTGACGGTCAAAGACCTGAAACCGGCCCGGCTGCCGGAGAATGACCTCCCCCACATGGGGCCGCCCACGGAATGGCCCCTGGAATTTGTGGAAATGACTTACACCCTGACCCCCGCCGTGACCACCGGCTGGGTGCAGGTGAACGACTGCGCCTCTAGTGATAAGCCCATCCGGAAAAGCGACGCACCCACGGAAGATGGAGCCATTGGCATCATCGGCGGGGCAGACGGCCCAACGGCGATCTTTGTGAGCGGAAAGCAGCAGGGTGATACCCGCACCGCCTGTTCCTCGCTCCACTTTGCGCCGGTGGAACCGGAAAATATCCGGTGGAAGGTGACCTACTACCAGAAGCAGTTCCCGGATGAAACTATAGCGCTCTTATAACGAAAAGACAGGCGGCACCAACCGAAGTTGGATGCCGCCTGTTTTACTGTTCAGATCAGCTTGATGGCCACTGCCTCGCTGGTGCGGTCCTGGGCTTCGTTGGTATGCTCGGGGTCATCCAGCATATAGCGGAGCAGAAGCACCTCGCCCACATAAAGTACCGCCACCTTGATGGGGATGCTGCCGGAATCCAGCGGGCTTTCCTGCGCGCCGCACCGCAGCACCACATCTGCCATGGCTGCGCCGGGCGAATCCTCATAATGGGTGAGCAAAATGATCTTTGCGCCGGATGCCTTGGCCGTGCGCAGCGTTTCCAGCATATCGCGGGTCGCGCCGGAATAGGAGATGAAGAGCACCACATCCTCCGGGCCCATCAGGCTGGCAGCCAGGATCTGCAGATGACTGTCACCTGCAGTGCGGAACTTATTGGACAGGCTGGAAAAGCGGGCGCAGATATCGTTGGCCAGCAGCATACTGCCGCCCTGACCCAGGCAGAACACCTGCCGCGCCGCACGCATCAAATCCACAGCCTGCTCCACGGCTTCGGGCGAAAGAGAATTCTGGGTGCCGTTGATGGCAGTGAGAAACAGGCCGCTGGCGTGCTCACACAGGCTGGCGGTGGTAGCGCCCGGCTCCGGCTCATGCTGGTTGACCAGCGCACCGGTGGCGTTGGCCTGCGCCAGCGAAATGCGCATCTCATGGTAGCCCTCAAAGCCCAATGCCCGGCAGAAGCGGAACACCGTTGCCTCTGCCACCTTGCATTCCCGCGCAAGGGAGGAAATGGAAAGGTACTGTGCTTCATCGGCATGGTGGACAAGGTAATCCGCCACAGCACGGCCGGATTTTGTCAGTTCGTCCTGCCTTTGCTGCAGCAGCTCCCAGAAGTTTGTGGTCGTAGACATGATGGTCTCCTTTTTCCTGCTCCATTTCCCGCCGGAAGGGCCGGCCGCACACGCCAACACCATTGTCGGGAAGTTTTCCTTTAAGAAAAGTATAAAAGAATCCCTGCCGCTTGGCAAGAGGGGCTTTGACTACAAATTCGCGATGGTTTCTGTGCAGAGCGCCCAAATTCGTCGCATTAGTACGACTTATTCGTGAAAATCCTTTTCAATTTACCGGATTTTCCCCTCTTTTTTGAGTGAAAACTATTTTCACCGGCAAAAAGTGTGGTTTTTCTATAATGGTTACAAAATAGCTACAACTTTCAAAATTTCCGTGAATCCTGCCCAAAAGGCCAGTCTTTTCGCTAAAATTGTGCGACATCCACAAGAAAATCCTTTCATTATTGGGCAGACAGCCGATAGACAAAATGAAAATATTTTTCTATAATAAGGCCAATAGAAGCGGTTCCCACACGAGGGCCGCAGAGCAGAATCGCACTACATCAATGAGTAAGGAGAAGTTTCTTATGAAAAACAGTATCTCTCGCCGCTCTTTCCTGAAGGCCGTGGGTGCCCTGAGTGCAGCCGGTGCACTGGCCGCATGCGGCGGCAGCTCCTCCAGCAGCACTGCTGCATCCTCCACTGCAGCTTCTGCAGCGGCAAGCACCGCAGCTGGCGCAAACATCAAGCTGTGGACATACCCCATCGGCGGCTGGGGCAAGGACGAGACTGTGCAGGAGCTGATCTCCAGCTTCAACGCAAAATATCCCGACATCAAGGTCACCGTTGAGTACCTGGATTACACCAATGGTGATGACCAGGTCAACACCGCCATCGAGGGCGGCAGCGCACCCGACCTAATCATGGAAGGCCCCGAGCGTCTGGTTGCCAACTGGGGCAAGAAGGGCGTTATGGCTCCCCTGAACGACCTGTGGACCGATGATGCCAAGAAGGACATCTACGCTTCCGTTGAGTCTGCCTGCAGAAACGATGCCGGCGACTACTATGAGTATCCCCTGTGCATGACCGCACACTGCATGGCTGTGAACATGACCAAGGTCAAGGAAGTGGGTGCAGACCAGTACATTGATACTGATAAGCACACCTGGAGCACCGACGGCTTCCTCAAGACCGTTGACGCACTGTACAATGGCGGTTATGAGAATGTTGCAGCCATCTACTGCAGCGGCCAGGGCGGCGACCAGGGCACCCGCGCCATCATCAACAACATGTACGGCGGCACCTTCACCGATGCTGAGCACACCAAGTACACCGCTGACTCCCCCGAGAACATCAAGGCCATCCAGGCTCTGTACGATGCCAAGGGCGTGAACTTTGATGCTTCCATCAACGGCGGCGAGGAGATCACCCTGTTCCGCAACGGTACCCTGCAGATGGCATTCTGCTGGAACATTGCACAGCAGCTGAACTCCGACAACAACGATGCCGGCCTGACCAACAGCGGCGACGAGATCTTCCCCATGGCCTTCCCCACCGAGAGCGGCGATCCCAAGCTGTGCGGCGGCATCTGGGGCTTTGGCATCTTCGACAACGGCGACGAGGCCAAGATCGAAGCCGCCAAGACCTTTATCGACTTCATCGCTGCTGACCCCGACCAGGTTGGCGCAAGCGTTCTGGCTTCCACCTACTTCCCCGTTCGCGAGAGCGTTGGCGACATCTACGCCGGCAACGACATTATGAGCGAGTATACCAAGTTCATGGGCTTCCTGGGCGATTACTACCAGATCACCCCGGGCTGGGCAACTGCTCGTACCGAGTGGTGGAACATGCTGCAGCGCGTTGGCACCGGCGAGCCCGTTGAGCAGGCCGTTGCTACCTTTGTTGAAAACGCAAATGCTGCCGCTACTGCCGAGGCATAAGCGCACCACCTGAGTTTTTCATCGCAACGTTATAAACCTTGCCCCTTCCTCGATAATCCCGGCGAGGGAGGGGCATTCTTTTTGCAAGTTCCGTCGGGAGCCGGTCATTTTACCGGAGCTAAACGAAAGGTTTGGTGATTTTCTTGGCTGCTACCACCGTAAAAGTCAAAGAGCCAAAGCGCAGCCGCGCACTGGTCCGGCAGGAGACCATCGCATCCTATCTCTTCCTTCTGCCCAGCCTGATCTTCTTTCTGGGGTTCGTCATCTACCCCATGATCCTCTGCGTGGTCACGAGCTTCTTTGATTCCACCATGAACCGCGCCGATGTCTTTGTCGGCCTTGCAAACTACAAAGAGCTGTTCGCCGATAAGATCTTCCTGGGTGCTCTGAAGAACACCTTCATCATCGTCATCGTGTCGGTGCCTGTGACCTGCGCCTTCTCGCTGTGGGTCAGCTCCGCCATCGTGGATCTGCCCGAGTGGGCCACCAGCCTTTTCCGCTGCGTGTTCTACCTGCCCGTTGTCACCGGTTCCGTTGCCGTTACCGTTGTCTGGAAGTGGATGTACAACAACTACTACGGCATCTTCAACTATCTGGGCAAGACGCTGGGCCTGATCGACAAGAACATCAACTGGCTGGGCGACGAGCGGTTCGCTCTGGGCTGCATCATCCTCATCCTGCTGACCACCTCTGTGGGCCAGCCCATCGTTCTGTATGTTTCTGCCCTGGGCAACGTGGATCAATCCATCGTAGAAGCTGCCGAAGTGGACGGCGCAACCGATTTCCAGTGCTTCTGGAAGATCAAGTGGCCCGCCATCATGCCCACCACCCTGTACATCCTGGTCATCACCACCATCAACTCCTTCCAGTGCTTTGCACTGATCCAGCTGCTGACCTCCGGCGGCCCCAACCACAGCACCGATACCATCATGTACTACATCTACTACACCGCGTTCAAGCTGTACCGCTACGGCTACGGCAACGCCATGGGTGTTGTGCTTGCCATCATCATTGCCATCCTGTCTGCGATCCAGTTCAAGGTTGGCAACCAGAATAATTGAGGAGGTGCGTAACAATGAGTGCAACTGCTGCAACCGCAAAAAAGCAAAAGCCCTTGAAGCGTCACCCCAGCAAGCTCAAGCAGGCCAGCGCCTATACCATCCTGACCCTGATCCTGATCAGCATCGTGGCCGTGACCTTTGCGTTCCCGCTGTACTGGATCATCACCGGCTCCTTCAAAACCGGTGCAGCCATCAACTCCACTACCCCCGAGTGGTGGCCCCATGAGTGGGTGCTGACCAACTACCAGAAGCTGTTTGCCGGAAAGAGCGCTCCGCTGTGGCAGCTGGCCATCCCTTTCAGTGCACGCTTCAGTGCCGACGGCGATCCCATCTATTTCTCGGTCGGACCCACCGCTCCTGCTGCCCTGCGCTGGATGATCAACACCGTGTTCATGGCTGTTGTCTCCATGATCCTGACCTGCATCACCGCCGCCATGGCCGGTTATGCACTGGCCAAGAAGCGCTTTGTGGGCCGTCAGCTCCTGTTCACCCTGATCGTGTGCGCAATGGCTCTGCCCAAGCAGGTCATTCTGATCCCCCTGCTGCGTGAGATGAGTGCCCTGAACCTCTACAACACCATCTGGGCCGTCATCTTCCCCATTGTCGGCTGGCCATTCGGTGTGTTCCTGATGAAACAGTTCAGCGAGGGCATCCCCACAGAAATGCTGGAGGCCGCCCGCATTGACGGTGCAAGTGAAGCCAAGACCTTTATCAGCATCGTGCTGCCCATGGTCAAGCCGGGCATCGGTGCTCTGGCCATCTTCACCTTTATCAACAGCTGGAACGATTACTTCATGCAGTTGATCATGCTGTCCAGCACCAGCAACCTGACCATTTCTCTGGGCATTGCAAAGCTGCAGGCGGAAAACAGCACCGACTTCGGTCTGATCATGGCAGGTGCTGCACTGGCTGCTGTGCCTATCATCATCATCTTCCTCATCTTCCAGAAGTACTTCACCAAAGGCATCGCAATGGGTGCTGTTAAGGGCTAAAATTGCGACCGCCGCCTGCGGCGGAAACAGGGAGCAATTTTTGGCGCAGCGGTCTGCAAGACGCGAGACCCGCCCAAGGGTCGAAGCGGATGCAGGGCACCGCAAGAGGGCATTGATGCAGTTGCCCAGAACAGAAAGCGTTGGAGCTTGATGTTCAGGGAGCAATTTTTGGCGCAGCGGTCTGCAAGACGCGAGACCCGCCCAAGGGTCGAAGCGGATGCAGGGCACCGCAAGAGGGCATTGATGCAGTTGCCCGGAACAGAAAGCGTTGGAGCTTGATGTTCAGGAAGCAATTTTTGGCGCAGCGGTCTGCAAGACGCAAGGCCCGCACCAAGGGCCGAAGCGGATGCAGGGCACCGCAAGAGGGCGCTGATGCAGTGAACAGAACAAATAAGCATATAGGAGCTTAAGGAGACAAACCATGAAAGATATCACTAAGTACCAGGGCGTTATCCCCGCTTTCTACGCCTGCTACGACGCAGAGGGCAATATTTCCACCGAGGGTGTCAAGGCTCTCACCCGCCACCTGATCGCCAAGGGCGTTAAGGGCGTGTATGTCGGCGGTTCCTCCGGTGAGTGCATCTACCAGCATGTGGACGAGCGCAAGGCCGTGCTGGAGGCAGTGATGAGCGAAGCCAAAGGCAAGCTGACCGTCATTGCACACGTTGGCTGCAACAACACTGCCGACAGCGTGGAGCTGGCCCGCCATGCCGAGAGCGTGGGTGTGGATGCCATCGCCTCCATCCCCCCCATCTACTTCCACCTGCCCGAGTATGCCATTGCAAAATACTGGAATGACATGTCCGCTGCTGCTCCCAATACCGAATTCGTCATCTACAACATTCCCCAGCTGGCTGGCACCGGCCTGACCATGAGCCTGCTGAAGGAGATGCTCAAGAACCCCAACGTGGTGGCTGTCAAGAACAGCTCCATGCCCACCCAGGACATCCAGATGTTCAAGGATGCCGGTATCGCTGCCCGCGGCGAAGGCAACTTTGTGGTCTTTAACGGCCCCGATGAGCAGTTCGTCTCTGGCCGCGTCATTGGCGCAGACGGCGGCATCGGCGGCACCTACGCCGTGATGCCTGAGCTGTATCTGGCCATGAACGAGCATATCAACAAGGGCGAGGTCAAGGAGGCTCAGGCCCTCCAGTATGAGGCCGACCGCATCATCTACAAGATGTGTGAAGCCCACGGCAACCTGTATGCCGTGCAGAAAGAGATCCTGCGCCGGATGTACGGTCTGGAGCTGGGCGGCGTGCGTGAACCCATGCCCAGCCTGATCCCCGAGGATGAGGCCATCGTGGCCGAAGCACAGGCCATGATCGAAGCCGCCATCGCAAAACTGTAAGCTGAACAAGCGCCCCCTCTCCGTCTCTTTTCAGAGGGGAGGCGGGCGCTTCTTTTTTGGAGGGAAAGCGTATGATCTGCGATACCCTGGATCAACTGCATCTGTACAAGGGGTTCCACAAAAACCTCGACACGGCCATTGAGTTTCTGGCCGCACACCCGCTGGAAACCCTGCCGCTGGGCCGTACCGAAGTGGACGGCGACGAGGTGTTCATCAATGTGATGGATGCCGATCTCAAACCCCACACCGGTTCCCACGCCGAATATCACCGGCTCTACGCCGATCTGCAGATCGACCTGACCGGCGGCGAGGGCTGGGGCTACGAGACCGCCCCCGGCACCGAGGTGGAGCCCTACCAGCCGGATATCGGCAAAAAGGACAGCGAGGATGCCGTTTTCGGCGCTCTGGGCGAGGGGCGGTTCGTCCTCTTCTTCCCCGGTGAGCTGCACCGCCCCGGCGTGGAAATGCCCGGCTGCGATCGTGTCCGCAAAGCTGTTGTCAAGATCAAGATGGAGGATAAGTATCATGGATAAGGAAAAACTGTTTGCTCAGATCAAGGGCGGGCTGATCGTCTCCTGCCAGGCATTGGAGCACGAGCCCCTGTACACCAAGGAGGGCGGCGTGATGCCCCTGATGGCCAAGGCAGCCGCCATGAGCGGCGCGGTGGGCATCCGCGCCAACACCGTGCGTGACATCACCCAGATCAAGGAGGTCGTGGACCTGCCCGTGATCGGCATCATCAAAAAGGACTACCCCGGCACCCCCATGTACATCACTGTGACCATGAAGGAAGTGGACGAGCTGGTGGCCTGCGGCGTGGATATTCTGGCAGTGCAGGGCACGGGAGCTCTCCGCCCAGATGGTTCCACCTCCGCTGAGTTCATCCGCGCCATCAAGGCAAAGTACCCGGATCAGTTGGTGATGGCCGACTGCGACAACTTTGAGAACGCCATGGCCTGTGCCGAGGCCGGTGCCGACTTTGTGGGCACCACCATGCGCGGCTACACCCCCGAGACCCAGGGCATTGACGACATCGATTTTGATTTCGTCCACAAGCTGGCCACCGAGTGCCCCGCCAAAGTCATTGCCGAGGGCCACATCCACTACCCCGAGCAGGCCGTCAAGGCACTGGAAGCCGGTGCTTTTGCACTGGTGGTGGGCGGTGCCATCACCCGCCCTGCCGAGATCACGGCCCGCTTCACCGGTGCCATCAACGCCATGAACAAGTAAAACGGAGACACTGAGATGAAACAGTATCTTGCGATCGATATCGGTGGCACTGCCGTCAAGCTGGGCATCGTGGATGAGACCGGCGCGGTAGGCTCCAAGGCCGAGGAGAGCGTCAACTTTGACGGCTACCAGACCCCGGTGCTGACCACCGTGCTCAAAGCCGCCAGAGCCTTTGTGGAGACCCAGAACATCGACATGAACACGCTGGAAGGCGTGGGCGTTTCAGCCACCGGCCAAATCGACAGCCGCAAAGGCATCGTGGCCGGTACCTGCGGCAACTTTCCCAACTACATCAACAGCCCCATCCAGGCCGAACTGGAACGGCTCTTCGGCCTGCCCGTCACCGTTGCCAACGATGCCAACTGCATGACGCTGGGCGAGGTCTGGGTCGGCGGCGCAAAGGGTTATACCGATGTCATCGGCGTGACCCTGGGCACCGGCGTGGGCGGCGGCATCCTGACCGGCGGCCGCCTTTTGGAGGGTGCCCGCGGACTGGGCGGTGAGCTGGGCCACTACCGCACCCATGCACTGGACGGTGTTCCCTGCACCTGCGGTGCCACCGGCTGCTGGGAGCGTTACGCCGCCACCACTGCTCTGGTACGGGCCGCACAGGAAAAGGACCCGGCCTGGAAAGATGGCCGCGCCATTTTTGCTGCCGCAGAGGTCGGCAACGAGACCGTTCTGGCCCTGCTGGATGCCTGGACGGATGAGATCGCACAGGGCCTTGCAGGCATGGTGCACATCTTTAACCCGCAGCTCATTCTCATCGGCGGCGGCGTGAGCGCCCAGCAGAAGCTGCTCATCGAGCCCATTGCCGCCAAAGTCAGGGCCTCCGTCATGCCCGCCTTTGCCGAGGGGCTGGAGATCCGCGCCGCCCAACTGCACAATGATGCCGGTATGGTAGGTGCAGTCTATTACTTCCGCCAGCAGCACGGCGAAGCCTGATCATCTGAACGATCAAAGGAGTCTATTGAGATGAAAACACATATTCTCTGCCTGGGCGATTCCAACACCCACGGTTATTGTGCCGACCCCAAGGACAATGCCGACGGCGGCATCCGCTTCAACGAGGACGAGCGGTGGACCTGCCGCCTGCAGGCTGCTCTGGGCGACAAGTATCTGGTAACCGAAGAGGGCCTTTCCGGCCGCACCACCGTTTTTGTAGATCCCATCCACGAGTCCATGGATGCTCTGAGCGTGGCCTATCCCCTGCTCAAAAGCCATGAAGTCATCGACCTGCTCATCATCATGCTGGGCACCAACGATGTGAAGGAGCGCTTCAACGCAAACGCTGCCTGCATTGGCGCGGGCATGGAGCGCCTGATCCAGAAGTGCAAGACCGTGGACTGCTGGGGCGGCAAGGAACCCAACATTCTTGTCGTTGCTCCTCCGCGCATCAAGGAGGGCTTCCACGATGAGGTCATGGGCGACGGCTGTGTGGAGAAGTCCAAGGGCGTTGCCGGCTGGTACAAGATCATTGCAGAGCGCAACAACGTCCATTTCCTGGATGCTGAAGGCTGCGAGTTCAACCAGATCGACTTCATGCACCTGACCCGTAAGGGCCACGCACAGCTGGCTGAGAAGCTGGCCGAGCTGGTGCCGACGCTGCTCTGAGTCAAAAGAACAACCCTCTCCGTCATTGCCTCGCAATGCCGCCTCACCCTTTCGAGGGAAGCAGGCAAAGCAAAAGGCTTTGACAGAGAGGGTTGTTTTCTTTTGTCAGATGTAATCCGAAATATACGGAATCTTATGGAAGAGCACGTCATCCAGCCGTTCCACAGCCTCTTCCCTGCCCTCGATGCGCTCCAGCTCATACAGACGCTCTGCGGTCTTGTAGCCCAGCAACAGGGTGGTAAAGGTGCCGATGCCCATTTTCAGGTGATACTCGGCGGGTTCACGGGTCATGGTGCAGTGCCCATCCGCAAAGCGAACGTTGAACGTCCGGTCGTTCCATGGCAGAAGCGAGTCCTCGATCTCCAGCTCGATGCACAGGGTGCCGCCGTCCGGGTCACAGGGGTAATCGGCGAGAAAATCCTCCACGTCGATGATGCGTCCCATGGCATAGGGGCGGATGCTCTCCTTGATGTCGCCATCGTCCATCTCAAAGGCGATGGGCTCGCTGAAATAGGTGCTGCCGTGCACCTCATCGATCATGGAATCATGGGCATGGATATACTCCCACAGGCCTTTCTGGGCCTCGCGGTTGAGGTAGACCATCTCCTTGATGTGCATGATGTCGTTTTTGATGAGGTAGACCATGTAGCCGCAGGGCTTATCCTTGACGTTGTAGTAGACCGCAACATTGGTATCGTCCTCATCCCAGCGCCAGTATTCCTCCCAGGCCAGACTGTTGCGGAACAGACAGCCATGGGTGATGGACGCAAAGTGGGAGTGCAGCTCATGGAACTCGGTGTTATCCCAACTGACACGCCGGACATAGCCGGGGGCCTTGACCTTGGTAGGGATCTGCCGGTCCTTGATGTTGAACGAGATCTTGTTGGAAACGATCTCCCAGCCCAGGTGATGGTACAGCGGAATGCTGTACGGGTAGAGCAGGGCGAAGGATTTGCCCTCCTCGTGCATCTGGGTCAGGCCCTTGATCATCAGGTGCTTCATAATGCCCTGCCCGGTGTACTCCGGGTAGGTGCAGACACTGGTGACAAAGCCCACATGGTAGACCGTATCATAGATGTTCATTTTCAGCGGATAGACGGCAAACTGGGACACCAGCGTGTCTCCATCAAAGCAGCCCAGCACATCGGCACGTTCCAGCACCGGGAACTTGGACTGTTTGATCTCGTCGTCCTTCCAGCCTGTGGCAGTCAGCTCTTCTTCCGTGACCTGAAAGGTGTAGCGGAGCAGTGCGTTGTACTGATCCAGATCCTTCGCTTCCAGATAACGGGTCAGATAATGGTCTGCGGCGTTCATACGAACACCCCCGTCCTTACGGGGTCAGACGGTTGGGGCCGCGGAACAGGAACTCCGCGTCCTTGATGCTCTCGCCCACCAGCAGCATGGTCAGGCGGTCGATGCCCAGACCGAAGCCGCCGTGCGGGGGGCAGCCATACTGGAAGAACTCCAGATAGAACTTGACATCCTCAGCCAGACCCTTTTCCTCAGCCTGCTTCTTCAGCACCTCATAGCGGTGCTCGCGCTGGGCACCGGTGGTGATCTCCACGCCGCGCCAGATCAGGTCGTAGCCCTGAGGCACACCGTTCTCGTCGCGCATGTGGTAGAAAGCGCGCTTCTCAGCATCGTAATCCGTGACGAAGAGGAACTCGTGGTTATAGTGCTTCTTCACCCAGTCGTAGCTCAGGCGCTCGGCCTCGGTGGTCAGGTCGCCCTTCTCGGAATCGTCCACCACATAGCCGAAGTCCTCTTCCAGACCCTTGTACAGGTCAGCCAGCTTGACCACGGGGAACGGGGTCTCGGGCACGATGACTTCCTTGCCGAACAGCTCCTGGATCTGGTCGCCGTATGCGTCCTTCACAGCCTGCAGGCCAGCCTTGAGCAGCTGCTCCTCCATGGCCATGACATCCTTGTAAGAGGTGATGTAGCTGAACTCCAGATCGAAGCCGGAGAACTCCGTGGCGTGCTTATTGGTATAGCTCTTCTCGGCGCGGAACACAGGGCCGGTCTCGAAAATGCGCTCAAAACCTGCAGCCATTGCCATCTGCTTGTAGAACTGGGGGCTCTGTGCCAGGTAGGCATTGCGGTCGAAGTAATCCACCTTGAACACCTCAGAGCCGCTCTCGCTGGCAGCAGCGATCAGCTTGGGGGTGTGGATCTCGATGAAGTTCTGGTCCAGCAGGAACTTGCGCATGGCGTTGACCATGCAGCTCTGGGCCTTGAACATCAGCTGGTTCTCGTCGGTGCGCAGATCGACCCAGCGGTAATCAATGCGCTGGTCGATGCTGGAACGCTCCACAGCCTTTTTCTTCTTGGTGGCGGCAATGGCCTTGCGGGCAATGGGCAGTGCATCCGCAATGCTCTCCACCTCGATGGCCTCGGGGATCATCTCGATGCCGCCCATCTTGACGTAGTCGTTCTCGACCACCTTGCCGGTGACAGTGATGACAGAATCAGGGGTCAGCTGATCGATGGTGCCCACCAGATCAGGATGATCCTCTTTTTCAACCGTGATCTGCAGCTTGCCGGTGATATCCTTCAGTACGATAAAGGCCATATACTTGCTGTTGCGCAGGTTTTCAATAAAACCCTGTACCTTGACCGTATTGCCAATTTCCTTTTGTACCTCGTTGATATAGGTGCGATTCATGGAAATCCTCCTTTGATGTCTTATACCGTTTTATTATACGCTTTTCAGGGGATAAATCAAGTATTCTGCCCAGGCCAGTCTTACTTCTTGTGGTTTTCCTCTTCGTGCAAAGTGCCGGTGCCGCCCTCGACCACACCGTCGTGGTCGAGCACCGCCCTGATGGTGCCAAAGAAGCACTTTACGTCCATGCCAAAGCTCAGGTGCTCCACATAGTAGCCGTCCAGCCGGGCCTTGTCCACGATCTCCAGCTCATCCCGCCCATGGATCTGGGCCCAGCCGGTCAGGCCGGGGCGGACATCGTTGGCACCGTACTTGTCCCGCTCGGCCAGCAGGTCATACTGGTTCCACAGCGCCGGGCGCGGACCAATGACTGCCATATCGCCCACAAAGATATTCCAGAGCTGGGGCAGCTCGTCCAGACTGGTCTTGCGCAGGAAGTGCCCCACCCGGGTGATATACTGATCCGGGTCCTTGAGCATGTGGGTGGGCATATCGTGGGGGGTGTCGATGCGCATGGTGCGGAACTTGAGGATATTGAAATGCTGTTTGTGGATGCCCACCCGCTTCTGCCTGAAAAAGATCGGTCCCGGGGAATCGATCTTGATGGCAAGGCAGAGGATGAGCAGCAGCGGCGAGAGCACGATCATGCCGCAGAGGGACAAAATGACCGCCAGCAGCCGCTTGATGCCGTTTCGATACATGGAAGATCCTCCCTTTTCAGAGTACTTTTTATTATAGCAAGCCATTCGACAGTTTGCAATCCATTCCGTGCAGTTTCTCGCCCGAGAGGCTCAGGCAGGTGCAGCAGAAGTATTGGCTGTTGCGCAGGCCACAAAACGCCTGTTTTGTTGTATTATTCATCCTGTTTTCTCTCTTGTTCCGGAACGATTTCTGCCGTATCATTATAGTAACAACTCTATCTGAAACAGGAGGTCTTTTCTGTGATCCAACGTTTTTCTTTCGGGCATCCTTTTCCCACCCAGAGCGTTGTGCTGTCTCTTCCCGCGGAAAGCGGCCCCATCCCCTTTCTGACTCCAGATGGCAGCGGCTGGCAGCTCACCCTCAGTGAGCAGGCTGCCGTCTACGGTCTGGGTGAAATGCCCCGCGGCATCAACAAGCGCGGCTGGCACTACATCGCCAACAACACCGATGAATCCCGCCACAGCGAGGACAAGCTTTCCTTCTATGGTGCGCACAATTTCCTGCTGGTGCGGGACGGCAGCACCTGCTTTGGCCTGTTCGTGGATTTCCCGGGCAAGGTTTATTACGACATCGGTTATTCCCGCCACGATCTTCTCTCTTTCCACACCGAGACTCCCGACTATGATCTGTATCTCCTCTCCGGCGGGAACGAGAATGCGATCTGCAGGGAGTTCCGTACCCTCATCGGCCGCAGCTACATCCCGCCCAGGTGGGCATTCGGTCTGGCACAGAGCCGCTGGGGCTACAAGACCGAGGAGGACGTACGGGAAGTTGCACGCCAGTACAAGGAGCACGACCTGCCGCTGGACATGATCTGTATGGACATCGAGTATATGCAGGACTATGCCGATTTCACCGTAAACAAGGAACGTTTTCCAGACCTTACAAAGCTCTCCGCAGACCTGAAAGCGCAGGGCATCCGGCTGGTGCCCATCATCGATGCCGGCGTGCGCGTTGACCCCAACGACTCCACCTGCACTGAGGGGCTGGAAAAGGGATACTTCTGCAAAAAGGCCGACGGAACTCCCTTTGTGGCGGCAGTCTGGCCCGGCAAGGCCTACTTTGCCGACTTCCTGCGCCCCGAGGTACGGGAGTGGTTCGGCCACAAATACAAGGCCCTGACCGACTGCGGCATCGAGGGCTTCTGGAACGATATGAACGAGCCCTCCCTCTTCTACTCACCTGAGCGGCTGCGCGCTTTTCTGGACGATATGGCCGCCCTGCGGGAGAAGGACAACATTGAGCAGGAGGAGTTTTTCCCGCGCGTGGTGGGCGGTGCCATGGGCCTGATGAACAGCCCGGCAGATTACGCCAGTTTCTACCATGAGGCAGACGGCCGGAAGGTACGTCACGATCAGGTCCACAACCTTTATGGCGGCAGCATGACCCGCGCCGCAGGGGAAGCCTTTGCCGACCTGCGTCCGGGCCAGCGCACCCTGCTTTACAGCCGTTCCAGCTTCATTGGCAGCCATCGCTACGGCGGCATCTGGCTGGGCGACAACAATTCCAGCTGGGCCCAGCTGCTGGCCAATATCCAAATGATGCCCAGTGTCCAGATGTGCGGTTTCCTGTACAGCGGTGCCGACCTCTGCGGCTTCTCCTGCGATACCACGCCGGATCTTGCCCTGCGCTGGCTTGAGTTCGGTCTGCTCACCCCGCTGATGCGCAACCACTCCGCGGTGGGCACCCGGATGCAGGAATACTACCGCTTCCCCGAGGTGCTGCCCGCTGTGCGTAATATGATCCGTCTGCGCTACGCCCTACTGCCCTACCTGTACAGCGAATTTATGAAGGCTGCGCTGGAAAACACCAGCTACTTCCGGCCGTTGGCCTTCGATTACCCGGATGACCCCGATGCCCGGGAGGTGGAAGATCAGCTTTTGCTGGGCGAGGGCCTGATGGCCGCTCCCGTCTATGTCCAGAATGCCCACGGGCGGCATGTCTACCTGCCCGAGCCCATGAAGCTCCTGCGCCTGCGGGCTGTGGACGACTACGACGAAGAGATCCTGCCCGCCGGACACCACTATATCCGCTGTGCGCTGGACGAAATGCTGTTGTTCATCCGTCCGGGTCACATCATTCCCGTGGCACAGCCCGCCAACAACACCGCTGAGCTGGATGATGCCAGTCTGACCCTGTGGAGTTTCCTGCCCAACGGCGAATCTGCGGAGTACCGGATGTACCGGGACGACGGCGTGACAACGGAATATGAGAGGAAAGAGCACTGGAAAACGCTGCAGATCCATCATTCCTGATCAAAGCGCCCCAGAAAGGCAGGAACCCCCTGCGCGGCATCTTGTATTTTACAGAAAACTGTATTATAATATAGGTGTTCTTTACAAATTGCGTTGTGCCGCAAAACGGCACGGCGCATTTTTTACGCTTCGATTTTGGTGCAAGAGTATGAGAAAAGTTTCAAAGGAGGCGGAGCTTTCATGGCACAAATGTCCCAAGCCGGTGATCTGACCAGCGGCCCGATGCTGAAAAAGATCATCCTGTTTTCCCTGCCGCTGGCGGCATCCAGCTTTTTGCAGCTGCTGTTCAATGCTGCCGATGTGGTCGTGGTGGGCCGATTTGCCGGCAGCGCCGCGCTGGCAGCAGTTGGTTCCAACGGTGCACTCATCAACCTGCTGGTCAACCTGTTTGTCGGCCTTGCGCTGGGTGCAAACGTTGTGGCGGCCCGCTGTTATGGTGCAAAGGATGACCAGGGCGTGCACGAAGCGGTGCAGACCGCTGTTACCCTGAGCCTTGTGGGTGGCGTTCTGATGGCTTTTGTGGGCTTTTTTGCAGCCCACGGCCTGCTGGAACTGATGTCCAGCCCCGAGGATGTCATTGACCTTGCCACCCTTTACCTGAAGATCTACTTCATCGGAATGCCGATGACCATGCTGTACAACTTCAACGCTTCCCTGCTGCGTGCCGTGGGTGACACCCGCCGTCCGCTGGTCTGTCTGGCGGTGGCAGGTGTCATCAATGTGGTGCTGAACCTGCTGTTCGTCATCGTATTCCAGATGAGCGTGGCGGGTGTTGCGCTGGCCACCATCCTCAGCCAGACAGTATCCGCCATTATGGTCACGGTGCTGCTGGTCAGGGAAGAGGGTGCCATGCACCTTGACCTGCGGCATCTGGGCTTCCACAAGAAAGCCATGCTGCAGATCATCCAGATCGGCCTGCCCGCCGGTCTGCAGAGCACCGTGTTCAGCCTGTCCAACGTGGTGATCCAGTCGGCCATCAATTCCTTCGGCTCCACGGTCGTGGCCGGAAACTCTGCCGCATCCAACCTCGAGGGCTTCATCTACACCGGCATGAATGCCTTTGCGCAGGCGGCCGTGACCTTTACCAGCCAGAACGTGGGTGCCCGCCGGTACGACAACCTCGACCGCGTCATGCGCAACTGCCTGCTCTGCGTCACTGTGGTGGGCCTGTTCCTGGGCTGCGGCGCTTACTTTGGCGGCGAGGTCCTGCTGCACTTCTACTCCACGGATGAAGCCGTGGTGGCCGCCGGCCTGTCCCGGATGCAGATCATCTGCACTGCCTACTTCCTGTGCGGCATAATGGACACTCTGGCCAGCTGCCTGCGCGGCCGCGGCTACTCGGTGATCCCCATGATCGTCAGTCTGGTGGGCAGCTGCCTGCTCCGTCTGGTCTGGATCGCAACCATCTTCCGGATGTTCCGCTCCACCGGCACGCTGTACATCAGCTACCCCATCAGCTGGGCCCTGACCGCAGGGGTGCATCTCATCTGCCTGCTGGTCGTGCGCAAAAAGATGAACGATCAGCTGAAGGAAGAGGCCCGCCTGGCCGCATAACAAAAAATGCTCTCCTGTGCTCAGCAGGAGAGTATTTTTGTTTACAGCAGCTTCTTTAACAGATATCGGTCATACCCGCCGTACATCTCACGGCGGTCGGCAATGACAAAACCGCAGGCAAGGGCATTGTTCAGGCTGTATTGATTTTCCGGGCTGACGGTGGCCCCGATGCCCACGATGCCGGGCCGGACAAGGGGCAGCGCCGCTTCCAGCAGCTTCCGCTGCAGGCCGTTGCCCCGCCAGTCCGGGTGGACCACCGCGCTGTCTGCATTGGCCCAGTGCTCCCACTCCTCCCGGGGCACCCCCAGAAAGGCCGCATAGTTGTGCGCGCTCCGGCCGCAGTAGCGCAGGATAAAGTACGCCCCCAGCCGTTCACCGTTGTATGCCCCGATGCACAGGTCCTCCCTCAGGTAGGCCGTGATATTCTCCAGTGTGTCCGGCACAAACTGCTCCGGGTGAGGCATGGCGGCCCGCACTTCGTTCTGCAAAGCAAAGAATGCGGCGGCATCCGCAGGGCTGCACCGGCGCAGGCGAATGGGAAGCTGTGCAGGTCGGCCACACACTTTTTGCAGTATCAGTTCCATTTTGTGAACCCTCCAAAAATAAAATCATACTTTCTGCTGGATTCCAGTATAATTACCATTCAAAATAAAGTCAAATCATGCTATAATGAAAGTAAGAAAATCTGTCCGGCGCAGCTTTTGGGATGCAGGGCAGGTTTTCCCAAGTCCAGGCGGGCACTGCCCCGCCCGCGAACCGGAGGAACAGCCCATGAAAGAATCCAGCTCTTCGTCATCCATCCGCCTGGGCGGTGCGGTCATCAGTGACCGTGTCGTCGCGGCGCTTCTGGAAGAACTGCGCACCGGCCGCTACGCCGATGCCGACCGCCTGCCCGCCGAGGTCGATCTGGCCGCAGAACTCGGTGTCAGCCGTACCGTGATCCGGGACGCGCTGAGCGAGATGGAGCGCGCCGGTTACATCGAGCGTGTGCGCGGCATTGGCACAGTGGTCAACCGCACTGTGCTTGGCCTGCGCAGCCGCCTTGACCAGAAGCTGGAATATTACCCGCTGATCCGCAGCTTTGGCAGCTACCCCCACGCCGATGGCATCCAGATCTATCCCATCCGCGCCGGGGCCGAGCTTGCCCGGGATCTTGCCATTGCACCGGGGGACGAGGTCATCTGCATCAAAAAACGCATCCTGGCCGACACCACCCCGGTCATCTACTCCATCGATTATCTGCCCCGCGCCCTCTTTGGCAGCCGGGACTACACCCGCATCGACCTGAGCGGCGGCGTGTTCGATATCCTGGAGCAGGAATGCAACCAGCAGATCTCCTCGAACGTGGCCCACCTCAAGGCCAGCTGCGGCGACGAGGCCATCCGGGCTGCCATGCGTCTTGCCCCCGGCGAGGCCATGCTGCTGCTGGATGAGATTTGCTTCAACCGTCTGTGCCACCCGGTCATGCGCTCACTGAGTTATTACACGAATTTCTTCGATTTTTCCATTCTACGAAAATTACTTTGACGGAGGTAAAATTCATGCGCCATCTCATCGATCCCTTGGATTTCAGCCAGGAGGAGATCACTTCTCTGCTGGATCTGGCCGACCGCATCCGCTCCGACCCTGCCGCTTACCAGGACGTTGCGGCTCACAAAAAGCTCGCCACCTTGTTCTATGAGCCGTCTACCCGCACCCGCCTTTCCTTTGAGGCGGCCATGCTGAACCTGGGCGGCCATGTGCTGGGCTTCCCGAGCGAGAACGTCTCCAGCGCTTCCAAGGGAGAAAGCGTTGCAGATACCATCCGTGTGGTCTCCTGCTATGCTGATATCGTGGCAATGCGCCATCCCAAAGAGGGCGCACCGTTCCGCGCTTCCCGCTACTCCCGCATCCCGGTCATCAATGCCGGTGACGGCGGCCACCAGCACCCCACCCAGACCATGACCGATCTGATGACCATCCGCACCCGGATGGGTCGGCTGGATAACCTGACCATCGGCCTGTGCGGCGATCTGAAGTTCGGCCGCACCGTCCATTCTCTCATCAAGACCATGGCACGCTGCAAGAACATCCGCTTTGTACTCATCAGCCCCGAGGAGCTGCGGGTGCCCGACTACATCATCAAGGACGTGCTGGAGGCCAACGGCATTGAGTACCGCGAGACCCGGAGCCTGGAAGAATCCATGCCTGAGCTGGATATCCTGTACATGACCCGTGTGCAGAAGGAGCGCTTCTTCAACGAGGAGGATTACATCCGCCTGAAGAACAGCTACATCCTGACCAGCGAAAAGATGGCCCTTGCCAAGCCTGATATGGCAGTGCTGCATCCCCTGCCCCGCGTGAACGAGATCGCACTGGATGTGGACAACGACCCCCGTGCTGCCTACTTTGAGCAGGTGCAGAACGGCGTATACATCCGCATGGCACTGATCATGACGCTGCTGGGTCTTGCCGACCCCAAGGCACCGAAGGAGGGCAACTGATATGCTGAATATTGACGAGATCCAGAACGGCATTGTGATCGACCACATCAAGGCAGGCACCGCTGTGGGCCTGATGGAGCTGCTGGGCATCACCGGTAACAAGACCGCCAACGTGGCACTGATCCAGAATGCGCGCTCCCACAAGGCCGACTGCGGCCGCAAGGACATCATCAAGGTCGAGGGGGATGCCTCCTGGCTGAACCTGGACGTGCTGGCCTACCTCGACCCTGACATCAGCGTGACCGTGATCGAAAACGGCAAGGCTGTGCGCAAGGAAAAGCCGAAGCCCCCCAAGCGTCTGGTGAACATTGTGCGGTGCCGCAATCCCCGCTGCATCTCCTCCATTGAAGAGGAATGCGACCAGATCTTTGAGATGAGCTCCAACGGCAAATACCGCTGCATCTACTGTGAGCAGGAGCTGCAGGTGAAGCCGGAATAATCGGTACAAAAGCAAAAGGCAGTGCGTCCCACGCGGCGCACTGCCTTTTTTGTTTGTTACACGAAATCCTCCCGCATCGGAGTGAAGATATCCAGCAGGATGCCCGCTTCCGTGCAGGTACAGCCCTGCTCCACACCGTCCTCCTTCCGGCCCGATCTCAAACAAAAAAAAGCCCGACAAAGCTCCCTCCGGCAGCACCGCCCGGCATCCCATTCCCACATACGATGCCGTGCAGGTGCAGTGCATTCAGAAGGTCTCTATCTGCAGCAATCCCCCAAGATCGCCATTCAGAGCTTCGTCAGACTTTTTATTCGTAAAGACGTTCCGGCCCACGCACACACGCCTGCGTTCCCGGATATTCCTTCCTCTGTCGGCCGCAAACCATACAGCGGGGAGGCGCTCCTGCCTTTAACTTGATTTCATTGTAGCAGATTCCGATGAAACTTTCACCCCAAATGTCATATTCTGCAGGGTTTCATGTCATAACTTGCGGAGTGGGATGGTGCAGGTAAAGCGGAACCAGCACCCCCGGCAGCTGATGGTATATTCGCCGCCGTATTTTTTCAGCACATCCCGCACGTTCCACAGCCCGAAGCCGTGGCCCGCCCCTTTCTGAGAGATGCGGGGCAGCTGACCGTCCACGAGGTTCAGATCCTCTTTCACCCGGTTGCGGACAGAGAGCACCACCTCTTCCTCGCTCTTCCGCATCCGCACATAGACCTCCGGCGGATCAGCCTGCGCGGCGGCCTCAATGGCATTGTTGAGCAGGTTGGAGAGCACGATCACAAGGTCCGTCTGATCCATGGGCATATCCCGCAGATCGGGCAGATCAAAATAGACCATGACCCCTTTTCGGCTGGCTTCCTCGTACTTTTTGCTGAGCAGGGCATCCAACAGGGGGTTGTGGGTGTTCATAATGGTGGTATTCGCCGCAATGGTCTTTGTGAGCGTGGAAAGGTAGGCCTTTGCTCCCTCGTAATCGCCCTGCTGGAGCAGCAGAGCCAGTGCATCGGTGTGGTTGGTGAACTCATGGGTCAGCCGCCGCTGGGTCTTGTAGGATTCCAGAAGAGCTTCTGCGCTCTTCTTCTGGCGCACAGCCTCCACCATCAGTGTCTGCTGCAGCAGCATCTGGTCGTTGACCATCTGCACGATCCCCAGATGGATCAGCACTGCTATGGTCAGGCCAAAGGTCAACATCATATTCATCATGCTGGGCACTTCGCTGCCGCCGGATACCATCAGCACGATGTTCAGCACCACAACGATGCCAGGAAAAAAGGACATGACCAACATCTGCAGCGGGGTCAACGCCTGCTCCCGCCGCCAGCGCCGGATAATGTAGGCTGCAAGCAGGCCAGCCCCCACAACAGCAGCAACCAGCAGGAACAGGCAGCTGCGGTAGCGCCAGACCTCCTGGACGGGAATGTGCTTACACCAGGCAAAGGTGTAGCTGACTGTGTTTTCCGTCAACAGGCACATAATGCCGTTGACAAGGCAGGTCGAGAGCTTCTGGTTCCAGCTTCCGCCGAAAAAGAGCACCGTGACCAACAGGTAGATAACATTCAAAATCACAGATTCAACATTGAAAAAGCCAATGTCATGCCGGATCGAGGCCACTAGAAATACTGCTGCCAGCAGGGCTGCCCACAGGCAGGGGAAGCGGAATCTCCTGCCGCGGCCCAGAAATGCATGGTCCACCATGATAAAGGCCGCCCACTGGCCAATGCAGACCAGATGCCCCATCAGAAGCCAGAGCATTTCCTTAGTCATCCCCAAACTGCCCCTTCCATTCCAGATAGGTGCTGCGGATCTCAGCATAGCCGTTCCGGCTCACACTCAGCTTGACTCCGTTGCGCAGGGTGACCATATAGCTGCTGATCTGCCGGATGTACTTCATATTGACCACCGCGCTCCGCCCCACCCGCAGAAAGCCGTTCTCAAACAGTGCCTGCGGCAGCTCATTCAGCTTGCCATAGTAGGAACACAGGGGCTGATGGGCCACATCTCCGTAAACGTTGATTTTGCGCAGGTCGCTTTCGAGGTAGTAGATGCTGTCGTAGGGCAGCTCGGTCTCGGTGCGGTTCTGCCGGATGGTCAGGGTCTTGGGAGTCCGGTGATCCTGCTCGTGCAGAATGGCATCCAGACAGCGGGACAGCTGGCAGTCCAGATCGCGCTTGAGGATATAGCGGAACGCATTCACGGTGTAGCCCTCCGGAGCAAACTCCAGATAGGCCGACACATACACCAGGCAGATCTCCGGGCTGCACTGGCGCAGCTGCTTTCCCAGTGAGATGCCGTTCATGGTATCCAGATCCACATCCAGCAGCGCCACCTGATACAGATCAAGGTCCCGCCGGGCCAGTGTCTCTTCCCCGCTGTGGCAGACGGTGCATTCCACCTGCAAGCCCCGCAGCGCAAAGAAATCCCGGACGAGCGTTTCCACGCGGGCAGCAAACACCGCATCGTCATCACAGATCAAAATGTGCATTGTGTCCTCCAACAAAAACGCCCTCTCCGTCAGTGCTTCGCACTGCCACCTCTCCCAAAGGGCGAGGCAATTGCTGCTCTGACTTCAGGCTGTGCAAGCTGCTTACCTGTCAGATGCGTTGGCTCCCCCTCGGGGAAGCTGGCGAGCGAATGCGAGACTGAGAGGGTTTATTTCCTTATGCAAAGAACTTGTCGTAGATGCCAAAGGCGAAGATGAACAGCACGATCACGGGCAGACCGTAGGTCAGATAGCCGCGCATCCAATCCTGGATCTTCAGCCCCTCGCCGGTGTTGACTTCCTTCTTATAGTTGTCCCAGCCCCAGCCATAGCGGGAAACACAGAACAGCAGGTAGACCAGGCTGCCCAGCGGCAGGAACAGATTGCTGACAAGGAAATCCTCAAAGTCCAGCACTGCACCGCCAAACACGGCAAAGCCATCCCAAGCCCAGAGGTTATACCCCAGCACGCAGGGCATGGACAGCAGGATGATGAGGAACAGGTTGACCAGACTGGACTTTTTACGGGTGCAGCCGGTCAGCTCCATGCCGCAGCAGATGATGTTCTCGAACACTGCCAGCACGGTGGACAGGGCCGCAAAGGCCATGAATAGGAAGAACAGGCTGCCCCACAGCCGCCCCAGCGCCATGTTGGCAAAAATATTGGGCAGGGTGATGAAGACCAGACTGGGGCCTGCAGTCTGATCCACGCCAAAGGTGAAGCAGGCCGGGAAGATGATGAGACCGGCCGTGATGGCCACAAAGGTATCCAGCACCACCACACGGACGCTCTCGCCCAGCAGGGAGTGCTCCTTGCCGATGTAGCTGCCAAAAATGGACATGGCACCGATGCCCAGGCTCAGGGTGAAGAAGGCCTGATTCATCGCACCCACCAGGGTGTTGACGATGCCAACCTCCTTCATACGGCCAAAGTCAGGCACCAGGAAGAAGGAAAGGCCCTCCTTTGCGCCATCCATGAAGAGGCTGTTTACGGCCAGAATGACCATGATGAGGAGCAGGGCGATCATCATGCCCTTGGTCACACGCTCCAGACCATTCTGCAGGCCCTTAGCGCAGACCAGAATGCTCAGAACGACCACGAACACCATCCAGAAGGTCATAATGCCGGGGCTTGCCAGCATCTCGGTGAACTTGCCCGCCACCTCGTCTGCGTTCAGGCCGGAGAGCTTTCCGGCGGCAGTCATATAGAAATAGTGCAGCATCCAGCCCGCAACGGTGGTGTAGAACATCATCAGCAGGTAGCAGCCGATCAGAGTAAAATAGCCGTGGATATGCCACTTCTGGCCCGGCTTTTCCAGCACCTGATAGGCGCGCACCGGGCTTTTGCGGCTGGCACGGCCCACAGCAAATTCCATGGTCATAATGGGCAGCCCCAGAATGACCAGGAACAGCAGGTAAAACAGTACGAAGGCTCCGCCGCCGCCCTGACCTGCCATATAAGGAAATTTCCACACGTTGCCAATGCCGATGGCACAGCCTGCCGACAGCAGGATGAAGCCCAGCCGCGATTTCAGCGTTTCACGTTCCATAGTAAATTTGTCCCCTCCAATAATTTCAGCCGCCCGTCTTCTGCACAAAAAACAGGCGAAATCAGTTTATTATATCACAAATTGGAAGAGAATGGAGTGCTTTTTCGTATTTTCCCTTGCAAATTTCTTTCATCTTATATAAAATAGACAAGATGAAATGTGTACAACACGGAAAGGAACAACCGGATGGTCTCAGACGAAACAGCCTACCGGAAGTATCTGGCCGGAGACGAAGCTGCCGCTCAGCTGTTGGTGGAGCGGTATGGCGACGCGCTGACCCTTTACATCAACGGCGTGCTGGGCGATATCCACGAGGCAGAGGATCTGATGATCGAAGCCTTTGCCCATATTTTTGCAAGAGAGCGGCCCATTCAGGATGGCTGCTTCAAGGCTTACCTCTATAAAACCGGGCGCAATCTCGCATTGCGCTGCAAGACCCGGCGGCGGTTTTTTCTGCCGCTGGAGGAACTGCCTTTTGAACTGCCGGACGAGGCACTGGCCGAGACCGGGCTGTTCCAGAACGAACAGCACCAGCAGCTGTACGCCGCACTGGGCAAACTCAAAAAGGAATACCGGGAGACACTTTTTCTGGTCTATTTTGAAGAACTGAGCTACCGGCAGGCCGCACAGGTGCTGGGACGCACCGAGCAGCAGGTAACGAACCTTGTGTACCGGGGCAAGCAGCAGCTGAAACAACTTTTGGAACAGGAGGGATATCAGTATGAAAACTGATGCCGAACGGATGGCGCTGATCCGCCAGCGCACGGCCCAGCTGCAGCGTCAGGCGCGCGCACGGCAGATGCTGCTGATCGATGCAGGCTGTATGGCGGCCTGTCTTGTGCTGGTGGTCTGCCTGGGCCTTGCCATGCCCGGCTGGGCAGGCACATCGGTCGCGCTGCATGTTTCCCCCACCGGCACCGCCGGGATGCTGAGTGAGCGCGGAGCCGACGGTTATATCCTGGTGGGCGTACTCTCGTTCCTGCTGGGCTCCTGCGTGACCATCCTGCTCTACCGCCTGCGCCGCAGCAATGAAAAGAAGCACACGAGGGACGACGATGAGCTTTGAGATCATTGACAACACCTTTCAGGTGATCGTGCTGGCTGCGATGGCGCTCCTCGCCTTTCTCCTCGCCTTCCGGCGCAGCAGCCGCTCCTGCCTGATCCTGGCGTTCGGCTACGCCAGCTTTATGATGGGCACTTTGTACTACCTGCTCCATCTGATCATTCTGGGCCATGGGCCGCAGGTGTTTTATGTGGCCGAATGCTCCTGGATGGCCTCGTATTTCTTTTTTCTCTCGCTGGAGATCCTCTATTGGGAGGGCCTGCGTCCGCCGTTCTCCCCTTTTGCGCTGGCAGCTGGGGTGGTCTTTGCCGGAGTTGTCATGCGGGTGCAGGTGTTTGGCCCTTCGCCGCTGATGTCTGGTGCGCTGGCGCTCACCTTTGGCGCGTTGGCTTACCTCTGTTTTTCGGCTCTGCAAAAGGAAAAACGGCTCCGGCCTTATGAGATCGCACTTTTGTTTGAAATGTCCTTGCAGATCCTTCTGTTCGTTGCCTCCGGGTTCATCCGTGATTACACCCGGTTCAGCCTTTACTATGCTGTGGACATCCTGTTGACCCTCACGCTGGTCAGCTTCCTGCCCCGTATCCTGCAGGAGGAGCCCCATGACCTACATTGAAAACATCTTTTTGTGCCTGGCGCTTCCCATGCTGCTCTCCCTGCTGTTCACATCGGGCAGCCCCCGGCGCTTTACCCTGTTCGTGGTGCTGGGCATGGCCACCTGCCTGCTTTCGGCTTATGTCAGCAGCTTTTTCATGGGGCGGCACCAGTGCAGTGCCGTGACCACCGCCATTGAGATCGCACCTGTCTGCGAGGAGATCCTGAAGCTGCTGCCTCTGCTGCTCTACTTTTTGATCTTTGAGCCGGATTCCCACAAGCTGACTCCTGCGGCCATTGGCATTGCAGTGGGCTTTGCTACCTTTGAAAACGTCTGCTACCTGACCGAAAACGGTGCAGGAAGTTTTGTTTTCCTGCTCATCCGCGGCATGTCCGCCGGAGCCCTGCATCTGGTCTGCGGCATCCTGACCGGTCTGGCACTGGCCTATGTGTTCCGCCGTCCGTGGCTCACCTGCACCGGCACGGTGGGGATTCTGGGGGTCTGCATGGTGCTGCACGGCATCTACAATCTGCTGATCACCGCCGACGGCTTCTGGCAGATGGTCGGGTACTTCTTTCCTTCTGCCATCATCGTCACCCTGTTTGCGGCAAGGCTGCTTCACAGGGGCAGGCACACTGTTTTTCACTGACCGTTTCCCGCTCTTTTCCGGAGCGGGAAATTTTTTTGAACTTTTTTCAAATTTGGGTGAAAGGAATCGGCGCGAACTGTATTATAGGAGATAGAGAGGACGGAAAGCAGCCGCTCTGTTGATTTCTCAAAAGGAGGGACTGTCCATGACCCAGAAGGCGAGTGTTCGTATGGAGGAAATTCGCCGCCGCACACGCAGGCTTCGTCAAAGGCGGGCACATCGAATCAACTGCGCTCTCTCCGCAGTTTGTCTGTTTTTGACAGTCGGCATTGCGTCCCTGCTGTATCAGGAGCATGTTCCGGGTCTTTCCATCGTTCTGGCCGGGTACGGCTCGGTGCTGCTGCACAGCGGCGCTGATGCCTATATCGTGGTCAGCGTCGGCTCCTTTGTCACCGGCGTTGTATTCACGCTGCTCGGCATCCGGTACAGGCAGTACAAAGCACTGCACCGCCCCTTCTCCCCGGATGCTGCAGACAAGGCTTCCTCCCAAAGCCTCTCTGACGACCAGTAGCGCCCTCCATGCTCTTCTCCCACACACTTTTCTCCATACCCCGAAAAGGCTCTGCCGTTTCTCCCGGCAGAGCCTTTTCCCTTTTAACCAAAAACAGCACGCCGAAACCGAACGGCGTGCTGTTCTTTCTGGTTCTATGGTTATCTGTCCCACTTGTCGCACAGGGCGTTGATCTGGTCGGCAAACTTGGCAAGATCCTTGTTGGCCCCGCCCTCGTTGTGCTCGATGACGCGGAGCAGCCGCTTGCCGGCGCTGACCAGCCGCTGGAACACCGTTGCGGCGCGGGACGCACCCTCACTGGGCTTGTGCTCCAGCCGGACACGGGAGCCTTCCTGCAGGCAGACCGCACCTTCGGCCCCAATGGCCCACTGCTCCCCATTATATGGCGCACAGGCGGTAAAGCCCTGCTCGGTCAGGGTCTGGGCAAAGATGTTTTCCACCTCGTCCTCGCCATGGATGATGAACACCCGCTTAGGCTTGGGGCTGAACGCGTTCACCCAGGCCAGCAGGCCCTCGCGGTCGGCATGGCCCGAAAGGCCCGTCAGCTGACAGATCTCTGCCTGCACATCAATGGTCTCACCGAACAGCTTGACATTGACGGCACCATCGATCAGGGTGCGGCCCAGCGTTCCCACGGCCTGATAGCCCACAAAAAGGATCGTGCACTCCGGCCGCCACAGATTGTGCTTGAGGTGGTGGCGGATGCGGCCTGCCTCGCACATGCCGCTGGCCGAGATGATGACCTTGGGCACCCGGTCGGCGTTGATCATCCGGGACTCATCGCTGGTCACGCTGACCTGCAGCCCCGGGAACTGGATGGGGTCGATGCCCTGAGCCAGCAGCGCCCGGGTATCCTCGTCAAAGCAGTCGGGGTCGGTATCTTTGAAGATGCGGGTCGCCTCAATGGCAAGGGGGCTGTCGATGTAGACCGGGAAATTGCCGTGGCCGGTGATCAGACCCTCTTTTTTGATCTCACGGATAAAGTAGAGCAGCTCCTGGGTACGGCCCACCGCAAAGCTGGGGATGACCACATTGCCGCCCCGGTCAAAGGTGCGCTGCAGGATCCTGCTCAGCTCCCCCACATAGTCCGGACGGGGACCGTGGCTGCGGTCGCCATACGTAGACTCCATAAACACATAGTCCGCGTCCCGGATCGTTGTCGGGTCCTTGATGATGGGCTGATGCTGGTTGCCGATATCCCCGGAAAAGACCAGCTTGGTGGTGGTGCCGCTCTCAGTGACCCAGATCTCGATGCTGGAAGAGCCCAGCAGATGGCCCACATCGATGAAGCGGATCACAAGGCCCGGGGCCAGTTCGATCTTAGTGTTATACTCCATGCCCCGGAACAGCTGCATGGCCGCCTCGGCATCCTGCACGGTGTACATCGGCTCCACCGGCTCGGCACCGGCACGCTTCGCCTTGCGGTTCTTCCATTCAGCTTCAAACTCCTGAATGTGGGCAGAGTCCCGCAGCATGATGCTGCACAGCTGGGTCGTGGGCTTGGTGGCATAGATCCTGCCCCGGAAGCCGTTGCGCACCAGCAGCGGCAGCTGGCCTGTGTGGTCGATATGCGCATGGGTCACCAACACGCCGTCAATTTCACCCGGTGCCACAGGGAGGGGCTGGTTTTCGTAGACATTCTTGCCCTGCTCCATACCGCAGTCGATGAGGTAGCGCTGCCCAGCTGCTTCCAGCAGGGTGCAGCTGCCCGTGACCTCGTGGTTGGCTCCCAAAAATGTGAGCTTCATAGATACACCTCCCGGTTCGGTTCTGCACCCTTAGTATAACACAACTCGCTGCATCCATCTGCCCAAATCGTGTGAAGAGTTATCGGGCAAAGCGCCGAAATTTTGAAAAAGTTTTTATACAATCTTGACAAACCACCCCCAACTGAGATAAACTTTATTCGTATGACGTAACTTCTACAGAGATTCAAAATAGAGAGGTAGTTATTTATGGTTCGTAACGATTTGCGCAACGTCGCCATTATCGCTCACGTTGACCACGGCAAGACCACGCTGGTGGATGCCATGCTGCGTCAGAGCGGCGCTTTCCGCGACAATCAGGTCGTGGCAGAGCGTGTCATGGACAGCGGCGATATCGAGCGTGAGCGCGGTATCACCATTCTGGCCAAGAACTGCTCCTGCACCTACAAGGGTGTCAAGATCAACATCGTTGATACCCCGGGCCACGCCGACTTTGGCGGCGAGGTCGAGCGCGTGCTGAAGATGGTCAACGGCGTACTGCTGCTGGTGGACGCTGCTGAGGGCTGCATGCCCCAGACCCGTTTTGTTCTGCAGAAGGCTCTGCAGCAGAACCTGAGCCTGGTGGTTGCCATCAACAAGATCGACCGTCCCGATGCCCGCATCAAGGAAGTCATCGATGAGGTGCTTTACCTGCTGATGGATCTGGGCGCTTCCGATGAGCAGCTGGAATGCCCCATCCTGTTCTGCTGCGGCCGTCAGGGCACCGCAAGCCTGGACCCCGATGTGCCCGGCACCGACCTGATCCCCCTGTTCGACACCCTGCTGGACACCATCCAGCCTCCCCAGGGCGATCCCGAGGCTCCCTTCCAGATGCTGGTCTCCTCTGTTGACTACAACGAGTTCGTTGGCCGCATCGGCATTGGCCGCATCCAGAACGGCGTTGCCAAGGTCGGCGAGGAAGTGGTCGTGTGCGACTGGCACAACCCCGACCTGAAGATGCGCGGCCGCCTGACCAAGCTGTACGATTTCCAGGCCAATGGCCGCCAGCCCTGCGACAACATCACCGCAGGCGATATCGTTGCATTCTCCGGCCTGCCCGATGTCACCATCGGCAACACGCTGTGTGCTCCCTCTCAGGTTGAGCCGCTGCCCTTCGTGAAGATCAACGACCCCACCGTGGAGATGACCTTCTCCGTCAACGACAGCCCCCTGGCCGGCCGTGAGGGCAAGTACGTCACCAGCCGCCAGATCCGCGACCGCCTGCAGAAAGAGCTGCTGAAGGACGTTGCTCTGAAGGTGGAGGATTCTCCCACCACCGATTCCTTCCGCGTTATGGGCCGTGGTGAGATGCACCTGTCCATCCTGATCGAGACCATGCGCCGTGAAGGCTACGAGCTGCAGGTCTCTCCCCCGCACGTTCTGACCAAGGTCATCGACGGCAAGACCTACGAGCCCATGGAGCACGTTGTCATCGACGTTCCCACCCAGTATCAGGGTGCTGTGATGACCGGTCTGGGCCAGCGCAAAGCCGTCCTGCAGCAGATGGAGTCCCTGGGCACCGACCGTGTCCGCCTGGAGTTCCGGATGCCCAGCCGCGGCCTGTTCGGCTACCGCAACCAGTTCCTGACCGATACCCACGGCGAAGGCATCCTCAACCAGATCTTTGATGGCTACGATGTCTGGGCCGGTATGATCGCCAACCGTTCCACCGGCTCTCTGGTCAGCTTTGAGACCGGCGAAGCCGTTACCTACGGCCTGTACAACGCGCAGCAGCGCGGCACCCTGCTGGTGGGCGCTGGCGAAAAGGTCTACGAGGGCATGGTCATCGGCTACACCGCTTCCGGCGAGGATGTGGATGTCAACGTCTGCAAGACCAAGCACCTGACCAATACCCGCGCTTCCGGTTCCGATGACGCTCTGCGCCTGATCCCCGTCAGCAAGCTGAGCCTGGAGGGCTGCCTGGAGTTCCTGGCACAGGATGAGCTGCTGGAGGTCACCCCTGAGAACCTGCGCATCCGCAAGCAGATCCTGAACCACGACCAGCGCATGAAGGCAAAGAGCAAGCTGAAGTAAGCTGCTTCCCTTCCCGATCAACATAAAAAACGGCATCGCAAACCAATCGGTCTGCGATGCCGTTTTTGCGTTTCGCTCTTTATTCAGCGCTGTATGCGCTGCCCATAGTCCAGGAGTTGGAAGCCGAATACTTTGCGTGGTTGCGCAGGTAGGTGACCCAGGCACCGTAGCCGTTTCCGGCCGAGAAGTGGACCCCATCGGGAGCCGCCAGCATCTCCTTCAGATTCCCGTTCTCATCGGCAAAGGTCTCCCACAGGTCAAGGTAGACACAGCCCTTGTCTGCAGCCAGCTTTGCCAGCTGCTCGTTCACAGAGCGCAGGACATCGGACGCAAGACCGGGCTTTTCCGCAGCGGCCTGGGGCCGCACCGGCGGGATGGACTGGACATAGATGACGCAGCCGGGCAGGGCCTGCCTGAGCTGATCCAACATCTGGCCATAGTAGGCCAGAAAGCGGTCTGCCGCCCCCAGCGTGGTCAGCGTGTTGGTGCCCAGCAGGATATAGAGCTTTTTCGGCTGGGCCGCTGTCAGCACATCCATTGCCACCTCTGAGCCGCGCACGCTGCTCTTGACCGCGCTGCGGTTCACGATGGCATCGGGGCCCACACCGGTATAGCCGCAGATGAGCGCCCCGCCCAGGTTGATGCTGTAATCGGAAAAGCCCACGGTCAGGCTGTCGCCCAGCAGGGCCGCATCCGAAAAGTAACTCAGATCCACCTGCCCACAGCTGGGCTGACGGATCACGCTGCTGTCATACGCCTTGACCTGATAGGCCTCCGCTGCCTGCCGGGCGGGGCCGAACTGTTCCAGCGTGACAGCCGCCGCATCGGCGGTTCCACTGCCTTCCCCTGCCGTACCGCCGGCGCTGTCTGCCGCGGAGGCTCCCGTATCTCCCTGCATGGGCAGCGGAGCCAGGATATTGGCCGCTGTGCCCGCCGCCGGGCTTTGCTGGACAGCCTCGCTCTGCTTTTCGCCATTTTCCAGAATGGCCGTGATGGCCAGCGACAGCAGCAGGATCGCTGCAATGACCCCCGCCAGCCGCAGGCCGGTGCCTGCCTTGCTGCGCCGTCTCCGGCCATGGGTGGAATGATATTCGTGTGAGATTCCCATTCTCTTTCCCGCCTTTCCCTGTTTTCTTTTCTCTATCATTACGGTCAGTATCCCCGAAAAATTGCAAAGTTTGCATTCTGCACTCCGACCGACCCTGTGTTTTTGTAGGATACGCCAAATATTGTATCATAATTTTTTTGCCCGTGCAACCAATCAGGTCTTGCATACAACAGAGAAATAGTTTACAATAGTATTGTTGCAGGAATTGCACAGTTTTCATTGAATCAGATGCACATCCTGCATTCTTTTTGTACGACTTGCGGCGCGCATCCGCAATCTCCTTCCCCGGGCAGTGCAGGGCTCTGGGAGGACACAGAAGGACTTGCCGCGCTTTGCAGGACGTGAACTGTTGTTCTTTTGGATAAGGAGGACGTATGTCAAAAAATGTCATCATCGGCCAGAGCGGCGGCCCTACCGCCGTTATCAATTCCAGCCTGGCAGGCGTATACAAAGCTGCCTGCAGTCTGGGGGCCGATAAAGTCTACGGAATGAAGTACGGCATCGAGGGCCTTTTAAAGGAAGAGATGCTGGAACTGAACGTTCTGCTGGATGACCGCATGAGCATTGAGCTGCTCAAGCGCACCCCGTCCAGCTATCTGGGCAGCTGCCGCTACAAGCTGCCAGACCCGGACGTGGATTCTACCCCGTTCATCAAGCTGTTCACCCTGTTTGACAAGTACGATATCTGTGCGCTGTTCTACATCGGCGGCAATGACTCGATGGACACCATTGCAAAACTCTCCCGTTACGGTGCCCAGGTGGGCAGCAGCGTCCGGTTCATCGGTGTGCCCAAGACCATCGACAACGACCTTTGCCTGACCGACCACACCCCCGGCTACGGCTCTGCCGCCAAGTACATTGCCACCATCCTGAAGGAGGTCATCCGTGACTCCTCCGTTTACAACATCCGCAGCGTGACGGTGGCCGAGATCATGGGCCGCCACGCGGGCTGGCTGGCCGGTGCGGCTTGTCTGGCTGGCGGCGATGACTGCGAAGGCCCCGATCTCATCCTGCTGCCCGAAGTTCCCTTTGACCCGGACAGGTTCCTGACCCGGGTGGACGAGCTGCAGCGGGTCAAGCCCAATGTCATCATTGCAGCCAGCGAGGGCGTTAAGACAGCCGACGGCACCTATCTGTGCGATCTGGTCTCCACCGCCGGGCAGCTGGATGCCTTTGGCCACAAGGCCATCCTCAGCGGCACCAGCCGGTACCTTTCTGACCTCATCCACGACAATCTGAACTGCAAGAGCCGTGCCATTGAGTTCTCGACTCTGCAGCGCTGCGCCAGCCATCTGGCCAGCCGCACCGATGTGAACGAGGCCTATGCCGTGGGCGGCGCTGCCGCTTCCGCTGCCTTTGCGGGCGAGACCGGACGGATGATCTCGCTCAAGCGCATTTCCGATTACCCCTACCAGTGCATCACCGAGTCGGTGGATGTCCAGCAGGTGGCAAACCAGGAGAAAAAGGTGCCGCTGGACTGGATCACCCCGGACGGAATGCAGGTGACGGCGGCATTTGAGGAGTATGCCCGTCCGCTCATCCTGGACGAAGTGACACCGGTCTATGTCAACGGCACCCCGCGCCATATCTGCCTGTAAGTTTCATTTGCGCGTTTCCTCCCCCCTCGTGGTCTGTTTTCGTGCTCCTGCACGATAATATAAAAGCCGAAACAGAAGAAAAGGAGAAATCATCATGGGTAAAAATGCAATCGTTGGTCAGTCTGGCGGCCCTACCTCCGTCATCAATGCAAGTCTGGCAGGCGTATTCGAGAGCTGCAAGAGCCGCGGCGCTGAGATCGTTTACGGCATGTGCAACGGTGTTGCCGGTCTGCTGGAGGAGCGCGTGGTGGATCTTTCCACCGTGCTGACCGACGACCTGGATATCGAGCTGCTCAAGCGCACCCCGTCCAGCTTCCTGGGCAGCTGCCGCTATAAGCTGCCCGATTGGCACGATGACGAGACCGTTTACAAGAAGCTGTTCGCCATCCTGGAAAAGCTGAACATTGGCTACTTCTTCTACATTGGCGGCAACGACTCCATGGATACCATCGGCAAGCTGGCTGAATACGGCAACCGCATCCAGAGCGACATCCGCTTCATGGGCGTTCCCAAGACCATCGATAACGACCTGATGGTGACCGACCACACCCCCGGCTACGGCTCTGCGGCAAAGTACATCGGTGTGGTGATGAAGGAGATCATCCGCGATGCCACCGTTTACGGCACCAATTATGTCACCGTGGTCGAGATCATGGGCCGCAACGCCGGCTGGCTGACCGCTGCTGCCTCTCTGGCCAAGAGCGATGACTGCGAGGGCGTGGATATGATCTGCCTGCCCGAAGTCCCCTTCAACGTGGAGCACTTCATTGAGAAGGTCCGCGCCATGCAGGAGAAGAAGCCCAGCATCGTGATCGCTGTTTCCGAGGGTGTCAAGCTCGAGGACGGTCGTTATGTCTGTGAGCTGGCCGATGATGTGCACGCAGTGGACGCTTTCGGCCACAAGGCACTGACTGGTACCGCACGCTATCTGGCGAATGTGGTCGCCCGCAATCTGGATACCAAGACCCGCTGTATCGAGCTGTCTACCCTGCAGCGCTGCGCTGGTCACCTGACCAGCCGCACCGATATCACCGAGGCTTACCAGGTGGGCGGCGCTGCTGCCAAGGCTGCCTTTGAGGGTGTCACCGGTCAGATGGTCGCCCTGAAGCGCATCTCCAACAGCCCCTATCAGTACATCACCGAGCTGCACCCCATCAGTGAAGTTGCAAACCTCGAGAAGAAGGTTCCCCTGAGCTGGATGAACGAGAATCACACCCAGATGACCGAGGAATTCCTCGAGTATGCCCGCCCGCTGATCCAGGCTGAGCTGACTCCGCTGTACATTGCAGGTCTGCCCCACCACATCTACATGAAGAAGTAATTTCTCCTTTGAATCCTTCTAAGGCATAGCAAAACTCCCGCCCGGATGCGCTCCGGACGGGAGTTTTTGCTGTGTGGCTTATGAATTACTGTTTGCCCAGCTGCCAGAACGCCACGGCGCTGGCGGCGGCAACGTTCAGGGAATCGACCCCGTGGGACATGGGGATCTTGACCGTATAATCGCAGGATGCGATGGTGGTATGGGAAAGGCCGTCTCCCTCCGTACCCAGCACAATGGCAAGCTTCGGTTCCAGGGCAAGGGCTTCGTCATCAATGCTGACCGAATGGTCACTCAAGGCCATGGCAGCCGTCTTGAAGCCCAGGGCATTCAGCTGGGCAAGCCCCTTTTCGGGCCAATCGGCGGGCGTTTCACCGATCTGCGCCCAGGGCACCTGAAACACCGTGCCCATGCTCACACGCACGGCGCGGCGGCAGAGCGGGTCACAGCAGGAGGGGTTGATAAGAACAGCGTCCATGTTCAGCGCTGCCGCGCTGCGGAAGATGGCACCCACATTGGTGGAATCCACAATACCCTCCAGCACGGCCACCCGCCGGGCGTTCCGGCAGAGCTCCTCCACGGTGCGGGGCTTCGGACGTTGAAAGGCGCAGAGCACACCCCGGGTCAGCTCGTAGCCTGTCAGTGCAGCCAGCAGCTCCCGATCAGCAGTATAAATGGGTGCATCCCCGCAGCGGGTCAGGATCTCCGCCGCTGGGCCGGTGATCTGCCTGCGCTCCATCAACAGAGAGACCGGCACAAAGCCTGCATCCAGTGCCCGGGAGATCACCTTGGGGCTCTCGGCAATGAAGATGCCTTTTTCGGGTTCCAGCCGACTGCGCAGCTGGTTCTGCGTCAGGCGGGCGTAGGGGTCCAGCTCCGGCGCGTGAAAATCCGTGATCTCGATGATATTGGGCATGGGGAGATTCTCCTTTTTCTGTATGAATGGTCTTATTGTAGCACAACCCGGATGCAATTGCAAAATACATGGCAGGCATATTCGTTTTACATAGTCAAAACCGCCAAAAATCATCTTTTGTTTTTGACAAATCCGTCAACCCGCGCTATAGTATAGAGGTAAAAAAACAGAGGGGGAATTTGCATGAATTCCAAGAAAAAGCGCCGCGGCCAGATGTCGGAAGCCTTCTGCACGGCAATGTTCCTTTCACTGTCCGGCGGCCTGCAGGACGTATACACCTATCTGTTCCGGGGCAAGGTGTTTGCCAACGCCCAGACCGGCAACATCGTGCTGATGGCTGTCCATGCCTTTGCCGGGGAGTGGGGGCGTGTGCTGCATTATCTTGTGCCCCTGTGCTTCTTTGCGCTGGGCGTGTTCGCGGCAGAGCTGATGCACCAGAAGCTGCAGAATCTGCAGCGGCTCCACTGGCGGCAGCTGGTGGTGCTGTGTGAGATCGTGATGCTGTTCGTGGTGGGCTTTTTCCCGCAGGAGTGGAATCTTATGGCCAATGCGCTGGTCTCGTTTGCCTGTGCGATGCAGGTGCAGACCTTCCGCAAGGTGAACGGTTATGCCTTTGCCAGCACCATGTGCATCGGCAACATGCGCAGCGGCATGGACTCCCTCTGCAGCTGGGCGCTCAACCGCAATCCTGCTGCCCTAAAAAAATCCCTTTATTACTGGGGCATCATCCTCCTGTTTGCGCTGGGCGCGGGCCTGGGCAGCCTGACGCTGGACCTCTGCGGCGCAAAGGCCATCTGGCTCTCCTGCCTGCTGCTGGCCGTCAGCTTCTGCCTGATGTTCCTGAAAGAAGATGTGGAAGAGATCAAAGAAGATCTCGAAGCACTGGAAGCAAAACATTAAATCAAGGAGTTTCCCTCAGTTTCACGCTGTTTACCGCCATGCCAAAGGCTCCCCTAGTAGGAGAGCTGGCGAGCGCCAGCGAGACTGAGGGTTTATTTTTCTCCGGATCTATCCAACACTTCCCCGGTCTCCTTCGTCTTACAGGCAGAACGACGCAATGAAAGGAGGAAGCCCCATGTGGGAGCTGCTGTACGAGACCTTCTGGGACAGGCTGGAGCATTTCTGTTTCAATCTCTGCCGGGACGAAGCCCGGGCGGAGGATCTGACCCAGGAAGTCTTTCTGCGGGCACTGCAGAACCGGAGCCTTATCAACAGCTTTACAGAGCGGCAGTGCAAGGCCTGGCTGTTTACCACAGCGCGGAATCTCTACTGCGACCAGCTCCGCCGGACGGCAAAGGAGGAGCAGCTGCTCAGCACCTTTTTCCCGGAAGAGGACAGTGCTGAACCGGATTCCGCGCTGGACACAGTGGAAGCCGCCAGTCTGCTGGCTCTGCTCACCCCGGAAGAACGGCGGCTGTTCACCCTGCGCTATACAGCGGGCTACAATGCCAGCGAGATCGGTCAGCTGCTCAGTCTCCCGCCCGGCACGATCCGCAGCCGCCTTGCCCAGATACGCCATCGCCTCAAAACTGAACTTACGGAGGAATAAATGATGAAAAAGAACCTGAATGTGGACGCTATGATCCTGGACCTGCGCAATGTGCAGGAGGATTTTCTTGACCGCTATGAGCAGATCAAGCTGGACTGCATGATCGCGCTGACCTCGCCCCGGGTGCAGACGCTCCTGAGCCAGCACAACATTTCTCTGGATTCGATGCTCTGCAAAAATGTCCCGGAGGAGGTCTCGGTGGGTGTGGTCAATGGCAAGGTCACGCTGAGCTCTGCCAGCCAGACCGCCGCCGGGCAGGTACTGGTGGTCAACGGCAAGCTGATGATCACACCGGATGCTGCGGAGGTTTTACAGAAGTACGCCTGCATTCTGGTCAACGGTATGATCTACTGCCCGCAGTGCCTCTCGGCAGTGGTATCCGCCCGCTGCATCCTGAACGGAAAGCTGGCGGTCTACCCCGATGATGCAGTGCTCCTGCCGGGAAGCTCCATCAAGCTAGACAACACCTTCCTGCTGCGGGCACAAAGCCGCCTGTACTGGAATGAACATCGCTTCCTGGCGGTTGACCCCAGACTCGACACTGCCGCACTGGCCGCCAAGGGCTGCCGTTTTTCCGCTCCAAAGGCCATCCTGTGCGCAAGCCTTGCGCCCGTTCTGGCCCCGCTCTTCCCGGATTCCACCGAGCTGATCATCGTGCCGGACGGCACCGCCGTGGTGGAGGACGACCTGGAGCTGACCGCCTCTTCCCTGCGCCGGTATGGCACCCGTCTCTATGTGCTGGGTGATGCTGTCATCCCCGCAGAGAGCGCAGACCTGCTGGCTCAGATCGAATTCCTGCATGTTACCGGTGAAGTAGAGCTGCCTGATGCTCTGGAAGCGGCCTTCTTTGCCATCCCTGAGCTGGAATGCGGCAAAGTAGTCCACGAGGACGCTCTGCCCAAACAGACCCGCGCCAAAGCAAAGGATGAGGAGCCCGATCCGGATACCGTGACCCTCAGCGGCATCCAGCTGACCCTGTAATCCGCACTGTTCCTCCCTGCCCCGCTCTTTCCGGCAGAAGCTCTCTGCTGGAAAGAGCGGGACTTTTGTTGATTTTTTATTGCACCCGCTCCTCTGATATGATATACTAATTTTTGTATTGTGTAATTCCCCGGGCACACTTCCGCTGTGGAACCCGCTGCCCGGGCAGGATATGGGAACCGAAATCAGGAAGAGGAGCAACGAATGAAAAAAGGATTTGACAACGACAAATACCTACAGATGCAGTCGGAGCACATCCGGGAGCGGATCGCGCAGTTCGACAACAAGCTGTATCTGGAATTCGGCGGCAAGCTGTTCGATGACTACCACGCCTCCCGCGTGCTGCCCGGCTTCCAGCCCGATTCCAAACTGCAGATGCTGCTGCAGCTGAAGGATCAGGCCGAGGTCGTTATCGTCATCAACGCTGAGGACATCGTCAGCAGCAAGGTGCGCGGTGACTATGGCATTACCTATGATCTGGACGTTCTGCGTCTCATCGACGCATTCCAGGAGCGCGGCCTGTTTGTGGGCAGTGTATGCGTGACCATGTACACCGCTGCCCCCGAGGTGGAAGCCTTTGAGAAGCGGCTGAACAGCCTGGGCATCCGCACCTTCCGGCACTATAAGATCCCCGGCTACCCCAACGACGTTGCCCGCATCGTGAGCGACGAGGGCTATGGCCGCAACGAGTACATTGAGACCCAGCGCCCGCTGGTGGTTATCACGGCTCCCGGCCCCGGCAGCGGCAAGATGGCCACCTGCCTGTCCCAGCTGTACCACGAATACAAGCGGGGCGTGAAGGCCGGTTATGCCAAGTTTGAGACCTTCCCCATCTGGAATATCCCCCTGAAGCACCCGGTCAACCTGGCTTACGAGGCTGCCACCGCCGACCTGAACGATGTGAACATGATCGACCCGTTCCATCTGGAGGCCTATGGCAAGACCGCGGTCAACTACAACCGCGACATTGAGATCTTCCCCGTGGTCAACGCCATGTTTGAGCTGATTGCAGGCAAGAGCCCCTACCACTCCCCCACCGACATGGGCGTGAACATGGCCGGCAACTGCATCGTGGATGATGCGGCCTGCTGCGAAGCTTCCCGCAACGAGATCGTCCGCCGCTACTTCAAGGCCCTGTGCGACCTCAAGAACGGCGCACAGGTCCAGAGCGAGGTCTACAAGCTGGAGCTGCTGATGAATCAGGCCGGACTGACCCAGGGCAGCCGCCCGGTGGAGCAGGCCGCCCATGCAGTCTCTGAAAAGACCGGCGGTGCCCCCGCTGCCGCCATTGAGCTGCCGGACGGCACCGTTGTCACCGGCAAGACCGGCCCCCTGCTGGGTGCCGCTTCCTCCGCTCTGCTCAACGCGCTGAAAAAGCTGGCCGGTATCGACCAGGAGCTCGACCTCGTTTCCGCTGCCGCCATCGAGCCCATCCAGACCCTCAAGACCAACTATCTGGGCAGCAAGAACCCCCGCCTGCACACCGACGAGATCCTGATTGCCCTGTCCAGCTCGGCCGCGCAGAATCCCACTGCTGCAGCCGCCCTCAAGCAGCTCTCCCACCTGAAGGGCTGCGATATGCACTCCACTGTCATCCTGTCCAGCGTGGATATGGATACCGTGAAGAAGCTGGGCATGTATCTGACCTGCGAGCCCACCTATGAGGAAGCAGACCGGATGTACCACAAGAAGTAAAAATAATGACCCTCTCTGTCATTGCTTTGCGCTGCCGTCTTTCCCCAAGGGCTAGGCGGCCGTATCTGCGCGACGGAGAGGGTCATTTTTATTTCCGGGTCTGTTCCCAGTAGGCTCCCATGCTCTGGCCGGGCTGGTCTGTGACATCATCGTTCAGATAGTCTGCAAGACCAAAGGCCTCCGGCTTCCAGCTGTGGGCGGCATCCACGGTGGGGTATTCCACCTCAGCGTACCAGAACGCAGTGGGCTGGCCCTCATCCACATGGTTCACTTCCAGCACAAGGCCATCGGGCAGGGCATAGCTCCTGCGGATCTTCCCGATCAGGGGCTTGCCGATGATCTTTGTTTCCAGTTCATCAAACAGTTTCTTGTCGATGGGGCGCTCGATTTCCTCCCGTGCAAGCCCGCTTCCGGACTTGAAGCAGAGGATATAGGCCGTCTCGCCGCCCTTGAGCGCCTCCTCCCGGATGCGCACGGTGGGCCGCACGCTGATATATCCCTGCCGCATGGCAAACTCTTCCTTGAGCGGCAGAGCCGGGAGGTTTTCACCCTCCGGCCAGCCGTTCACCATCCATTTGCGTTCGATCTCCATGGTGTTTTCCTCGTTTCTGTGTTTTTGTATTTATTCTAGCACGTTTTTATGTTAGAATAAATATCAGTATGAAATTTTAGCATCCTCACCCTCTCAGTCAATGCCTGACGGCATTGCCAGCTCCCCCAAAGGGGGAGCCAAGAGCCGCTCTGTATTCAAGCTTGATGAGACTGAATCGAAAATCGCCAAAGGCTATCCCTTTGGGAGAGCTGGCGAGCGGAGCGAGACTGAGAGGGCGAGCCAGTTATAACAGGAGCAACTATGAAATCTTCTCGCAATTACCCCGTTTACACCGTCAACAAACACGCCGAGGGCCTGCTGGTGGGCGGCCACCCCTGGGTGTACGAAAACGACATCCTGGGTTCCCCGGAGGTGGAGCCTGAAAACGGCACGCTGGTCGATGTAGTCAGCACAAAGGGTGCCTATCTTGGCACCGGTTTTCTCTCACTGAAAAGCAAAATCCGGGTGCGGCTCATCTCCCGCAACGCCAACGACACCTTTGATGCCGCTTTCTGGAAGCGCCGGGTCGAATACGCCTGGGCCTACCGCAAGACCGTGCTGGAGCCCGCCGACCTGACCGCCTGCCGTGTCATCTTTGGCGAGGCTGACCAGTTCCCGGGCCTGACTGTGGACCGGTTCAACAATATCCTTGTCACCCAGACCCTGAGCGTGGGCATGGAAAAGCTCAAGCCCATCCTCTTCCCCCTGCTGGCGCAAGTCCTGCGCGCTGACGGCCAGACCATTGAGGGCATCTACGAGCGCAACGACGAGGCTCTGCGGGCCAAGGAGGGCCTGGCACAGAACAAGGGCTGGTTTGACCTGCCCGGCGAGACGCACCCCGACAGCACCCAGACTGAGATCTGCGAGAACGGCGTGTTCTACCACGTCGATTTTGAGAACGGCCAGAAGACCGGCTTTTTCCTCGACCAGAAATACAACCGCCGGGCTGTGGCCCGCATTGCTGCCGGTCACACTGTGCTGGACTGCTTTACCCACACCGGCAGCTTTGCACTGAACGCTGCCAAGGGCGGGGCTGCCCGGGTCACTGCCGCTGACATCAGCGCCGAGGCCATTGCCATGGCCCAGCGGAACGCCCAGCGCAACAGCCTGACCAACATGGATTTTCTCTGCGAGGACACCTTTGAACTGCTGCCCCGGCTGGAAAAGGAGGGCCACCCCTACGACTTTATCATCCTTGACCCGCCGGCCTTTACCAAGGCCCGCCGCACGGTGGAGAACGCCATGCGCGGCTATAAGGAGATCAACTACCGCGCCATGAAGCTGCTGCCCCGGGGCGGCTATCTGGCCACGGCCAGCTGCTCTCACTTTGCCACCGAGGAGCTGTTCATCAAGATGCTGCACGCCGCCGCAAAGGATGCCCACCGGCAGCTGCGGCAGATCGAGGTGAAGCAGCAGGCCCCGGATCACCCCATCCTGTGGGGCGTGCCCGAGACCAATTACCTGAAGTTCTTCCTGTTCCAGGTGATCTAAAAGTAATACCAAATACGATATCTCCCAAAAAAACGAGAACGTGTTTGTGCAGAATCGTTAGTTTTGTCAATTGCCTTTTGGGCCGTTCCGGGATATAATCAAACCATAGACAGCAACGGCGCTGTGGGTCACCTCCTGACTCGCAGCG
>OGMK01000152.1_pt1 | contig 63244 bp, 51 predicted proteins | sample 1573151 | NCBI WGS metagenome assembly OGMK01 (sample SAMEA2581887, study PRJEB24529) | metagenome | biome: Human gut stool | place: China | collected 2011
CTGCGGGAGTGCATCGAATCGGGCAGGGCGTTCACGGCGGGGGAGTGCGCGGAGCTGCTGCGTGAATGCGGGTTCCAGTGCAATGCGAATACGATTCGCTCATGGCGTAAGCGTGGCAGGCTTCAGCCGGCCGGTGAGAACGATAAGGGACGGCCATTGTACAGGCTTTCGGACGTGCATCGGCAGGGGCTGCGGCGCGATTCGATTTGACAAAATCGAAAGTGCAACGCAGAATTGTCAGTGGATTAGAGGGTTCAAACCGAAGACATACGGTTTGAACCCTTTTCATATCCGCCTTGGATTCTCCTAACTCCTTGGGTTGCGTAACACCATCCTGTCCGAACGGCATATCGGGCACGCTCCGCCCACTCTCGTCAGAGTGGGCATACACCAACAGCGGCAGGCAAGCCAATCCCGCGCTTACGTGATGCGGTGATGCTCAAACCGCCTGTCCATGCCTTCGTCAGTGGTAGATCGTACCGGCCGCGAGTCTTTATTGGATTCTCTTCCTTGCGACTGCGGGGACGCGGGTTCGAATCCCGCCGAAGGCACCCATGAAACAAAGGAAGCCCGGAATCGTTTTCCGGGCTTCCGGCTTATTCGTGCTCCTTGTGTTTGCGTGGTCTGCCGCCGCCGACGCCTCTGCCGGGACGTCGCGCGTTCCACCGGTCGATGGTTTCGGGGAGCCAGCCGCGGGTGCGGCCGATGCGCACGTCCGGCTCCGGCAGGTCGTAGACGGCGGCGTTCGCGACGCCGAGTCTTTCGGCCACCTGTTTGACGCCGAGGTATTCAGTCGTCATCGCCGTCCCTTCTGTCCATGATGAGCGTGGCGATGCACCAGATGCCCGCCGCGAGTCCGAACAGTCCGGCTTGCCATGGTTTCCCCGTGAGGCCGAGCATGGCGGACAGCAGTCCGCATATGATGCCGCATACGGCAAACAGTGTGCTTGTCTTCATGATGGCCATGAAATAGGATGGAACCGGGGTTCCGGGCACTAGGTCTGCTCGGAACCCTTTCGTCATCTCTTATGACGCGGCCTGCGCCGTATCGAGATGACGAGCGCCGCCAGTGCGATGATGTTGCTCGCCACCGAGCTGATGGCGGTCACGATGTCCGTCCATTTCATGCTCACCTCCTTTCCTGTTGACATAAACTATTGTATCAAAAATACATAAGTTATGCAAGCGAGATAGATATTACACGCCGAAAGGAGCAGAAATGAAAGAAGCCCTCGAAGAGATCGCACATCAACTCACACGCATAGCCGACCAAGGAGAACAGGCGGGCATGCAAATCAGCAGGGGGGATGCCTTGGAAGCGTGGGGCCTGCGAATCTACGAGGAGGACTTCCTCTCAGCGCTCCAATGTCTCGGAATCGAAGTCACAGACTGATATCGAATCGATGACGAATGACATCATATAAGCCAAACGTTCGCAGACAAAACGGATCGCGACGGAATCAGCTCGTTTCCAGACACAAAGCAGCGGTCAAAAGCGGAAGAACCTGCGGAATCTGCGGAAAGCCAATCGACCTGCGACTCAAATATCCAGATCCTTGGAGCTTCGTCGTGGATGAGATCATCCCAATCGCAAGAGGTGGAAATCCATATTCCTGGACAAACACCGAACCGACACATCGATGGTGCAACACCGTCAAAGGCACGCATACACTCGAGTGGGCACAACGTGAAGTGCGACGGCTCATGGCCGGTCGGCTGGGGCAGCAATCAAAACCACCCACCGGCGTGCCGTTTCGGAAAATCGACATCTAGGGGCGGTATCCCCTCCCGGTCCGGAAAACACGTCCCCCGCCGCATAGGGCCGATATCTCCCCGGAAGCTTAAAACGTGACGGTTCGTAAAACGTGACGGGAGGCGAAACGTCGTGAAATGCCTCATTTGCGGCAAGGAATTCAGGCCGTCAGGACGCGGGAAACCAGCTAAATACTGTTCTGGCGCATGCCGTGCGAAAGCGTACCGAGCAAGGAAGAACGATGGCGAGTCATCGCCGAAACCAGCAAAACCAAGAACAAAACGAAAGGCAAAGACGCCAGCTACTGCAGAACGGGAACATCCGGCAGACATCGACCGTCACAGTTTCGAACGCATGATGGATGGATCACACGAGGACACACTTCGTGAAATCGTCGGAAGACTTCGTGAGGCTCTGCATGATCCATCAACGCCGGCCAACGCGTTGCCGTCGATCAGCAGCAAGCTCGCAGAATTCGACGAACGGATGCGTATGGCCGAGGAATCCGGCAGCCTGTTCGACATGAACGATGACGTGACGGAGGTGGCGGAGGATGTCGGAGCGTCGATTGTCTGAAATCGCCCAACGGCTCGTGCAGCCGGAAGACGTCACGTCAAGCGACTTCAAACTTATCAACGGTGCGGCGGTCAAGGCTGGGATTCATTACGACCTATGGCAGAAAGGCTTTCTCTACCTTCTGTTCGCAAAACGCTCCGACGGCAAGTACGCATGCGGGTCCGGCGGCGCGGTTCTGTCCAGCTGTAGACAGATTGGCAAGACGTTCACCGTCGGAACCGCGATATTCATCCTGTGCGCCGGACGCGCAGGGACTCTGGTCATCTGGACCGCGCACCATACGCGCACCTCCGATGAGACGTTCGCCGATATGTGCGACCTGACCCGCAATCCGAAGCTTTCCAAATACGTGCAGTCCGTGCGCCGCGCAAACGGGCAGCAGGAGATCCGTTTCACCAATGGAAGCCGCATCATGTTCGGCGCTCGAGAGAACGGTTTCGGCCGAGGTCTGCACTCCGCCGACATCGAAGTGTTCGACGAGGCTCAGATTCTTACCATCAAGGCGTTGGACAACCTGATTCCAATCGTGAACACAAGTCCGAATCCGCTGATTGTGTTCATGGGCAATCCACCGAAGCCGGGCGATCAATGCGAGGCCTTCGAGGAGAAACGTTCGACCGCGTTGTCTGGCAAGTCGGATGACATGCTTTACGTCGAGCTCGGTGCAGACCGCGATTGCGACCTGGATGACAGGACCGCGTGGGCGAAAGCGAATCCGTCATATCCAAAACGCACCAGCGAGGAAGCAATCCTGCGCATGCGCAACCTCCTCGCAGAAGACTCGTTCCGACGTGAAGCGCTCGGCATCTGGGACGAACAGACAGCCACAGAGGTCATTGGTGAGGATGCATGGCACGCTACCGAGGTAGCCGACCCACAAACGGATGGCCTGCTCTCGTTCGGCGTGGACATGCCGCCGGACAGGAGTGCATTGGCCATCGGACTCGCGTTCAAGCACGACGATGGCACTGCATTCATCTCCCTACAGGAATACCGTTCCACTCGAACCGACGGAGTCCAATGGGCCGTCGACTGGCTGGCGGAACGCTGGAATAAGACCGCTGCGGTGGTAATAGACGCGCAATCGCCGGCCATGAGCATCGTGCCCGACCTGCAGAAACGGCATGTGCGTGTGACAGTCACCGACACACGCCAATTAGGACAGGCCACAGGCCGCGTGCTCGACATGATCCGTGACAAGTCCCTCACCCATCTGAGTGATAAGGACCAGCCACAGCTGGTTGCCGCCGTGAAGGGCGTCACATTGCGCGACATCGGTTCCAATGGAGCGGTCGCATGGAACAAGAAGGGCTCCGACGTGGAAATAAGCCCATTGCAAGCTACGACTCTGGCATTGCATGGGGCATTCACCACGAAACGCAAGCCAGGCAGGAAACAACGATTAAGGAGGCTTGCATGACATCGCTGCTCGCTCCGGTCACCGATTTCAGCGACCTCGGCATCATCTTCAATCCACCGACCGATATCAAAGGGCTTGACCCGGCGTTGCACGACACTTTATCGAATCTCGTCACTGTGTGGAACCGTAAGCGCGCGCGCAATTCATTGCGCTCCCGGTATGCGGATGGAAAACATCGGCTCCGCGACATCGGCTTCTCCATCCCGCCGAGCATGCGGAATCTCGAGGAGGTGGTCGGCTGGCCAGCGAAAGCAGTCAATGCACACGCCGAGCGCTGCATGTTCGATGGCTTTGTCAGTCCGAATAGCAGCGACGATTCCTTCGACCTGAATCCAATTCTCTCCGCTAACCGCTGGGACATCGAGCTGCCGATGGCGATCAGCAGCAGCATGATCCACTCGTGCGTCTTCATGGCCGTGTCGGAGGGCGACGAGTCGGCTGGGGAACCGCCTGTGCTCACCATTCCGCACAGCGCGCAATGGTCGAGCGCCCTGTGGAATTTCCGTACGCGCAGTCTCAAGGCGGCGCTCACCATCGATGACATCGACGATTACGCGCGTCCTACGCGATTCCGCCTATGGACGCCTTTCCAAGTCATCACCTGCCAGCTTGGGCGTGAATGGTACGTGGACGATGTGTGGACGCATGGTCTTGGCCGTGTGCCTGTGGAGGTGCTGTCTTATAGGCCGACCATCGACAGGCCTTTCGGCAGGTCGATCATCAACCGCGCGGTCATGAGCATCACCGATGACGCGGTGCGCACCGTCCTGCGCAGCGAGGTCAGCGCCGAATTCTACTCGGCACCGCAATGGCTCCTACTCGGCGCCGACCCCGATTCATTCAAGGACGATGATGGCAATCCGATTCCAGTCTGGGAATTCGTCATCGGACGATTGAACATGATTGGTAAGGACGAGGATGGCGACGTGCCGAAGCTTGAGCAGATCACCCAGCAGTCCGTGCAGCCGCATATCGACCAGATGCGAGAGCTTGCCTGCAGATTCGCCGGGGAGACGAATGTGCCGGTCAGCTCGCTCGGCATCATCCAGGACAATCCATCGAGCGCAGAGGCGATGCATGCTGCGGAGAAGGATCTGGTCATCGACTGCTCGGCAGCGAACCGCGTGTATGGTGCTTCGCTTCGTCGTATCGCGCAGGACATCATCATGCTTCGCGACCATACGACCGAAGTGACCGACGAGATGGCGGGCATCACCGCACGATGGCGCAATCCGTCGCTGCCGAGCGTCATCGACGCCGGAGACGCGATGGTCAAACTCGTGGGGGCCTTCCCTTGGCTTGCCGACACGACCGTCGCATTGGAGGAAGTCGGCTTCACTGACGAGCAAATCACCAGACTCCTATCGGAAAAGCGCCGAGCCGAAGCGAAAAGCGCATTGAACGCGCTCGCCGGGATGAACGGAGGCGGGAATGACAAACCGGACTCCGAGCCGCAAGGAAATCAATCTTCTGACCAAATCGCAGAAGACGGCGGTGAGCCTCGCACAACGGGAGATGGGCCAAGCGTGGCAACAGCTGCAGGGAATGGAACCGGCACAGCAGCGTGACATGCTGCTGGAACTCGTTCCCGCCATCATTGACAAATATGGGAGCATCAGTTCGACCGCAGCAGCCGACTGGTACAAGCGAATGCGGTCGAAATGGTTCGACGACAAATACGAGCCGATACTCGCCGACCCTATACATGACGATTTGACCGACATGATTCGGGCGAAGGCAAGCATGCTGTTCAAAGGCAACGAGCGATATGATCCGAACGCCTATCTCTCGTACCTGAATCGGCTTATCGCGGTCGGAGTGCGTAACGGCGGTCGCAGTACCGTCAGGTCGGCAGCCAAGCTTGACAAGTATGGGCCCCGGTTCGCACGCGTTCCTTCCGGACTTCATACCTGCGCGTTCTGTGCCATGCTCGCCGGACGCGGCTTCGTCTATGCAAGCGCCGAAAAGGCCGGAGGCTTGTTCAACAAGTACCATGCGGCATGCGACTGCGAGATTGTCCCATCATGGGATGAAAAACCGCGTGTGGAGGGCTATCGTCCCGACGAATTGTACGACGACTATCTCAAAGCGAGGGATGAGGCCGGAAGCGATTCGGTGGACGATATCCTTCGCGCGATGCGACAGCATAAGGGCAAATACGCGGATGGAATCCGTCCGGGAACCGCCATCCCTGATGGTTGGAAGCAGCCTCATGCGCAGAACGAGGAACGACTGCTTTCAATGCGAGGACTCGCTGGCGTCACCGATCGCGAATGGTACATGCGTCAGGAAAAGGTTGGAGTTCCGCACTCCACCGATATGTTATATCCGCAGGAAATCGTGTTCCTTGAACGATTCCAGAATCTTGGGAACCATGTCGAATGGATACCAAGAGACATAGAAAAAAGGACAGCGACAAATGATTTCCGTTGGATCGAAACAAACGAGCTTTGCGAATTGAAGTCCTTGGCAAAAGCTGATTTTGGCAAAATCGCCGATCGTATCACCAAAGCCGTTCGAAGCGCTAAAGAGAATCACGATGTCGTCAAGGACTGTTTCGTGATAGATCTTGGCCAATCGAAACGTAAAGACAAGCTTGTTCACCAGTTAGAGAAGTACAACGATCGTGAGTGGAAAATCCGCAGACTTTTCATTCTCGACGGTGAAGGTTTATTGGAAATCAAATTGAAATGAAACAACCGGGAGCACGCCTCCGCTCATTGCGTTTTATTTCAACGCCGCAGAGGACCCCCGGTCTTCATATATTTTAGCACATTCTTGGCAGGTTGGCCCAGTGGCGACGGCAGTGGCCTGTAAATCCACGACATTGAAACAACGCGGGTTCGAGTCCCGCACCTGCCACTATCCCATTTTTTGGGCGGTCACTGGCTCCGTCATGCCTGGTCAAAAGGCCACGATGGCCTCAAACATTCGGAGAAAACACAAGGAGCGTTTCATCATGCCGAAATCCCTCATCATGCGTCTTCGTCACATCATGATGGTCGCACCACCGGCCGAACCCGGCGGTGACGGACAGCAGCAGGGTGGCGAGCCGCCGGCAGGAGAGAAGACCTTCTCCCAGAGCGATGTCAACCGCATCGTCGAGGACCGTCTGCGCCGCGAACAGGCCAAGTATGCCGATTACGACGATTTGAAAGCCAAGGCCGCGAAATTCGATGAGCAGGAGGAAGCGAACAAGAGCGAACTGCAGAAGGCCACCGAAGCCAACCGCAAGCTCGAATCACAGCTGGCGGAGCAGAAGCACGCCGGCCTTGTCGCCAACGCCTGCCTCAAGCACGGCATCCCCGCCGAATTCGCCGACCTCGTGACCGGCGATGACGAGGAAAGCATCGACAAGACAGCCGAGAAGGTCGCCAAGCTCGTCAGCACACAGGGGAAGCCGCCGGCATCCGGCAATGGCAGGCATCCGCTCGACGGCGAGGGAAACCAGCCGGGCGGGCAGGGAAGCATGAGCATCAGGGAGCAGATCGCAGCCGCCGAAAAGAAAGGCGACTATCAGACCTCCATGACGCTCAAAAGCATCATGCTCGGCACGAAGCGCCAGTAACCACCAATCTGGAAGGAAGACATCATGCCTGGAATCACAGGACAGGGCAACACCTACAATCTGCCCAATTACGTCGGCGAGCTTTTCGCCGCAAGCCGCGAGGACACGCCGCTACTCTCCGCCATCGGTGGACTCACCGGTGGCATCGACACCACGTCCACTCTTTTCGAATGGCAGGGCTACGACCTGCGCGACCCAGACGCCAACCGCCAGCGCCTCGAGGGCGCCGACGCGCCGAAGGGCGAGGAACGCACCCGCTTCCACGCCAACAACGTGGTCGAGATCCACCAGGAGGCCGTCGAGGTCTCCTACACGCGGCAGGGTGCGACCGGACAGCGCAACACCGACAACATGCCGGTAGTACAGGTCGGCGGCACCGCCATCCCCGCTGACGAGCTGAGCTGGCAGATCCAGCAGCAACTCAAGCAGATCGCACGCGACGTGGAAGCCTCCTTCATCTCCGGCCATTACAACAATCCGACCGACAACCAGAGCGCGCGGAGCACCCGCGGCCTCCTCGAAGCCATCACCACCAACGTGATGAGCACCGAGCACACCGCCGCCCAGCTGACAGCGGACGACGTGCTCGACCTCGCGCAGATGGCCTGGGACAATGGCGGCATCCGCGAATCCGAGACGCGCACCATCGTGGTCAACTCCACGCTCAAGCGCGCACTGACCCGCTGCTTCGTCACCGACGCGAAGTATCAGGAGCAGACCCGCAACGTCGGCGGCGTGAACCTGCAGACCATCGAGACCGACTTCGGCCTCTTCAACATCATGCTCGACCCGTACATGCCGAAGGACCAGCTGCTCGTCCTGTCCCTCGAACAGCTCGCCCCGCGCTTCCTCGAAATCCCCGGCAAGGGTCATTTCTTCGCCGAGCCGCTCGCCAAGACCGGCGCAAGCGACAAGGTGCAGCTGTACGGCGAGATCGGCTTGCAGTACGGCGACCAGAAGGCCCACGCGCTCCTGACCGTCGCCGGTGGTTCCGCATCCAACACCGTGAAGGTCGCCGGCGTGAGCCTTGATAAGAAGACCATGGGCGTCAAGACCAAGGGCACCAATACGGTGAAGGCCATCGTTGTGCCCGACGGCGCATCCAATAAGGATGTCGCGTGGACTGTGGAACCGTCCGACAATTCCATCGCCACCGTCAAGGCTGATGCCGACAAGAGCGTCGGTGTCGTGACCGGCGTGAAGGCTGGCAACGCCACCGTCACCGCAACCACTTCCGACGGCTCCAAGAAGGCATCCGTCAAGGTCACCGTGACCGACTGAGAGGCCAGATGATGGCCGACACAGATGATTTCGCGAGTGTCGACGATCTTGAAGCCTCATGGCATGCGCTCACGGACGAGGAGAAGACGCGCGCGAAGAAACTCATCGCGTATGCGTCCGACCTGATTCGCTCCTATCGCAGATGGGACAAGGTCAGCAACCTCACCCGTGAGCGCATTTGCTGCGCTGCCGTTAGGCGCGCAATGGAAGCCGATTCCAATGGCGCACCATCAGGAGCCAGCAGCATGAGCGAGACCGCCGGACCATTCCAAGCCACCTACAGCTTCCAGAACCCCACCGGCGACCTCCGATTGTGGCCGAGCGAGGAGAAGGAGCTTGGCGGAAGGCGACGCCTCCTCGCGGGAGCCCTCGACATGAGCACCGGAAAGGTGGTGGCACCATGATCCACGGTGAAACCGTCAAGGTGCTCCGTCCAAGCATCGCCGGAATGGATGCCTACAACACTCCAATCCGCAAATGGTCCGAGGAATCGGTAGGCAACGTGCTGGTCGGCTCGCCGACACAGGACAATGTCGCCACAAGCGTCAATCCGGAAGGATTGCTCGTCTCCATGTCGCTCTACTTCCCACGCTCCTATCAAGGAACGCTCCGGGATTGCAAGGTGATCGTCAGGGGAATCGAATATCGAGTGATTGGCGATCCTGTCGCGCTCGATGGCGGATTGACACCAACTTCCTGGAACATGCAGGTCAACGTCTGCCGCGATGACGGGAGGTGACCATGAAGGGATTCAAGGTCGACAAGGAATGGATGGAACGCAATGTCCTGTCCAACCCAACAGTCCAATCCGCTCTGAACGCGAAGGCCAGACGCATCGCTCCGATCGTGAAGCGCATCGTCCTCAAGGAAGGCGACCGTCATTATGCCGAATCGGTGCGCGTCATGCAGGGACGACGTCCTGGAACGAAATCGCCGACGCATCTGCGCAGACCATATGCCCGAGTCATCATCGGTGACGAGCATGCGGACGCCAAGGAATACGGCGACGGACGGATCTATCCGAAGAAGGGATACCTTCGCCGCGCCATAGCCGAGGCGGGTGGCTGATTATGGCGATTCCGCTTCGCGGCTCATGGCCGCAACCGATGCCGATCATCATCCAATGGCTGCAAGACAAGGCGGGGATCAAGGCTTCGGCGGAAGTGCCGGAGAATCTGCGTGCAAACCTTCCGGCCGTCATCGTCTCTCCGGCGCCGGGTGGCACGACCGCCGATGGATTCACGCGCGGCAGAGCCGTCGACATCGACATCTTCGCCGCTGATTGGACTTCCATGGACGCGACCATAAGAAAGGTCGAAACCGCTCTCTCTCAGCTGCAGGGCGATGGAAACCGATATGGCTACGTCGACTCCTCAACGCTCACCTCATTTTCCGAAGTGAGTCATTCAATGCCTGACGTGCGCCGTTGCACGGCGACGATCACGCTCAACACCAGACCACAATGATTTTTCAATTAAGGAGGAAATGATGGCTGCCATCACCGATGTGCCAAGCATTCTCAATGACAATAACGGAAACGTGCGAAAGTGGGGCACTCAGCTGCTCGCTATCGCCGACTATTCGACCGCGATGCCGGATCCTTTCTTCGACACCGCAACCAACAAACCGAATCAGCTGCCCGAGGGTTTCAAGGTGATGGGCTACATCAGCACTGATGGCGCGAAGATGAGTCGCGGCATCGAGTCCGCCGACACCAGTGCGGTGCAGGATCTGGAGCCGGTGCGTTCCGACATCACCGGACGTACCCGCACCCTGCAGCTCACCTTCCTGGAAATGAACGCGTGGGTCAAGGCCTTGGCTCATGGCCTGCCCGTCTCCCAGTGGCCGGAAAACAAGGATGAGGGCTTCGAATTCACCGATGAAAAAACCACGGAATTCCCGTACTACCGCCTGATCTGGATCGGTCAGGACGGTGTGGGCGACGCGGCACATTACCGCATCGAGGCCGGGTATCGCGTCAAGGTCACCAATCAGGGCGACAACACCAAGAACCGCTCCGACGCCGAGGGTGAGGACCAGACCTTCACCTTCTTCCAGGATCCGAAGACCGGCAAGGTGTTCTACGAGGGCGAGAAGATCGCCAAGGCCGGTGCCGCGCTTCGTGCTGATGTCTCCCAGTCGCAGCCGGTGTCCGATCAGGCAGCGTCCTCCGAGTCACAGCCGGTCGCCGACTGACATTGATTCTTCCCGCACCGGGCTTTTGATTCCTTTCACCGGTGCGGGATTTTCCCTTCTTCTCTCGCCGAAAGGAACACTGATTTTTTTGAAAGGATTGAACAATGACCGACAACAAGAAGCGTAAGGTCCGCAGCCTCAAGGCCGTGAAGGCGAAGTATCTTGAATCCCACCCGAAGATTCGGGAGTGGATCGAGTTCACCATCGACGACGAGCCGGATGCGAAGGAATTCCGCATCCACGCTCCAATTTTCCAGTCGAATGAGGAGAAGAAGGCATTCGCGAAGGCGCAGGAGTCCGACGACCAGTTCGACTTGGCGAAAGCGCTGCTCGGCGCCCAGTGGGATGATTTCATCGAGGCCGGCGGACAGATCAGCCTGCTTTTCCTCCTGCTCGACGACGCGGCCGATGAAGTGCATGAGACGGACAGCGAGGGAAACCCTACAACGCTTTAGAGCTCCTTGATGGTGATGGTCACGCGGAGGAATTGGAGGCCGCGTTATGCGCGGTCTACGCGCCGCGTGACCCGATCAAGGAGTTCTGGCAGAAACGTTCGAGCCTCCGCGCACTGCATGCGCTGATAATCCACATGCCGCCGGACAACGTCTTCTTTCGTGCTTTGGCTGGTGATGGCTGGAGTGAGTCGGAATGGCTGTTGCACGATTTGGGCGACATGCTCCGTGACATCCAGCTAACCATCACCCAGTGCGCTCCATTTGTGGAGCATCCCCTTGAAGAGGATGACATCAGGCCTCGCACCAAGCCTCCGGCTGTCGTGGTGGCTGAGTCCAAACGCGAACAGTCGTCTGTCGACAGCAAGGCCTTACACGCGCAGGAGCGGAGCGAGCTCATGGCGCTTGTCACGGGCGATCAATCGAAAAACTGAAAAGTGGGTGGTCTCATGGCTGGCACAGCCGCATGGATCGATGTGCTCCCGAATCTGAGCGCTTTCGGCACGAAGCTCAACAGCGGTGTGACGGCCGCGGCCACCTCCGCAGGACGGAATGCCGGCAAGAAATTCTCCGACGCCATGAATCAGGCCGCTGGCCGTGACGTGCTGTCAGAGCAGGTCAAGAGCCTGCAGCAGGCTGAGAAGAAGGCCGCGCAGGCGGTCAGCCAGTGCACGTCGCAGATCGCGAAGGCGCGCGACGAGCAGAAAAGCGCCGACCTGCGCGTACAGGCCGCCGAAGTCAAACTGCAGGAAACCATCGTCAAAAGCGGACAATCCTCCTCACGGGCCATCAACGCCCAGGCGCGACTCAACGACGCAAGGAGCAAGGCGAGGCAGAAGACCGAAGCCGTCACATCGGCTGAGGAACAACTCAAAGCCGCCAGCGAAGGTCTGAAGGAGACTCAGACGCAGCTCCACGACGCTCAGACGAATCTGAACGCGAGCACTTCCAAGCAGTCGGGATTTTTTGCGTCCGCCGCGGCATCGGCGCGCAATGCCATCAATTCCTTCCGTAGCATGCAATCAAGCGTCACTACCACTGCCGCAAGGGGAGTCGGAGATTCCGAACGCTTCTTCACCGCGTGGGGAGCCGCGAAGTTCGGAGCCATCAGCGGGTTCGCGCAGTCGGCATTCAGCAAAGTCTCAAACATCATCACCAGCAATGTGGAAGGCGCCATTAAACGCGCCGACACGATGAACAATTTCCCCAAAGTCATGAAGAATTTGGGGTACGACTCGAATGACGCTGCCGCAGCCATCAAACGCATCAGCGCCAGCATTGATGGCCTGCCGACCACCACATCGAGCATGATCGGCATGGTCCAGCAGCTTGCTCCGTTGTCCAAGAATCTGGACGAGGCCACCAGCATCGCATTGGCGTTCAACAATGCCGTCCTGGCCGGCGGCAAAGACACAGTGCTGCAGGCCAACGCCATCGAACAGTACAACCAGATGTTGAGCGCGAACAAGGTCGATGCCGCCGCATGGCGAAGTGTCGTCAATGCAATGCCTGGCCAGATGAACCAATTGGCCAAGAGCATCCTTGGCGCAAACGCGAAGCAGAACGACCTATATGAGGCGATGAAGGGTGGCAAGGTCACCTTCGAGGACTTCAATAAGGCGCTCGTCAAGCTCAATAAGGACGGCTACGGGCCGTACGCATCATTTACGACGCAGGCAAAAGACGCCACACAGGGCATCGGCACTGCGATGGAGAACGCGAAAAACCGCGTCCAGAAGGCCATCGAGAAGATTATCGAGGCGTTCGGTGTCGACCGCATCAGCGGCGTCATTAACAGCTTTACGGCGAAATTCGGAGATGTCGGCTCGGCTGTGGCCAAGGCGGTCTCCGGATCATTGGAATTCGTCGAGACCGGCAAAGTCAACGAAAAATTGGCTGAATCTTTCCACATCGACAAGAAGTCGTATGCGGGCATCGAAGACGCTTACCAGCGGATTCGGTGGGGGTATAAAGGTCTCACCGATTTCATCAAGACCGGTGAATTCTCGTACGAGTTCAACCGTGCCTTCGAGAACGCAGACCGCCAGACACTCATCGACTTCAAAGACAGCCTCCTCGGCATCCGCGACTCCGCCAGCGAGGTGCTGAAGAACCTTCCCGGATTGGGTGAATTTTTCAACACCCCGGCGGATGGCGACAAGTCGAACTTGAACAAGGCCTTGAAAGCCGCCAATGTGGCGCTTGCTGGTCTGAAGCCACTGCTCGACCTGCTCGCATCAATCGAGAAGGCGTGGAACGGTCTGTCCGCTGACCAGCAGGGCACCATCTTCGATACGGCCATCTACCTGTGGTTAGGTAGTAAAGGATTCAAGATACTGAAGAACATCTTCGGTGTCGCCAAGGATATCGGCAAAGGCTTCGGCATCGCCGGAAAAGGTATCAAGACCGCTGGCAACGCGCTGAAATCGTTCGGCAAGTTCCTCGGCGGGCTGAAGGCTCCGAAATGGCTGTCAAAGCTTACCGTCGGCAAGGTTGGAATCGCAGCCGGTGGAACCGCAATGCTTTCAGCTGCGAAGAACGTCGAAAAAGGCACTCCTAAGTGGGCATGGAGTCAACTGAACAAAATTCCCGGTTTCAGCGAGGGCGACAAGTCATACGCCGACTACCAGAAACGGTACAAGGCCGCACAGGAAAACAACAAGTTCCTCGGAATCAAGAACTCCACATGGGAACACAACCTGAATCCGCTGAACTGGCCATCAATGGCCGTGGGTGCCGCGAAAACCGGAATGAACAAACTCGGAAGCCTTCGAAAGAAAGCCGACGAGCAGGGATTCGCAGGTAATACCGGTTCCGCGCAAGCTTCGATGAGCTCCGGACAACGCGATGCCGGAGTCAAGGCTTGGAACGGCATCAAAGGCGCGTTCTCCGAGGCAGGGCAGGCACAGGCTGACAATACGGCAGCGCAGGTCAAAGCCCAGCAGGACACTCTGGCCGGCATCAAGAAGGCATGGGGCGACGCCGGCGATTGGATCAACACCAATTGGTGCGACCTGATGGTCAAGATTCAATCGAAGTTCGACGGCGCGGCCCAGTGGGTCGAGGACCGTTGGAACGGTGTCAAGGACTGGTTCGGGACCACAGGTCAGAAGATCGGCGACTTCTTCTCCGGTATTCCATCGGCGATTGGTGGATGGTTTGATTCGGCGGGCCAGTGGGTTGAGGCCAAATGGCAGGGCATCTGCGACTGGTTCTCAGGTGTTGGATCCTCAATCGGAGGTTTCTTCTCGGGTATTCCGGCCGCTGTCGGCGGTTTCTTTGACTCCGCTGGCCAATGGGTGCAATCCAAGTGGCAGGCGCTGGTCGACTGGCTGGGCCTCACTCCCACATCGATCATCGACTTCTTCACCGGCATTCCTGATGATTTCAACAATCTTTTCCAATCCGCGAAGGATAAGATCACCGGCATCTTCGGGACTGTCGGCGACTGGTTCGACCAGCATGTCAAGACTCCGATCAAGGACGTCTTGGATGCGATCGGCAGCACGTTCCAGTCAACCAAGGATTGGATCAAGGAAAGCTGGGACAAGGTCAAGGATGCGGCCAAGAGTCCTGTGAAATTCATCGTCGACACGGTGTACACGAATGGCATCAAAAAGGTTTGGGACAGCGTCGCCGGCGCGGTTGGCCTGAAGCTTTCCCTGCCGGCCGTCAAGTTCGCATCCGGCGGCACCGTCGGAGGAATCAATCCCGGCTATGCTCCGGGCGTTGACTCGATTCCCGCGATGACCTCGCCGGGTGAGGCGTGGATGGTGCCGGAATGGACTAAGGCCGTCGGCGCGGAGAACGTCTACCGCTGGAACGCTTTGGCTCGCCACCATGGCGTGCAGGCGGTTCGCGAGGACATGGGCCTCGATGGCGTCCAACGTTTCGCCAAGGGCGGTGTCGCATCCAAGATTGGCAAGGCCGCCGGGAAGGCCGTGTCTGGCGCGAAGAAATTCATCGAGGACCTGTCAGAGACGGCCCAGGCGTTCGTGAAGAATCCGGTCGAATGGGCCACATCGAAGATCCTCACTCCCGTGAAATCGCAGGTGGCGGGAATCAGCGGCGGCCAGTTCGGCCAGATGGTCGGCAGACTGCCGGTGAGTGCCGCTACGGCTCTTGTCGACAAGGTCAAGTCGATGGCATCCGACCTGGCATCCAAGTGGACCAGCAAATCCGAGGCGGGCCAATATCATGGTTCGGTCGGTGGCGGCGTGGAACGCTGGAGGAGCCTAGTCCTGCAGGTGCTCAAGGAATTGGGCCAGCCAGCAAGCTGGGCCGACACCGTGCTACGCCGAATGAATCAGGAGTCCGGCGGCAATCCTAACGCCATCAACAACTGGGATTCCAACGCCAAAGCGGGTATGCCGTCGCAGGGCCTGATGCAGACGATCCCAGGTACTTTCAACGCCTACGCGGGACCGTACCGCAGCTTGGGTATCACGAATCCACTCGCCAACATCTATGCCGGCGTGAACTACGCATTGCACCGTTACGGCAGCCTGTCGGCCCTAAACAGGGCCGGCGGCTACGCTTTCGGCGGCATCGTCGGGGATCGGCCTACCCTGTATGATCGCGGCGGCATCCTGCCTCCCGGCAGGCATCTCGTCGCCAATGAGACTAAGCAGCCTGAGCTCGTGCTGACGCGGGAGCAGGTCCTCAAGGTCTTCGGCGGCGAAGTCAGAGACAAGGGCGATCGGACCGTGAATCTCAATGTGAGCATTCCTGAGCGCTCGGACCCGTGGAGCGATGCGAGCATCCTTCTGAGTACCGCTCGTCATCAATTGGGAGGTCACTGATGGACACTTTCTTCGTCGAATTGAGCACGGCTGATGATGTCGTGCGCTTCGAGGGCGAGGGCGATCTCGACTGCCTGTGCATCGCAAAGGGCAGCATCGAGGGCTGGTGGTCGACACCGACACCGAAGGTCATCGTGACCTCCCGCGGGCAGGGTGACGGCGGTCACGATATAGCGGAGGAGGACATCTCCTACGCCAGCCGCACCGTCACCCTGCACTGGAATGCCAACGCTTCCGACAGGCAGTCCTTGCTGGCTTTGACTAATCGTGTCCGTCAGCTCGCGCATCGTCATGTGCGCATGCGTGTGGTCGATGGAGGCGGGGACACCTACTGCGAGCAGGGATACGTCTCGGTGACGCAGGCGTCGGATTATCGTCCGGGCAGTATCGCCGATTCGACCATCACTCTGGTTTTCGAGCGTCCGGAACGCTTGTCATCGACTCCTCAGCGCTATCAGCTGTTGCCGTCGATTGAATCGGACCACGTTGGCCTTTCCTACGGCGATTCCGGCAAGGGCTTGGCCTATCCGCTGTCCTATGGAAAAGCGGCCGTGGATGCGCGTAACGTGTGCACGCTCACAAACAATGGCAGCTCCCGCGCGTATCCCGTTTTCACCGTGCAGGGCCCGTGGCCCAGCGGCGTGCAGCTTACTTTCCCCGGTCTTGGCATGAGTCTGGATTATGCGGAGTCGGTCGGCAACGTTCCGCTTGTCTTGGATTCCCGCTCGCGCACGGCGAGCATCGGCGGCTTGGATGTGAGCAGGAATCTTCGCCAGCGTGGTTTTCCGAACGTCCAGCCGGGCGGCTCGCTGGCGGTGAACCTGCAATCCATCGGCAATGGGTATGTGAGCATCGAATGCCATGACACCTACATGTGATTTAAGGAGAGATTATGACTACCGCTTTGGGCATCGCCCCGGATAGTACAGGCAAGGGAGTGGACCCGCTGACACATCGTCAGGTCATCAAAGCGCATTGGGAGAACACCGGCATCATCTGCGGACTGGATGTTTCGGGCCGCAGCGATCTGCGGTATGACGTCGCGCAGGGTGTGGCCGTCTGCTCCCGTGGCAATGCGGACGGATATACGGAGGCTTATTGGGGTGGCGGTCAGTCACCCGCCGTGGGTGCTGGAGACCCGTCGAATCCACGTATCGACGTCATCTGGCTCAAGGCCAATGACATCAGCCAAGGCGACTCGAACAATGCCGTCGTCTCCGGTGCGACGCAGGGCACGCCGAGCGCGAATCCGGTCGCACCGTCCATTCCGGCCGGATGCACGCGGCTGATGAGCATGAGGATGCCTGCCGGGGCCTCGTCCACTCAATTGGCCACGCCGGTGGACACGCAGGATTACGCCATACCGTATGGCGCGAGTCTTGGCGTGCTCGCGCGAATCGCCGAGAACAAGGATCTTCAGCCATCATCCAATCCCGCGTATACCGCACCATTCCTCATCGGCACTTTTAAAATGCCGACTGACCGCAACCTTTTGCTGACGGTGTATGCGTGCGTTAGCACGCCTAACAAGGATGGCTCCAAGGGTGTTGCCACGGTGCGTTTCATCGTCGACGGGAGACTGTACACCACGAGGAAAATCGAATACACGGATTCTTGGAAGACGCATGAATGCACATGCTCTCTCCAGCTCGCGAAAGGCTCGCATACCATCGGAGTCGCAATGTTCAACGAGCAGGGCGGCGGATATGTGACGCATTACGGCGCGAAGGACAATGGCGACAATTATGTTGGCCGCGTGCTCGTGGTCAAGGACGAGGGGGTGGCCCGGTGACGTGGCGCGCGTGCCTGTGCGATACGATGACGGGATTGCTCGCACAGCAGATCGATATTCCCAGCTTCACATGGTCGATGACGGTATCCGATTCGAGCTTCAGAACGACGAAGAGCAAGGATGTGGGCGAGGACGAGGTGTCCGGCCTGCAATTGCCGTGGAAGCAGATTCCCGGCTCCACGCCGACCGCCCGCGCGGACGCATTGATGTGCGGCAAGCGCGGGCTCGTGCTCTTCTGGCGCAGTGATCTGGACGATGACTCATCGCTCGGCACGCCGATCCTGGGCGGTGTCTTCGGCGTTCGATCAAGCACACCGAATGACGTGAGCATCCCGCTTGACAGTCTCATGACGGTGCTTGGCGACAGGATCCTCGCGCATGAGGGCGGCTTCGGCACCAATTCCGCGCATACCGCGTCCGACGGCTTTTCTTGGCAGGGATTGTCTTTGCGTGCGATCGCGTGCGAGGTGATCCGCCAGTGCATGAGCGTCAAGCCGGGCGGCATGCTGCCGATCGACCTCCCATGGCTCAATGAGCGTGGCAATCATCAGCGCATGGACTATCAGGATTGGGATGTGCAGAATCAGTCGTGCAAGCAGATCCTGTCGAAGCTCGCGAACGTGATCGGCGGGCCGGACATGCAATTCCGACCCTATCTTTCGGATTCGCAGCATGTGAGGTATCGCTTCGAAGCGGGGTCGGATGGTGACGTCTATCTCGGCCAGAAGACCGTGCACTCATTGTTCTACCATCCGCTCGGCGGCAGCATCGAGGATCTCAAGGTGGACCGTATGGCGCCCACGCAGCGTTTTTACGCCACGGGCGCGGGCAGTGACAAGGCGACCCTGTGCTGTCTGGCCGAGGACCTGACCCTATGCCGCCGCAGCGACCCATGGCCATTGCGCGAGGGGACCTATTCGGATTCGGACGCGAAGAATTGGGACGTCTTGAAATCGCACGCGCAGGCCAAGCTCGCGGCCAATTCCAAGCCCCTCATGCAATTGAGCGGCACCATCAACGCGAACGACGTGGACGCTTCCGGCATGCCACTGCATGCGCTCGGCACCTTCTGGCCCGGCGAAATCTTTGAAATTTCCATCACTGGCTATCCCGACCTTCCGGACGGATTGTACCGTCAGCGGCTCATGAAGATGAGCGGCGACCAGACCGGCAAGGTCACACTACTGTTCGACATCTGCGAGGACCCCTGCACCTGACGCATGGATCCTCCACGTTTCTTTTTGGAGGCCACTCATGGCATCACATGGAGAGATCAATCCAAGCGACATCGACCTGCTGCTCGGCACGAGCTTAAACGCTTTGGAGATCGCGAACGGCCTGCTCACCCGCAGGAGCGGCGATGTGTGGATCGACACTGGCGACGGCAAGGGCGTCCTCGCCGGTGCCGGCGCGGCCGACGGCATCAACAGGGTCGACGAGGACGGCAACCAGTCGCCGCTCGTGGACACGAGCGGAATCGACAAGGCCGCGCGGGACGCGCAGAAAGCCGCCGATGACGCCGCCGCGAAGGCGGATGATGCTATCAGACAGGGCGAGCAGATCCGTCAGGACGCCCAGGCGGGCATCGACGACGCGCGCAAGCAGGCGCAGGATGCCGCCGCCAAAGCCGACAAGGCGCGCTCTGATCTGCAGGCCGAGGTGGACGCGAACAAGAAGGCCACCGACACGGCGATTGCGGCCGTGGATGCGAAGGCCGACAAGGCGCAGTCCGATCTGGAATCGCAGACGACGGCGCTCAAGGAGGGCATCGCTAAGGTGGACGCGAAGACGGATCAGATCAAGGCCGACGGTGACAAGCTCTCGCAGAGGGTGGATGCCGGCAAGGCCGAGCTCGACAAGAGCGTGGGCGATCTGGACGCGCGCGTGTCAGGCCTGTCCGGCAAAGGCGATCAACTGGCCGGTCGGATCACGGACATCAAGGGCACCGTCGATGGACAGCAGACGCAGCTCAAGGAATTCGACCAGCGGCTGACCGGCGAGATCACCCGTGGCGACACGACGGTCAAAAGCATGACCGAATTGAAACAGACCGTGACCGGCATCTCGTCCACCGTCTCGCAGACCACGAAGACCGCGTCAGACGCGTTGAGCAAGGCGTCGCGGGTGGAGCAGACCGCGGATGGCATCAGAACCATGCTGAGCGAGGACTACACGAGCACGAAGGACATGGAACTGAAGTATTCCACGAAGACCGAGCTCGAGCAGACCGCCGACGGCCTGCGCTCGTCCATCACGTCCGTGAAAAGCACAGCGGAAGGGGCGGTGGAGAAAGCCAACAGCGCCCAGGAGACCGCCGACGGCGTGAAACGCACGCTCACGTCCGACTACACGAGCGCGAAGGACGCGGATCTGAAGTATTCCACGAAGGCCGAATTGGAGGCCACGAGCGAATCATTGTCCTCCTCGCTGTCCTCGGTCAGACGGACCGCCGATGGTGCCGTGACCGCCGCTTCCAAGGCCCAGCAGACCGCCGACGGCGTGAGTCTGGACCTGTCGAAGAACTATCAGTCCAAGGCGCAGGCCGACGCCACGTATGCGACCCGGACGAGCCTGAAGGCCACTTCGGACTCTTTGAGCGCTAGTATTTCGTCGACCGCGAAGACCGCCCAGAGCGCGGTGGACAAGGCCACCAGTCTCGAAGCGAATCTGAACGGGTTCAAAACGACCGTCAGCCAGACGTACACCACCAAGGACGATCTCGACAAGCTGTCTGTCGGCGGGACGAATCTGATAAAGGGGACTTCCGGCAATTGGTCCGATTGGATTGTGATAACACCGAATGCCTCAAACTTCTGCAAGGTCCTTGCCACCGTCGACACTCCCGATGGCCTTGCGGAAGGCGCGGACTACACCACTCAGATCGACATCGAATTTGCGGATGTCGCAAGCACTGGCGGGCATACCGCATTAGCCTGTACACAGGGTACTGTGGATGGATCGTGGAGTCACGTGTTCAACGTGTTCGCCGATTCGCTCCTGACCTGGCAGACACCTGTGAATGCCGTCTATCATCTGTCCCGGACGAACAAAGCTCGAAAATCGAATACCGCAAACCGAAAGTTTCAGCTCGGCATCCGATGCGACTGGTTTGCGTCCGGAAAGTTCAGGTGGCGGCGGATCAAGGCCGAGAAGGGGTCCAAGGCCACGGATTGGAGTCCCGCACCGGGAGACCTCCAGCCCGCTGGCGATTATTCGACCAAGTCGGAATTGACGCAGACCGCGGATTCCATCAAGACGCAGGTGGCCGAGGTGTCGAAGACCGCTTCCGGAGCGATGAGCAAGGCCACCACGGTGGAACAGACCGCCAACGGCCTGTCCACCAGGATCACGGAGCAGGCGAAAACGCTTGACGCGACCGTTAAGACCGCGAACGAGGCCAAATCGACGGCCGACTCCAACAAGACCACCATCAGTCAGACCTCGAACCTCGTCAACGCGGCGCTTGCAGGTGACAACCTCATCACCGACGGCGGTTTCGAATCCACCGCATGGTGGATGGGCCTCAAGGCCCCATTCAGGCTTTCGGTCGGGTCGTTCTACCACGGCGCGCATGTCCTGGTCTGCGATGCGGCCACCGGAGACAACCGATGCCCGTTGACCCATGCGAAAGGCATGGCTGGGACAGCCACCGCGATAACGGTCACCAAGGGACGCACGTATCGCCTGTCGGGCTACTGCGCCTGGTACGGGTCGGTCCCGTCGAACGTCAATCCGGGCGCTGAAAAACTCAGATTGGCAAAACCAGACGGAACATACATCGCCGATGCTCAATGCGGCAAATCCACGTCATGGGCGGAAACGCATGTAGATTGGAAGTGTCCTGATGATGGTTCGATCACTTCGGTCCGGATCGAAGTCATGCATCAGACCAATGGCACCATCCTGTGGGATGACGTGAGCTTCCGGGACATCACCGAGGCCGCGGCCACCAGCACGCGCGTGGCATCCGTCGAGCAGAATCTCAACGGATTCAAAACCTCGGTGGCGGACACGTACCAGCCGAAATCCGGCATGGGCAGCTATGCGACGCAGTCGCAGCTGACGCAGACCGCGAATCAGATCACAGGCAAGGTGCAGGAGGTCGCCAAGACCACCCAAGGCAACACGACCACCATCAGCCAGGTCAGCCAGAAGGCCGACAAGATCAACATGACCCTGTCGCAGAAGATCGACGGCAAGGCCGACGTGAGCCGCGTCAGCTCATTGGAACAGAATCTCAGCGGTTTCAAGACCACTGTGGCGCAGTCGTATCAGCCGAAAGGTGATTATCCGACCCGCTCCGACATGCAATCCAGCATCAGCCAGACCGCATCCTCGATCAAAAGCGAAGTCGCGAACACATACACCACGCAGACCGCGACCGAGGCATTGAGGAAGAGCGCGACCCGTACGTTCACGATGGGTGGCGCGGCCGGCAAGGCGAAGTGGGTGAAACTCGGCCATCTCACCAGCAACGGAGACAGTTCGAGCATCCTCCTGCACGTCCAATCCGGCGACGGCTACAACGGTCAAGCCAGTCAGAATGCGGAGTTCGAGATCTTCGTCAAGGACGGCTGTCAGCGGTCAACGTCCGCTACGGGCGCTTTCGGCGTCTCCGTGAGCCGCATTCGCGACGCCGACGATGTGAAGGTCAAGGTGATGGCGTTCAGCTCCACCACGTGCGACATCTGGGCGTACATGCCGTGGGCGTATTGGAATGGTCATTACACGTTGCAGGGCGACTACAAGTCGTGGCAGGACGGTCCGAACTGCGGTGGCACGAGGATCCAGGACGCGGAACCCACGTCGGGCACCGCGCAGAACCTCGCCTACGACACGCTCAGCACAAGGTCGTATGTCGACCAGACGGCCAAGAGCGTGGCCTTGGGTGTGGTGCAATCCTACAAGGGTTCCGACGGGTCCGGGCTCGCGACGAAGTCGGACATCACGGCCGCGAAGAACAGCATCACCAGCAGCGTGAGCAGCACGTATGCCACGAAAACCGGCGTCACACAGGAGATCGGCTCCAAGATCACGCAGAACAACAATTCGTGGGAAGCCAAGTTCTACAGCAAAACCGAGACCGATTCGAAGGTCTCCGCCGTGGCGAAGACGTCCATGACGGGAGTGCGCGTCGAATACGCGTTGTCCGCGAGCAGCACGACCGCGCCCACGTCCGGATGGAGCACGACCGCACCGGCATGGCAGTCGGGCAGATACATGTGGCAGCGGACCGTCACCACACTGGGCGACGGCACATCCAAAACGACCGCGGCAACATGCATCACCGGTGCGACCGGTCAGACGGGACCGAAAGGCGCGACCGGCGCCACAGGGCCGCAAGGCCCGCAAGGGGCCACCGGCAAGACCGGCGCCACGGGGGCGGACGGCAAGCAGGGACAGACTGGAGCGACGGGCAATGGTGCTAAGAGCATCACGCCCGAATACTACCTGTCCACCAGCGCGACCACCCAGACGGGCGGCTCGTGGAGCCCGAACATGACATGGTCGAGCGGCAAATACCTATGGGCCAGATCCAAATGCGTGTGGACCAACGGCACGACCACCACCACGACACCGGTATTGGCCGACGCGCTCAACAACGCCAACACCACCGCCAGCCAGGCGGCAAGCAAGGCGCAGAACGCGCAGGACAGGGTCGCCGCGTTGGAACCATGCATCCAGATGACGTCGGACGGCGTGCGGGTCGGCAAGAAAACGAACGGCGTGTTCACCGGCCCATCCGCTTTGGTTGGCACCGACGGCGTCTTCCACGTGAAGAACAAGAACCCGTCCAACCAGATCACGGACGTGGTCCAGCTCGGGCAGGACAAAGTGGTCGTCAAGTCGAACACCGCGCGAAGCGGAGGCGATTTCCTCGACCGTTTCATCATGGGCCCCTTTGGCGATGACCATTTCGCGATCAGGATGGAGCCGGCGCTGGCCGGTGACGGGTCCACCTCGTCCGAGCCGGAACAAGTGTGGCAGACCGGATGGCAGGACATCGCTCCCGGCAAGGGATGCAGTGTGGCCGGCCACGCGGCATACGGGTATCGCGGCGGCTGCCTGCGGTTCCGCGGACGCGTCAAGACCACGATCGACGGCGACAACAGCCTCTTCGAGAATCCCGGCGTCCTCAGACTGTGGACGTCGAGCCTGAACAGGAACTTCCTGCTGCCCGCCTACCGGAACAACGCGCTCGGCTGGACCAACGCGTACATTCCGGCCGGCAGCAGGCAGGTGATGATCTACGGCGTTTGGGACTGGGTGTCGCTCGACCAATTGAGCATCGCCCAATAATCCACAAACCATCACAACATAAGGAGGACATCATGTCTGACAACAACGAAAACACCACTACTGATGCCGCCGCTGCCGACGTGCAGGACGGCATCCTCGACCTGCGCCCACCCAAGAGCGGCATCGTCTACCAGCTGCTCCGCTTGGGATTGACATTCGACCACAAGGACGCGGACGGTGAGACATGGTGCGACTATTCGCGTGGTGTCACCGCCACCTTCACGGACCGGCAGGCCACCGAAGCCACCATCGCGGACATGGACACCAAGGACTCGCAGGCGATCACCGTCGAGCGGCTCGCGCAGGTCAACGAGATCAAGACGTGGCGGTCCGATGGGGCGTCCGACTGATGTTCCCACCCGACCTTTTCTCCAGCACTGAGTTCTGGACCGCGTTCGTGGTCGCCCTGGTCGGCGGCGGGGGAGTGGGCGCCATCATCGGCGCCGTCTCCAGCCGCCGCAAGGACACCGCGCAGATCGCCGCCCAAGCGTGCGACATCCTGACCGACAGCGTCATCAAGCCATTGCGCGAGCAGGTGGACTCGCAGGAGAGCCAGATCAAGCATTTGGAAAGGCAGCAGGAGAAGTATTTCGCCTTGACGGCCTATACTCGCTCGCTTTTCCACTGGCTTCAGCAATTCTGCGAGATTATCGAGCCTGATTTTCTTGCGAATCATCCGAAGCCGCATCTGCCCGACGAATTGCGGGCCGACATCGCACCCGAAACGTTGGAGGACTGAGTGACGCATGCCCTGATTTCGCTGTGCACGCTCATTGTCCTGCTGGCGGTCATCTCACGACAATAACCATTTCAAGGCCATCTCTTCGGAGGTGGCCTCCCTTATTAAGGAGGCAAAATATGGCAGACCATGCCACCAAAAACAACACCACCAATAATCTTCCCGGTCTGGCAGCCGAGCGCGTCAAAGCCGGAGTGACCATTGTGGTCACGCTCTACGCCTTGGCCAACGCAGGCCTTAATCTGGCGGGCTACAACACCCTGCCCTTTACCAACGAGCAGGTGTCCGCGACTGTCTTCGGCGTCGTGGGCGTCATCGGTACGATCTACGGCTGGTGGAAGAACCAGAACATCACCAGTGCGAGCCTTGCTGGCCAGCAGCTTGTGGACGCGCTCAAGAAGGAGGGCGTGGTGAACGGCATCAGCGCGGCGAAGAGCGCGGCCTTGAGCGCCGCTTCCGCCGTGGCGAAGACCACGCCGAAGACCACCACCGATACCGTCGATGCCACGGGTGAGACCGTCTCGGATTCCGCTGACCTCGAGCCGGGCGGTAATCTCTGATGGCCGGCGCAAGCTTCGCACGATGGCGCGGCTCGCCCAATCACTACCAGGGCCGCCTTGGCCTGCACGTCGATCACATCACCTTGCACATCATGGTCGGTCGCTTGGCGGGCACGGACTCGTGCTTCATGCGCTCCAGCTTCCGCGCCGCCAGTCATTACGGTGTCGGCGGCAATGGGGACATCTATCAGTGGGTCGACGAGGCGAACGGCAGCTGGGCCGACGCCAACTGGCAGAGCGACTGCTCGGGCATCACCATCGAGCATGAGGGCGGCATGGCCGGCATCCCAGTCACCGACGCCGAGGTCGAGGCCAGCGCACGACTCTGCGCCGACATCGCCCGCCGATACAACTGGAAGACACTCTGGCACGACGCCTCGGGCAATCGCGCCGGCAATATCGTCCTGCACCGCGAGGTGCCCGGCACTGACCACTACGGATGCCCCGACAGGTGCATCAACGCGCTGCCGGTGGAACGGATAATCACAAGAGCAAACGAACTATTAGGAGGTGCCGAAATGGCATTGACGGATGAAGACATCATGAAGATCTGGACGCACAAGCTCCCGAACGGAGCCTGTGTGAGGGACTGCCTGTCACCGGCGATCCAGGACGTGTTCTCGATGCATGATACGGGCCTTACCAATGGCGCGTGGCTGCACAAGCTGCCGAACGGCAGGTACGCGAGGGACATCATCAGCGACGCGACCAGCGACGTGATCCGTCTGCACGACACGATGATCCCGCAGCTGACGGCGCAGGTCACCGCCTTGACCACGGCGGTCAAGACCCTCGCCGAAAGCAAGGGTGCCGACCCAGACCAGATCGCCGCCGTGGAAAACGCGGTGAAGGCCAAGCTCGACAAGCTCAAGATCACCGTCACGGACGGCCAGTGACCGGCCTTCCGTGCGGTAAATCGCATTGACGGCGCTCTGATCGGCGTCAGCAAGTTGAAGGCCAAGTATTCCTAGGAGAAACCTTACACTCCTCCAGCATCATGTTGGAGAAGTGTAAGAATACTATGACCTACTCGTACATTGAGTACGAGTTGCCCCTCTCTCAGCTGATGCTGGGGGAGGGGCGTTTTCGTGTTTCCGGTGGGTGTATCATACGGAGAAAGCAGAAAAATAGAGTCTACTTTGAGTGACACTCAGGTGGTGGAAACACGAAACTCCAAGCGTGGCAACGCATGTAGAAACCTCACTGATATAAACCGTGTTTATAACGACACTCAAATTTTCTTGATGTCTTATAGCTGGCGGTTTTGTGATAGCTTGAGCGGGTTGCATTGTTCATATCAGATGGAGGATTCATGTCCGCTCTTACTTCCGTCTCCGGTTTCCCGCGCATCGGCCAGAACCGTGAGCTGAAGAAAATCATCGAAGCGTATTGGAAGGGCAACACCACCCTCGATGAGGTGCGTGCCACAGCCAAGGAACTGCGCGCCAAGCATTGGAAGCTGCAGCAGGCCGCCGGCATCGACCTGATTCCGAGCAACGACTTCAGCTATTACGACCAGATGCTCGACACTGCCATCCTGCTCAACGTCATTCCGCAGCGCTACCAGCGTCTCGCCTTCGACAATCCCGAGGAGACCCTGTTCGCGATGGGCCGCGGCTACCAGGGCGACAAGGGCGACGTGACCGCCCTGCCGATGAAGAAGTGGTTCACCACCAACTACCACTATCTGGTTCCCGAAATCGACGCGGCCACCGAGATCAAGCTTGGTAGCACCAAGCCGTTCGACGAGTTCAACGAGGCCAAGGAGCTGGGCATCCTCACCAAGCCGGTGCTCATCGGCCCGTACACCTTCCTCAAGCTCGCCCGCAACCCGCAGGCCGAAGAGCTCGAATACGACCAGGGCCTGATCAATGCCGTCGCCGCCGTGTACGACGAGGTCGTCGCCAAGTTCGCGGATCTGGGCGCCGAGTGGATCCAGATCGACGAGCCGTACCTGGTGCTCGACAAGGAGGAGGGCGACCTCTCCCTGTTCAAGTCCCTGTACTCTAAGATCCTGCCCGCCCGCAAGGGTGCCGTCAAGGTGCTGCTTAACACGTACTTCGGCCATATCGCCGACGCCTACGAGACCGTCAACCTGCTCGGCTTCGACGGCATCGGCCTCGACCTCAACGAGGGTCGCGAGGAGAACCTCGCCGCCGTCAAGCAGTACGGCGTCGCCGAGAACACCACCATCTTCGCCGGCGTGATCAACGGCCGCAACATCTGGCGCAACAACTACGCCGTGAGCCTCGGCTTGGTCGACGCGCTCAAGCAGGTCACCAAGAACGTCGCCGTCTCCACCGCCAGCTCCCTGCTGCACGTGCCGTTCAGCACCGAGGGCGAGACCGGTCTTGCCGACGACGTGCGCAAGCACTTCGCCTTCGCCGTCGAGAAGCTCGGCGAATTGCACGAGGTCGCGGTTCTGGCCGATGCCACCGATGACGAGAAGAAGGCTTCCGCCGAGCTCAAGGCCAACCAGGCGCTGTTCGACGGCACCCGCGTCGCTCCCGATTCGGCCGTGGCCGCCCGACTTGCCGCGCTGACCCCGGACGACTTCGTCCGTCAGCCGGCTCGCGCCGAGCGTCAGAAGGAGCAGCGTGAGGCTCTTGGCCTGCCGCTGCTGCCGACCACCACCATCGGCTCCTTCCCCCAGACCAAGGAGATTCGCGCCGAGCGTGCCAAGCTGCGCAAGGGCGAGATCAGCAAGGCCGAATACGACGAGTTCATGAAGGCCCAGGTCGACGCCTGCATCAAGCATCAGGAGGAGATTGGCCTCGACGTGCTCGTGCATGGTGAATTCGAGCGTAACGACATGGTCGAGTATTTCGGCCAGAACCTTAATGGCTTCCTGTTCACCAAGAACGCTTGGGTGCAGTCCTACGGCACCCGCTGCGTGAAGCCTCCGATCGTGTGGGGTGACGTGTCCCGCGCCAAGCCGATCACCGTGGAGTGGAGCGCCTACGCGCAGTCTCGTACCGACCATGTGATGAAGGGCATGCTCACCGGCCCGGTGACCATCCTCAACTGGTCCTGGCCGCGTGAGGACATCACCCATGAGCAGCAGACCCAGCAGCTCGCACTCGCCATCCGTGACGAGGTGCTCGACCTGGAAAAGGCCGGCATCAAGGTCATCCAGATCGACGAGGCCGCACTGCGCGAAAAGCTGCCGCTGAGGAGGACCGACTGGCACAAGAAGTACCTCGACTGGGCCATCCCGGCATTCCGTCTGGTGCACTCCGCGGTCAAGCCGACCACGCAGATCCACACCCACATGTGCTACTCGGAGTTCAACGACATCATCAAGGACATCGACGCGATGGACGCCGACGTGATTTCCTTCGAGGCTTCCCGTGGCGATCTGGTGGTGCTCGACGCCATCCACGACGCCAACTTCGAAACCGAAGCCGGCCCGGGCGTGTACGACATCCACTCTCCGCGCATTCCGTCCGAACAGGAGATTGAGGACCGCATCTACGAGATCCTGAAGAAGATGGACGTGGAGAAGGTCTGGATCAACCCGGATTGCGGCCTGAAGACCCGTGGCAACGCGGAGACCTGGCCGAGCCTGGAACATCTGGTGGCCGCGGCCAAGGCCGTGCGCGCCAAGCTCTCCAAGTAACATCCGCAAAGGCAGAAAAGGCAAGGATTTCCAAGGAATCACATGCATTCGCCAATGTTCTCGCTGGAGGTGTTCCCTCCCAAGCGCACCAGTCCTGTAGGAACCATCTACGACACGTTGGATGGCCTGCAGGGACTGGATCCCGATTTCATCTCCGTCACCTACGGCACCGGCAAATCGTCCGACCGCACGCTGACCGCACGCATCGCGCATACGGTGGGTGAGTACGGCATTCCCTGTGTCGCCCACCTGACCGCGCAGTATCTCGACAAGGACGACGTGGACGAAGCGCTCAACCTGTTCGACCAAGCCGGCGTCTCCGGCGTGCTCGCCCTCCGTGGCGATCGCGTCGAAGGTGCCGAACCGGCGGGAGTGTTCGACCATGCGAGCGACCTAGCCGACTACATCCGGCAGAAAAGACCGAACCTCAAGATCTACGGCGCCTGCTATCCGGAAAAGCATCCGCAGGCGGCGACGCTTGACGAGGATATCGACAACCTCAAGAAGAAGGTCGACGCCGGTGTGACCCACCTGATTTCGCAGCTTTTTTACGATAACGAAGATTTCCTGCGATTCGTGGACAAGGCGCGTGCCGCCGGCATCGATGTGCCGATCGAAGCGGGCATCATGCCGGTGATGAACGCGAAATCGGTGCTGCGCATGTCGAAGATGTGCCAGTCGCGCGTGCCGGAGAAACTCTCCGTCCTGCTTGACAAGTGGGGAGGGGATACCGCTCTGCTGAAGGAAGCTGGTATCACGTACGCGTCCGAACAGATCTGCGATCTGGTGGCACGTGGCGTCGATGGCGTGCATCTGTACACGATGAACCATCCTTGCGTCAGCCGACGCATCTGGTCCAACGTCAAACCATTCTTCGTCTGATTCCGGACGATGCAACAGTGCGGGGGCGGCATACGCGTATGTGTGTGCCGCCCCCGCATCCTATTTCAGAGCTCATCCTGCGGAATGATCTTCTTCAACCGCTCATTCTCGAACACCGCGGCAAGTCCATGCTCCGGATCGTAGCGGTAGTTGCACATCAACGCCACTTCGTGGACATCCGTATTCCTAAGCACGAAAATGTCGGTCGGAATGACGTATTTGAAGATATTCGTGATGGAATCGCCGATCAGGTCCCCATCGCGATTAAGACAATACCGTGCAATCGCATCTTTGCTTGCCTCGACTTCGTTCCATGAAGCGAGGAACGCATCCCTTGCCTGGCGCTGCGAATCGAGGATATCCTCGTCGGAAGCGCAAACGAAGGAGACAGGCAGCTCGAAGTCCCTGCCCCACAATTCCCGCTTATCATTCTTCTCAGTCATCGAAACCACCATTCCTATTGTTCTTCTTATTAGTCTCGCCTACACCGCCAAAGTGCGTGAATACCTTATTGATGATTGTTGGTACAAGCACGCAGGTTTCCATATCGTTATGTTCATGCCAAGTGTAGTTATGAGCTTTACGCCATTTTTCAACGTCGGAAGGAGTCCAATCGTCCTTTCCGTCACGACGGTCTTTATTCCATTGTTCGGCGCATTTTATATTGGCTTTTTCGTAGTTACCCTCGAAGTGATTGCCGTTTTCATCAGTGCGTGAAGACCTATCTGCGCTCATGCCTTCGATTTTGACTATAGCGGCTGAGACTGGGCGAAAATCGGGAATGGAGTTCTTGTATTTGATTCCACTTAGCCCGAATTCGGAAAGGGCTGCGTTGGCTTCTGGATTGGTTGACTTATACTCTGACTCGCCACGTTCTCCGGACCATTGACCTCGCAGGCCGTTTATCGGAGTACGATTGTACCGTTCCTTGTATGTTGAGGGAAGATCTCTTAACTCGAATTTGTCCGTAGACCGCGTGATGAACTTATCGAAATCGATAAGCTTACCTGTTTCGGTGGTTTTCACCTCCGACTTGGCTTCCTTCGTCTCTCTACCCATGAGACGATCGGGATTGAAACCCAGTTGCGTCTCCTTCGAAGGCTTGGACACTTCCGAAGCTGTTTTCTCGATGTTCATAATGTTCTTTCGTCGAATATGCGTATGTGAACTGGAATGGGAATATACGTCCATCCATTGCGGAACGGATGGTTCGTCTCGATACTATTGTCAGACCAGACCTCCATTCTCATGCCAGTCGCTGAACGCTTTATCGTTCTGCTCCTGCAGATGGAGGATGTCGGTCATGATGCCTTGGATGACCACAATCCTGACAATGTCATCGATACGGTGGCTGACGGATGCCTGAAGCGCTGATTCTGCTGCGACGGTCCATTGCCGGACGTCGTTGCTTCGTTCGATTTCGTCCTTCGCGGCTTTGCGGACATTCGGGAACAGGGCACCCATAATCGGAGACAGCGTCAGCATCCGAGGCTCTTCAGGGGGATTTTGGACAGCACGTAGAATACGGACCTTCATGGAGGAATTGAGATTGATTTGATCGAGTTCCTCTCGCAGATCATGCAGCAGATCCTTATCGGTAATGCGGTCGCCTTTGGCGAGGATTTCCGCCACGTCGAAAACATCGTTGGCGTTGTCTCCTGCCTTGCCTGTTTCGGGACGTGCGTAGACAAGCGGTTTGTTATCATCCGCTTTGTCCACTTTGCACAGCACAGGCTCCACCCAGTCGTTCTGGTAGACCGCGGCGACGCCTTTGGGCAGACGCGCCAATTCGACGATCTGCGGATCGTTGAGATTCGCGGCGCGACCGACCAGCTCGCGATCCGACAAATCGGGCAGACGGTGGATGATTTTCGTGTTCGTGTTGCGGATGGCGGCCATGTCAAGCAATCCAGGTGCTTGGTCCGCGATGATGAAGCCTTCGCCGTAGGTGCGCATCTCGGCAATGGAATTGGATAGCATTTCGACGCTTTTGCCTAGAAGATTGCCTCCTTCCGTGCTTTGTTCGGACGAAGTGCGTTTCAGCAGATTATGTGCCTCCTCTAGTACCGTCAGATGACGCAGCGGTTGATTCATGCCATCCGCGGCGGCCATGCGATGCTCCTGAAGCTTGAGCACGATAAGACCCATGAACAGGGACTTGGTCTCTGTGGAACCCACACGGGACAGGTCGATGATGGTGTTTCCGTCGAACAGCATCGCTTCATCCACTCCGTCGGGAGTCAGCATCATACCATTGAGTCCGTTGGTGAGCGAATTCAGACGTGTGAGTAGCGATCCCTTGTACGCGCCCTTGTTCTCCGCGTCGTATTCGCTGGAATCGAGAATCTCGCGTACATTGCGGGTCACATCCGAGAAAGAAGGATACAGGTCTTTCCCGAAGGGATTCTCCGATGTGGTGAGATTCCATCCGCAATCCTCGTAGGAACGTGAGATGGCATCCTTCAACACGGCAGGCATCGCCGCGTACATGGGCCAGCACACGTTGAAGATCTCCACGAGCCGGTCGAGATGTTCGAGCACGTGGATGCCTTGGGGAAAACTGAACGGATTGATACGCAGCAATGGCGTGAAAGCCGGATTCGTCCCGAAGACATGCACGTCATCGAATCCGCCGAACACATCTTTGTACTCGCCTTTAGCGGGTTCGACCACGAGGAAACCCACTCCTTGGTCGTATGCCTCGTCAAGGATGCGGCATACGGTGTTGGTTTTGCCCGTGCCGGTGCTGCCGGTGACGAAGACATGCGAGGCGAGGGAATCTTTCTCGAGCAGGACTTTGACCGGCTCCTCCTGATGCATGTGGAATATCTTTCCGAGACGAAGACCCTTGCTGGGGTGCATCCCATCGAAAGTCGAGACGTTCCGTCCGAACGCGGCGCATTCGATTACAGGCAGACCCGGCACTGATTTCTTCGGGAAATTCAGCGAGTAGGCGAGTTCTTTGCCGGACAATGCCGTAGTTGCGGTGACGGTGGCTGGATAGACCGAAAAGCTCGGATGCTCGTCAAGCAGCGTCGGCGAAAGCGCGAAGACCGGGTGTCTTAAATCGCGCAGATAGGCGCAGACGGCCGCCGCATCCTTACTTGCCTCCCCAAGATCGCCTCGCCAAAGATTGACGGCGGCTTGGGACATGAAGGATTCCTTGCCTTGCGTGAGCGCAAGATAGGTGTGTGCCACATTATTGGCGACGTTATGGTCTTCCGAAAGCACGTAGGCGCAGAAATCCCACATGCCGAGTGCCGACGCCAGGTCGAATCGTTTCATCTGCGATTCGAGGATTTCAAGCGCGTGCTGGATCGAGAAGTTCTTGAAGGTCTGCGTGATGCCTTCATCGGTGCCAAGCGTTGCGGTGACGGTGCTGGAACGGGCGAAGGAGCCGCCGAAATTGGCGCCGAGATTCACGGCCTTGGAGACTCCAGACGTGACGGACGAACCTTTGGATACGGCTTTGCCAATGCCGCTGGTTACCGCTTTGCCGAGCGATTTGGTGACGGCCTGTCCGACGGTGTCGGTGGTGCCCTTCGCTGTGGAGGTTGTGTGAGATGATCCATGGGAATGATTTAAAGATGCGCCAACACGAGCGATTTTGAGATCAAAACCTCCGGAAACGTCTACTTGTGATGATTCATTGGTTCCATTGGAATCGGTGTCGGTGATGCTTTCGCTCGAGCTGGTGGAATCGGATGTTCCCTGGCTTTCGGATTGGGATGTTGATTCGTTTGACGAATCGGTTTCGTTGTAGTTGTTCCCGATCGTCTGGCTGGTGCCGTTCTGTGTGCCGGCGCTTACGCCCGCATTGACGCCGATGGTGGCGGAGGAACCTATGGAATCGTTCCTATGATAGGTGTAGTTCGTCGTCCAGGAGGCGTATGGGGTCAGCATCGAATGCAGTTCTGCGAGCCGGAGCTTGCGTTCCGCCACATCGTGTATGGGGGTGGCGAGCAGCACGATGGTGTAATCCTCGCCTCTATTGCTTGGCACAATGCCGTCGAGTACTTTTTCGATGGTTTGGACCGTGAATCTGTCGTTCTTCTCGGTCGGGACATTCGACACGGCAGCAACTGAAAACGCATGTCGTTCCTGAAGGCAGGGAATCGTTCCGCGTTGCGCCGCGCCGATTTCGGAACCGGGGAAATTGCCTTTGATCGCGTCTGCGATGCGCTTGGTGAAGTTGTCGACGTCGATGTTGTCTTCCGTATTGTTCACGTCGACAACCGCCAGATACACGTTCGTGGTGGATGAGGTACGGTTGAACACCAAAGCGATGTTGCAATCCTCGTCGGCGAGAACGTCATACACGTTGACGAGCTTTTCGAGACTGTCCTCCTTCGGGTCGACTATCCACTTCGTGACGTTCATGAATCGGATGTTGTGCGCTTCGTCGAATCCGTCGGGATACTCAACCGTTGGGTCCACTGGGCAGTAAACATCCCTGAGCTGGGACAGATACGCTCCATGGATTTCAACCCCGGCGGTCGCCAATAGGCGGTTCGTGAGCTCAACTGCCTGCGGGTCGGACGGGTCGGGTTTTTCGGACAGGTACGACTCGCGTTTCCGTTCGATCTCGTCAAGTTGGGCGCTGCTAAGGGATGAGACCTTCGCCACCGCGTTACCGGCCTTGTTTGCCACCCGTAATACCGCGTTTTTGATACCCATCTTGTTCAGTCCTTCCAATCGATGACGCGTGTCACATAGGCTTTGCGGTCCTTGAGAATGCCGAGCTTGGTTTCAAGCGCGTCTATCTGTGTGGTCTGTTGGTTGATCTCCTCCACGTAGTCATGCAATACGGGGTTGTAGTCGGTGATGTTGCTCTCGATCTGGTTCAGTAATTCGTTAAGCCAAGCGTTGAAACGGTCGATGTGTTTGCTTCTGATTTCGCCGCGCGCGTCATTGAAGCACTGCTCGATTTCCTTGTTGAACTTATCTTTGACCTTATTGAGAAAAAGCTTGTCTCTTTTGAAGATCACCTGGTTGCCCAATTTGATTTCATTGAATTCGGCTTTGTTGAAGACAGGTCCTCTTACACTATCCAATTGGAGGTCGTGATAGTTGATGATGATTTCTCCGACTTCCCTGCGTTTCTCTTCCGAAAGTGGGGCGTCATCATCCGTGGCGATTCGATAAAGCGATTGACGGCATTGTTCGGCGCAGGATTTGAGATATGCTTGCGATTCTCCGTCAACGGTCTGCGCGATGCGCATTGCGTAAGTCGTGTAGTCTGCCACGATTTCGTCGAATAATTGGTCGGCCGCGTTCCGGTCGGCCTCTTTTTCGGTTTTTGCAACCTCGGATTGTTTGCCTAAAGCGTCCTTGGCGTCGTCGAGAAGACCTTGGGTGGACGTTTTGAGTCCATCCGCGACCTTATTGACACGGTCCGCCAAACCAATGGTTCCGTCATTCTTGAACGTGTCGCCAAGTCTATCGGCAAAATGGGGGAGCACCGATCGGCGAGCTTCGGCTGCGGCGTCCGCGCGATGCGCATAGTCAAGGTCTTCGCGTTTGCTTTCGGTGATCTTCTGCTGCCGCGTGTTCAACACGTCGGCGCTGATGAACCATGTATCGGCGCTGATTTTGCCATTCAAATCGTCATCATATCCGCCTGCGGAAGCGTTCTTTTCATCGCAACAGCATGATTCGAGGCTTTCGATCAGTTTTTGTTTGTCCTGTTCGAGCTGTTCCTCCCGGTCTGCCTTCTGTTCCTCCACCAACTGCTTTTTAACGCTGATTTCCTCCTTGGTGATGTCGATGATCTCCTGCAGCAAGGATTCCGATCTGCTGCACTTGTTGTAGGCGGAATACCGTTCGGCGAACAGGCGAATCTCGTTCTCGATACAGAACAGTCCGCTGTTGGCCAGCAGCAGATCCTTGCATGTTTCCGACTCATGGTTGGTTCTCCGGCTGATCTGACCGGGAAGAATGTCATACCGGTAGAGTGTCTTGTAGAAACGGCTTGAGGGATCCACATATTTGCGTTGCTGATCCTCGAATTTCTCGGCGTAATTGTCGCTCATGAATTCGCCCGAGTTCTTCGCACCCAAACCGAGAATCGATGAGACGAAATAAATGCCTTGTCCGTAAAGGTTCGATGGAATCGACCAGTGCATGATCTGACCTATCTCATCATCATCGAAACCACCTTTGGGAAGGTCGGCGGAATCCGCCTTATTGACCACGATCATTGCGAAACGCTCATCGATTGCGGGAATCTGCTCGATTTCCTGATACAGCTTTTTGTTGTCGGTCGAATCGAGGGAACTGTATTCGGCGACGAAAATGGGCAGGCCGTTCGATAAGCCTTCCATCGCCTCCCTGAGAACACGGGCATGGTCCGCGTTCGATGCGGAATTCGATCCTGGAGTGTCGAAGATGACGAACTCCCTATCGTGCGGCCATGGGTCGGTGTCGCTGAATGGAACTTCGATGCTGATTAGATCGGAGATTCTGCGCCCGTCTTCGCTTTGCCGATAGGAATTAAGAGTTTTCAGCGCGCTGTTTATCTGGGCCGCCATACTTGTTCCGGCCTGTGCCGTTTTCGAAACTAAATCGTCATAGAAAGGGTCTCCGGCAAAATCCCGGTTGACCATAAGACCGTCCAAATCGAAACGAAGCAGATAATGCCTGTCTCCGAAGGAAAACTGGATAATCGCCCTATCCCTGTCTTTGGAACGTTTGATCTGGAATACTCTCGCAGTCACCGGTTCGTCACCGTTCGGAAGGATTTCCATGCCGATAAGCGCGTTGATGAACGTCGACTTTCCCGCACTGTAGTTTCCAAGCACACACAAAGGAATGATGTCGCTGGAAACGTCGGTGAATTTTGCGATTTTATCCGAAACCTTTCTGCGTTCGGATATGGCATCGTCAACAAGCGGCTGGATTTCCTTGAATACTTCGATGATTTCCGGAAGCACGTCGCGGGCATTGGACAGATAGCATTCGCCACGCTGCGCGTCAAACGATGACGCGTATGGCCCTTCGGAGCAAATAGCATTCAACTCCTGCCATTCGTCGTCGGAGCCTTCGAACACCAGTTGGATTCTGCCTCCATCGCCGAATTCCTTGGAGATGGTTTCGACGATCTCCTCGGCTTTGAATGGGAAGAATCCCCTGACGAGCCTCTCGCCGAGTAGTCCGCTGCCGGGATTCGTGCTGGTCGTGATTTCCCTCCAATACCCATGCCAGCTGTAATATCGGACCTTTTCCTGATATGGGTCGCTTTGGATTTTGATTCTCACCTCTGCCATACGGTCCACCTTTGCATCATCGACGAAGAAGGGATTGCTTACCAATGCTAAAACAGGACATTCCCCTTTTACGGTAGGGAAACGGATTTTCCTCTTTCCGACCCCAAGACAACACCATCATGATGGTAGATACATGGCTGAAAGGAAAATTCAGTTGATGACTGAATTTCAGCGATTGATCCCGCTGCCAGTAGATGATACTTCGGGGACCGCGTCGCACGTGGCTGCTGCTCCTTCCACGAACATGCCGCTACTATGGGAACCATGGGTTCTACGCATAAGTTTGGGGTGCTCGATCTGATTCGGGCTGGATTGCAGGATTTGGACATGGCGCGTGAGCTGCTTGACGAGTTGCATGCCGACGGCATTGACGATGACCAGCTGCATCTGCTGATGGAGACATTGGAAAAGACCTGCGATCCCGACGTCGCGCTGCGCAACCTCGTGGACATCATCAAGGCTCTGCAAAGCCAGGGACGTGATTTCCGACAGATCATCACCGACAACGAAGGACTCGTCCGGTTGGTCACCGTGCTCGGCGTGTCTGACGAAATGGGAAAACTCATGCGATTCCGTCCCGAACTCGTCATGGCTGCGGCCAGCGACTCATGCGAAAGCCACCTGTACAACCATGCCCAGCGGCGCGCGCATGTGCTCGAAGCGGTCGGTGCCGACCCTGTCGACAGCCGCACGCCGAAAGCCTCGAAACCCCTTGCGGAGGCGGCGACCGCCTTGCGACAGACCTACAGGAAACAGCTTGCCGCCATCATGGCGCAGGACACCACCGCGGAAGATCCCATCGAAATCCAGCCGAGAATCAGCCAGGAACTATCCGACCTCGCTGACGCGGCCCTGGAAGGAGCGCTCGCCATCGCCCGCAATGAGGTGGACGGCAGTGAGCACGTGCGCTTCGCCATCATCGGCATGGGCAAACTCGGCGCGAGGGAACTCAACTATGTTTCCGACGTGGATTTGATCTACGTGGTGGAGCCCGCCGACAAGGACACCAACGGCATGACGCTCAACCGCGTCGGCACGAAAATGGCCACGACCCTGCAGCGCGTATGCCAATCCGTGATCATGGGAGTCGCCGAACCGACCCTCTGGCAGATCGATGGGGGACTACGGCCCGAAGGCAAGGACGGCCCACTCGTACGCAAGCTCGAATCGCATAAGGCGTATTACGAGCAATGGGCGGAGAACTGGGAATTCCAAGCCCTGCTCAAGGCGCGCCCCGTCGCCGGAGATCCCGACCTTGGCCAAGCTTATATGGACATGACCCGACCGTTCGTATGGGCCGCATCCAAACGCGACAACTTCGTCTACGATTGCCAGCAGATGCGCAAGCGTGTCGAAGACCTTATTCCGGCGCCCCTGAAGGATCGTGAGATCAAACTCGGCCGAGGAGGCCTGCGCGACGTGGAGTTCACCGTGCAAATGCTCCAACTCGTCCACGGACGCGCCGACGAATCGCTGCGCACCAGCTCCACCTTGGAATCATTGCGGCGTCTCGCCGAAGGTGGATACGTCTCACGCAAGCAAGCCAAGAAGCTTTCCTGGGATTACCGGTTCGAACGTGTCATGGAACACCGTCAGCAGATGTGGGCGCTGAAACGCACCCACCTGTTTCCGGATCTCGGCAAAGCCAGCCTTGGAGGCATGGAACGCAAACGTGACACCAACGATGACGAGCTCAACCATAATCTTGAGCTTCGCCGTCTCGCACGCGCTTTCCACATGCATCCTGAGGAACTCGTGGACAAATATGACGAAACCCGACGTGAGGTGCGTCACCTGCACATGGACATCTACTATCGGCCCATGCTGCCCATCAGTGCAGGACTTGATGACGAACAGGTGGAGCTGTCCGCCAACGCCATGCAGGAACGTTTCGCTTCCATCGGGTTCGATGACCCTGACGCCGCCATGCGTCATGTCACTGCGCTGACCGCTGGCATCTCGCGAGCGGCGAAGATCAACCGGATTCTGCTGCCCGCCGCGCTCCAATGGCTTGGTGAAGGGCAGAACCCCGACATGGGACTGCTCAACTGGCGCAAACTCGAAGAACACTTTGGCACGGACAGCGAATACCTCGGCTTCCTGCGCGACTCGCCGTCCGCCGCGCAACGCCTGTGCCACGTCCTGTCCAATTCACGGTTCCTGGGCGACGCGCTCAACAAATCCGTCGAATCCGTCACCTGGCTCGGCAGCGACAACGACCTGCAGCCACGTTCGCGCGAAAGCCTCGACGTGCAGACACACGCCTCCCTCGAACGCAACGTAGGCAGCATCAACGACTTCGCCAACTCCATCCGCGCCATGCGACGCCACGAAATCGAACGCATCGGACTAGGGTGGATGAGCGGCGTCATCGACGACAAGGCGTCGCTCGCAGGTATGACCGACGTATACGATGCGGCCATCGACGCATCGCTCACCTGGGCCATCCGCCACCAAACGCAGGAAATGGGACTCGACGAAGCGCCGGCGGCAATCGCCGTCATCGGCATGGGACGCTACGGCGGCAGGGAAGTGAACTTCAGCTCCGACGCCGACGTCATCATCATCTACCGGCCGTCCGATAACGCCGACGACAACCAAGCCAACCTCTTCGCACGCAAAGTGCAGGAAGACCTCCGCGCCATCCTGCAAGGACCGACCACGCTCGAACCCAAAATCGAACTCGACATGGACCTGCGGCCCGAAGGCAAAAACGGACCCCTCGTGCGCTCCTACGCGTCCTGCGAGGAATACTACCGTTCCTGGGCGAGCACATGGGAGCACCAGGCGCTCCTGCGTGCGCGTTACGCGGCAGGCGACGCGGCGCTCGCCGAGGATTTCCTGATGAACGTCGCCGACCCGCTGCGCTATCCGAAGATCGATTTGACGGAGGCGCAGGTCGCCGAAATACGCAAGCTCAAGGCGCGTATGGAAGCCGAGCGATTGCCGCGCGGCGTGCGTAGGGACCGTCACCTGAAGCTGGGCAAAGGTGGTCTGTCCGACGTGGAATGGACGATTCAGCTGCTGCAGTTGCAGCATGCCGGCGACAACGCGAACCTGCGAGTCAACGGCACGATGCAGGCGTTGGACGAGTTGGAGCGGCGCAAGCTGGTTTCCGCCGGCGACGCCGTCGTATTGCGACGCGCATGGTGGATGTGCACGGCCGCGCGCAACGGCAGCTACCTGTGGAGCGGGCGCGTCAACCAGGCGGATATCCTGCCGGATGACACGTATTCGCTGGGAGGACTCGCCGTCTATCTCGGATACGACGCGAATCGCGGACAGCATTTCGAAAACGATCTGCTTGCCGTAATGCGCAAGGCGCGCGACGTGACGGAACGTCTGTTCTACGGCCTTTCATGAAACGATTCGAGCGGGCGCTCGGTGAACACGCGGTGAACGCTCCGGGTCAGTGTTTCGGGCTATAGTTGGCTAGGTCACTTTCAGTGGCCACCTTCAACCACAAGTTGCATGAAAGGTGAGCCGTTGTCCTCAGTACTCGAACCGGCGGTCGAAACGCCGATGGTCGGAAAAAGCGTCATCACTCTCGATGATCTTTCCATTCGTCAGATTCAGGAAATGCTGCACAAAGCGCAGTACATCGATTCCCATCGTAAAGAAGTGGCACACACCTGCGAAGGCAGGGTGCTTGCCACTTTGTTTTATGAGCCGAGCACGCGCACGCGTCTGAGTTTCGAAACCGCCATGCTGCGCCTCGGCGGCAAGGTGATCGGTTTCGCCGGCGCCCAGCTCGCCTCCGTCACCAAGGGCGAGACCATCGCCGACACGTTGAAGACCGTCTCCAACTACGTGGACGTCGTCGCCATCCGTCATCCGAAGGAAGGAGCGGCGCTCGTTGCCTCCCGTGCCGCATCCGTGCCGGTCATCAACGCGGGCGACGGCGGACACATGCATCCGACGCAGACCCTGGCCGATCTGGCCACCCTGCAGTCCCGCTTCGGCCGCGTCACCAACCTGACCGTCGGCCTGTGCGGCGATCTGACCTTCGGCCGCACCGTGCACTCCCTGATCGAGACGCTGTGCCGCTTCGGCAACGTCAACTTCGTGCTGATCAGCCCCGACGAGCTCAAGACCCCGCAGTACGTGCTTGACCGCATCAACGCCACCGAATCCTGCTCCTACACCGAAGTCAAGGATCTGGTCTCCGTCATCGGCGATCTTGACGTGCTGTACATGACCCGCGTGCAGAAAGAACGTTTCTTCAACGAGGACGATTATCTGCGTCTGCGCGACACCTACATCCTCGACGAAGCCAAGATGGCGTACGCCAAGAAGGACATGGCCGTGCTGCACCCGCTGCCGCGCGTCAACGAAATCGCCGTGGAAGTTGACGACGATCCGCGTGCAGCCTACTTCGAACAGGTCAAGAACGGTATGCTCATGCGCATGGCATTGGAAAGCTCGGTGGTCGGTGACGAACTGCCGGGATACGAACCGCTCGCAGCCAAGGAGGTTGAAGCCTGATGGAAGTCACCAGCATTCAGAACGGCATCATCATCGATCACGTGCCCGCCGGAACCGCGCTCAAGGTACTTGAGTATCTGAAGATCGACCCGTCCAAAACCAAGCTCGCGTTGATCATGAACGCCGACAGCCACATGTACGGCACGAAGGACATCATCAAAATCGAGGATGAGACCGAATCCATCGACCTCGACGTGCTCGGCCTCGTGGCGCGCACCGCGACCGTCGGCATCGTCCGCGGCGGCAAAATCGTCGAAAAGAAGAAGCCGACCCTGCCGGAACATGTCGTCAACATCATCAAATGCGTGAACCCGCGCTGCGTCACCACCACCGAGCCTGCGGTGCAGATGTTCCATCTGGTGCATTCCGACCGTCAGGAATACCGTTGCGACTACTGCGACGAGGAAGCGAAGTTCTGAAATCATGACCCTCACCCTTCACGACATCAAGGTCTGGAACACCGGCGAAGTCATTGACCTCGTCGTCCCCTCCGACACGGACGCGTCCGTGGACGCCTCGGCGATGACCATCGCCCCCGGATTCGAAGACCCGCACGTGCATTTCCGCGATCCCGGACAGACCTACAAGGAGTCCATGATCTCCGGCTGCGCGGCGGCGGCATCCGGCGGATACACGAACGTGCTCATCATGCCAAACACCGTGCCGGCCATGGATGGCGTGAAGGTGGAGGCCGGCCAGCCGGGCGCCTCCGAAGTGCTCGACGCCGAATACGACACGGTCATCGATTACCTGCAGCATTACGAGGCCGCTCATGGCGTGAAACTGCCGGTGCGCTACGACCTATGCGTATGCGCCTCAAAGGGGCGTGCCGGCCATGAGACCACCGAAGTGGCCGACTGGATCGGCTACCTGCCCGAACATGGCGACGAGCATAAGGACGCCTACCAGCTGGCGCATCCGGTGACCGCCATCAGCGATGACGGTTCCGCGGTGACCCCCAGCATTCTCGAACAGGTGTTCGAAAACGTCAAGGAGTCGGGACTGTACCTCATCGAGCATTGCGAACACCACGACACCGGCGCGGTCAATGACGGTCCGGTGTCCCGCAAGCTTGGCGTTCCAGGCATTCCGGAGGACACGGAACTCAAAATCGTCGAACGCGACATTGACATGTCCCGCAAAACCGGCGTGCACGTGCACTTCCAGCACGTCAGCACCGCGATCTCCTTCGACGCCATCCGCAAAGCCAAGGCCGAAGGACTTCCGATCACCTGCGAGACCGCGCCGCATTACATCGCATTGAACGACGAGGCGCTGCTTAAGTACGGCACTTTGGCCAAAATGAACCCGCCGCTGCGCTCCGAAGCGGACCGCCAGGCCACCATCGCAGCCGTCGCCGACGGCACGGTCGATTTGTTGGCCACCGACCATGCGCCCCACACCATGGAAGAGAAGGAACTCGGCTTCCTCGACGCGCCCAACGGCATCATCGGGCTGGAATGCGCATACGGCGTCTGCCACAAGGTACTTGTCGACGGCGGATTCATTTCCGACGAACGTCTCATCGAACTCATGTCCACCGGTCCGGCCGAACTCATGGGCCACGACAAAACGGACATCACGGCGGTACTCGATGACTACGCCGACGCCGTGCCGGGAGACGACGACACCAAGCGCGTGCTTGAGCTGGGCCGCGTGCCCGAAAGCGACCAGGTGGATCTCGTGGTGCTGAACACCGGAGAGGAATGGACCGTCGACCCGGAGAAGTTCCACTCCTCGGCACGTAACACCCCATTCGGCGGATGGCAGGTCACCGGCCGGCCGCTCGCCACCATCATCGGCTCGAAGCTGGCCTTCAGCCGCATCGACAAGGAGGACTGATGGACCGTCTGATCGAAGCCATCGAAGACAAGCAGAATCCAAGCGTCGTGGGACTCGACCCCACCGAAGCGCTGGTGCCGAAGCAGGTCGTGGCCAGCTTCGCCGAGGAAATCGCCGAACAGGTGGAGGATCCGACGGAAGCGCCGGCAGCCCAACTGTCCGTCGCCTTCTTCGAATTCAACCGCGCCATCATCGACGCAGTAGCCGACATCGTCCCGGCCGTCAAACCGCAGATCGCCATGTATGAGGCGCTCGGACCAGCCGGCATCGACGCCTACAGCATGACCTGCGAATACGCCAAACAGCAGGGACTGTACGTCCTCGGCGACGTCAAGCGCGGCGACATCGGTTCCACCGCAGCCGCCTACGCCCACCATCTGAGCGGTGTGAACGCGGGGGAGCACGCTTTCGACCCGTGGCATGAGGACGCGGTCACCGTGAACCCCTACCTCGGTACCGACGGCATCACCCCGTTCGTCGAAGCCGCCACTGGTGTCGACAAGGACATCTTCGTACTGGTACGCACCTCCAATCCATCCAGCAGCGAACTGCAGGAACTCGAACTCGCCTCAGGCGAGCGCGTGTACGAGCATGTCGCCGACCTCGTGGAAGGCTGGGGAGCCGAAACCATCGGCGCGAACGGGTATTCCCGTGTCGGCGCGGTGGTCGGAGCCACCCATCCCGAGGAAGGCAAGGCTTTGCGGGCGCGCATGCCGCACACGTTCTTCCTGGTCCCCGGTTACGGCGCGCAGGGCGGTACCGCCCAAGGCGTGGCCGGCATGTTCGACAAAGACGGCATGGGCGCGCTCGTCAATTCGTCGCGTGGCATCATCGGGGCCTGGAAGAAGTCCGGCAAATACAGCGAATCCATGAGCGCAGACGATGCGCTTGACTTGGTCGCCGAATCGGCGCGCGAGGCCGCGAAGGACATGCGCGACAATCTGCGCGCGGTACTGCCGTAAGCTACCAGAACAATCGAACGAAACACAGGAAAGGGAGTCATGACCGCCGCAGCAACGTTCATGCCGACCGTCGGCCAGGCGAGGGAAGCGGGATTCTTCCCCAGCAGGCACACGGTCGAAATCGTCGACAACCGCATGCTGGCCGATGGCGTGTACCGATTGACATTCCGCGACGAATTCATCGCGGGACATGCCAAGCCGGCGCAGTTCGTCGACGTGTATTCCAACAATCCGAGCAGACTGATGCCCCGCCCGTTCGGCGTGGCAGAAGTGGATGGCGATGAGGTGAGCCTTATCTTCGCCGTCGTCGGCAAAGGCACCGCCGAATTCTCCGAATTGCGTGCGGGCGACACCATTCGGGTGATGGGTCCTCTCGGCAACTCCTTCAACACCAAGGAGAACGCGAACTACGTGCTGGTGGCCGGCGGTCTCGGCGTGCCGCCGCTGGTGCGCGCCGCGCAGGCCATCGCCGAATCGGAGGGGTCGACGAGCACCGCGGTGTTCGGATACCGCAACGTGCGTTTCGGAGACGGATACGTCGGCCGGTACGCGGACAAGACATACAGCATCGACGAATCCGAAGGCAATGTAGTAACGCTCCTTGACCGTATTGAAAATGAACTGGTGAACGGCGAGCTGAAGCCGGTCATCCTCTCATGCGGGCCGTTGCCGATGATGAAGGCCGTCGCCGCATGGGCGGCGAAACGCGGCATCGAGGCACAGCTGAGCTTGGAACAGCGCATGGGCTGCGGATACGGCACATGCGTGCTGTGCACCGTCGACACCGCCGAAGGACGATTGAAGGTCTGCTCGGACGGACCTGTGTTCACCCGCGAACAATTGGGATGGGGGGAGTGAGCATGACCGCAGAACAACATGCGAACCTGTACGAACAGCACGAATGGAAGCATCCCACCCAGGTGGCTGGTATCCCGTGGAAGAATCCGGTGGCGACCGCTTCCGGCACGTTCCAATATGCTGCCGTGCGCTGGTTCTATGACGTGAGCCAGCTGGGCGCCGTCACCACCAAAGGCGTGTCTCCGGTGCCATGGGAAGGCAATCCTGGCATCCGTACTGCGGAAGGCCCCTCCAGCAACATCAACGCCGTCGGCCTGCAGAATCCCGGCGTGGACCATTACCTTGAGGACGATCTGCCGAAACTCAAGGCCATCAACGCCACCGTCATCGCCAACGTCGCCGGACACTGCGACGACGACTACGCGGAAGTCGTGTCCAAGCTCGACGATTCCCCGGCCGACATGCTGGAAATCAACGTGAGCTGTCCGAACGTGTCCGCAGGCGGCATGAGCGTCGGCACCGACCCGGTGGCTTTGAGCCGCCTCATCACCAGACTGCGCAAGCTCACCGACAAGAAGATGATCGTCAAACTCACCCCGAACGTCACCGACATCACCGTGCCGGCACGAGCCGCGGTGGAAAGCGGAGCCGACGCATTGAGCCTGATCAACACGCTGCTCGGCATGCGCATCAACATCCGCACCGGCGAGCCGGTCATCACGCACGTCACCGGCGGCGTGTCCGGCCCGGCCGTCCTGCCGGTCGGACTGGCCGCGGTATGGCGCGTGCGCGCCGCATTGCCAGAAATACCGATCATCGGCATCGGAGGCATCGACTCCGGCGAGACCGCGCTCGAATACCTGTATGCCGGCGCCAACGCCGTCGAAGTCGGCGCGGCCGCATTGTTCGAGCCGACCGCGCCGCTGCGCGTGGCCCGCGAACTCGACGATCTGCTCGACGAACGTCCCGAACTCGCCGACAAGCTCGCCAAAGGCGAAACCTGGCGCTGAAATTTCGTAATCGATCAATGTAAGGAGAACAAGCAAATGACCGCATCGCTCGACCATCGTTTCACCGAGTTCCTGCTGGAATCGCAGGCGTTGAAATTCGGCGAGTTCACATTGAAGTCCGGCCGCAAGTCGCCGTACTTCATCAACGCCGGCGCATTCAACGACGGACGCAAGATCGCCCGTCTCGGCGCGTTCTACGCCGAGAAGATTGTCGAGGAGATCGAGGCGGGCAACCTGCCCAAAGACGTCGACACCGTGTTCGGCCCTGCCTACAAGGGCATCCCGCTGGGCGTGTCCACCGCCATCGCGCTGACGTCCGCCCATGGCATGGATGTCGGCTACACCTTCGACCGCAAGGAGAAGAAGGACCATGGCGACGGCGGCATGATGGTCGGCACGCAGCTTGCGGACGGCATGAAGGTCCTGCTCGTCGACGACGTGATGACCGCCGGCACCGCTGTGCGCGAGGTCATCCCGAAGCTCAAGGCCGAGGCGAACGTCGAGGTCATCGGCCTGGTGCTGAGCGTGGACCGCATGGAGAAGACCAAGGATTCCGACACGTCCGCGGTGAAGGCCGTCGAAGCCGAATTCGGCTTCCCGGTGTTCGCCATCGCCAACGTGAAGGAGCTCTTCGAAGCCGGCCAGCGCATCCAGAACGCCGACGGCACCCCGTACGTCACACCGGAGATCAAGGCCGCCGCCGACGCGTACCTGGAACAGTACGGCGCCTGACTGCGGCGTTCGCGCTGAACCGCGCTCATCGGCTGTTATAATCTCGGATATGACAGAAAGGCACTGTGCTGCTTTCGGACAGTACAGTGCCTTTTCGTTGTGGTTCCTCTGTTCCGGGGTCAGTCGATGAGCGTGTAGCCGTGGCTGGCGACCACCGACTTGAGCTTCTCCAAGTACGTTTCGGCGGCCTTGGACAGCTTCGCGCGCTCATTGGTGATCCATCCGACAAGCATCGTCTCATCGGTGTCGAGCGGCACGGTGACGATCTTCTCGTTGTTGAGATCGCCGTTGTCGATGCCGGTGCACACCGTGTAGCCGTTCAGGCCGATGATGAAGTTCAGAATCGTGGCGCGGTCGGTCACGTTGATCTGCTTGGGGGAGTACTCCGGCCAGACGGCTTCCTCCGCGAAGAAGAAGCTGCCTTCCTCGCCCTGCTCGTATTGGATGAACGGGAACGGCTTCAGATCGTCCATGGTGACCTTCTTCTTGCCGGCCAGCGGATTGTCGCGCGAGATGAACACGTGCAACGGCGCGCGGAACAGCGGATGGAACTCGAGATGCTTCTCGCGCAGCAGCTTGCCGATCACGTCCTTGTTGAAGTCGGACAGGTAGATGATGCCGATCTCCGAAAGCATGTTCGCCACCTGGTTGATGATGTCCTTCGTGCGGGTCTCGCGGATGGTGAACTCGTATTCGTCGGACTTGGTGGAGTCGATCATCTCCACGAACGCCTCCACGGCGAACATGTAATGCTGCGTGGACACGGAGCACAGCTGTTTGCGGGGTTTCGCGTTCTTGTACCGTTCCTCCAGCAGCGCCGCCTGATCGAGGACCTGACGCGCGTAGGTGAGGAATTCCGCGCCGTCCACGGTCAACGCGATGCCTTGGGAGGAACGGGTGAAGATCTCGATGCCGAGCTCGTTCTCAAGCTCCTTCACCGAGGAGCTCAACGCGGGCTGGGATACGTACAGCTCGTGCGAGGCCTCGTTCATGGAGCCGCATTCCACTATTTTGACGATGTATTTCAGCTGAAGGAGGGTCATAACGCCCATTTATACCAGCGTCGCTTTACGAAACGACGATTTATAGCGCTTCGTTTTGCATAGTGGACACGCGGTCGGTGGATGTGCGGCCTACAGCGGACGATGATATGGGCGCATGGCCGAGGCCCGTTCCGCGGGACGCAGGCGTACGTCCGCCGCGCTCACACGCGCACGCCCAAGGATTCCAGGTCCCTGCGCGCCTGGTCGGCGTCGACGAAACGGAAGGCGTGCATGCCGGCCGACCGCGCCCCGGCGACGTTCTTCGCGGTGTCGTCGAGGAACACGCTGCTCTCGGGGCTTAGGCCGAAACGGCTCATCGCCAGTTCGTAGATGTCGGCGTTCGGCTTGTGCATCTTCTCCACGCCGGAGACGACGGTGCCCTGCAGCAGTTCGGCAAGCTGCGGGAACTTCTCGAATGCGAAATGGAACGTCTCATGGGACCAATTCGTCAATCCCCACACGCCATAGCCGGCCGCCTTCAGATCGCGCAGCAGCCGCTCCATGCCGGGCAGCATGCGTGGCAGCGCGTCGTCGTAATGCGCGATGTAATAACGGAAGATCCCGGCGACGCGTTCTCCCTGCTCGGCCACCACATCGGGCCATATCGAATCGAAGTCCTCCCCGGCGTCCATACGGTCCTCGTATCCGAAGAAGCCGCAGGGGTCGTCGTCGGCGCAGATGCGGTCGACGGTCGCGTCGTCGAATCTGCCTTCAAGGCATGCCCGTGTCCGCCAATCCAGCAACACTCCGCAGAAATCGAAAACGACGTCGGTGATGGTCGGAACTGCAACGGTCATCGGGAAACCCTTCTTGTAGCGTGCGTCTGTCTTCCGCCAGTGTACCGTACCCATGTTCGTGAAGGACGTTTTCGTCTTCGCGTGCGCCGGTTCCTGAAAGTCATTGGGGCGGAAAGGCTCGCTTGGGTTTTGAAAAAGGCTAATCTAGACGTTTTCGGCGATTGTGATGATTGTCATGCCGACCATTTCGAACATACAATCAATCCGAAATTAAATCAACATGTTGTCTGAATAGACGGGTGTCCTAGTGGAAAGCATTAGGAAGGGGCCGACGATGGCATATATCGAAATGGTGCACAGCTTCAAGCGCTACCATATGGGCGACATCACAATCACCGCCAACAACGATGTGAGTTTCGGCATCGAACGCGGCGAGCTTGCGATCATTCTGGGATCATCCGGAGCCGGCAAATCGACGGTGCTCAACATCCTGGGCGGCATGGACACGAATTCCGAAGGCAAGGTCATCATCGACGGCGTCGACATCTCGGACTTCAACGCGAAGCAACTGACCGATTACCGGCGCAACAACATCGGATTCGTATTCCAGTTCTACAATCTGGTGGCCAACCTCACCGCCAAGGAGAACGTGGAACTCGCCTCCGAACTCGTCAAGAACGCGGCCGATCCAGTGCAGACGCTGGTCGATGTGGGACTTGGCGACCGCATCGACAATTTCCCCGCGCAGCTTTCCGGCGGCGAGCAGCAGCGCGTGGCCATCGCGAGAGCCGTGGCGAAGAACCCGAAGATCCTGCTATGCGACGAACCGACCGGCGCGCTCGACTACCATACCGGCAAGCAGGTGCTCCGCATCCTGCAGGACATGAGCCGCAAACGCGGGGCGACGGTGGTGATCGTGACGCACAACTCCGCGATCGCCCCCATCGCGGACAGGGTGATCCGCATGCACGACGCCCGCGTCAAATCAATCGAAACCAACGAGCATCCGATGGACATCGAGGAGCTGGAATGGTGAAACGCATGCTGTGGAAGGACATCCGGCAAACACTGTCCAAGTCGAAAGGCCGGGTCGTGTCCATCGTATGCCTCATGGCGCTTGGCTCATTCGCGCTGGTGGGACTGAAGGTCACCGGGCCGGACATGCAGGCGACCGCCGCCGACTTCTACGGGCGTAACAACCTCGCCGACATCACCGTGGTCTCCAACTACGGCATCTCCAAAGACGACGAGAGGATCATCGGCAAGGCCGACGGCATCAAGGAAGTCGAATACGGGTACTTCAAGGACGTGGTCATCTCCGGCACCGACAGGAGCATGCGCATCTATTCCAAACCCGATGCCGTCTCCACCTATGACGTGACGGAAGGACGACTGCCGAAGCGGACCGGCGAAATCGCGTTGGACATGAAAGAACGCGACAGATTCGCCGTCGGCAGCACCTTGAACGTCACCGAGTCGCAGGCGGCACCGTGCTACGCCACCACAAATTCACCGTCGTCGGTTTCGTCCGGGCCAGCGAGACTCTGTCCTGCCTCAACATGGGACAATCCACGGCCGGCGGCGGCGAGCTCAAAGGCTATGCCGTGGCCGTTCCGGGAGAGTTCGATTCCGACGTGAAGATGATCGCCCGGGCGACCTACGAAGACACCGAGGGATTGGACTACTGGAGCGCCGAATACCGCTATGCCGTGCAGAAGCATAAGGATCAGCTCGTGACGTTGCTCGTGAACCAGCCAAAAGCCCGCGAAGCGACGATACGCAGCCAACAGCGCAAGAAAATCGACGAGGCCAAGGACAAAGTCAAAACATCCAAACAGCAGCTTGCCGACGCGCAACGGCAGCTGGACGATGCCAAACAGCAGATCGACAACGCCAAGGACCAGTTGAGCGAAGGCAGCGCCGAGGCAGTGGAGGAAGGGTCGGCGGCCGCGGCCCAGCTGGCCACGGCGCAAGCGCAACTGGCCTCGGCCAACGCGTCGGTCGCCTCCGGACAGACGCAACTGCAGGCGGCACAGACGCAACTGGCTCAAGGACAGAACCAGCTCTCCGATTCATGGAACCAGCTGGCGAACGGCAAAACGCAGCTGGACGCGGCGCGAGAACAACTCGAAACAAGCAAAACCGTGCTCGACAAAGTCGGCGCGACGCTCGGCAAATGGGAACAGACTGGCATCACCGGCAAACTCTACGAACAAATACGCGGCAAATACGACATGGCGATCAACCAGTACAACGAAGCCTGCGCCGAATACAACAGACAGCTGAACGCCTACAATGCGGGACTGCAACAATACCAGAACGCCGTAGCGCGGCTCGACCAAGGCTCGCAGGCGTATCGGAGCAATGCGGACAATCTCGCACAGGCATCCAAACAGATAGCCGAAAAACAAAACGAGCTCGGCAAAGCGGTGTCGCAGGCCGGCAAGCAAGTCGCAGACGGCGTCACGCAGCTTATCCAAGGCCAGAGGGACATCGACAAGGCCGAAACGGAATACCAGAGCAAACTCGCCGAATTCAACGCGCAGAAGCCCGAAGCCGAACGCAAGATATCCGAAGCCGAACGGCAGATAACCCTCGCCGAGGAGAAGATCGACAATCTCACCGTCCCGGCCTATTCCGTCAGCGGCCGCCGCGAAGGCCTGACCTCGCAAGGCTACCGCGTGTACATGGTCATCGAAGGCATCGTGGCGAAACTGGCGGACATCTTCCCGATCTTCCTCTACTTCGTCGCGGCGCTCGTCACCTTCAGCACCATGGGACGCATGGTGGACGAGGAACGCACCAATTCCGGAACGTTGAAGGCGCTCGGCTACGGCAACGCGGATGTGATGCTCAAATTCACCGTATACGGATTCGCCGCATCTACCCTGGGCACATGCATCGGCGTGCTCGCCGGCCACACGCTGCTGCCGCTTATCGTCGCCCACGCATACAGCGCGGGATTCACCATGCCGGACATCATGCTCAAATTCCACCCCTGGATCACCATGGCCGCATTCGCACTTGCATGGATAAGCGCCGTCGTGCCGGCATGGCTGGCCGCGTCCAAGGAACTGCGCGAAAAACCGGCGAGCCTACTGCTGCCCGAGCCGCCGGCCAAAGGCTCGAAAATTCTTTTGGAACATTTCCCACCACTATGGAACCGTCTGAATTTCACACACAAAGTGACCGCCCGTAACATCTTCCGATACAAAACACGCATGTTCATGACGATCTTCGGCGTATGCGGAGCGGTATCCCTGCTGACGGCCGGCCTTGCCGTCCAATCCTCGATCGGACAGATAGGAAACCGACAGTTCGAGGAACTCATCCACTACGACCTGATCGTCGCCGAGGAATCCGACACCAACAGCGCGCAACGCGAGGAAATCGCCACGACGCTGAAGGGCAAAACCGTCCAATCCTCGACAGCGGTGCGCTACGAGGAACTGTCGAAAACCGCAGGCAAGGAGAACGATAAGCAGTCGATCACCCTGCTGGCCACCGACGACGCATACAACTTCAACGAATACCTGACATTACGCGACCGCAAAACACACCAACCACAGATACTGGTCAACAATGGCGCGGTAATCTCCGAACGGCTCGCCGAAATGCTCAACGTCTCGGTCGGCGACACCTTCACGGTAAACGACGAAAACGGCGCGCAACGCACCATCAAAGTCGCCGGCATCAGCGAAATGTACATCGGCCATTTCATATTCATGAACGCGCAATGCTACGAACACGTGTTCGGCGACCAGTACAGCACAAACGCATACATGGTCAGACTGAAAGACCACAGCAACGCCAACACGGAACGCCAAGGCGCCAAATTCATGAAACTGGCCGCCGTGCGCGGCGTCGTGCAGAACACGACGCAGAAGAACATGGTGTCCACAATCGTGGGATCGCTCAACCAGATCATGGAAGTGCTGATTCTCGTGGCCGTGCTGCTGGCTGTGGTGATCCTCTACGACCTGACCAACCTCAACGTGTCGGAACGCATACGCGAGCTATCCACGATCAAAGTGCTCGGCTTCCACACCAGCGAGACCACGATGTACATCTACCGCGAAACGATCCTGCTGTCACTGCTGGGCATACTCGCCGGATACGGCTTCGGAGAATGGCTGCACCGATACATCATCACCGAAGTGCCACCCGACGAAGTCATGTTCGACCCCGCCATCAGCTGGATCGCATTGGCGGCCCCGGCCATCGTCGTGGCCGTGGTACTAGCCGTGCTCGGCTGGATCGTATACCGCCAGCTCGAAACGGTGGACATGCTCGAAGCATTGAAATCAGTGGAATGACCCTCCACGAAACGGTCAGCGGAGCAGCTCGCCAAAAGCCCGGGGAACAGCCGCGACGACATCACCGGCAACAATCGGATGCCCGATCGCGCTCGCCGGAGTCTTGCCCGCATGCCCATACAGATGCGGACGATGCCATCCGCGCTGCTCCGACCCGCTGGCCATCGCGCCGGCAAGCCCATGCATATACGCGGCGGCCGCGGCGACCTCCGGAACCAAAGCCGGATCGTCGGACAGCATGTCGTCCTGCTGCGCCAGCAACGCGCCCAACACGCCGGCCAACACATCGCCCGAACCGGCGGTGGCCATCCAGGCAGGCGCGCGCCCGGACAGGATGATCCGCGTGTTCCCATCTCCATCAGCTCCAACCACAATGGTGACCGCGCCCTTAAGCAGCACCGTGGCCCCCGTAAGCTCATGCGCGCGCAACGCCGCCCGCAATGGCCGGGCCTCCACCCACTGCCTAGAAACAACATCAGCCATATCGGCATCCAACCGATTCAGCAATGCGGCCAATTCGCCGGCATGCGGAGTGATAACGACCTGCGGCACAACATGGCACGGCAGCAAATCCAACGCGCCGGCATCAACCACAATGGGAGGCATGCCCTCCGCCCGCTCGTTCCGCGAGCCATCGCCATCCTCCAACGCGTAATGATCCAGCAGCGCGGCAATGGTCGCACGCTGCATGTCATCACCGGAAGCAACGTCACCCTCGGCGGGCACGCCGGATCCAACCACCCACGACTGCACCCGGCCCTTGCCCAACACTGCCTCCGGCAACACGGACAATATCATATCCTGCGCACGCTGTGGCCCCAGATAACGCACCATGCCCACATTCGCGCACGCCGCGGCCCTCGCCGACAACACGGCAGCACCCGGATACCGCGCCGAACCAGTCACCAAACCAACCACTCCACGCGAATACTTGCCATCCGCAAGAGACGGAAGACGAACCGAATCCGCCACAAAATCGCCATCCGTCATCTCGGCAAACGGAACAGCATCATCGACATCGAAACCGAAATCGACCAACGTGATCCGTCCGCAAGCATACGAAGCCGGCGGCACCATCGCACACGGCTTCATCGCACCGAACGTCACCGTCACATCCGCAGGAATATACGGCCCCGGCAACGAACCATCATCAACACCCACACCCGACGGCGCATCGACGGCCACCACCAACGGCAAATCAGCGGAAGGGTCATTGTTCGGCAACGCAGGCTTGTCCGGCAACACGCCATCCATACCCAAAGACGAAGCCAACGTGCCAGCGACACCACGCAACGCGCCGACCACGCCAATCCCCGTCATAGCATCAAGCACCACATGCGCACCCCGCGCACACTCGACCGCAGCCTGCAGCCGCTCACCAGCCTCACCCGCGGAAAAACCAGACGTGCACCCAGAAATATCAGCCGCCGGATCCAACACCAACACACGCCCACCCGCACGAACAAACGCCCTAAACGCATCCTCATGCAACGAACGGCCAACAGCAACCGCGGTAACCTGCGCACCCTCACGCGCCAACTCAGCCCCCGCATACAAGCCATCGCCACCATTGTCCCCAGCGCCAGCCAACACCGTGACCCGCGCATCCTCAACATCCAAATCCTCATCATCAAGCAACGACAACGTCACACGAGCCACCGCAGAAGCAGCCATACGCATCAACGGCACACCATCATCCAACAAAGGACGCTCCAACTGCCGGACAACATCGGCGGAATAGGAACTATACAACAACGTCTGCAAACGGTCGGCATCATCGGAGACATCCATGGAAAATCCTTCCCCTCGGCGTGGAACCACAAACACCACTTTAGTCGTATTATTAAAAACAACAAACAAAAACGGCATGGACGCCAAACAAGAAAACGGAGCGGAACATGGCATACATCGAAATGAAAAACAGCACCAAGCTCTACCACATGGGATCCACCACCATCACCGCCAACGACAACGTCTCCTTCACCATCGAACAAGGCGAACTCGCCATCATCCTCGGCGCATCCGGCGCAGGCAAATCAACAGTGCTCAACATCCTAGGAGGCATGGACACCAACACCTCAGGACAAGTAATCATCGACGGCAAAGACATCTCCAACTACACACCCAAACAACTCACCGCATACCGCCGCACCGACATCGGCTTCGTATTCCAGTTCTACAACCTCGTCGCCAACCTCACCGCACGCGAAAACGTAGAACTCGCCTCACAAATCGTTCCCGACGCACAAGACGCCCGACAGGCGCTCGCCGACGTAGGGCTTGCGGACCGCGTCGACAATTTTCCCGCGCAGTTGTCGGGCGGCGAGCAGCAGCGTGTGGCGATCGCTCGAGCGGTGGCGAAGAATCCGAAGATTCTGCTGTGTGACGAACCGACCGGCGCGCTTGACTACAACACCGGCAAGCAAGTGCTCCGCATTCTGCAGGACATGAGCCGCAAGAAGGGCGCGACAGTGGTGATCGTGACGCATAATTCTGCGATTGCGCCGATTGCGGACCGTGTAATTCGCATGCATGATGGACGTGTGTCATCGATTGAGGTCAACGAGCATCCGATGGATATCGAAGAGCTTGAATGGTGACGTTGCGACACGCTGTGATACGTATGATTTGCGTAAATGGCTGATTCGTGTAATATATGTGACTTGTGCACGGAAGCCAAGTCTTCCGGTGGGAACATTCCTGCGTAGCTCAGTTGGCAGAGCATCCGACTGTTAATCGGACGGTCACTGGTTCAAGCCCAGTCGCAGGAGCGCAGTTTCGGGTACTCCGGAACATATTCCTGCGTAGCTCAGTTGGCAGAGCATTCGACTGTTAATCGAACGGTCACTGGTTCAAGCCCAGTCGCAGGAGCTTTTTAGCCCTTGGTTTTCCAAGGGCTTTTTTGTTTCCATAAGAACTTTTCGCTGCTATTCCAACGAATCGAGCACGTCGTCAATGAGTGTGCGGTCGTGTGCCGCATCAGCCTTGAGTCGAGGGAAGCGACGTATGACGTTGTCGGGACTTGCGTTGGCCGCACGTGCCACATTCGATTTTGACTCGCCATGCGCCACGGCGATTTCCGCGAGCCGATCCACTAGCGAATCCGAAACCTGCCGTATTTGCTCGCCAACCCATAACTGGGACAATTCGGGTGAAAGCGTGTAATCGTCCTGCAGCTCGCTTGAAGCCTCCTGAATGGCGGCCCATAGCACCATGAATGGCTTGCGGTAGTAGGCGATGCGTTCCTCGGACGGCTCGCTCTCCAACTGCTGCAATGCCTTGCGTTGCGTAGTGTTGTCACTCATGCGTCCCATCGTATGCCACGTTCGGTGGCGTTTTGGCATGTCATGGCGCGACACGCCCGGCATCTGTGGATAAGTGTTGTTCTCCGACCACAAGGTCGTTCCAAGTCGACGGGCGGTCTTCGAACGTGCCATGATATCGATTCCCCGATAGAGACGCGGACCACAGGAGGCCTCATGAACAAATGGGAATACCGTCGTCGTGTTCGACACAATAAGATGTCCGATGACATTGACAAGCGCAACCGGCACCGGTGCGCCGCGGCGATGGCCGTATGCGTATTGGCGAATATCGCGTTCACGATATGCTGCGCGCAACCTACGGCGTCGGCATACGCGCAATCGGCTGATGACGTGGCGCATGAAGTCGCACAAGCGGCATGCCGCACATCAATGCAGTGGCCTTTGGAGCACGCGCAAGTAATCGGCGAATATGATGCGCCGGCTAAACAATGGTTGCCTGGGCATCGCGGTTTGGATTTGCGTGCACGGCCGCAAGACGCCATCATCGCGCCCGCGGATGGTGTGGTCGCCTTCAGTGGCAAAGTGGCGGGCAAATCCGTGGTAACGCTTCGCCACGGTGCGGAAACGGGAAGCCTGACGTCGACGTTTGAACCCGCGGTCACTACGCGACCGGTCGGGGCCGTCATCGCCAAGGGGGAGCGTTTCGCTCGTGTTGAAGGTGGCTCGGAACATTGCGCCGATGGATGTCTGCATTGGGGCCTCAAGAGCGGAGGACGTGATTATGCGGATCCGTCGGGCAGAGTGAGGTCGATGCGGGTTGAACTGAAACCGTTGTAACGGCCATATCCACGGGTGTTGTCGTTGTCCTGGGGTCGTGGCCTTAAAGAAAAAGTGCGGTATTCCGGCTATGATGCTGTCTGTACATTAGATTTCGAGGAGCGAGAAGCTTATGATCAAGGAATACACGCGCCCTTTGGAACAGGGAATTGACTCGGACAAAAACATCTTCTCAGTACTTGAGGAGCGTGTGGAACGCACTCCTGACGACAATCTTGTCGAATACAAGAACGCTCAGGGCGAATGGGCGGCGTTCACCGCTGCGGAGTTCAAAAACAAGGTCGTCGCCCTCGCCAAAGGACTTATCGCTCGTGGCGTAATGCCTGGAGATTCGGTATCCATTATCGCGCATACCTGCTGGCAGTGGACCGCGCTTGATGTGGCCATCATGTCCATCGGCGCCCTTACCGTTCCGGTCTATGAAACGAATTCGCCGGCGCAGGTGAAGATGATTTTCAATGATGCCAATGTCAAGATGGCGTTCGCTGAGGATGATTTCCAGCGCGACAAAATCGAATCCGTCCGTGATCAGTGCCCGGATCTTGGCGACGTGTGCGTCATCGGACTTGGTGCAATTGACACGATCATCGAATACGGCCGCGCGGTCTCCGACGCCGAATTCCTTGAACGTGAACAAGCGGTCAAAGGCTCCGATCTAGCCACCATCGTATATACGTCGGGATCCACTGGCACCCCGAAGGGCGTTGAACTGACGCATGCCAATTTCGTGTTCATCACCTATTCCGGCGTCAACTCCATGCCGGACATCGCCATGAAACCGAATCGTCGACTGCTGCTGTTCCTGCCGCTCGCCCATGTATTCGCCCGATACATGCAGTTCTTCTGCTTTGCCGGAAACGTTTCACTCGGTCTGTCCAGCAATCTGAAGACCATTCTCGCCGATTTCAAGGCGTTCAAACCGACGTTCATCCTCGCCGTGCCGCGGATTTTCGAAAAGATCTACAATGCGGCCTCGCAGAAGGCCGGAGCCGGTTTCAAGGGACGTGTTTTCGCTGACGCCACCCAGACGGCATACGATTGGTCGCATGCTCAGCAGTCCGGTGGGAGCATTCCACTCGCGCTGAACGCAAAACATGCCCTGTACAACAAGCTGGTGTATTCGTCAATCATGGAAGTGTTCGGCGGCCACGTCGAGTATGCGGTCTCCGGCGGAGCGCCGCTTGATTCCTCTATCGCGCATTTCTTCAACGGTGTCGGTCTGCCGCTATTGGAAGGCTACGGCATGACCGAAACGTGCGCCCCCTCGAGCGTCAATCCGACCGAAGGCTACAAGATCGGCACCATCGGCTTGCCTCTGCAAGGCGTGACCATGGGGGTCGACGAAGAAGGGGAGCTGTGCATAAAGAGCCCTGCCGTATGCGCCGGATACCACAACAATCCTGACGTTACCAAGCAGCAAATTGTCGATGGATGGCTGCATACCGGTGATCTCGGCTCCATTGATGATGACGGCTTCGTTTCCATCGTCGGGCGTAAGAAGGATCTCATCATCACCGCAGGCGGCAAGAACGTCTCCCCATGCGAGATGGAAGCATCCATCATGACTTCGCCGGTGGTGAGCCAATGCGTCATGATCGGCGATCGCAAGCCATTCATCGCCGCAATCATCTCCCTTGATTTGGCGGAGACGAACCTATGGCTGGAATCCAAGGGAGCGGAACAGGTCGCTGATTTGGATGAAGCCTCGAAGAACCCCATTGTGCGTGCGGAAGTGGAGCGTGCCGTCAACAAAGCCAATGAGCTCGCCTCACGTGCCGAATCAATCCGCAAGTTCGAAATCGTTCCCGACGAGTTCACTGAGGAGAACGGTTTGGTCACGCCGAGCATGAAGGCCCGCAGGCAGGCAGTGGTTGAACATTACCGGACGTTGATCGACAAGGTCATCTACGTGCCGAGGAAGCCGGCGGCTCACGCCGAATGATGTTCGAAATATGGTGGGGGCCGGTGACATCCGAGTGATGCCATCGGCCCCCACCATATCCGGAAGAATCCCGGAAGAATCCCGGAAGAATCATAGGCCCGCATCCGCCAGCGAAATGTAGCCGGGTTCAATCAGCGTTTTCTTGAGATTGTCGGCGCTGATCGCCAATGTCTCCTCATGGATGGTCGTAATTTTCTTCCCCTCGACCGTTGCGGAACGGATGAAACCGAGTTTGGAAAGTTTGCCCGAAGTGTTCAGTCGCACGCATGTCTGCGCGATGTCATCGGCCAACGCCTTGCGGTTCTCCATGGCGGTCATCCATTGCTTGCCGTTGACGATGTTCGGCATGGAACTGATATAGGCCCCATAGCCGGTGATTATCGGCCATTTTGCGTTTTCCTTGTTATCGGAATCGCTGTCGTCATCCGATGACGACGTCTTCGCAGGGTCAGGCACTGCCTGCCGTTTCAAGTCTTTTTTGCCCGTGATGCTGTCCACGATGCCGGAAATTGAGATGGAAGGGTTGATATCGGCTGAGGAACCTGTGTAGCCGAGTTTGTCCAACTCGTCGGCGATGTTCTTCGCCACATAGTCGTTGCAGGAGATGACGCCATCAAGGTGGACAGGGTGCGAATCGTCCTTGTCCGCGTCGAGACGTTCGGCAAGCACCGATTTGATTTGTTCGGCTTTTGACGAATCGAATGCCACGGACCGCCAGTCATCCTTGGTGGTCGAAGCGGTGAGCGTCTCGGAAGGAGATGCCGCTTTGCCGTCCTTGAAATACGGTTCGAGCACTTTCCAGATGCCTTTGAACATGTTCTGGGCGAAGGACGTGTACGTTTTGGCATCATGTCCGTCGGCCGCGTCGTAGGGGAGTAGTACCTCGATTTGCTTGGGGGCATCGGACGATGCCTTGTCGAGCTCGAGCTTGTTGACGAGCTCTTTGGCTTGCAGTTCTCCAATCTGCTCGGCCGCGGTCATCGGCACGTACATGTCCGGCGCATACCCTTGAAGCGTATTGGAGATCAGAACGACCTTCATTCCTTCATTCTGTGCAAGCTGCAACGCCGAAACCAGCCGTTGCGCTGATTGCGCATAATCCTGTTCGTCCTCATCCGACGCGTCGGAGTTCCACGTGATATCATGCCGTGCATAGTCGCCGTATTGCCTGTCGGATTCCGGCATCTCGGCGACAGGCGCCACCACCAAGGTGGTTTTGGCTTTCGTGGACGAATGCTCGGTTCCGTTGATGTGATTCACCACATAGTCTTGGACGCTTTGACTTTGTTTGTCGAGGTTCGAAGCGGTTTTCACGGTGATGTCGCCGCTTTTGACACCGGTCCGTTTCAACGAGGACACGATTTCGGGAACGAGTTTTTCCCATTTGCTCAATGGCGTCTGTTGAGAGATGGTGATGCTGTCTGTCGGAGCGAAAATCGCCACATTGCCGGCATCGGCTGTTGCGCTGGATTGTGATGACGGCTGTTGCTGCGATTGCGAATCACCGTTGGGCGAGCAGGCCCCCATGGCTGTTGCCATGCAGACCGATGCCAGCAGAGCGAGCAGACGTTTCGCCGGGATTGTGCGATGCAGAATCATGCCATGTCCTTTGCGGAAGAATAGACGTTCCTTATACTGACCATCGATTGTAATATCCGGACGTCAAAAAGCCCGTACGCGTGTGTGATTGCGCATACGGGCTTTCGACAGCTCAGATAGATTACTCTGCCAGAGCCTTTGCCAGATTCTCGTCGAGGGCGTTCATGAAACCCTCGGTATCGAGCCAAGGCTGGTCCGGTCCGATGAGCATGGCCAGATCCTTGGTCATCTGTCCGCCTTCGACGGTGGAGATGATGACTTTCTCCAAAGTTTCGGCGAAATGCTTGACTTCCGGAGTGTTGTCAAGGTCGGCGCGATGCTTCAGACCGCCGGTCCATGCGAAGATGGAGGCGATCGGATTGGTCGAGGTCTTTTCACCCTTCTGCCAACGGCGATAATGGCGGGTCACGGTGCCGTGCGCGGCTTCGGCTTCGACGGTCTGCCCGTCGGGAGTCATCAGCACGGAGGTCATTAGGCCAAGGGAGCCGAATCCCTGTGCGACGGAATCCGACTGCACGTCGCCATCGTAGTTCTTGCAAGCCCAGATATAGCCGCCATGCCACTTGAGGGAGCTTGCCACCATGTCATCAATGAGTCGGTGCTCGTAGGTCAGGCCAGCCGCCTCGTACTTGTCCTTGTATTCGTTTTCGAACACCTCGGCGAACGTATCCTTGAACTGGCCGTCGTACGCCTTGAGAATCGTGTTCTTGGTGGACAGGTACACCGGATAGCCGCGCATCAGACCATAGTTGAAGCAGGCGCGTGCGAAACCTCGGATGGAATCGTTCACGTTGTATTGCACCTGGGCAACTCCGCCGTCAGGGCCATAATTGTAAACGACGTGCTCAATCGGCTCGGAGCCGTCTTCCGGAGTGAAGGTTACGGTGAGGGTGCCGGCTCCCGGAACCTTGAAATCAGTGGCTTTGTACTGGTCTCCGAAGGCGTGACGTGCCACGACGATCGGCTTGGTCCATCCCGGGACCAGGCGAGGCACATTGCTCATGACGATCGGCTCGCGGAAGATGGTGCCGCCGAGAATGTTGCGGATGGTACCATTGGGGGATTTCCACATCTTCTTGAGGCCGAACTCCTTGACGCGCGCCTCGTCCGGGGTGATGGTGGCGCATTTGACGCCGACATGTTCGCGCTGGATGGCCTTCGCCGCGTCGACGGTCACCTGATCGTCGGTGGCGTCGCGGTTTTCGATGCCCAGATCGTAATAATCCAAATCCACGTCGAGGTACGGCAGGATCAGACGGTTCTTGATGTCTTTCCAGATGACACGGGTCATCTCGTCGCCGTCGAGTTCGACGACTTTGCCTTCGACCTTGATTTTGGCCATGGTTTGTCCTCCCTGTCGGAATTGAAGGTGATGGGTTCCGTCTTATTACATGTGTGTTAATTCCGTATGGAAATGTCCAAAACCGTGGGGACACGCGCGAAGGCACTGTCATAGCTGAGCATTAGCCTTGAAACCATGTCTCAGGAAATTGAAATCGGTTTGGGCAAGAAGGGCCGTCTGGCCTATTCGCTGGACGATGTCTCCATCGTTCCCTCCCGTCGTACCCGTGATCCTCAGGATGTGTCCACCTCTTGGCAGGTCGACGCCTATGAATTCGACGTGCCGGTCATCGGCGCCCCGATGGATTCCGTGACCAGCCCGGCCACGGCCATCGCCATGGGCAAGATGGGCGCGCTTGGCGTGCTTGACCTAGAAGGATTGTGGACCCGCTATGACGATCCCCAGCCGCTGCTGGACGAAATCGCGCAGCTGCCTGCGGACAAGGCCACCGAACGCATCCAGCAGATTTACGCTGAGCCGATCAAGCCGGAACTCATCGTCGAACGTCTGCATGAGATTCGTGATGCCGGCGTCACCGTAGCCGGCGCGCTGTCCCCGCAGCGTACGCAGGATTATTATTCCACCGTGCTTGAGGCCGGTGTCGATCTGTTTGTCATTCGTGGCACCGTGGTGTCGGCGGAGCATGTCTCCAAGGACCATGAGCCCCTGAACCTTAAGAAATTCATCTATGACCTGGATGTCCCCGTCATTGTTGGCGGCGCGGCCAACTACACGGCTGCGTTGCATTTGATGCGCACGGGAGCCGCTGGCGTGCTTGTCGGCTTCGGTGGCGGTGCGGTATCCGCCAACCGCAACACGATTGGAGTGCACGCGCCGATGGCCACAGCCATCGCCGATGTCGCCGAGGCCCGCCGCGATTACATGGACGAATCGGGCGGACGCTATGTGCAGGTGATTGCCGACGGCGGTATGGGTGATTCCGGCAGCTTCGTCAAGGCATTCGCGCTGGGCGCCGATGCGGTGATGCTGGGCTCGCCTCTGGCACGCGCCTCCGAGGCTCCTGGCAAAGGCATGCATTGGGGCGCCGAGGCCCGCCACCAGACGTTGCCGCGCGGATTCCGCACTAACGTGGGCACCGTAGGTTCCTTGCAGGAGGTCATGTTCGGC
>OGMK01000154.1_pt1 | contig 62613 bp, 72 predicted proteins | sample 1573151 | NCBI WGS metagenome assembly OGMK01 (sample SAMEA2581887, study PRJEB24529) | metagenome | biome: Human gut stool | place: China | collected 2011
CCCATAATTCGCCGGGAACGCAGATAATTATTGAAAATGGCTTTTTCCGGGGTTGAAGCCAGCAAAAAATAAAAGCCGAAGAACGACATCAACGGCAGCGCAATACAAAGTGAATAACTGTATATAGATGGTTCCATTGTGTAATATGCTTATTTATTTTGCAGGGCAAAGTTACAAAACTATCAGCGAACCGAAGTATTCTCACAGCTTCTTTTTATGTCTAAATAACACTGAAATACTTTTATATTAGATTGATATCGGGTTTACTTTCATCGTTGCCAGGTTCAAATACACCCCATGATGCTCTATCATCCCGTTGCGGAACATCTTCCACAGGATATTGCACCCGAGTTGCGCCAGCGTGGAGTTAATGAACAAGTCCTGCTTCTCCAATGCTTCTGCCAGCGAGCAGCTCGGACCGGAATCCTCCTCCTTCACTCTCGCGTATTTCACGAAACGGGTGATGACCTTCAGCGAGCCGACCGCTTCATACAGCGTGGAAGCCGGTTGCCTGATTTTTTTCAGCACGGTCCCCATTATAACCTGTCCGGTCGTTTGCGTGTTGCCGAAGTCCATCCAGTAGAGTGGCGTGGCATTGTCCGTGTAGGAGGCCGGCGGCATCTTTCCCAGCACGTTCCACAGGTCGAGCCGGGACTTGATGTTGTCCGTGCAGGTGACGGTGATGTTCGCGATTTCATCCCGTTTCACCTCCTTCAACACCGACGGATAGGGTCTGGGCTCCGCTTTCCAGTCGTTGCCGAAGAAATTGTTGATTCTCGTTATCAGGCATTGCGCCTTGTTCAATCCCAAGTCCATCGGTCCGAAAAGCTGCCGTCCGATATTCGCCTCCGACACGATGTCGGGATCGTAAAGTGTGACGAACAGTCCCGGATGCCCGAGTGCACGGAGTGTCACGTCCAATCGTGCCATGCAGGTCAGGACTTGCGATCCGGTACCGCCGGCTCCGATAATGTTCACCGTCACCGGATGTTGCGGGTTCATCAGGTAACTGTCTGTGTAATGTACTCTTTTCATTTCAGTATGTCCTTTAGTTTCAGTTTATCCAGCGGTTTCAACTCTTCAAGGTTGAAAGGCCTGTCCTTTGCCGCTTTCGTCACCAGCACGAGGTTGGATCTGGTCGGGTTACCAAGTGCCCCCAGATGGGAGAACTCCGTCAGCCAGAATTTCCTCTCCCAGTATTCCAGCATGTTCTCGTAGGTCAGGTCTTTAGGTTTCTCTATTTTGGCGGAACCCAGGCAGACGCTCGCGCCTGTGACGTTGAAGAACGGTGCGGCATACAGTTTCGTTTCCCCTGCCGGTTCCCTGTCCTTGTAGGCATAGACATCCAGGCGGCTTTCCCCCGCTGCGTAGATGATTCCCGGCAGATGGTATTCCGCGTCCTCTATTTTGAGGGCTTCCTTGAAGAACATCATCCGTTTCCGTGGCGGATTGTACCAGATGTATTTCTCGCTGCCCTTGCGCGGGTCGCACCACAGCAGGTTGGAAGGTATCTTTCCGTACGGCGTGGCGCTGTGCCTCTCGGAATAGCCCCGTACCAGTTCGTTCATGAACTCCACCGTCACCGGACGGCCTTCGCCCATCATTCCGCTTTCGTCTATGTCCCTTACTTCGAGGAAACAGATGTTGTCACAGGCATAGTGCCCGTCCTCTTCGGCATAGGCGATCAACGCCGCCCGCGGATGGAGCAGCGTTCTGAGTTTTCTTGTCAATTCATTCGTTTCCAGCATGGCTTAACAGATTATATTGATGAATTCGTCCGCCCATCTGAAAAAGCGTTCCGGGTAGTCGTCCATCCGGAACAGTTCTTCGGTATCGGGCGAGAGGTCGCGGACAGTTACCGGGATGATGTCGTATGTCTCCCGGCTACAGGAATTGTAATAGTCCACGAGATAGTCGGATACCACATCATCGATGTCATAGACAATCCTTATCTGCTGTTGCAGGTACATCGGATGGAAATCCGGATTCTCAGAATAGAATACGTCATACCCGTACTGCATGATGCCCCGTTCCGGAGCCAGGAACGGCAGTCCCCGTCTCATCACGTTGATTAGCTGCTGTTCGAATCCGTTTTGGGGAGTGTACGATCCGAGGGCTTTCACCAGGTCCTTGTAATACGACTTCGACTCCACCCTTTTGAGCAGCCTGTTGATCCTGCCGTTCTGATAGGAATCCAGCAATTTCATCCGCTCCTTCAGGTCCTGCGGGTCATCACCCCCGTCCTCCGAGAGCAGCTCGAACATGCATTCCGTGTCATCGTCATCCCGGATGGTGCAGATGCCGTTCGCCTTCATCAGTCTGTGGATGAAGGTAATGGCAATCCTCCTTAAAACGGAATTGAGCGGTTCCACGAACTTCACGGGGAAATAATACAGCGTGTAGCTTCCCCACTTGTGGCTTTTCCACAAACGGAAGAAGAGCCGCCCTCTTTCCTGTTCGATATTGACATTCAGGTTGTCACCGATAAGTCCTTTCATTTCGTCGTACAGCCTAGCTATGCTTTCCCCGACGCTGTTGCCCGGAGTATGTGCCGCTTCCTTTTTCAACAAAAGGGCATAGTTGAAAAACGAATCACGCAGGAACTTGTAGTTTTCCCGCGTGATTACGTTGATGCCATTACCGTCGTATGTATCCACGGCAAGGGCCTTCTGTGCAATCGGAGCCAGTGCCGTGCTCAGAAAAGAATTACGGCCCCGCTTGGAGCCGCAATCCGTTCTTTCCTGTCCGTTCCGTACCGTACATCCCGCCGTGTCTGCCCGATGATGAGCCTTGCCAGCTGTTCCAGCCGGTTTTCGTCCAATGGTACACATGTTTTCTTGTTTGTCTTTTTCCTGTTCTTCCTCATATATCCTATCCTTTGGTTCCGACGGTGGTCTTGAACTCGTACACGGCCTTGTCATCCTTGACGACCGGCCCGTGTACCGTCGCGGTGGTCAGTTCCGGGTAGAAGTTGGAGTAATAACTCATGACCATTTCCGGGCTGTCCGAGGGGTTCGGATCATCGAGCGTGACCATCCCGTTGCCTTTTTTGAATGTGAATGAGCGTGTCATTCCTGTGATTTCGAGTGCCATAATCTTTAAACTGTCTGGGCGTAATGTGAAACATGGGGTTCTAACATGGATTGGGGAAAATCGGGGTATTCCTCGTAATCCTCCGGACGGTAGGCGGGTTCCTCCTGCCCGTATTGCGGGTACATGTCCTCCTGCTGGCATGCCTGTTCCTGCCAATGCCCGTCATATTGTTCCCCGTATGCGGGTTGCGGCTGCTGCCGTGGCATCGGCGGACGTGTGCCATATTGCGAGTGTGTGGAAATCTGCTGTTGTACGGGTCTTTGCTGCGGCGGCCACATTGTCTGTTGCGGGCCTGGTTGCCCGTTTTGAGGTTGTCCGCCCACCTGTCGCTGCATTTGTGGCTGTGGCGGATATTGTGCTGTTTGCGGCGGTGTTTGCGTCTGCTGTGGCCGTACCTGCGTTTGCGGCGCGGGATCTTCCATCAGCTCGAACAGGCTGCCTTGGTTCATCGCCTTTTTCTGTTCCGCCACCATTTCGTCAATCGTCTTCAGGTCTTGCGGATTGGCATGGAGGCGTGCCTGGGAAAGGGCGATGACGGCATCCTTGTGGTTCTTGGCCGCGATCAGCTCCTCCGCTTTCTTGAGGTGTTTCTCGTATTTCTCCCTCTTCTCCTTCTCCTCTTTCGTCTCCTTGGCCTTTGCATCCTTCGCCGCCTTGCTTTCGGCTGTGGCCTTTTCCGCCTGCGCCTCGAACCGCGCCATATTGGAGATCAGTCCTGCCGCTTTCTGTACCGGCCGGGCGATGGCTTGAAGGAATCCCGCATCCAGTTCCTGCGGCAGCCCACTGACGGTCAGCGGGACGAGATGGTTCTGGGCTTCGTCCTTCAGCCCGTTTGACTTTGGCAGTGTCGATACCGCCAGCTGTCCGTCCGTTTTGCGGATGACGAGCGTGAGGTCCACGCCTTCGGTCATCATCTGGTGAATTGTTGTGAAAAACATAACTTGAAATATTTAATGATTAGACATTGGTTCATGCGTTCTTGAAGAACTCTGCCAGCAGCCTGTTTCGGTCGGGATGGCGGCATATTTCCAGAATCGGGTCCAACAGTGTGGAGACGTGCACCGATCCGGTCGTTCCGCGTGGCGGGAACTTGGCTGCCGGTTCCGGTCTGACTGTCCTTTTCCTTCTTGTGACGGGCACCGGCATGCGTATCTGCACCGGTGCCGTCGGCGGTCTTGAGATGATTGCTTGATTCATGACTTTATTATTTAATTTGTGAATACCAGGGCTTTGGCAGCCCGTTAAACTACAAGGGCTTTACGGCGGACGCTTCCGGTAAGGCAAGGTTTTCGGGAAAAATACCGGAACGCAGTGAGGATGATTTTTCCCGAAACCTGAAAGGCGGCCCGACCTTGCCGTCCGAAAGAAGCGTTTGCCAACTTTGCCCGGTAGTTCTCCGGTCTGCCAATGGCTGTATTGGCATCTCCATTTTCTCTAACCGCCATCCCTGTTACTGACATCTTGCCCATTTCCGCCAAGTCCCGTACACAAAAAGAGCCGCCCGTCAGGACAGCTCCGCTCTGCAAGGTTTTACAGGAATCTGTATGGTATATCCGTTTCATGGCCCGGTATTGTCAGAAGACCAAGTAACTGAGGATGCAGAACAGTATCGCCGCAGCCAGCAGGCAATCCGGTAGATGAACCTGAAGAATCCCCTGAAACAGACGATGACGACCGCCACTCATACCGGTGATATGCCCCTTGAATGGAGATAGCTGAACACGATGAAGGCTGTAATGGCCAATGCCACAATCCTTATCCATCTGCTTGTTCTCATTTTTTCGATACATTCTTTTGTTTTCATGACCTTACATTATTATACAGGTGAAACATGTCATTTCCAATTTCACGGGCCGTGGAGCGTACTGCCTCCACCTGCAAGGTTTCCGGGGAAAATACCGGAGCCGCGCGAGGATGATTTTCCCCGAAACCCGGAGGGCCTGACCTTGCGAGTGGAACCGGGCGGTGCGCTACCTTTGCCCGCGAATTGGAATGACCGTGCTATCGTTTTCCGCCCTCCTTGTTTTTGGGGAACGAGAATACCGTGTTGTAATCCGTGTCGAAAGTGATGGCGGCATCAAAAGAGACACCTTTCTTTCCCTTGAAGCCCTTAATGAGCCGGGTGCTGCCCGATGAGAAAAGCTGCTCCAGGTGGTTGTCGGTCAGTTCCTTGTTCAACATACGACGGAACACCAGCAGCCCGCATCCGTCATGGTCGCACTTGGCCACTTTGGAACGGACAATGATTTTCCCCGTCTTGCATTTGGGACAGGTGAAGACCTTGCCCGGCATCGCCTGCAAACTTAGCCGGAGTATCTCATCGGTCGCCCTGCAAGTGTAATCACGGATGGAGTTTATGAAGGTTTCCGCCTCAAGGGTATGTCCCTCTATCTGTAACAAGGTCTTTTCCCAACTGCCGGTCAGTTCCACGTCCGCCACGCGCATATCCTTCACTGCCTCGTAGATATACATTCCCTTTTCGGTAGGGACAATGCTCTTGCCGGAACGGGCGATATAGTCGCGTCCCACCAATGTGGTGATGATGGCGGCACGTGTGGCAGGCGTACCGATTCCTAAATCCTTAATAGCCTCTTTCGCCCGCTCGTCCGTGATATTTTTGCCGCAGGTCTCCATTGCAGCCAGTAGAGAGGCTTCCGTGTAGAGAGGTTTCGGCATGGTTTTCTTCTGCGCCATTCCATGCCCGGCAACAGGAGCGGTCTCGTTCTCATTAAATTCAGCCTTCCCTTCATTTCCCTCCGGCTCGTCCTTGTCCCGGTCCTCTTTCCTGCGGAACACGCCGCGCCAGCCGGGATTGACAATGACGGAAGAACGGGAACGGAAATCCATCCCCTCGCAGGTGCACTCCATAAGCAATGACTCTTTTTCGCAAGGTGGGGAGAAGGATTCCAGCATCCTGCCGGCTATCAGGGTATAGACGGTCATTTCGGCTTCGGACAGTTCCCGTGGCGCGATTCCCGTGATAATCAAGGCATGGTGGTCGGTCACTTTCGTGTCGTCCACGCTCCGGGTGTTCATATTGGAAAAGTCAAATGTACTGCCGTATTCCTTGAAATCAGGCATAGCCACAACTTTCTCCAGCAGGTCAGGAATGAGTTTCATGACATCCTTCGGGATATGGCGACTTCCGGTTCTCGGATAAGAAACCAGTTTCTTCTCGTACAACGACTGGGCGATGGATAGTGTCTTGTCCGCGGTCAGGTCGTAATGGATGTTGCAGTCCTTTTGCAAGGCGGTAAATAAACATTTGCAGGTACGTGTAATAAGTTCTATCTTTGCAAAGAACTTAATATTAGGCAATTGGTATTGCCGTCGTGGTTCTCTATCCCGACGATGACATCGCCGACCGTTGCTATTCCTGGACTGTAACCGGTAAACTTCTTGTAGGTCATTTTTGCGTCAAATTTCTCCGTCTCAATGAACTGGTGGTCAAAATCAAAGTCATATTCATTGTCTGGCAGCAACTGTCCAGTTGCCAGCAATGCATTGACAAGCAGATTGTTAAGGTCGGAAGCCACGTTAAAGTCGTAGCTTTTGCCCGAATCAGACCTGTAGGTCAGATTCGGTGTGGTCAATTCACGAATGGCCCTAAGTATTGTGTCTGCGCTGCATGTACGGAGGGGTGGATGCAAGCAAAGTGCTTCCATAAGATGTGAGGTCACGTCTTCGACACATGACCCTCCACAGAAATATACGCACATCAGAGAACGTATTATCTCGCTATATTGATAGCCATACACTTTGCTACGCAAACCTAAAGTAGAGTCTATTGTACAAGACAACATCCTGTCGAATTTCTCCATAATTGGAAATATACCACCAAAAGATGTGAGTTTCTCGGATTTTATTTGTACTTTTGCCATGCTTGATGAGGTTTTGTTTGACTATTTTTGCAACACTAAGTTAAGTGAATCCTTTGACATGACAAAATCCTGAGCCGCTCGGCTTTGCCGCTTGGCTTGTCCAAGAACTTTTTGTTGTTCAGGATATTATAAAAGTTAAAATTTATAGTGTTGCGGAATTAAGGTAATAACAATACTATGAAATCGTTATTCATATTACAACTTGTATGTTGCGTCATTACAGCCATGCTAGCATTGCAATTAGCCATGGCAAGTTTGCAGGTGAGATGGAAGGTGTGGCGCTACGAAATATCAAGATGGATTCTCGTTGCATCCATGCTATTCTTCTCCGTCCACTACCTCTTACAGATGCTTCATGGACTCCGTGCACAAGGTACCGATGTGGGCGCAGCATTCAACATATTGTTCTATACCCCAGTGGCATTTGCCATCACTCTCTCCATAATCAACATAGAGAGCACAGGCAACAAAGTGCGACGGTATTGTTTACGTGGTATGATGGCATACATACTCATCGCCATAGTTTTCGTCATTGGCATGTTCAAAAGTCAAAGTTTACACATTGGCAATATGCTCTATGTGATGCTCGGTCTTTTTGTGGCTAGCATGGCATATTTTATTCTTATCATTCGCAAAGAAACAAAAGCCCGAAAGCAGAAGCTCATGGAGAATTTCGGAATCGACTTGATTCCATACGTGCGCTATTCGCAAGTCAGCATCATTTTGCTATACTTTGCTGCTGGACTCCTTCCTGTAGCAATCCTCTTCAATACCTTATTATATATGATAGGTCCCTTGATATTACTCTCTGTCATCTTTTTCGTCCACACTTTCATTGCTATGGGCTATTACATCACACCCAAAGAAGTCATTCCTGAAGAAAATGACGCAGAAGCAAAAGTCACGGAAGCAGAAGACATGAAAGACGGCAAGAACACTCATGGCACAAATATCTTGACAGCTAATAGAAAGATGGAAATAGAATTAGCCCTCAAGAAATGGTGTGAAGAGGGATTTTATAAGGACTATGAAGTTAACATCTATTCGCTAGCTACCAAGTTGGGATACAAGAAAAACGAACTGACAGAATACTTCAATCAGTCAGAATACACCAATTTTAGAACCTGGCTTAGCGACATTCGTTTTAATGAGGCTGTTCGCATGATGAAAGCCAACCCCGAATATAGCATTGACGCTATTTCCACAGAGTGCGGTTTCTCATCCCACACATGGATTTATCGTATATTCAAACAAAAAACGGGCATGTCACCTAGCCAATGGCGCAAACAGTTTGCCTCCATCTAAATGCGTATTTTTGTAATTTCGCATTAAATAGCATTTAAAAAGTAGTAGTTTTCCTAGGAAAGCTACTACTCTTTTTGTAGAAAAGCTACAACCACCATAGAAAAGCTACTATCACTTTCAAAAGAAAAAACAATTTTTGCACTCGAATCAACAGATAATGAAAATGACAGGAAGAGAACCACCCATTTCAATTTCAGATGGAAATCTCATCATGATTGGTGTAGTGATTATGACTGTGTTTGTCATAGTGCTCATCCTTGTGATGATAAACGACTACCGTCTCTATCTAGGAAATCATTGGAAAAAGAAATACAGTTTCGCAGATTTCGTCAAGCAAGAACAATTCTATATTTATATACTGTTGTTCTTCCTTCTTTTGGTAGGTTTGGAATTGTTGTTACAAAACGAGTATTCATTTTAAATCAACAAATAATTATATTATGAAAAAAAAGTATCTATCATTATTCACCCTCGCAATAGGAACTGCGATGTTTACTGCTTGCACTGACGATGATATCAATGGGGGAAACGGAAATCCCAACATACCCCTAGCAGAACTATCCAAGCCAAAGGCAAACCCTTGGCTGGCACAAGAGGAATACAGCATCACCCATTTCAATTCGGCGCAGACCGATGCTTTCACAGCAAAAGTGAAGGACGGCACGTTCTATGCCGACCGGACGAAATGCAAGACAACAAGCAGCGGTCCTGTGAACCTCATGACGCTCGCATCCACTTCCCCAAAATACATGTGGGGAATGAGCAGCGACAGAGTGTCTATCATAGACGTATCCAACGGCAACTTTGAAAGACTCGCAGAAGTTGGTTTGCCTGGAATAACAATGAAGACTCAAGAACAACTCAACATCTTGACATCCAGCTACTCATCTTACTTAGAACTTGCAACAGCCGTAACCGGAGTGCTAGGCACTGCACCACAAATGTCTATAGCCAATGGAAACTATGTGTTGTGCGACAAGGACAACTATGTATACACCAATGCTGGACACATTATGGCAAGATACAAACTGAAGAACCCAAATAATCCAAAGGAAGGCATAGAGCTAGACAGTCAGATTAAGCTCACACCATATATCAACAACTCTTACACTCTGGTGGGAGCTACCATGACATACGATGGACACTTGATCGTGGCGGCACAGAATGCTCTCGTTGTACTCAACCGTGAGTTGACCACGGTAGAAGATATCTACCCACTGACAAGCACCCAGATATTGACGAACTCAATAGCAGTGGACGAGAACGGCGGGGTATATGTGGCAAGCAACAACAAGGAGGCCAACGGCAAGGGACTCATGCAAAAGCTGATATGCAAGGATGGAAAGTTCTCTGACAGCGAGAGCAATGGAGCATGGAAAGCCGAGTATGACGGAGGTCCAATGGCACCATGTATCAAGCTCGGATATGGCACAGGATCAACCCCTACACTAATGGGATTTGGCAACGACGAGGACAAACTCGTAGTGATAACAGACGGAGCAAAGAGAATGAAACTCGTAGCTTTCTGGCGTGACGCCATACCTGCCGATGCCAAGCCTGTAGATTCCAGCAACAAGCGTTTGGCAGGAACGTTCGACATAACGTGCGGATTACCAACCTCTACCGAATGGGTACAGTCGGAGCAATCCGTAGTAACCGCAGGATACGACGCTTTTGTGGTGAACAACATCAGCCAGACAACGGAAAAGATAAACGACAAGATTATAGGCGTGCTAGCCATCGGTCCTACCGTAGAGACTCCTAGAGGTGTTGAATGCGTGAGCTGGAACACGAAAGAGAACAAGTGGGAGGCTAAGTGGACACGTGCTGACGTCAGTTCACCAAGTATGATTCCTGCTGTAAGCACATCGTCAGAAATGGTATTCGTAAGTGGATGGAACGATGCCACAGGATGGGAAGTAACCGGACTCGACTGGCACACTGGCACCACACGCCACCGCACAATCCTAGGCAAGGACAATCGAGCCAATGGAGCATATGCCATCATACAGTTCTTTGACAATGGTGACTTACTCTACAACTCGGTGTCTGGACCGTTCAGAGTGGAGATCAAGTAAAACAGAGTGAGAACAAAAGTATATTAACATAAAAAATAAGAAGAATGAAAATCAAGCAAATTATCATGACCTCATTGCTAAGTTGTATCATGGCAATGACATTCATCGCATGTTCCGATGACGACGGCAACAACAATACAAAGTTCCCTACCCCGTCACCTAAAGAGCAATGGGGCGCAACCCTGAAAGGCGATGGTGAAGTTCTCGGAGCATACCCAGACTTATATTGCAATTATTGGGAATACACCTATGAGGCAGACAAAAATAGTGACAAGATTTTATGTCTGAAAGGAGAATTTCCTCATTGCAGATATTTCAGCATATCACTATACAATGATGAGACAGGAGACGTTTTCTCAGGCATCAACGACCAAGACATCTCGGCAGATAACGGAAGCACAAACCCTTTCGTCAAGACCACTTCGGGAAAGAACTATTTCACCCTCTATGTGGTGCCAAATGGAACGTCACAAAGCGTAATAGACAAACTTGATTCAAAGAATGTGGTGAAAGTTACAGAAGGTGTGAACAAAGTAGCTATAGCTCTCAGACATTACCTGGGCACTACTGCTGATGGAAGCCAAAAAGACGAATACGCAGGAGTGGAACTACCAGCCATCACTGCACTCGACATGAAATTGCATGAGACCTCCGTGCCAGAACACGTTGCATCAAATGTCTATAAGGTAACATCGAAGGTGTTTACACAGAAATCCGACGAAAACAAGGAGATGCCATTCTTCCTTGCTCCAGTCAGCATGTACTATCCAAACAACTCCACGTCATACCTTTATGGAAGAACGCACTTGCGCGAGGACTCTGTGCTCACATTCTCCTTCATACCAGCCTCAGTGCCCACAAAGCCAGAGGAATACAAAAACGCTGTAACACGTTACTGGTCTATCTGCCTTGGCTCAGCAAGCGACACACGCTCATACATGTCTGTATATGATACAAAGGCTCGCTATGCCGATGGCAAGAAAGCAACATTTGTGGTTTGCTTGAAAAAGAATCCTAAGCTATCAGCCATACAGAGCAAGGTGAACGAAATGAATGCCAACGGAGAATATGTCAATCTCTTCATTTGGGACAGTGAGAAAAAGAACATAGACGGCAATCCTATCGGAGAGATTGTGGCTGTCATGTACAGGAACATTCTTCCCGACAAGAAATGGGAACACTCCATCGCAAACATGATACCTACAGCTTACAAGGATGAGGATGGCGAACCTATCGACCATGTGACCAATCCCGACAAGCAACTTGCTCACAAAGCTCTTGGCGACTATGGACCACTTGGTGTAAAGGTAAGCAACGACGATTTCTTACAGTAATGCAGACTTTCATGAACCTACTACGCCAACTCGCAAAATGAGGGTTAGCGTGGTAGGCTCTCTACTTTTTTCGTTTTACAGCATATCTTTCACCGCTTTCTCTTGTTTATTTTTGCAACACTAAGATAAGTGATTCTTCGACATGGCAAAATCCTGAGCAACTTTTTGTTGCTCAGGTACTTAAAAGATTTAATTTACAATAGTATTGCGGAATTAAGGTTATATAGAAATGCTTTAGAATGGAATTGTATATCAGTTGGTAAAGAATATAATAATCTCTTAATTTAAAAAACAACTACTTTTTACAATATTTCTTTCTCCATTAGGAAAAATGAGAACAAAAGCATTGTAACTATTATTAAAAAAATGGTATGTAAATTGAGTTAAACCATTAGAGGTAAATAATGAAAATGTTCCATTTTTAATATGGTTTTGTCTTCGAATATAATCTTGTACAAAAGGCCAAGCAAAATAATCTAACACATTAGGAATACCCATCTCTCCAAATGTATTAGTAAAACTGAGAGATTGGAATTTATTTCTAAGTAATGCTCCGCATCTTGATGGTTTTTCTAAAACTAATAGTGCGCATCTATTGTTAGAATACTCAACATATCTTCTTAGAGTTGCATGAATGGATGCACCAAAAAGAGTAGACAACTGGATTGGGGTATCAATATCTAAAGGATACTTGTTGATTGCTGATGTAAATCTATCATGCTGAAACAAGGTAACTGAAGCGAAAAAATTAGCTTCAGCCTCAAACTCTTCATGGGTATCAAAGTTTAAACTTTCATCATCATCATCTAAGACATCAAAGCATTTTTGCTGCCATGGTAACACATCATGTCCAACTTCATGTAACTTAACAAAATTCTTACGGCTGTCTAATTGATTCAAATCAAGATAAACTTTTTTCTCTTTCCGAACCAATAAACCACGAACCTTGCCCAATGCCCTAAGTAAAACATCTGGATATTTGGATTTATATCCTTCATGAATTTGCGAGATATCAACATTAGATGAGACTGTTAAATTAACGTGAGTTCGAAATAACTTAAAACAACACAAGTTGCCTGTCCTTGACAAAATTGACATCAATGGCAGGCTTCTTTTCAAAAAAACAATAGGCAGCAATGGCCGATAGGGCATTTGCAATAAAGTTATTGAATGATCTGTGTCTGGAATGTTCAATTTGCGCGATATTCTTCAATTCGTCATTCACGGTCTCGATCAACGCCCGTTTTCGTAACAGGATTTTGTCCTCTACACTCATCAACGAGTTTCTCATGTTATTCTTCACTCTTGTCAGCAATTGTATTCCATTCAAGAACAGGTTTTCGAACAAGGCTTGACCGATATACCCTTTGTCCGCACAAAGTTTTCCCTTGATATCTCTCTGGAAGTTCCCTTGTTTTAACGGTTCCCTGTCATCCACGTTCGCCGGGGAGAACATGAAATTCAGGATCTCTCCCTTGTCGTTGATTACCAGGTGCAGCTTGAACCCGAAGAACCATCCCATGGAACATTTTCCACGAGTGGCCAGGCCTTCAAAGGTTTTATGAACCAGTATTCTTTGGTTACGGCAAACTCGAAGCGGGGTAGAATCCACGAAACTGATGCCGGTACATGTCCCTAACAAGACCTGTTTAATGAAAATGGTCAACGGCAACAGTATATCTTTTTCCAGTTCTACAAAACGATTATAAGATACCAGGCGGGGAAAAAGATGGGTTAAATGTTTGCATACATATTCGTTATAATAGTGCTTGAAACACCTGAATCCACCCGAATGGAATAAAATCAAAATAACCATTATTTCTGCATCATTCATACGATTGGGCTTGTTTCGATGATTATGATTACTTTCTTTTACCATGTATTTTTCTTGTTGTAACGCAAATTCTTTACAAAAATCGTCCGCCATACAATAAATCTCTGTAACTTTAGCCTCTGAGAACATAGTGATAATCGTTTTATTTTATTTTTGATACTATAAATTTACAACTTTTATCGCTATGTTCCTAATATTCAAATAAATAATTTTAATCCTTATATCGAACTCACGTTAAATTAACATATGAAACTATCTTATCAATAGGGGTTGGGAAAATATCTAAACTCTTACTATCCTTTAATATTTCTAAAGAAATCTTCTCTATATCTTTTATAGATTGTATCACACACATTTTACTTTTGCTTTTGACGAATAAAACGAAGGTAATCTAATAACGCTTCCTCTTCTTCTTTAGTCAAAGAGGAGTCTGAAGAAAGAGCAACTGCATTTAATAATTTATTTGAAGAAGATTTTTTTTCTATTATACCCGCAGCGGCAAGCAAAGTATCAAGCTCTACATTATATATATTAGACAACTTATACAATACATTAGCTGATGGCTTGGCTATTTTATCATTTTCAAGTTGGCTAAGATAAGCATTGGATATACCAGTTGCTTCTTCCACTTGTCTAAGTGTAAATCGGTGTATCTCTCTTAGCTCCTTTAATGTACTTCCTAATGATTTCATAAACATTATATTTTTAAGTTGTCGACAAAGATACGAAAAACATTTGAAATAATAAGCATTGCTATATTTTTGATAATTATTTTTAGATTTGCTTGATGAATTTAGATTTTTGATTTATCTTTGCAAAGGTTTCCGGAAGTATTAGAGAGGCTTCGTACTTAGCAGGAATCAGGATAATAAACATAGAAGCCTCATTAGTTTATATTTATGGAGAATAATAATAAACAGATGCCAGAAGCATCAAGTGAAAAAATCCCTTTAAAATTCGTAGTTGAGGGTAAAGAGTATCAAACTTGTAACCAGTACATTACTGGTGCGGAATTGAAACAGATCGCAGGTATTCCTTTGGATACAGAACTGTTTCTATCTATTAGTAAGCCTTATGAAGATGAGTTAATTGAAAACGAGAAAACTGTTAATTTGGCAAGACCAGAAACGGAATACTTCTTTGTTAAAAAGAAGTTGCATTTTACTATTAATGGTACTCTTTATACATGGTATAAACAATACATTCGAGGTATTCAAATTCGACAATTAGGTAATATACCTGCAGAAGATGAAATTTATCTTGACCTACCTGAAGGCTGGAAGGATGATTTTATTACGGATGATGAGATTGTAGACTTGGCTCGTCCCGGAGTGGAAAAGTTTATCTCCAAGCCTCACCCTCTTCGCTTTATCATCTATGTAAACAGTAGAGAAAAAGACTGGCAAAAACGTAAAATTACCTACGAAGAGGTTGTAAGACTTGCTTTCCCTAATCCAAATTTTGAAACTATTGCTTATACTGTAACTTATTCCGGTGGGCCAAAACAGAACCCAAACGGTTCAATGACCAAAGGCGATAGTGTATCTGTAACCAATAAAATGAACTTCAATGTCACAGAAACTAATCGCTCATAATAAAGACCTCAAACGGTTAATGGATGAGGGGTATGAAATTGAGCTAAAAGGTGGGTATCTAATAGCCCACCACATACCCTATGTGAATAAGAGTAAAGATATTAAATATGGAAAATTGATTGTCGCTCTAAATATTAATAATGATACAGTAACTTATCAGAAACATTGCAGTAAACATGTTATTAATTTTATGGGAGAATATCCCTGTTACCAAGACGGTTCTGAAATATCCGCAATTAGGCTTTCATCTCCGAACACGCCATTGTTTGATGATATTATAATAAATTTTTCTTTTTCAAATAAACCCAAAAATGATTACAATGATTATTATGAGCAAATGGTCAGATACATTGAAATCATATCCACTCCTGCTATGTCGTTAGATAAAAATGTGACTGCCAGAACATTTAAAGTCATTAATAATGAAGAAAGTTCTATTTTTCAATATATAGATTCTAACGCTACAAGAGCTAATATCTGGAATATCAACAATAAATTGAGTAATCAGAAGATAGCAATTATTGGCTTGGGTGGTACTGGTTCTTATATATTAGATTTAATTGCAAAAACTCCTGTATCTGAAATAAATCTGTATGATGATGATAATTTTTGTCAACACAATGCTTTTCGAGCACCAGGGGCACCAACCAAAGCAATTTTTGATGGCACACAAAAAAAAGTAAACTATTTTTTATCAATATATTCTAATATGCATAATGGCATAAAACCTCATGCAGAAAAAATAACGAAAGATAATGTTTATCAATTGTTTAATATGTCGTTTGTTTTTGTGTGTATCGATAATGATGCGGCAAGAGCTATGATAATAAAGGAATTACAGCAGAACAATGTTCCTCTTATTGATGTTGGAATGGGTGTCCAAACCGTTGATAATTTCCTGATAGGGTCACTTAGAGTTACTTTGGTTACTCCTGAAAAGAGAGATCACATTGACAGACGAATACCAATGGGTAATAATGAAGATAATGAGTATGCTACTAATATTCAGATTGCAGATTTGAATGCCCTCAATGCAAATATAGCCGTGATAGAATGGAAAAAATATAGCGGTTTTTATCATGCTATCAAGCGATTCCATAATTTCACTTATAGTACAAATGACTCTAATTTTGTGGCAGATGAAATATTTGATACATAGATTTATTGAACATATCCCTGAAAATTTAGAAGATGGAATCTTATATATTTCTATAGAACACAGTGTTGCAATACATAAATGCGCTTGCGGATGTGGTAAAGAAGTTGTTACGCCAATTTCTCCAAATGGCTGGAAACTTATTTTTGACGGAGAAACTGTTTCTTTGAATCCTTCTATTGGTAATTGGAATCTGGAGTGTAAGTCGCACTATTTTATTCGGAATAATTGTATTATCTCTGTTGGTGGCTATGAAATGGAAAATCGTCCAAAGAGAAAGAAAAAAAGGAAAAATATCATTCAACGTTGGTTTAATTGGTGACTTAGTTTGAAATTTATTACTTACTGCATGAAGTACCTTTTTGCTTAGGTACAATTACAAATAATTTTAAATTAAATAAAGAGCGCGATGGTTGGCATAACAATCATGCTCTTTTATTTAATTTACTTATTTAGTTCTGTTATATAATATTTTCTGTAACTTCATAATTGGATTGGAATAATCACTTTTTTAATATATAAAAGTATGTCTAATAACAGACCTAAAGAAATTTGTGCTCTCTAATACAACAATACATAGATCCATCATGAAGAATAATTTCGCAAAATATCTAATTCGTTTCTTCACAGAATATCTGTCTGGATAACGTGGATGAGCTATTATATCACAAGAGCTAATGTATAAACTAAAGTCTTGGTTAAAAGGTCAGGAATAAAGGATTATTATCCAAAGTAGTTTTTGGAAGTAGCGAGTGCAAATATCTAATAATTAGCACATAAAAAATATAGCTTTGGATAATCTTTTACTTTGGATAATCACGACCTGCATCCGTTGCCACGATGATGCTGTCACATTTGGAGAACACCCCGTCGATGACTTTCAGTTGCCGGGAGGCGGCCATGTCCGGCACCATCCCCTTGTCCGTCCTGATCTGCCTGCCTGCCAGACGGAACGGGCACGGTATCATCGGAAGACCTTCCGCGCCGGTCTTGGCATAGCCGTACGTTTCCGGCAAGGCGAGCGACACGAGGTGTCCCAATGCCCATGTGACCATATAACCGTTTCCTGTACAGTAGCCGTCTTTCTTATCGGTAGCCCCGACTACGCGGGCTATATCCATGCCGACACTCTGTTTTTCTGCTATGATTGCTTTCATGTTCGGATAAAATTTAAGCCGTTCCCCGTTACCGGAACTGGAAAACAAGAAACGGCGGTTATACATTCGGTTTACATATTATAAAGGTGGAGTTACTGTCCAACGGGCTTGATACCGAGGATCTCGAGCAGCGGTTCTCCGTCCTTACGTACCAGTTGCAGGGTGGCGTCCATCACCACGTCCACTCCGAGGAGCACGAGGCTGAGCGGCATCACTTTCGTTTTCTCTCCCCTGAGCAGCGTGTCAAGCTCTCCCGACATTTCCAGCTCGTCCTTCAATATGCCGATGCCTGCCAGCTCGTCCCAGTTCACGTCCTCCGCCTTGAAAGGCGTGTTGTTTACCTTGTTCATTTCCATGTTCTGATTCTTTAGGATTTCACATTCGTTTGATTCATGCATCATGCTATGCTCGCGCCCCTGGATTGGCGGTTTTCCTCTCCCTGCCTTTGTGCGGCGGACACCACGTTGCGCTGCGAGGCGTCGCGTCTGCGGTCGGGGTTCTCGTTGTAGAAGTCCAGCCGTCCCTGGTTGAAGTTCGCCTTGACATACTGCGAGATGGTCTTGCCGTCATACCCCTTGATGCCCTCGACCAGTACCGCCTTGCCGCTCTGGAGGTCGGCACGCTGCTTGCGGGTAAGCTCCACGTCCCATACCTTGGCCGGTATCTTGAACTCCTCGCGCTGGTCGAAGCCGTCCGGGGTGCGCGAGTAGCTCAGACGGCCCGTTTCGAGGTCCGCCTTGATGAACGAGGAGAATTCCTCGCCCCTGCGGTTCACCATGCCGTTGAGGAAGATGGGGCGTCCTTCGCGCAGCTCTTTCTGCTCCTCGGAAGTGATTTTCACGCCGCCTATCTCGTTCGGGATGTAGATTTCCCGCGCGCCTTCAGGGGAGTCGGGGTTGTAGCGGGTGTAGGACGGGCGGCCCGTCGCCTCGTCGAGCTTCACGTAGGAGGAGAACAGTTCCCCGTCCTTGCGCTTCATGCCCTCCACGAAGATGGCCTTGCCCGCATTGAGGTCTTCCACCTGCTTCTTGGTCAGTTCCACGCCTCCCAGGTACTGCCGGTTGAAGAGCTTGTCGTTCTCGAAGATGAACTCCACGCTCCTGCGCTCGGCATTGACCTGAATGTGGGCGTCGAACGGGTTGCCCGATCTGGCCGTCATTCCTTCGATGAATATCTTCTTTCCTTCACGCAGGTCGTTCTGTTCCTGCTCGGTCAGTTTCACCCCGCTGATTTCACGTGGTATGAAGACATTCTCGGCTTTCATCGCCACCACCTCGTTGGTGAGCTTGTCGATGCTGATGAAAGAGGGGACATACTCGCCGTTGCGGTTCTTCAGTTCCACGACACGCCCCATGTTGCCCGTCTCGAGCAGGTTCTTCTTGTCCTCGTCGGAGAAGATGTGCCCGAAGTAAGGACGGTCGAGGTCGGGTTTCTGCCGGATACCGTGGATGCCCAGCACGATGTCCCCGGAGCGGGACTGCTGGAACGAGAGCCTCGCGTCGGTGCGTAGTACGGCGGAGCCGAAGTTCATGCTGATGGGCACGACCTGGTTGGTCTTGTAACCCTTGAGCATCTGGTCAAGTAGTCCCCGTTCCTGGAGTTCCTCACGGGAGAGCCCGAAGTTTTTCAGCTGTTCCCAGTTGATCATGGACTCGTTGTAGCGGTACTGGGGCTGTTGTTGTTGCTGCGTGCCGTCGCCTTGGGCGGCCTGCCGCTGTGTTTTATTTTCTTTTGACATTTCTTCTTGATTCTTGGGGTTGATACTTTGGTTTTCCTTGTCGCGGGGGACAATCTCGTATTTCTTGAGAAATTCCTCCACTGCCTTGGTCTGCTTTCCTGCCGCGATGTCTTCGACTGCCTGCCTCACTTCCGGGTTATCCAGCGTGTCTTCCTTGATGGTAAGGATACCGAAGCGTGTCGGGTCCTTGAGCTGGCTCCAGAAGTTCTTCAGGAAATTCTCGAACATGCTGGCGTAGCGGTCGATTTTCAGAAAGGAGTTTGTATGCTCCTTGTCTGCCGGAACCGTCTTGTACCTGCCGTCCTTGTCAATTTGGGATACTGCCTGTAAAATCAGTTCCATCTTGTCGAGGATAAGGATGATGTCGCTCATCTGTTCGTTCTCGGCGACTTGCGGTTTAGGGGGATCGTCCCTTCCATTTTTCTTTGCCATAACTTTGGTTTTTAGGGTTGATAACTATGATTGTCAGTGCAAATATATAGGATGATTTCTGATATATGATTGATTTACAATATGTTGTACTATGTGTTTCATCGTTTGTCATCCTGTTTCACCGCGGGAGGAAAAGCGGGAGGCGGAAAAACGGGAAAGTCAAAGGAAAAAGTAAGGAAAAGCACCGGATTAAAGGGGCGGAAAAGGGCGGGCACACACGAATGGCAAGCCCCAGGGTAAGAAAAACGGCAGGAACGCCACGAAACCGGCAAGGAGAAAACCGTATTATGCAGAGTTGCGAGCGAGCTGTCTTTAGTCCCCGCTTCCTTGTGCCGCTCTATAAGACAGGAAGAAGATTTTGTATGGGGAATGTGTTGACGGCGTAATCCATTGGAACATCAAGTCCGGCAAAATACCGCTGTCAGATTGTTTTTTATCTTGTCCTATGCGCCGTAGGTCGCTTCGCTTGCTAAGTCCCGGCCGTCTCCACAACTCGGACGGCGATACCGGAACGTTTTTTCGGGTGAAAAATTACCGCAGGGAATTTTTTGCGCGAAAACCGCAGGCTCGAACGTGGAAGGTATCGTCCCTCCGAGTTACCTTTTCAATGGGACTTGACAAGGGAAGCGCGGCTATGATGGATTTTTATAGAGGAATATGGAAAAATGCACATTTAGCCCAAGATAATTGCAATCATTTTGCGTAAGTAATCAGGAAATGATTACTTTTGCAGAATCATTGCATCGTGTGATATGAAAAAGGATATAGAAAACTTGTCAGAATGGATTGAAAACAGGGAAATGAGGGGTTACTACACCTTCACCAAGGAAGATATTGAAAAGCAATTCCCTTCATTGGGCAAGGATTATATGAAAACCTATCTGTCCCGTTTGGTCACTAAAGCGAAAATCATTTCGCCCTGGAGAAATTTCTATGTCATCATGCCTATAGAGTATTCGCTGAAAGGGATTATCCCTCCGGTCTTCTACATGGATCAGCTTATGGCTTATCTTGACAAGAAATATTATGTAGCCTTATTAAATGCCGCAGCTTTTTATGGGGCCTCCCATCAAAGGGCTCAAACTTTTTCGGTAGCGGTTGAACTACCTTATATGAGGAGTACTTCTAAAAATGGCACATCCATATTATTCTTCTCTAAAAAAGAAATTCAAACGGAGTTCATAAGAAAACACAAAACCCAAACTGGATATATCAACGTATCTTCTCCTGAACTGACAGCTATTGACTTGATAGAAAACGAAAAGAGCGTGGGTGGTCTGAACCGTGTCTGCACTGTTTTGAACGAATTGGTAGATGTCGTGAATCTGGACAGCCTGAATGACTCCTTCTTCAAAGCATCATCTACACCGGTCTTTCAGCGGTTGGGATATATCATGGAACATATCTTGGAGCGAGAGGATTTGGCGGAAACTTTATATTCCAAAATGGAGGTCGCAGGATTAAAATTTAGAAAAGTTCCGTTTAAGGTAAACAAACCGACAGGATATTGTGAAGTTGATAAAAAATGGAAAGTGATTATTAACCAAGAAATAGAAATAGACGAATGATTCCCGAATTTGCAATCAGAGAATGGGGCGAACAGGTTCCATGGACAGAAACCGAACAGGTTGAACAGGATTTGTTGATATGCAGAGCCTTGACAGAAATTTATAAGGACCCATACCTTGCATCACATCTTGCATTTCGTGGTGGAACTGCCCTGCATAAGCTGTTCCTGTCACCCCAGCCCAGATATAGCGAGGATATCGACCTTGTACAAGTTAAAGCGGAACCGATAAAAGAAACATACGACCGCATCAGAGAAGCACTTTCTTTTCTCGGCGAGCCCAAAGTCAAGCAAAAGAAACATAATAACACTTTAATTTTTAGACTTGAATCAGAAATTATACCGGTTGTTCCGATACACCTCAAGGTGGAAATCAATTGCAAGGAACATTTCAATGTGCTACCAATGCAGGAAGTTCCATTCTCAGTTTCAAACAAATGGTATAATGGAGAGTGTCATGTCTTGACCTATCAGCTGGATGAATTGGTGGGGACTAAGTTGCGTGCTTTGTACCAAAGACGAAAGGGACGTGATTTATATGACTTGTATAAAGCATTGACCCTATCAGATGTCAACATAGCTCACGTATTGGCTTGTTACCAAAAGTATATGGAATTTGTGGTAGATCACGTTCCTACTTACAAAGAATTTATTATCAACATGGAAGATAAAATGCAAGATGATGAGTTTTTGGGAGATACCAAGCAGTTGCTTCGGCCAGATGAAGAGTTCAATCCACATAAAGGGTATGAGGTAGTCCGCACACTTCTAATAGACCGGTTACAAAAGTAATGCAAAGCCCATTCTTTCCATCCTTATCAGAAGAATGGGCTTTGTAGGCTTTCACCTTTACGTGTGTATGCTCCATCCGTGGAACGGACCTCCAATCATCACGGCAAAAGATTCATCCGGTCTGCCGTGGTAGGGCAATCCACCTACGATACCGTTCCGCCCGTCCGGCGTCCTTTCCGCGAATCCGAATGAATACGGTGTAAAATCCCTATACAGTTCGATTTCGTACCTGCCGTTGGAGTTCTTCTCCCATTGCTTGAGGCGTTCGATGCAATTCTGAAAGGTCGTGTCGCCAATGCTCTTGGCATATTCTGCCACCTTTTCGTAGTGTTCCTGACATTTGATTTTCATATCCGATAATTTTAAGTTGTTTGTAACATTTCTTCGTATATCCCGAAACCGAGGCATCCGGCAACGGTAAAATCCTCCCTGCCTTTGTCCGCCAACGATTTCAAGTCGTCCAGACCATTGCAGTAGAAGAATATCTCGTCGTCCTTTTCCGTATCGGAATCCATAGCCAAAGCGATCCTTGCCTCTTCCGTTTCCAGCGTGTCACGCCATCGGATGACGCAATCCGCATAATGCGGTTCACGCCCTTGTCCGCTGTAGAATTTCAGATAATGGCGTCCTATTTCCTGCCTGATCTCATCCGGCTTTTTCCATGAGCTGTCATCCACGATTTCAAATCCCATACCTTCAACCAGCAGGCGCGTTCCCTTGTCATAGACCATCATGGTACGTTTGCCGATATGCTTTTTGCGTAATTCCGCCCAATCCGGCAAATCCCAACGTTCAACAGTCCAAATCCCGCGATAGTCTTCCGGGATGGCGTTGTATTCGCTCAATGTTATCTTTCTCATATTCATTATTTTTTAGGTGTTACAAAACTGACCTTGTAGGTCTTACACGGTTTCCCGAAGGCTGGATGGCTGTCAAACTCCCTGTATGATTCCCAGTCCACGCTCATCGTGTATCCGTTCGGGAAGTTTTCGGCAATGAAACCGCTTATCATTTTCAGGTCTTCATCATTCAGGAACAATTCCTCTTCAATGCCGTATTCCAATGCGAAAATCGCCCATTCGGGAATATTGTCCCAAATGAGCGTTTTGCTGTTGTTGTCATTCATAGTCCTGTTTATTATTGAGGTGCTACCATAAGTCTGTTTATAATTTCGTCAAGCTCCGTTTCCCATTTGTCCGTGCCTTCAAGGAGAGAAGGATAGGTCAGTTGTTGCCACTGTCGGTAATCGAAGAGTTTCATACGCAGCGGATAGTAGTCGAAAAGTTTCCGACCTTCGGAAAATACTCTCAGGTGGTTTGTCCCGACTTCCATCAGTCTCAGACCATAACGTCCAATGATTTCGTGGAATCTTTTCATCGGGGTGAAGTTGCTTCTGCTCATACCTTTTATTTTTGAGTTAAACATTTCACGGCTCGTGAGCCGATATTTTATTTCTTGCCTGCCTCGCTGTCCCGTGCCGGATTGTGCAAGGCTTTCCGGAAAAATACCGTAAGCGCAGCGCGGAAGATTTTTGCGGAAACCCGTGAGGGCTCCGGCCTTGCTCAATCCATAAGGCCCGGGACGAACTTTGCAGGCTGAAATAAAACAACGGTGTCCTATTCCTCCTTCTTGTCGCTATCCTCTTTGGGTATCAGGTGCTGTAAATCAGGATTGTTCTTGATGCGCTCCATTTCATCTTCAATTATTTGCAACACATCCGCCTTGATTTGGGAATAATTACGGTCAATCTGCTGCTGCATGATGTCGTTACCGTCTGCATCCTTGAACTCGTTGATGACAGGGATTTTTTTGTAGGCTTTGGTTTCCGCCGCCACCTTCTCGTTATCGACGATGATACGGGCATGGAAAATCTTCTGCTCGATTTCCTCACCGAAGTTGTCCGCCACGCTGCCCACGAATGTACCCTGCGAGAGGTTGGCAATCTTGGAAGCGGGTATCAGGGAATCCAATTGCGTGTTGATGGAGGTGGATGTGTCCTGCCGGTTGATGGATATGGACTGCCTTTGCTGAAGGATTTTGCCGAAACGCTCCGAAAGGTTCTTTGCCGTTTCGCCTACCACCTGTCCGGAGAAAATATTGCCGACTGTATTTTGGATTACCTTCGCTTCCTTGTCACCGTAGTCACGGGCGAGCTGAGAAAAGTCCTGAAAGCCGAGACATACCGCCACCTTGTTGCTTCGGGCGGTGGCGATAAGGTTGTCGATGCCACGGAAATAGATGGTCGGTAGCTCGTCTATAATAATGGAACTCTTCAGCTGTCCCTTCTTGTTCACCAACTTCACGATGCGGCTGTTGTAGAGTCCTAAGGCTGCCGAATAGATGTTCTGCCTGTCAGGATTGTTTCCCACACAGAGGATTTTGGGCTGTTCCGGATTGTTCAGATCAAGTGTAAAATCATCGCCCGTCATCACCCAATACAACTGAGGTGAAATCATCCTCGAAAGCGGAATTTTTGCGGACGCTATCTGGCCTTGGAGCTGGTCTTGCGCTCCAGATTGCCAGGCATCCATGAACGGGGAAAGGTAGTTTTCCAGCGATGGATAAGAGGTAAGAATCGTGAAGATATCGGCATACGGCTTGTTAAGAAATTCTATCGCGTGGGGGAAGGTGCAATACTTGCCGTCCTTGTAAATCCGCAAATACCAGATAATCGCCGCGAGCAGGATAATCGGTGACTCCACGAAGAAATCACCCTGTTTCTGAATCCAAGTCTTGTTCAAATTGAGCATTATCGTGTAGGCGGATTCGTAGGCATCGGAAATATCCATCATGAATTTGGGATTGATAGGATTGCACCTGTGCGAGCGTCGGGGGTCATCGAAGTTTATGACATAGAACTCCGGTTTAACCTTGTAATGCTCCTTGTGTTTAAGTAAATGATTATAAGCTATTTCGAATAAATCCGGAAACTTGTAATCATAAATATACATGGCAAAGGATTTCTCGATTTGCTGTTTGATGTAGTTGTTTACCACCGCGTAGGATTTCCCGCTGCCCGGTGTTCCAAGCACGATGGACGCACGAAAAACGTTTACGACATTGATCCATCCGTCCCATTCCTTGCCTTGGAACACGAACTTGGTCGGCAGGTTGACGGAATACTCGTTCTCCATGAGCCGTGTCTCCTGCATGAAACTCTCGTTGGCGGTGTTGAACACGTCCTCCATAAGGTTGTGTTTCAGCATACGGCTTATCCATACGCCCGACATCAGAAGAAGGATGTACCCGGCGGTCAGTGTTACCGTGTAAATGGCGGCATCAGCTGTCGGACCGAACGGCAGGTCGAGCATCCACCAGTTCATGAAGAACAATACAAGCCCCGAAAGGAAGGCGGTATATATCTTCCACCAGGTCATCTTCTGGTTCTTCACGCCCTTCGTTCCCAAACACGATAGGGCAAGGAATATGACGGCGAACACTTTTGTCACCAGCAGGTTGCTGAAAAGCCCCGCCGTCCTCTGGAAATTCAGGAGTATCTTATCGACCACTCCGATGTTGATACCCGCATCCACGAACGCCCGGTAACAGAACCAATAGACGTGGATGACAACAAACACGATGGATATGGCACGCATGAACTCCATGACCTTTGCCAATCCTCTCAAATCATCTTCTTGTTGCATATTGAATAATTTTAATGGTGAATAAATACTGTTTTAGGAAATGCCCCTTGAACGGCGTTTCTTTTTCTTCTTGCGTTGCAGCCTGCGTGCAAGAGCCTCTTCCTGCGGATCCGGACCATTGGCTTCAAAATCGAAGATTCCGAAAGCCTGCCCGATGGCGTTTTCCATGTCGGCAGAGAAACTGCTTTGCCTGCTGATTTCCGGTGTGGGAGCATCCAAGTCAGGAATATTGTTCGGCCCATTGAACAATCGTTCAATGGCATTTGCCGCGAACTCCTTTCCGAGCCGCGAGCCGTTATACACCTCCCTGTTCTTGTGGTCGATGAAAGTCGCTCCGTAGATTCTTCCATCGTCGTTCTCGCGGAATACCACGTCTATGCCTTTTCCACCGAGCAGGCGTACAAACTCCTCTCTATTACCACGGCAACCGTGCATGGCAAGTGCAACATCGTTCCGTATTTTCGGTTGCCATTTCTTGGCTTTGTACTCGCGAGCGTTGTAGCCGATACGCTTTTCCAGTCCTTCATAGCCGAAGCGTTTTCCGATAAGGGAGGACTTGATGGGCGTACATATCGGCTTGCCTGCATCATCCGTCATGGTATAGACAATGCCGTTGTAAGGCGTCCCTTCAAATTCGCCCCTGACCTGCTTCGCCTCGATGTTGAAGCAGGACAGCAAAGCACTGTACTCCCCGAATGACTGGAAGCGGTAAGTGGAGAACACGCTCTTGAGGATGTTGGAAACTTGTTGCTTTACATCGCCATTCTGATAGTCCGCTTTCTTGAGGTACGGCTCTAACAGTTCCCTGCGTTTGTCCTCCACCTGTTTCAGTCCGAACTTGCGTTCCAGCTCTCGGCAGGCTTTCATCGAGCGGTTCCACTCGTAGGCGTCATCTATCTTTTCCCCTTTCTCGTTCACGCAGGTGGAAACGATATGGATATGCCTGCGGTCTATGTCCTCGTGGATATACACGATGTAGGGCTGGTCGCCGTAGCCCATTTTCTGCATATACTCCCTTGCCAGGTCCGCGAACTGGCTGTCGGTCAGCTTGTCGTCCACAGAAGGATTAAGGGATATATGCAGTATGGGCTTTTCCGTATTCTTGTTGGCGAGCAGGTAATTCTCGAAAGCCCAGAGCGTGTTCCTCATGACCTGCTCCGGATTGCCCGTGACATCGGCAATCATGCGGTTGCCCGAAATGATGCGGGCCGTGGCCCCGTCCACTTTCTGCTGGTTGTAGATGACAGCCCCGTAGAGCGAGGCGCCCCTGTTGATTTTCGCCACCATGTCATTCCTCCTCCCTCTGCTTTTTGATAAGGTAGGTTTCTTCAAACTCACGAGTCAGCATGATGATCCGTTTGCTCAGCACCACCAGATCTATGGTCGTCTTTTCCAGATTACGGAGCAGTGCGTATGCCCGTTTCTCCCCGAAATTGTTCTTGATTGCCTTTACCGTCTGGTTGTAGTTGTTGCCGATGGCCTGGAACTGGTGGTAGAAATTGGTAAGGCGGACATAGTAGTCCATTGCCGCCTTGTCGATTCTGACCACCTTGATTTCCTTGTTCAGAAGTACCGATTTAATAAACCTTGCACGGTAAGCCATTCCCGATTTCTGGAATGAGAGTTCAAATTGCGCATTCTCCCGTGAGTTGAATTTGATACCGTAGCGATACACGGCAGGGTCGGATTTTGATTTCCGGCCTACACCTTTTCTTGTTTTTCCGTTCTTGTTTTCTTCCATACGCGTTGATGTTTTTGTTTCTGATCTTCCGTCATGGATTCACGACTTTGGAGTGAATCCCACCCCGAGCCAGTAGGCGAGCGGCAAGTTGTTTTGGGTTGCCCGAAATATTTCGGGCTGCCCAAAACACAACTTGCTATGTTCGCTTGAACATGAATTTGCCTGAAGTCAAATTGAGTTTTGACCTTCAGCCTCATTCTTCGGCTTCGGGATAGCTCCATCCGGCATCCACTCCGTTGTCGGTGGCAAAGTTACGGCGGTATATTTATCTGTAAAACAGAGGATTATATGTAACAAGATGTCATACGGTGACAAGGGTCGTCACCGTCTCCGGATGATGGTGATTATTCGGGAAAATCCTCTTTTATTTGCAGTGCGGACGGTTGCAACAGACAGGTCTGTACCTGTTTCCCTGTTGTTCTGTCGGTTTGTGTAACCGGCTGTTGCAGTACACAGACAGACATTGGTCGGGTTATTTGTCTGTTGCAACCGATGACGTTTGGTTTGTTGGTTGGTGCGCACCATACAACCGTATCACCAAGCAAGCAGACAACAGACAGATAAGACAACCGTGTAATAAACAATTAAAACAATCAGTTATGAAGAAGAACCCGTTATTCGTTGCCGTGAGCAACCAGAAAGGAGGAGTAGGCAAAAGTACGATGCTTGTAACGCTTGCCAGTCTCCTGAGTTATTCAATGGACAGGAATATCGCCATCGTTGACTGTGATTCCACCCAGCGCAGCCTGTTCAATCTGAGGGAGCGTGACATGGAAATGGTGGAGAAGAACAAGAAGTATATGGTACAGCTTGATGAGCAGAGGCTTAGAGGCCGCAGGATTTATCCTATCCGAAGGGCAAGGCCGGAGGATGCACGTCAGATTGCCGGAGAACTTGCGGAAACAGGTGATTATGACATCATTTTCATAGACTTGCCAGGGACAATGGATGTGTCAGGCGTCTTGCAGACCATTTTCAATGTGGACTATGTGCTGACTCCCATTGCCGCCGACAATTTTGTCATGGACAGCAGTTTCAGTTTTGCAAGCAGTGTCATGAAGTTCACGAGGGAACGGAAGGATATTCCCCTGAAAGATGTATTCCTGTTCTGGACTAAGGTCAGAAGAAGAAGCAATACCGAAGTACTCAACAATTATATGGCACTGATGAAGAAACAGGGACTTAAAGTACTGGATTCCACCATCCCGGATTTGTGCCGTTATGAGAAGGAGCTTTCCTCGTCATCCAGAACATTTTTCCGTTGTTCTCTTTTGCCTCCTCCGGCAGGACAGCTCAAGGGCAGCGGTTTGCAGGAACTGGCCGACGAATTGATTGTAAAACTTAATTTTTAATGAATATGGCAAAGAAGATCGTGAAAGTGGATGAGGATGCTGTCCGTGGGTATATGGTAGCTGCCATGGCCGACAAACCCAGCAGGAATGACAATGCCAGGGAAGAGGATACATCTTCTGAAGTGGAGTCCGGACAGGAACCTGTCGGGGATACCGTGCCGGACAGACCGAAGACACGCAGGAAACGTGAGTCGGACAGTGGCTTCCGACAGAAATATCTGGTGAATACCCCCATGCCGGGACGTATTCAGGTGTATCTTAACCGTAAGCTGTACGACGAGATAAAGAACTATCTTCATGTAATAGCTCCGGAGGTTAGTATTTCAAGTTATATCAGCAATATCATTGCGGAGCATATCGAACTTAACATAGATGAAATTACCCAAATGTATAAGGAACGTTTTTCACCCCCTAAAATTTGAAAGTTATGGAAATGTCAGTATTTTATTTTTCAGTAAAGTTGGTGTCAGCCATCTACATATTGCATAAAGTGTGGGCAATCATTTTTTGCCCTGTGTCGTATGATTTCTGGGACAGGCTTCTTCGTCATGCTCGCCGTATACGTGTTGGACTGTGGAGGAAACGGAAAAAGCGCATGGTGGAGAAAGCGGGAAAGAATTCCGGGAAAACCTTTGTCGGAGACAGTCAGGGTTCGGCTGTAAAGGATGGTACATACTCGCCTGTACGGGCGGACAATGATACGGACGATGACGTGATCGGCAAGACAAATATTGTATATCTGGAAGACCCGGATATGGCCCGCAAGATACCTGTACGCACTATGGAACTGGAAAAGGTCGCAATCGACCAGGATGAAGAGATTAACTCGGATGACGTGGAAAATAGAATCACTTCCGGTAACGGATTGACGGAATCGGACAGACAGGACCTCATGGCTTCCGAGGAGTCTATTCCTGACCCTGAGTTCTCCAAGCCTCTTACTTTTGAGGAACTGAGTAATGTGGCAGAGGTACTGATGTCTGCCACGGAAGACCGGAAAAACATTCAGGCTGCTGCAGAAACCCTGTACCGTCTTCAGGATACGGATCTGTTCGGATTCTTTTCCACTGAGATAAGTACAACCGCCCAGGTCGAAAAACTGCTGAAGGAACATCTGGACTCCTCTGGACGGCTGCTGTCTGAAATGGAAGTTTCAAAGCGGAATTCAAAAAGGAATGTTATTGATTGGAACAAGTATATGTAAAGATGGAACAGACCGTTAAACGTAAAGGCATAGGCTCTGAAAACCCTTCGTCAGAAAATTCAGCCGGACATAGAGCTGTCTTGATATTGTCGGATGATGATATTCAGGATTTTGTCAGAAAGGAAAAGGAGAATATGCAGAAAATAGGAAAGTTGTTGGACAATATGATGGATCAAATCAATAATGTACCGGAATATGTTTCGGACAACTCGGATGAGTCATTTGATATTGGAAAATATGTTTAAGTTAAATAGTTCTATATATCATTGATTCAGGATAATTTATCGTTATTTTGCAATCAGATAAAGAAAGGCCTATGGCAGTAACAAAAGCAATATTGGAAAAATGGATGGCGGCCCAGAAGCGTCACCATCTGTCGGACAGGCATGTGCAGATGGCACGTGAACTTGGTCTGAATCCTGACAAACTCGGGAAGATTGATAACCACAGACAGGAGCCGTGGAAAGTTCCGCTTCCGCAGTTCATAGAGGATATCTACTTCAAGAGGTTCAAGCGTGAGCAGCCTGAAACTGTCAGGCCGCTGAAACAGATTCTGAAGGAAATGGAATTCAAAAAGAAGCTGCAAAAAGAGAAAAAGGAGGAACGGAGGAAACAGCGTGTCTTCTCTTCCGATTCAGCAGCAGAGTAAACAGCGTTCACATGACATGAAGCGAAGTCTGAAAGCCGCCCGGTTTTCAGACTTCGCTTTTTTGATTCTGACAAGTTGCCGCGTTTTTATTTTTTCATGGAGAGTGCCCGTTTTTATATTCTCCCTTATTTCAAGCGGCTGCCAAAAATTCTTTTTCATATCGTTTGAAAATCCCTTTCCGATGTAACGTAATGACACCCGATGTCACGCATCGTCAGTGTTGTAAATCAATGAATTAAGTGTTATATATTCGTGGTCGAAATCATTTTTTGTCTCACCAATTAAAAGTTTCGACACATGAAAAAAAGATTCTTTTTTGCAGCCATGATGCTGCTTGTAACGACAGGGGCTTTCGCCCAGGGTAACGGTATCGGCGGTATCACTGAAGCCACCAACATGGTCACTTCCTATTTCGATCCGGGAACCAAACTGATTTATGCCATCGGAGCCGTGGTCGGCCTTATCGGAGGCGTGAAGGTCTATTCCAAGTTCTCCTCGGGAGATCCCGACACCTCCAAGACGGCAGCCAGTTGGTTCGGCGCCTGCATCTTTTTAATCGTAGCCGCCACAATCTTACGTTCATTCTTCCTCTGATTATGGCGGAGTATCCTATCAACAAGGGAATCGGCCGCAGCCCTGAGTTCAAGGGGCTGAAAAGCCAGTACCTGTTCATCTTCGCCGGCGGACTGCTCGCCCTGTTCGTCCTGTTTGTCATCATGTACATGGCAGGCATCGACCAGTGGGTATGTATCGGCTTCGGTGTCATCTGCGCTTCGGTGCTTGTCTGGGTGACTTTCCGCCTGAACGCGAAATACGGTGAATGGGGACTGATGAAATTGCAGGCGCTACGCCGACATCCCCGCTACATCATCAGCCGGAAGGGTTTCCTCCGGTTGATTTGTCCAACCCCGAAAAAACGTAATGTATGAGAAATGTAATGAAAGCCGCCACACTGGAAAGCCGGTTTCCGCTGATGGCCGTCGAGCACGGGTGCATCATCAGCAAGGATGCCGACATTACCGTGGCCTACAGGGTGGAGCTACCGGAAGTGTTCACGCTGACACGCGCCGAGTACGAGGCCCTCCATTCCACATGGGCGAAGGCAGTCCGGGTTCTACCGAACTACAGCATCGTCCACAAGCAGGATATCTTCATCGAGGAGGGTTACAGACCTGACATCTGCCGGGATGACCTGAGTTTCCTCAGCCGAAGCTTTGAAAGGCATTTCAACGAACGGCCGTACCTGAACCATACCTGCTATCTGTTCCTGACTAAGACCACGAAGGAACACAGCCGCACGACAAGCAGTTTCAATGCCCTCACGCGCGGGTTTATCATCCCCAAGGAGATGCAGGACAAGGATACCGTTGCACGCTTCCTGGAATGCTGCGGGCAGTTCGAGCGTATCGTGAACGACAGCGGTCTGCTCCGCATGGTCAGGCTGACGGACGAAGAGATTACCGGTACGGAAACCTCCGCGGGCATTATCGAAAAGTATTTTTCGCTTTCGCAGGAAGATACGACCAGCCTGCAGGACATCACTCTCGGAGCCGGGGAAATGAAGGTCGGCGACAATGTGCTCTGCCTGCATACCCTTTCTGAAACTGAGGATCTGCCGTCATCCGTGGGTACGGACAGCCGTTATGAACGGCTGTCCACGGACCGCAGCGACTGCCGCCTGTCCTTTGCCGCACCGATAGGGATACTGCTCACGTGCAACCATATCGTGAACCAGTATCTCTTCATAGACGATTCGGCGGAGAACCTGAGGAAATTCGAGCAGACCGCCCGCAACATGCACTCGCTGTCCCGTTACAGCCGCTCCAACCAGATCAACCGTGAATGGATTGAGGAGTACCTGAACGAGGCGCACAGCAAGGGACTCACTTCCATCCGTGCGCACTGCAATGTCTTTGCATGGAGCGACGACCGGGAGAAGCTGAAGCGTATCAAAAATGATGTGGGTAGCCAGATTGCCCTGATGGAGGCCAAGCCCCGCCATAACACGGTTGATGTGCCGACACTTTTTTGGGCGGCCATTCCCGGCAATGCCGGTGATTTTCCGTCTGAGGAAAGTTTCTACACCTTCATCGAGCAGGCCCTGTGTCTGTTCATCGGGGAAACGTCCTACAAGGATTCGCTCTCGCCGTTCGGCATCCGCATGGTGGACCGTCTGACCGGAAAGCCTGTCCATCTGGACATTTCCGACCTGCCGATGAAGAACGGTACGATTACCAACCGCAACAAGTTCATCCTCGGACCTTCGGGCAGCGGAAAGTCATTCTTCACCAACCACATGGTGCGCCAGTATTACGAACAGGGAGCGCATGTGCTGCTGGTGGACACGGGAAATTCCTATCAGGGACTGTGCAGCCTTATCCATGCCCGAACGCATGGCGAGGACGGCATCTATTTCACTTATGAGGAGAGCGATCCGATAGCCTTCAATCCTTTCTACGTGGAGGACGGTACTTTTGATATCGAAAAAAAGGAGTCCATCAAGACGCTTATCCTTACCCTGTGGAAACGTGACGACGAGCCGCCGACACGTGCCGAGGAGGTGGCGCTCTCCAACGCGGTCAATCTCTTTCTGGAGAAGATCCGCACGGACAGTACCGTTGTTCCGTCCTTCAACACCTTCTATGAGTTCATCCGCGACGAGTATCAGGAAATCCTGAAGACCAAGCGTACACGGGAGAAGGATTTTGACGTGTGGGGATTCCTGAATGTGCTGGAACCTTATTACAAGGGTGGCGAATACGACTATCTGTTAAACTCCGAAAAGCAGCTTGATCTGTTGTCCAAACGCTTCATTGTCTTTGAGTTGGACAATATCAAGGACAACAAGGTACTGTTCCCGATTGTCACCATCATCATTATGGAAACCTTCATCAACAAGATGAGAAAGCTGAAAGGTATTCGCAAAATGATTCTGCTGGAGGAGGCATGGAAGGCCATCAGCAAGGAAGGTATGGCGGAATATCTGAAGTACCTTTTCAAGACCGTCCGAAAGTTTTTCGGAGAGGCTGTTGTCGTTACCCAGGAGGTGGAAGACATCATTTCGTCACCCATCGTCAAGGGAACCATCATCAACAACAGCGACTGCAAGATTTTGTTGGACCAGAGGAAGTATGTCAACAAGTTCGATGAAATCCAATCCCTGCTGGGTTTGACCGATAAGGAACGTGCCCAGATTCTCTCCATCAACATGGCCAACAGCCCGTCCCGCAAGTACAAGGAAGTGTGGATAGGTCTTGGCGGAACACAGTCGGCGGTCTATGCCACCGAGGTCTCGCCGGAAGAGTACTACACTTATACGACCGAGGAGACGGAAAAGCTTGAAGTAATGCGGCTTACCCGGAAGCTGGGTGGCAATATCGAGCTGGCAATCAAGCAGCTGGCCGAGAGCAAGAGGAAAAAGTGAAATCATTTATCAACCCATTAAACTTCTGAATTTATGTATAGCGATCTGGAATCTAATGAAAGCAAACGCCGTGAGGTCGTGTCATCCCTCTACTGGTCCCTGATGCAGGGCTGGAATATTCCTCTTTCCATACAGGAGTATTACGGACTCACGGAGGATTACCGTCTGTTCCATCAGCTTGAAGGGATGGCTCCTGACGAATACCTGCGGAAGAGGCAGACGGAGGAAGTACCCGACATTCTGGAGGTGGATGCAAGACTGACACACGCGGTGGAGAAGATTTTTGAAAGTGTGTGTCCCCGTCCTCCAGCTGAATACCTTGACAAGCTGAACGGGGAACTGGAGAGGCTGGGCAGTATTGCCGCCTCGCCGGGTTCCGTACATGACCCGATACATATTCGCCCGGATTTTCTTGTGAAATACGGCATTGACAGGAGCAGTCCGGAGGATGTGATACGGAAACAGGCGGAGAAGGCTTACCGGGAACTGGATGCCCGATTTGTCAGGATGACCGGCAGACGTCCCTATGCGGACGAGTTCTTCAGGAATATCAGGCCTGCCCGCATGGTCTCTTCGGAAACAACACTGCGGAGAAAACCGCACATCAACGTCCGTCCTAAGCCGAAAGGCCGCAAGATGGGACTCTGAACTAACGGAAAAGATTTATCAACCATTAAAGATTAACGACATGAAGAAAAGAATTCTGACAGCCTTATGCTGTATCTGCCTCCTTTCGGCAGGCAGGGCACACGCCCAATGGGTAGTGACCGATCCCGGGAATCTTGCCCAGGGCATCATCAATGCCGCCAAGAACATCGTCCACACGTCCTCGACGGCTGGCAACATGCTCAACAATTTTCAGGAGACGGTCAAGATTTACAAGCAAGGCAAGGAGTATTATGATGGCCTTAGGAAGGTCAAGAATCTGGTACGCGATGCCCGCAAGGTGCAGCAGACCATCCTGATGGTCGGCGACATCACGGAAATCTATGTGACCAGTTATGAGCGTATGCTCAGTGACCCTTATTTCACCCCTGAGGAACTGAGTGCCATCGCCCTCGGCTACACGAAGCTGCTGGAGGAGAGTGCCAATCTGCTGACGGACCTGAAGACGGTGGTCAACGAGAACGGCCTTTCGATGAACGACAAGGAACGTATGGACATCATCGACCGCTGTTATACCGACATGCTGCAATACCGCAGTCTGGTGCAGTACTATACCAACAAGAACATCGGCGTGTCGTACCTGCGTGCCAAGAAACAGAATGATCTTGACCGTGTGATGGCTCTGTACGGTTCACCCAACGAACGCTACTGGTAATTTCAAGGAGGATTGCTTATGGTATTGTTGGCTGTGAATTTTGACAATCTGCACCAGATCCTGCAAAGTCTGTACACGGACATGATGCCGCTCTGTTCGCAGATGACCGGCGTGGCCAAGGGCCTTGCCGGATTGGGAGCCCTCTTTTATGTGGCGTATCGTGTCTGGCAGTCACTGGCCAGGGCCGAACCTATTGACGTGTTCCCTTTGCTGCGTCCGTTTGCTCTGGGTATCTGCATCATGTTTTTTCCGACCATCGTGCTGGGTACGCTCAACAGCATTTTGTCACCCGTCGTGACCGGAACGCACAGGATTCTGGAGACGCAAACCTTTGACATGAATGAGTATCGGCAGCAGAAGGACAAGCTGGAGATTGAGGCGATGCGGAGGAATCCCGAGACGGCCTACCTGGTGGACAAGGAGGCTTTTGACAACAAACTGGATGAACTGGGAGCTCTGGACGCTATCGAGGCTTGCGGTATGTATGTGGACCGTGCCATGTACAACATGAAGAAGTCCGTGCAGAATTTTTTCCGTGAGCTGCTGGAACTGATGTTCAATGCGGCAGCGCTTGTGGTGGACACGCTAAGGACATTCTTTCTGATTGTCCTTTCCATTCTCGGACCGATTTCCTTTGCCATTTCGTGCTGGGACGGCTTTCAGGCCTCGCTGAGCCAATGGTTTGTTCGCTATATCAGCATCTATCTGTGGCTGCCCGTCTCTGATCTTTTCAGCAGCGTGCTGGCACGCATACAGACCCTGATGCTTCAGAGGGACATCGAGCAGCTGTCCGACCCCAACTTCATTCCGGACAGTTCCAATGCCGTGTACATCACGTTCCTGATTATCGGCATCATCGGGTATTTCACGATTCCGACCGTGGCCAACTGGATTGTTCAGGCCGGTGGAGGTGCAGGAAATTACGGCAAGAACGTGAATCAGGCTGCTTCCAAGACAGGCTCCATTGTGGGCGGTGCCGCAGGTGCTACTGTAGGAAATGTGGCCGGAAGACTAATCAAGTAACAATCATAAAACGAATAAGAATGGAATTCAAATCATTGAAAAATATCGAGACCAGCTTCCGGCATCTGCGCCTGTTCGGAATAGTCTATCTGGGTGTCTGCACCCTGCTTGTGGGCTATTCCGTGTGGAAGGCATACAGTTTTGCCGAAGCCCAGCGCCAGAAGATCTATGTGCTGGATGAGGGGAAGTCGCTCATGCTCGCCCTCTCGCAGGACCTGGAGCAGAACCGTCCCGTAGAGGCAAGGGAACATGTCAGACGTTTCCATGAGCTGTTCTTCACGCTGGCCCCTGATAAGAGTGCCATCGAGGGGAACGTACAGCGTGCCATGTTCCTGAGTGACCGTTCCGCCTATTCCCATTACGGGGATCTGGCCGAACAGGGTTATTACAATAGAATAATTTCGGGCAATGTCAGCCAGCGTATCGAGATAGACAGCGTGAAATGCGACTTCAACACCTATCCGTATGATGTCATGACATACGCACGCCTTTTCATCATCCGTGAGAAGAGCGTGACGGAACGCAGCCTTGTCACGCATGGCAGGTTGCGGAATTCCACCCGCAGTGACAACAATCCGCACGGGTTCATCCTGGAAGGGTTCCATGTGCTGGAGAACAGGGATATCAGAATGTATGACAGATAAAACAATGTATGTATGAGAAAAATGTATGTAAAGTTCAAGGAATGTATCGGGGGCAGGCTGCGCGGCCTGTGTGACAGGCTTACACCCCGTCAGAGGGCTATTGTCGTCATCGTGATGGCTTCCCTTTTCGCACTGGTGAATTTCTACATGATTTTCCGTGCGATTTATGACATCGGACGGGAGGATGCCCGGCAGGACATCATCAGGATAACCCCGCTTGAGGTTCCCGACTTTGTGCCTGCGGATACCCTCTCCGATATGAAAGTCCGTGAGATGGAAGAGTTTTTTAACCAGTTCAACAAGTAAGATTATGAGTACAGATGCAGAAAAATTGAAACAGAAGCAGAAAATCAGGAAATATCTGGTTTTCACAGGCATGTTCCTGCTGTTCCTCGGGTGCATGTGGTTAATTTTCGCCCCGTCCGAAAAAGACAGGCAGGAGGCGGAAAGGAAGACGGGCTTCAATGCCGAACTTCCCGATCCGAAAGGTACGGGTATAGAGGCGGACAAGATGGCTGCCTATGAGCAGGCAGACATGATTCGCCGGCAGGAGGAGAAGAAGCGTACGCTGGCCGACTTCTCCGCCCTGACCGATGGACACAGACAGGATAATGTCCCGGAAACAGAACCGGCGCAGGACATTGCAAGTGAAAATGAAAGCCGTGCGTACCATTCAGGAGGAAACGGCAGGACGGGAGCCTTCGCCTCTTCAGCCTCGGCTTACAATGACATCAACGCCACTCTCGGCAGTTTTTACGAGAGTCCTGAGGAAGACCCGGAAAAGGAAGCCCTGAAAGCAGAGGTGGAACAGCTCCGACAGGCTGCCGCAGCGCAGACGGCCGGACCGAGCTACGAGGAACAGGTGGCTTTGCTGGAGAAGTCCTATGAGCTTGCCGCCAAATATATGCCTTCGGGCGGCAGCACGGGAACAGCGGACAGTCAGGAGACGGAAAGTCCCTCAAGGGAGAGGAAGGCGAAAGCCGTTCCCGTCGGGCTGGTGTCCTCTCCGGTCGTGTCGTCCCTTCCTCAGCCTCTTACCGATTCGGTACAGTTCGCGAGACTGCTTTCCGGTGCTGATATCGGCTTCCATACGGCTGTGGGCAGTGCCGGGACACAGATGGCGAGGAATACCATACGGGCCTGCGTGCATGGCGACCAGACCGTTATCAGCGGACAAAGCGTGCGTCTCAGGCTGCTGGAGGCCATGCGTGTGGGAAGATACGTGCTTCCCCGCAATACCCTGCTGACCGGTGAGGGACGTATCCAGGGCGAGCGGCTTGGCATTGAAATCCTGCAGGTCGAATATGACGGCAATGTCATTCCCGTGGAACTGACCGTGCTGGACAGTGACGGACAGGCCGGGATATTCATTCCCGGTTCGACGGAAGCGAATGCGGTAAGGGAAGTGGCCGCCAACATGGGACAGAATCTCGGCACGACCATCTCCATCACCAACCAGTCGGCAGGCGACCAGCTTCTCTCCGAGCTTGGACGAGGGGCCATACAGGGCGTGTCGCAGTACATCTCCAAAAAGATGCGCGAGGAGAAGGTACACCTCAAATCAGGCTACGGACTGATGCTTTATCAGAACAACAATCAATAACCCATTAAAACAGTAAAGACATGAAAAAGATTCTTTTGATGCTTGCCCTCGCAGGCGGCGTTGCAAGTGCACATGCACAGTCGGCTGATACCATGGCCGTAAACGATTTGACCCTGAAGGCGGATATCTATCCGCAGCAGGAGGACGGCGACCTCTATCACGGGCTGTCCAGAAAGCTCACCTTTGACCGGATGATTCCGCCTTACGGTCTGGAAGTGACGTATGACAAGACGACCCATATCATCTTTCCCTCGGCTGTCCGTTACGTGGATCTCGGTTCTCCGAATCTGATTGCGGGCAAGGCGGACGGTTCAGAGAATGTAATCAGGGTAAAGGCTACCAGAAAGAACTTCCGTGAGGAGACCAACATGTCGGTGATTACCGAAAGCGGAAGTTTCTACACCTTTAATGTGAAGTATGCCGATGAGCCTCTGCTGCTCAACATCGAGATGGCCGATTTTATTAATGATGGCAGCGAGGTGAACCGCCCGAACAATGCCCTTGACATCTACCTGAAGGAACTCGGCAGCGAGTCGCCCAAGCTGGTACACCTTATTGCCAAGGCCATCCACAAGGATAACAGACGCCACATCAAGCATATCGGGAGCAAGGCGTTTGGCATCCAGTACCTGCTGCGCGGACTCTATACCCATAACGGGCTGCTTTATTTCCATACCCAGGTGAAGAACACGTCGAACGTGCCTTATGAGGTGGATTTCGTGACGTTCAAGATCGTGGACAAGAAGGTACTCAAGCGCACGGCCATCCAAGAGCAGGTGATATTTCCACTGCGTGCCTACAACTATGCTACGGCTGTTGCCGGAAAAAAGGACGAGCGTACCGTCTTTGTCTTTGACAAGTTCACCATTCCCGCCGACAAGATGCTGGTAGTGGAGATGCACGAGAAGAGCGGAGGCCGTCATCAGACCTTCACCGTGGAGAGTGAGGACATCGTGAGAGCGAGGGTGATCAATGAACTTAAAGTGAAATGACCATGAAGAAGTATTTGTTTCTTTTTGCCGTATGCGTATCGCTTGCCCTGTCATCGGGGCAGGCATACGCCCAGCGTTACCTTCCCGGAATGAAGGGTGTGGAACTCAGGGGAGGCTTTGCCGGAAACCTGAAATCTCCGGTTGACTGGTATACTGGCTTTGCCGTGTCGGGATATACGAAAAGGGCCAACCATTGGGTGGCTGGAGTGGAATACCTGCTGAAGAACTACGGCTATCGCGGGACTTCCGTCCCACGGGCCCAGTTTACTGCCGAGGGTGGCTATTATTTGAAGTTCCTGTCCGACCCGGCGAAGATATTCTTCCTTTCTGTCGGCGGTTCCGCCCTGGTGGGATATGAGACGTTGAACTGGGGAGAAAAGGTTCTGTATGACGGTTCCATGCTTTCCTACCGGGATGCCTTCGTCTATGGCGGAGCCCTGACGCTGGAGCTGGAAAGCTATGTGACGGACCGTATCGTGCTGCTTGCCCATGTGCGCGAACGTGTGCTTTGGGGCAGTTCTCTGGGAAAGTTCACGACACAGTTCGGGCTTGGAGTCCGTTTCATCATCAATTAGACGCCTATGGATATAGAGATGATAAGAGGCATTCCCATTGAGGAATTCCTGTCCCGTCTGGGACATGAGCCCGTCAGAAGGCATGGCGACGAATGCTGGTATCTCTCCCCGTGCCGTGAGGAAAGGGCACCTTCGTTCCATGTGAATACCCGTAAGGGTGTATGGCATGATTTCGGCACCGGGCATGGAGGCGACATCTTCACCCTTGCGGGGGAACTTTCGGGAAGTGACGGCTTCATGGCGCAGGCGAGGTTCATCGCCGGAGTTTATGGAGGCACAATACCTGAATATGCCGGACAGAAAAGAGAAAAGGAAAGTGTCAGGACAGAAAAGCGCAAGGAGCCTTCCCGCTTCGAGGAGGTGGTTTGCGGTCCATTGCGGTGTAATGCACTGCTCGGCTATCTGAAGGGACGCGGTATTCCAGAGGAAATCGCCCGTGCGGAGTGCGAGGAAATACGGTTCCGTCTGTACGGCAAGCGGTATTTCGCCGTCGGTTTCAGGAATATGGGCGGAGGCTATGAGCTGCGGACCAGGTTCATGAAATGGTGCCTGCCGCCCAAGGACATTTCCCTCATCCGTAACGGCTCGCTTACCTGTAACCTCTTTGAGGGTTTTATCGACTTTCTTTCATGGAAGGTACTCGGCATCAGCCGCGGTGAGGATTATCTGGTTCTCAATTCGGTCTCCCTGCTTGAACGCTCGTTCCCTTATCTGGACAATTACGGGAAGATCCGGTGCTACCTGGACAATGACGATGCCGGGAAAAGGACAATGGCCGTCCTTCGGAAACGCTACGGTGACAGGATTGACGACTGTTCCGACCTGTATGCCGGATGCAAGGACCTGAACGAATATTTGGAAAGCAATTTTCCGCCAGAACAGTAATTTTTTTATAACCCGTTAAAACAAGAAATGAATATGAAACCGATTATGAACAGAAAAGGGCTGTATGCCCTTGTATGCGCCCTGATGGGCCTGACCTTTGGTATGCTGACCTCGTGCAGCGATGAACTTGACGTGCAGCAGTCCTATCCCTTTACGGTGGAGACGATGCCGGTTCCCACACGTATCGTTAAAGGCGAGACCGTGGAAATCCGCTGTGAACTGAAACGGGAAGGATGGTTCTCCGACGCCCGATATACCATCCGCTACTTCCAGCCGGACGGTAAAGGCAAGCTGCGCATGGACGACGGGATGGTGCTGCTGCCCAACGACCGTTATCCTCTGGACAGGGAGGTGTTCCGCCTTTATTACACCTCGGAGTGTGAGGACCAGCAGAGCATTGACATTTATTTTGAGGACAACAGCGAGCCGGCACAGCTTTTCCAACTGACCTTCGATTTCAACAATGAGACGGAGGACGAGGATACCGTGGTTACTTCCGGCGGCAAGGAACTGCCTGTCGTCATCGTATCACAATGAACCTGACCTGCCTATGGGAATAAGAGCAAAGTTGTTTGCGGCGTTTTTCGCCATTGTCTGCTTCGGGAGCATACCGTTGTGGGCGGAGAATCCGGTAAAGGAGAAACAGGACAGGTTCAGCCTTGCCGTCGAGTGCATCAAGCGGTTTGAGGGCTGGCATTCTTCCCGGCATTACCCCTATGTAGGTTGGGGTCATTGCCTGCAACCTGGGGAAAAGTATTCTGCCCATACCATGACAAGGCAACAGGCTGATGAACTTCTCAGGAAGGATTTGCGCAAGTTCTGTGCCATGTTCAGGCAGTTCGGAAAGGATTCTCTGTTGCTGGCCACGCTTGCCTATAATGTGGGTCCTTATAGGCTTTTAGGCAATAAGAAGATACCAAAGAGCACTCTTGTCAGGAAACTGGAGGCTGGTGACAGGAATATCTATAAGGAGTACATTTCCTTCCGCTGCTATAAAGGCAAGGTAGTTCCGAGCATTGAACGAAGAAGGAAGGTGGAATATCTGCTGCTTTTTGAAGAGTAAAAAAGAAGGGAGAATCTTTCGACATTGAGCCGATTGGTTCTCCCTTCTCTTATTTTGAACTCTGTTGTTTTATTATTAGTTAAAATTTAACAGAATATTTCATTAATTCATTCAATTACAAATATAATCATTAGTAGGACAAATATTTATTTCCAATAATATTTTCATACTATTGCTCCAAAAAAATAAGCAGACAGGTTAACGATAAAGTGAAGGGCAACAGAAGTTCCGAATCCATGCTTGATTCTCACATAGCTGAACATCAATGCACTCGGTATCTTAACAGCTTCTTTTAAGACAACCCGAATCCATCCGTCTATACCCATTGTACTGAGATCATAGTTGATAATGTGCAGTATGGAAAAGGAAAGTACCAAAATCCATAACCAGGTTTTGAAGTTTACCTTTGAAACCCATTTATAGCCCCAGAACCATATGGCCAATGCTATAATCGAACAAAAAAGAAGTCTTTCCCATGTAACATCGTAAACTTTGGAGGAAAATATAATGGCCGATATAAAGAACATTACCGCTGCACTTGATAATGCAATGTATAATCTCTTGCGTTTGAGAGGCAGACGGAAGGCTGTTTCTTCCAGTACAGGCGGCAGTATAAGGACTACCCACAGCGGCAAGGTCTGTATGGAATCGCCAATACTCGTTTCTGCACTTTCTGAATAAAACATCAGATCCGCAAAATGATAAACCACGGTAATGGATACATGTATCAAGATAAGCCAAAGGGCAGTTTTTATGATACTGGTAATTTTGAAATCCAATACCAAATCATCTTTGGGAGATACGACAAACTGCACCATGTCACGTAATCTGCTGCTCTTTCTGTAGAATAAATAGACAGCTGCAATGAAGCAGATTGTGATCAGGACAAGACATAGAATAAATCCGGTATATGATAGTGGCTGGTTCATAAGATTGTTCTATTTCTTCAGTAGTGCTATCGTTTGTAAAAACTGTTTTTGAAATCAGATTTGTCCTCCTTGCAGATAGTCAATCGCAGCCTGTAGCTGCTCATCCACTCCACACATCATTCCTTCGGCTGATGGTTCCACAACCTTATCTATTTTCACTCCATTACGCTGGGCATTTGTTCCATCAGGGTAGCATATCCCGGCACCTGTAATGTTGAATGATGCATAAGGGAGTTGGATTCTTGTCACATCACCATCTGCACCTGCCGTTTGGCTTCCGATAGTCACAGAACCTAGTATGGTCTGAAGAAACATGGTAAAGTATTCAGCCATAGATTGCGAATGAGAATTCACCAATAAAACAACTCTGCCTTTATATAACTTATCCGGTTCGGATGTCTTTCTCGTTGATACAGTAGTCCGGATGAAACCACCTGGTCTGTGAGCTTGTGGTAATAAAACTTCTGCTGCTTCTCTTGCCTGAGAAAAGAAGAAAGTTGGCAATAGTTTGTGAAGCACATCGTATTCTGCCGGATATGAACGTAAATCGATAATTAGTTTATCATGGGATGCCAGGAAATTCTCCAGTTTCTGTTCATCATAGCAAGTAAGGCTACCGATGTCTATATAACCTACACCGCCTGCAACTTCTTCAAACCCAGGTTTAGATGAAGTGTTTTGTGATGAAAGCCTCCTGTTGACAAACTCGCTTCCGTCAACAGACGAGATCATAGTAGTGTAGGTCTTACCTTCTCGTACATACTCGACACAGACTTCACTTTTCGCAGTCAACAGAGTGGCATAGGAACCATCCCTCAGAAGTGAACTCCGGTTAGAATGAGGTATATATGGAGCAAGTTCCTTCAGCCGGTCTATCGGCCGAAGAGAGTCAATGAGTATGATTTCATCACCTACTACAAGATTATTTGAAACAAGAGAACATGTATCAGTGACAAATAGGCGATCTTCTGCGAATCTGCATACCAGGGGGACAAAGTTCCCTCCGAAAATCGGGATATACCATGAATTGACATGTGTATCACACAATTCGGATACCATTCTTGAATAAAGGGAGGAGAAGCCGACTGAACGGTCAAATGCCAATGCAATATATTCTGCAAGTATGTCATCCCATGGACGGTCTGTCAGATTCCTGTTAGGCGAATAGCTGTCAACAGCATTCCAGAATTTGGCTACACCGAGAAGACGATATGCAACATCATCTTGCGGAATGTCTGAATATTGTGTCTCGACAAACGAAACATTGACAGGCGTCTGTTTTACGTATTGATTATTTTCTGGGTCTGCATCTCTGAGTTTTATAAGGCTCTCACTCAGGCTTTTCCCTAATGACAAAGAGTCTGAGATCCAATTAAAGTCATTGAAAGTTTCTATTTTCCCATCGTCTTCTATATCACGTACAGCATAAGAGCCCAGTCCTGACAGCCATTTTAAGCAAATGTCATTTTTCATGGAGTCTGGTGCCTGAAGGACATCATTTAATAGACAGAAATATTCTGCATCGGCATCAATAGAACGTGAAGCAAAAGCCGGATGGTGATACTTGGCAAACCCCCAAATACGCGAGACCTGGACAATTGATTGTATTTGCAAACTGTCTGGTTCATCCGGGAGTTTAAGTTCAGCATATGCCTGCTCTATTGAAAGTGATTTATTTTCTACATTGCAACTATAAAAAGTCAGCCCTACAACAATAAGAATGACTTGAAATAAAATGTAATTCCGTTTCATATCTATTTTTGATAATTAATATCACAATAATTGTTTTATGTCTGGCAATATACAAAAGGTCAAATCGCTATTTGTTGACATAAATATCAACCTAACCAATCTGTAAAGAATATGATAAAGTCAAGAATTCTTTCTATGAATTTATCGAACTTTCTTTTTACACCTTTCCAATATATTTTTCTCATAATCCATCATTTCAGTAATTCGTAACAATGGCAATCGACAAAGCGGCCGTTCTTGAAGCAGGCTTTTCTGAGGATGCCGCACTTATGGAAGCCGGCTTTTTCGAGAACCTTCATCGATGCCAGGTTGTCCGCTTTGCTTCATGCTCGCAGTTTGAATGATTTCATCATTATTGTCCAATTACGCCGTAAAGATACGCTTATTCTACAAAAATTCCTGTGTTTCATTGACCTTTTTATTCCTCTAAATCAATTAAATAATAAAAAGGGAGAATCCGACAGCATATCACCGTCAGGTTCTCCCTTGCTTACATCTTGTTTTTCCAAATAGCTGTTGCAATTAGTTTGAGTTAACTTACCAGAACGGCATCCTGTATTTCCACCTCTGAGGGCAGACGGGAAAGCAGGAGTTCCGCCATTGCCCCGTTCTGCGGAATCAGTGCCGGGAAATCCGTTCTGCCCGGCTTATATATCTCAGTTGCTACATTATACAAGTCCCAAGCAGTAACCTGTCCCTTTTCGCGGACCAGTTTCAGCACCTCTTCCGTGAAGATGGAAATCTGGCTCTGGTTAAGCGGGTAGGTTTCCACGGAGGATGACAGGTTCCTGTCCGAACTGTCATGGGAGACACGCAATGCTGTCAGCAGCCCAATATACATATACACTTCCTCCAGTGAGACGATTCTGCGTTTCAGTCGCTGAATCCTTGCGATGTCCTCGTTCATGTTCACCTCGAAGTTTGCCAGCCATCCGTCCACCGTCTCGAATACCCCTTCCGTTGTCACCTTGTTCTTTCCGTAATTGCAGATGCTTCTTTCCGGCGAGAGGATACACTGGTTATGGCATACTTTCACGCACGGGCCTATGGCTGCCTGTATGCCGTCCTGATGGTAGGCGACGACCAGCGTAGTTGTCAGCTCGTCCGTTTCCCAGTCCTTGATCCGGATGGTAGCGAAGATGCGTCGGAGGATGTGGGCTTCCACTGCTTTTTCACCAAGTGTCTGTTCCACCTGCGGAAGAATGCTCACTCCCGGCTGTGTCTTGTTCCTATTCTGTGCTGCAAAGATTTCTTCCACCTCGTAATCGAGGTTGTACTTCTCGCAAATGTCTATCATACGCTGCAAGACCTGGTAGTGATAGATGCCCTGGACAGGCTTGCCGTAGATGTCATTTTCTTTGTAGGTACGCTGGAGAGTCTCGAAGTTCATTACTTCGATTCCGTTGTTCTGAAAATCAAACTGCTGTTGTTTTTCCAATACTGCCATTGCTTCCATAATCTTGAATTTTATAAAGTTAATACTATGATTGTCTGTTTTTAGGTATGTATCTGCCATCCGTGGAACGGTTCAAGTGTCACGGCAAAGGATTGGTCGGGTATTCCGTGATAGAGCAGACCGCCTACAATGCCGATGCTTCCGTCTGGATAGCGTTGCGTGAAGCCGAACGAGTACGGGGCATGGTCATAATAGAGCGAGATTTCGCTTGGATGGTCTGGGTTCTCCTCCCATTTTTTCAGTCTGTCCAGACAATTCTGGAGTGATGTGTCACCGATGGATTCGGCGTAACGCTTTACATTCTGGAAATGTTCTTCATTCAGGATTTTCATGATTCATTGTATTTTATCTGTTAAACACGTCCGGCTCCGGGAGCCGGTATTTTTTATTTTTCGCCTGCCTGACTGTCCCGTGGCCGTACCCGCAAGGTTTGGCGAAAGAAAATACCGCAGCCACCGGCGAGGATGATTTTCTTTCAGCCAACCCCATAGGGGCCTGACCTTGTCCGGGTACGTTGGACACGGGACTACCTTTGCAGGGAGGAAAATAAAATATACAGGTTGTGTGTCGTTGTTTTTTCTTGCAGGCATATCGGTGAGAAACCCATTGATTTGTTCGTCTTTGACAAAGGAATGGTGTATTTTTGCAAATCCTAATTTGAAAGATCATGGAAGATTATATAAAGAAAGCTGCGGTTGCTTTCCTTGTGGAGCGTCCGTATGGTATGCGTGTGGATTACAGTAAGCGGGGATATGTGCTGTTTAACCGTAACCTCAATGTGTTGGGCAATGGGGAACATGCCCGCCTGGAGGAACTGCCTCTGGAGGAGTTTGATGTGGACGAGATTCCCCTGGATGGTGAAATCATAAAGGAACATGCGGGTTTTACCGACGTGTTTTTCTATTCGGATTGTACCAATCCCTATGCAGGGTATGTGCTGGATCTGAAGAAGCTTAAGGTCTATAACCAATTTATCTATCCCTTGGCGATGATACTGAACAGGAAGTTGTGATAGTTGTTTTATTTTGTATTATAATTATTTGTCTATTCAGGAATTATACAAATGAGATAAATTTATTATATTACAAATGATTTATATTTAAATATAGACTTGTATTGTCAGCGTTGAACAGTATTTGTATTATATTTCGAATCAAATAATGCGCTGCTTATGATAACTTCAAATAAGTATTATAACGACGTAATTTCACTTTGATAAATTGGGAGAGTGTGTTGTAAGTGTATTATAAAAACAATACAGATATATACGACTTTGGACTGTGGTTATATAATTCTTATAATTAAATATAATATTTTTATTGATATATCGTTTATAATCTATATCAAATTACGACTAATAGAATTAAGTTTATAATGTATTATGTTATGTATATTTATATATGTAACATAAATTCAATAGGGCAAACTTGATTTTATTTAGCTAAAAGTTATGTTATGTTTGAGAAAAATAATGCTATGCAACGAAAAATGATTATAGGATTAATAGGAGTGTTATGTATGATATCTTGCTCTGAGGAATCATTTTATGAAGAAAGAGGAGATATAACAAAACGTATTGAAATTAATCTAACTGGAGATCTGCAAAATATAGTTCCTTGGTCTCGGTTTTCCATATACACCGAAGACAACACTAGTTTTAATTACATTAATAATGGTGATACAATATTTGTAAAATATGGATTATATCAATCTGTTGACACTGATTTTTTCTATAATCCTATAATTTTTGAAAGGAAGTATAAATATGACGTTTCGAATTTTCACTTTGCAATTACATATTTAAAACGTTGTTCAAAACCTTCTGAAGCTGATAATTTAATTGTAAATATTAAAGCGTTTGAAAATGGGGAACTTTATAAAGAGGAAAACTGCATTATGAGAGCCTATCAGATTAGTGAAAGGCCATCCTCTGATGAATATATATATCGTTTCATTTTTTAATCTTCCTCTGTAAAAGCTAGTTATTGGGATTTGTATTCTCTTGTTTTTTATAGTCTCCAGTTTATTGTTCCAGTTTTTGCATTAAAAAATTCCCAGTTATATGAAATAATAAGTTGATAGTATTCTTCTAATATTTTGAGTAACTGTTATTAATTAAGAACCTTTACAAATGAATATTGGTATGAAAAAATATATACCTCTCATTCTAAGCATAATATTCTGTATAGTGTATTGCTTTTGTATCAGTCTGGTCAATATATACAGGCCTATCGTACACATGGATATTTCAGTAGGAATCCTTTTGCGATTAAGTGTAATAGTTGTGTTCCTGACTTTATTGACGGGAATGATAATAGTACATTTCACCAAAAGGAAATATTGGGCAGTAATTCCTGTAATCATGCCTATTCTACTATGGGGTTCTTATATGAAGTTATTTCCTTACCGTTCGTTTATCTATATGGGAATATCTGTTCTGATTTATTTTACATATATATCTATCTTATGGCTCTTTGGAAAAGAGAATAAGAAGATTAAATATTAATAAAGTATTTTCTGAACCTTGGCTATATCACGGGAACAATTCTGATACTTCCATGAGTCCGGCTTTATTTGATCATGTAGTAAATATTTCGCTTGATGTCGGAAAGAGACTTCCCACAATCTGATACATTTTAGGATCTGGGAAATGATTCAGTCCAACAGTGTTTTTCACTTTTCGGAAAGAAATGCAAGATAGTCTGATATAGCCCTTATAGTACCCGATAGAGTCTGGATTCCGGCGTTGTTTATTTCTGAAACTGATGGTTCCATTCCTGTTGATTGCTGCCACACGTTTGTTAAAAGTCCCTTTGGTTCTTATATGGCAGAATTCTGCTCAGGAATGTTAATTAAAACATGTATCCTACACTTAATTGAATACTGCGATTTGTTGCTTTATAATCGTCAGATCCCCAGTATTTGGTTACAGGAAGGAAACCATGTATATAACGGACATCCATTTCCCAATGTTCATTAAAGAAATAACCCAAACCTCCGATTAAAGCCACATCAACAGGCTTTGTATCAGCTACATGATGCCTTTCATTATTGTACTTTTGATATGCTGCTATTTGAAAGCCAATTTGTGGGCCAAATTCCAAAAAGAATTTATGGGTAAAGTGGAAATGAGCTAATATAGGCATGTTCAAATAATGGGTATTTCTCTTAAACATTATTTTATTTTCTTCCATATTAGACTCCCAGACCTCAAAACGACAACCTTGCAGAGAATATAACAGTTCTGTTTGTAAACTCCATGCATCATTAAAATGATATTTTACAAAACCACCAGCTTGTACTCCAATTTTAAACATCGGATCCCAAGCTTCACATTTCACATTACTTAAATTTAGTCCGCCTTTAACTCCATAGCTCCATTGTGCCCAAAGTGTATTACTACTTAATCCCAAACAGATAACTATAGTTACTAATTTTTTTAAATATACCATTGTTTCATATTTTATTATATGCTTTTATAAACGAAAATTCCACATTTATATTGTAGTAACTATAATTAATTTTTTGATATACTGTAAAACAATGGTTAGATAATAATTGAGATTGTATAATCTATTTAATTTTTCATTTTGATCAGTTTTTCTATTCTAATTGTTCAACAACTTTTCAATTACATCATAATGATATGAATTACAAAACTTACGTAAAAATATCGTATTATTATTGATTCAATACTTATTGTTATTATCTGAAACAAAGGCTTTTTTTAATGCAGATTTTTAGAATATTAGGAAACTTTAATTCAAATTTAGGTACATATTTCATCTATTATCTCAGTCTCTTTTCTCTCACCTTTGAGGAAGGCGAACAGCCACCGGAAAAAGAACGGGGCTTGGTCTGTCCCCAGCTGTGAGCTTTCCCCGTTCCGGGTGGCGCATATTGCAAACCGTCCCAGTCCGAGACTGTCCTGTGGCGGTACGATATGGAATGACAGATCTTCCGTACCGTTGATATGAAGCCCGCCACGGTAGGTGTAGAAAGTCTTTGCGGCTCTACTGTCCGTATCAATGTCCACCCGGCTGTAGCCGCAGCGTTTCAGTTCTCTGATGATTTCCCTGTTTGTCATAATTGTATCTGTCTGATTGGATTTGAAATGTTCTGGTGTACTGTTCCCGTATTTGGGGATATGCCGTGTTCTGACACCCACTTCCGGTATGCCGTGGCATATTCCTGCCTTTCCCGTTCCAGACTGCTTTCCGTCTCCGGAGTATATCCGAGCAGGCGTATGTATCCGCCGTTGCAGCCTGTTAGTTCGCAGTGCATTCCGGCTGCCTCCAGTTTTCCGATGCGTTTCTGTGCCGTCTTCGCGCTTGAATACTCCTTGGGCCAGAAATAATGTTCTCCCTGTGAGCCGTAAAAGTCTTCTCCGAGTATCATTTCCCCGATATGCTTCCGGCTCTCGATGAAGCCGAAACGCGCCTTGCCCAGTGCCTGTCGCATAGCCTTGTGTGCAGGTCCTTCAGGATACCTGAACATTTCAGGAGTGTTTTTTCCCGTAATCTTCGGCAGTTCCATCCGGTACGGCTGTCTGTAGCTGCCGATTCCGAGCGTGAGGTAGAAGTTGGTGTGGAAATAGTCGGTCATGGGGTCGCTTTCATCGAAATTGTATGACATCACAAAATCCCTGACGTTTGTCATCACCTCCTTGGCCCGGTCGGTCAGACTGTCCGATGCCTGGATGTTGTAGTGGTTGATGTCTCCCTGTACCTTGCCGGATTCTCTGGTGAAAGCCTCGAAGTCCGCTTTCATCAGCCGGATAAGGATTGAGTTGTATCCGTCCCTGCGGACCGAGAAGGTGTATCTCGGATAGGTCTCCTTGAGCCATGCCCTGACCAGTTCCGTGATTTCCGGCGCGGACTGCCCGTTGTAGTTGCGCCCTTTCCAGCGGTATTCATTGTACACGTATTCGGTGTATTCCTTTGCGGTGGCATCCTGAAAGTCGTGTTCGTAGCCTGTCGGGGTTGTGGAAACGCAAGGCTTGTCTTTCCAGACCTCGAACAGCTTTCCGAATTCGGTATTCACCTGCTGCATGAGGGCAGTGTCACCACCCTTGTCCGGGTGGTGAAGCATTGCCAGACGGCGGTATTCTTTTTTCAGCTCCGCCAGTGAGTGTATGTTCTGAAAATAAGTCATAGTGTAGATATTAAAGTCCCGCAAGACGGTTGATGAAATATATCTGCCAGTCCTGGTCGAGTCCGAGGTTGCTGCACGCGATTTCGAAGTCTTCGCTTCTCAGGTCGTTGTCTTCCTGAAGTTCCTGCAGGTTTCTTATCTCGTCGTCCAGGTATTCCTGTGCCTCTTCCTTACCGCAACTGCATGAGTTGCAGATCAGGTCAATGATGTTCCGTGCCATAGCCGTTGTCTTTAATTGTTTGTCAGGTATATGTTCCTCTTCTCGTCATAGTTTTTGCCGTTCCACCATTCGTCGGCGGCCTCGGCGAATGTCTGTCCGGAATTGGCTGAAGGGAAATCGGATGTCTTGAATCCGGTCAGGTATTCAAGGTTATCGGTGCTGTTGGATTTCCACCATTCCTGCATCTTTTCCAGAAAGGATTGTTTGGAGCAGGTCTCCACATTGTCCTCACACCGGGAACACCAGATGTCATCGTCCACGTCACTGTGGTATTCATTCGTGTTTACATCCACCCATGCCTGGATTTCAATCTCCGTTGAACCGCAATCATTGCACACCTTGATTTCGGAATCGTCCGGGTTTTTGCGTCTGGCTTTGCCGTCATACAGGCTGACGGCCCGTTCCACCAGCTTTTCCCTGTAACGGTCCGTCAGTTCCGCATAGAACCGTTCAGCGGCTCCGAATATTCCCTTGTCCGTCATCAGAGACCATTTTTCCCAAAAGTGTTGGTGCATTTCCTTGAATACTGTCCTGCACTCTTCCTCGCACCAGGCATTCCACATATAGTAGAAGAAGCTGGAGACTGCATTTTCCGCTTGATATTTCATAATGTTGTTTTTATTTAAGGTTATACATCCTTGCAAAATAGCTGTTCACTTCAGGGATCCTTTTCTTGTAATAGGGCTGGTTGTCCCTGCACCAGTCCGCCAGTTCCTGTTTGTTCCTGAAAGGTTCCCTCCAGCTTTGCCCGCTCATGATCATTTCCACCTGCGGGGCCAGTTCCCTGATGAACGCTCCGACAGTCCATCCTTCCCAAACGTATCTGTCCATATTGATTTTTGTTGCCATATTGTCTTTCGTTTCAAGAGTTTCCTTTTGTATTTTCAAGTTGAAGCCTTACTGCTTCGTACATTTGATTAAGCCAATCAATGTTGCTGGCTCCGAGTTCGAAAGGACTCTGACAGAAAACCTCTTCCATACTGTCCTTTATTGTTGCCAACACGGTAATGTGCTTGTCAGTAACCTCAATTCCTGTAACATAACACTCGTATGGTTCTGCATTATCGTCAAACCAGATAATCCATACAGGGTCTTCTTCGTTGTCGGTAAACGTGATTTTTTTCAGTCCGTGCGTATCAAGCAGCTCCCTGATGGCTTCGATTATGTCCTTTCTCAGTTCTTCAATCCTGTCGTTGAAACACATGGACGTGTATCTGACCTTGCCTTTGTCAACCCGTTCCCTGAAAGAAAGGATCTGCATGTCGGGGTGACTGCCGAATCTCCAGTCTGTCACCTCGTCATCATCGCGGGTAGTGTGGATGTTTCCGCCCAATACCAGACCGCAGTCTTCCGTTACAATTCTTTCCGCCTCGTCGCGGTCTTCCGCCACGACCTTGTAGGTACCCTCGAAGGTGTACCTTACTCTTACATCGTACTTTGCCATAATTCCTATGATTTGGTTAATGATTTCTGTTGTTGATTCTTATTCTAGGTTCTCGAACGATTCCGGTGACAACCGGTACAGTTCAGCCAGGTTCAGTTTGGCCATCGGGTATTCCACCCATCCGCTTTTGCGTCTGTATCCCGTATCTTCGGCAAGGCTGTTCCTTATGAGGAATTCCATCGCTTCCGGATTGTTGTTTATGTCAATGAATGCCTGGTCGGGAATCCCGAATGCCGGGGAGTCTTCCAGATTGACGGTAAGTACCGTGTATAGTTCCCCGTTGTCCGGTGATTCCAGACTCAGAACCGGCCATCCGTTCGGGTAGAAGCCGGTGACAAGCCTGAATCCCTTTCCATGATATCGGAATGTCTTTTCTGAACGGTCTTTTCCGGATTCCTGAATTTTGAAGTCGTCTTCTCCTTCAGTGAATGTCCTCACCGGGCAGGACACATCGTAATGGCAGCCGTCTTCGTGTCCGCACAGGTATTCTTTTCCCTTGAATAGGATGATTGCATATTTCTTTTCCATGATTTGATATCTTTAAGTGACCATACTTGATTTATGAAGCGACAAGACCTATCTTTTCTCCGAAGAAGGAATCGCATACCCCGTACACATGCTTGATGGAGCATTCATATTTTGAGTTCTCGCTGTCAAGACGGAAGCGGAATCCGTGATAGTCCCTGACTTCCAGTTTCAGTCTGACATCTTTCAGGAGTTCCATTTCCAGGAGACTTCCACCGCCGTACATGGAGCTGAAGATGCCGCAGCAGTTGCCTTTGGGAATAATGACTTCCCCAAGCGAGAATCCGGCATCATAAAGTTCCTGCAGGCTTACCTTGCCGATATAGGTCAGCAGGTTGGCACCGCAGCAGGAGTTGATGAGTTCATGGTAGAACTGTTCATAGGATACCTGTTCCTTGCCGTCCCTGTATTTTTTGTCAGGGAACCGGCCATATACCGTGTAGCCTTTCTCCACCAGCATTTTCTTCACTTTGGCTGGATTGAGGTTCAGCGCGTCTATCATATCCCCGAAATAGGATTCCTTGTACCGGTATCCTTCCTGCGATTCCAGCCAGTTGGAATTGATGCAGTCGTAGTTTGACAGCATCTCGACACGCACGGGGATGTCATCCGTGTTTTTGAGAAGTTCTTTCAGCGTGTCAGAGTCGTTTCTGTCATAGATTTCTTCCCTGATTTCGTCTTCGTGTTCTTGAAAGAACTTGTCCACTTCCTCTTCCCCGAAATCATGGAAACGGATACATTCATCCTTCAGCTTTGAGACGATTTCACGGACAGCTTTCCATTCGGCGTCACCGTACCATTCGTCCACTTTCTCCCACAGACTTTCACAGCTCCTTTCTTCCAGACACTTCTGGATGGTGTCACGGCAGTTGTCGAGATTGTCGTTGTAGTCCACCCATACCAGCGTGTAGGACTTGTCCATGAGCGATTTCACGAATTCCATTGTCAGTCTTTCCTGTTCTTCCATTTCTGTTACCTGTGTACGGCAGGATTCTGTTTCCCGTACATGTCGTTTATAAATGAGAAGAGCGACCTTTCGGCCGCTCCCTTGTCATTCGTACTCTTCCTTGAGCCTTTCATATTTCTCTGTTTCCATTTCCGTCTCGCCGTCGAAGTGGAAATGTGCCATATGACCGTATCCGGTTTTAGGCTCACCGCCGCATTTGTGCAGTGCGGTGTCTATTTCCCAGTCGGTATCACCGATGCCGAGGGATATGTATGTCCCTCTGAGCATACACCCGGCCAGCCTCAGTGCGGCATCCTTCCTTTTTTCCCGGCGGAGCCTGTCAAATGCCGCGAGCGCGATTTCCCGGTTGGGTATTTTTATCGTAGTTTCCATATCGTTTCATTTTCAGTTTGCCGTTTCCTTGTCTTTCCCGCTGTCTTTTGCTGCCAGGACACCGAAAGGCAGATCGAGTATCCTGTGGTTAAAACATAGCGTTGAATTGTAGTCCGTGCGTTGCCAGAGGGTAAAATGGTCTCCGGCGAACGACCATCTGAAATAGCCTGACAGTGAGCCGAACTGCGGATTGACATTCCTGCTTATGAGGAAGCGGTTCACGTCCACGATGTGTCCCGCCGTCAGTAGTATGTTCAGTATTTCCACGAATGCCAGCTGCGAGTATGGGTCGATAGGCATTACAGGTCCTTTGAAGTTGATTTCCATATCTTTTGTCTTTTAGTCATAATTGTCATCAAATATCTCGTATCGGAAGGGAAGCATGTCGCAGTAGTAGCTTGATACGCCCGTGTATATCAGGGCATCTTCTCCCGTGTCCGCGTCTTCTTCCGTTTCCGTGACGGTATCCCCGTACAGGTCATGGTAGTGTGATACCATCATGTGCGGGTCATCCGTGGTGATGTCATATCCGTAACTTCTGCTCCATCTTATGAAAAACTCCGTTTCTTCCTCTTCGAGCCTTTCAAGGGCATCCCTGATCTCGAAGAAGTTGGGACAGAGCCATTCACGGCTGATCAGTGTGTCCGGAATGTTTTCCCATTTCGGATACCGGTATTCCGGTTCCTTTTCCCCGGGAAACAGGTCGGAACAGGCACTCAGGAACTCGCCCATGTCGCTGTAGTCGGACAGGTGCAGCCAGTAGTCCCTGTAATCCTTTATGTCAATGAGATGCTGTGTGGTCACGGCAATCTCTGCATTGTTCAGATCCATATTACTTGTCTTTTATGTATGTGGATGCCGGAGATTCCATTCCACCGACCTCGACAAGGTGCCGTGTCCCGGCTGTGCAGGGTTTTTCGGGAAAATACCGCAGCTCCGCGAGGATGATTTTCCTGAAAACCGCCTGCGGCCTGACCTTGCTCAGCCGATGGGGACGCGGCTTACCTTTGTCGGTGGGAATGGAACTCCCGGTCTTCTTCATACGGTTCATATTTATTCTGTTATGCGCTGGCTTCCCCAGCTGATGTGTATTTTGCCTTCACTGTCCTGCGTGCGGATGAGCAGGCTGTCGATGACAGACATTGTGATGTCGAACTCCTCGAAGATTTCTGACTGTTCCTTGACCTCACCGGTCTTGATGAATTCGTTCAGACGCTCCTTGGTCAGTACCAGTGCCATCAGGTTCTGTTCGACCGAATCTTCGTAGGTGACGTAGTGGACATCCTTCATTTCTTTGGAATCGAGACGGATGAAACGGAAGTAGAACTGTTCCATACGGGGGATGTTCCACTGCAGGGATTCCAGTATCACGTCGTTGCAGGTAGGTATGTTCACGGAGCTGCTCAGGCTCTGCTGTGTGCATATCAGGATGCCGTTGATGGTGGAGTCGAATTCGGTCACGATGCTCTGTCGTTTCTTGAAGGCTACATCTCCCTTGACCACAAATACAGGTCTGTCGGGAAAATGTTCCCGGATATAGCTCTCGTAGAGGTCGAAGGCCGCCAATGTGGTACATCCGATGGCAACCTTACCCGGTATTGTCCTTATGAGCCTTTCAATATAGCGGGTCTTGGAAGGATAACTGTCACCGTAGTATCCCTCTATCAGGTGAGGTACCGAACAGGCTTTGATAAGCAGCTTGATCTGCCTCATGAGTCTCAGTCCTGCATCCTTTTTCGTGTCTCCCGTGCTATTGTAGTACAGCTCACAGATGCGGCAGAATTCCTCGATTATGACACGGTATACCTCGTGTTCTCCTTCCGAGGGACGGACGGTATGTGTCCGTATCCGGTATTTCTCTCCTGCGAAGTCCCTGAATTTACGCGTGATGACCGTCTTGCCGATAAGTTCGGAGAGTTCGTCCTTGTTGTACACGTCCTGGTTCTGTTTCTCGATGCCGAATACAGTGGCTTTCCCCGGACAGTGGCAGGCACGGAAAAGGACATGCCCCCTGAAGGCGGGGAACGGTGTTCCGTAATCCGGGTTGTTCTCTTCCTCTATCTCGTGGTCCCTGTTTTCGTGGTAGACCTGCGGGCTCCAGCATATCATGTTTACGGAGTTGTTGTAGAGTAGTTCGAACTGGCTGTACAGTTCCGCGATGTTGTTGCGGGTGGTTGTTCCCGTGTCGAGGATCTTGTACCTGAGCCTCCTGAATATGCACAGGATGTTTCTTGTACGCTGCGATGTGGGATTGGTGATTTCGTCCGACTCGTCGAAGACAAGGCACAGCTTGCCGGAAGTGCGTTTCACGAAACGCATCAGTCCTCTTTTCAGTTTCCGGAGCATGGAGGTGGAGACGACAAGGAATGTCCCTTCCGGTATGTTGTTGAGGTCGCCGGCGGTCTGTATTGTACGGAAGCGTTCCTTGTTTATGGTAAGGAACGGTATCCAGGTCATGTTGGTGGCGATGGCCGGGGCAAGTATGATGACGTTCTTTGCCTTTCTGAACTTGAGCAGGTATTTCGCCCTGTGATAGACGGCGGCAGTCTTGCCTGAACCCTGCTGCCAGTTCAGCAGGGCGTAGCGTTTCTGCAACACGAGGTTCAGGTCGTGTTTCTGCAAGTCCGTGAATTCGCAGACTTCACCGTCCTTGTTGATGAATGTGGTGCGGTCCAGGTATTCCTTCAGGCCGGCATCTTCCCGCATATCCGCAAACTGGAGATTCTGGGTCTCGTATTGCCTCTGTTTGCGCCGTATCAGTTTACTGGCGGCACGGATCTGCCGCATGTTCTTTTCTGTGACGTTTTCCGGCATCGGGAGTTCGGCCCTTCCGAGTATGAGGTCGTTGATGCCTGCGGCCTTGTGCGTGACCTTGTCAAGCAGACGCGGGGCATATTGCTTCAGCTTGAAGCCGTAGGATGTCTTCACCAATGCCACTTCCTTGCGCTGCACCACGTTCTGCGAGGTGATGTACCTGCGGATGATGCCGAGAACCTTGCCGGTGGTCAGCTTCTTGCGTTCCCATTCCTTTATCTGTTCCCGGGTGGCATTTTCCGGCGGTTTCTGGTTGCGGAATTTGGACACCAGCGCCTCCGCCTTTTCGACATGCCTGTTCAGCACGGCATGGGCTTTCAGCTCGTACATGTATTTGGCAAGCCTGTACTCGAACTGTTCCAGCTCTTCTTTGTCTATATGGTTGCACTCCCGCATCAGCTGGAGGCGCAGCCGGTGTTTCATTTTCCGCACTTCGGCTATGCGTTTCTTCAGCTCATCCATGCTGACAAACTCTTCCGCGTTGTACGGCTGCATTTCAATATGGAGGGAACGGCGGAGGAATACCATGATTTTTGTTGCGAAATTCTGCACGCCCACCGTAGAGAAGGCTGAATGTTCCAGCCTGGTCTGGCCGATGAAGGAGAAATTCGAGTTGATTTTCGCCACGCGTGTCTTTTCCCAGAACTCGTTCTGCATGAAGGAGAGAGGGACGATGACCATCAGGATTCCGGCAGGGTTGAGCACGTCATAGGCCTTGTCCATGTAGAATTCCTGCGACAGCCTGTAATCAAATTTCAGGTTGAAGGGCGGATTTCCGACAATGATGTCGAAACGCTGTTCGGGATTGTACAGCTGTATGTCGCATTTCTCGATATGAGCTTCCGGGTAGAGGTATCTGGCAACGGCCACCGCCTTGCCGTCAATGTCGAATCCGTAGGCATTATGCAGGTTGGGCAGATGGTTGAAGAAGTTGCCCATGCCGCAGCACATGTCAAGCACCATTTCCGCCGATGTCGGAGAAAGGGTCTCCACCATTCTTCGGCATATGTCGTGCGGGGTGAAGAACTGTCCCATCTCGAATTCCTTCTTGGCCTCGGCGTATTCATGGTAGCTGGTGAAATCCGACTGCCTGAGGTTGTGCAGTCCTCCGATTCCCGTGTAGCAGTTGTAGATGCTTTCCTTCGGAACGAGGTCCTTGCCGGAGTCTATGGCGAAAAGGATTTTCTCGTTGATCTCGGCACGCCTGTCCTGAGGAATCTGTTGGGGTATGATGGCATACATGTCTTTTCTTTTTTAATGGTTGGAAACGAAGACACCCCGCAAGGATGTCTTACGGGGTGTCTGAATAAGTATTTCATGAATCACTCTTCTCTGAGTGTGATTTCATCCAGCCGCAGCCTTCTGTAGCAGTTCTCTGCGGCCTGGCTGTCCTTGAAGCGTACGTCGATGCGTCCGTTCTTGTAGAACTTGATCTGTTCTGCGTTGCTCAGGGTGAGGTTGTACCATTCGGTTATATCCACATCGCGTCTGTCAAGGCCGATGACCATACCGCTTGAACCGTTTATCACGTCATCTGCTCCGTATGCGATACCTTCGCAGAAAATGTCCACTTTCCTTCCGCAGTCATACGAGAACTCATATTCCCGGTGGTATTCCAGATGGATGCTGTCCCAGGATACGATGTCAGGGAAAGTTATCTTGTCCTTTTTCAGTTCGGGCTTCACCTTGCTCCAGCGGGAAGGCTGTACCGTTTTCAGGAAACGGGCCAGCAGTTCTTCCTCTGCGGTCTCACGGAAACTTTTTCCGCCGAGGTGTTCAATGACCATGTCCACGTAAGTCTGGTAGACCGGACGGAATCCCATGCGCATGGCCTTCTCGTCGATTACAGGAATGGGGACATCTACATTGTAGGTCCTGTTGAAATAGGAAATGATGCGACTCGCGAAATTCGCGTTGGCATTACAGTTGTTGTCCGCAAGCTCGTTGATGAGGTCAAACGGTTTGAATTCGTTGTGGGTATAGTCATCCTCCCCGCTGTTGTTGAAATAGAAATTCCGTATGGAGACCTTACCGTTATCCTCATACTTGAAGCTCTTGATTTCCCGATACCGTTCCGCTTCTTCCTTGAAGATGTCATACCATCGGTCGATACGGTCAAGTGTCCTGTAGAGCTGGTCCTGCTGTAGCTGGCAATACTGCCGGTCCTGTTCTGTAATCTTGTCCTCGTTCCTTACTTGCACGTTCAGGATACCTGTAAGCAGGTCAGTGTGGCTGCCTGCTGTTCTTGTTGCTGTTGTCTGCATAACTGTATTGTTTTAGAGATTGTCAATTTCGGGTTTGATACGGTAACAGTAGGTGATGTGGCTGTCCATGTCCTTGACCAGCTTGACCTGTTCGGGATGGAAGTTGAGACGCCGTTCCATGGCCGGGGCATCTATCTTGTCCCATTCGTGCTGCGGCAGGAACCGGTTTTCATGTCGGAAACACCAGAGTACGATCTGGTTTTCCCAGTTGCCCTTGAACACAGTCCCTTCATAGTCCTTCTGGAACTGCCGGAAGTTCTCTTCGGTCCTGAAAGCTATGTCGTAGCCCTGGTACAGGTTGCGTGCGTCCGGACCCGTGTCCTTGGTCAAATAATATTGTCTCCATGTTTCCGTGGTGAAATCACCGTAGAGCGGATCAGGTTCGGAATAGGACCATAACGGTACTTTTGCCGTGAATGTGACGGCACCGTTGGCACACGCTCCGCAGTTTCCCCAGTCCTTGAATGCACCTTCCGTCCATCTGACGAATTTCAATTGCTTGGGATCAATATGGTGGAAGGCCCCTCCGCTGACGCTCAGCCGGATATTGGCGTCCTGCTCCCATACAAACGGAATATAAGGTTCTTCACAGATGGAAATCCGACCGCTCTCTTCATCATTGTTTTCAATAAGGGCATTGCCGTAATATTTCCCGTATCTGTCCACATAGATGAGTCTGTCACCTATCTGTGGAGTCTTTTCCGAGCGTGTCTTTTCTATCAGTTCCACATAGCCGTTGGCCATATCCACGTCCTGCTGTGTCAGCCAGTGTTCATGATCGTACAGAATGTTCAGTGGTTTGAGTGTTTCCACCGTGTACTTGTTCTTTGTTGCCTGTAACATAACATTTGATTTTTTGTTAGTCCGGCTTCTGGGGCCGGAGTTCCCATAACTACAGGCCTAAAAAGGTCGTGTTCCGTACATGCAAGGCTTCGGGAAAAAATACCGCAAGCCCTCCGGGGCGAGGATGATTTTTTCCACGAACCCGAAGGGCTTGGCCTTGCTTGTACGAGAAGAACACGAATTACCTTTGCCTGTGGTTATGGGGACTCGGCTGCGGTATGACTTCTCCTTTTGAGGTATGTTTGTGTGGTGAGATTATGGCCTTTTTATTCGGCCTTTTCAGAAAGAAATGTTATCTTTACAAATGAAATAATGAGTTGTTTGAAAGCATGAGAAATATATCGGTTCGGAACAGTCCGGCTTTTTCTTATCCATAGCCCGTTCTCGTGCGAGTTTGCTCCAGTCTGTTGATAATCAAATAAAAGCTATCTTATCACAACAAAATGAGTAAGCAATGGTGAACCAATTTTTACTAATGTGAAAAATTATATAACGCCTGATAATACTGGGCACAATGGGGGTCTTTGGAAAATGGCAAAAACCATAAAAGGCTTAGGAAAGAAAGAAACCAGAATGGATATTTATGATAGGAATTTAAAAAGTATTGGTGACTAAATCTAATAGGACGAGAGTTTAAGACTCTCACCTAATTTATAAAAAACTTATTGTATGGAAGACCTTTTTCACGAAATCGTAAAATACCCTCCATCAGGGTATAATAAAGATGGTATTTATATGTATGATGACTGGACTTCCATATCAGACAAAGAAACTGAAATTATATTTCTCTTATGATTATTACTTAAATATAAAATGTCCGATAAACAAAATCACACTTAATGAAATTGTGAAAAAGAATAATCTGTATTTAGATCCAAGAGGATGATGGTATTGTTCAAGACTGAATCATGCTCTGCGAAACAATTAATTAATTAATAGTATATGAATTATGAAAATTTTTATATCTCTAATTGCGCTATTTAATGTGCTTCTATCATGTTCTTGTTCATCACGTATTTCATATGAAAATTATGAAAATAAAAAATACAAAATTACGCTCAAACAAAAGTCCAATATCATTGTAGGTTTCATTATTTCAAATAAAGAGACAAACTCTAAACTGGCTTTTACTCCGTCATTAATTATGATTGATGGAGAAATACCTGAAGGAAGTCTCAGGTCTGATTATAATAGTACAGATGAAACAGAGCTTTATCAATGCGATTCTACATATTGTATAGATACAGATTCTATTTCAATTGCCTTTGCATTGGAGGTCTTAAATCATAAAAGACTGGATTTGTTTATATACAATTCCCAACTACAAGACTATAAAGATGAAAACTGTACGTTACTGAAACAATCTAAATAAATCAGGAACAAGAGAGCGCAAGCTCATCTGGGACGAAGAGAACCGTCTGTCGGCAGTGGACGACAACGGTTGGCCCACCGTGTACTTCTCCTTTGCTTTCTGTAACATGACATTTGATTTTTTGTTAGTTCGGCTATGGATGGCTTTTCCTTTGAGATATGTTTGTTGGGTGAGATTGTGGCCCTTTTATTCGGCCTGTTCAGAAAGAAATATTATCTTTGCAAATGAGATAATGAGTTGTTTGAAAGCATGAGAAATATAGCGGTTCGGAACAGTTCGGCTTTTTCTTATCCATTGCCCGTTCTCGTGCGAGTTTGCTCCAATCTGTTGATAGTCAAATAAAAACTATCTTATTACAACAAAGATAAGCATAAATTGATTCATAATCAAGCCCCAGTTATGAATCGGCTGTGTCCATT